>Ga0335083_10007335_pt1 | contig 13639 bp, 11 predicted proteins | sample Lox_Sample_42_FD_206716 | JGI IMG/M metagenome (GOLD analysis project Ga0335083, IMG submission 206716) | Soil microbial communities from Loxahatchee National Wildlife Refuge, Florida, United States - Lox_Sample_4.2 | ecosystem: Environmental > Terrestrial > Soil > Wetlands | place: USA...
CGCAGCTTCAGGTTGTCCTGCATCTGCGGACGGCGCAGGTCGATCACGCGATGCTCGAGCCGGACCGTCTCGGAGAGGTTGTCGTCGTCGAGCTGGAAGGGCGGTGTCGCCGAGGCGTTGAGCACGGCCATCTCGTGCGCGAGCACCTCGATCTCGCCCGACACGAGGTTGGCGTTCACGGTCCCTTCGGGGCGGGCACGCACGCGCCCCGTGACCTCGATGCAGAACTCGTTGCGCAGCGTCTCGGCGGTGGCGAACGTCGCGGCGCGGTCCGGATCGCACACGATCTGGACGAGCCCTTCGCGGTCGCGCAAGTCGATGAAGATGACGCCGCCGTGATCGCGGCGGCGATGGACCCAGCCCGTTACGGTGACGGTCTTGTCGAGGTAGCGGCGGTCGATGAGCCCACAGTAGTCGGTGCGTTTCACGAGTTATTCTTTAATGGTCGCGGAAGGGGCGAAGCCGCCTTCCGCATCTTCGTCGGAAGTTTTTCGGACCAGGGCCGGTGCCGGCGGAGCGGGCACCGCGCGACCCCGTGGCGACACGACGCCCATCGAGATGACGTACTTCAGCGCCTCGTCCACCGTCATGTCGAGATCGCGCACCTTCGACTTCGGCACGATCACGAAATAGCCCGAAGTCGGGTTCGGTGTGGTGGGCACGTACACGCTGACGTGCTCCTCGGTCAGATGCTCGGCCACGGACGGCGCGGGCGTGCCGGTCAGGAACGCGATCGACCAGGCGTCCTGGTGGGGGAACTGCACGAGCAGCGCCTTGCGGAACGCGTTGCCGGAGTCGGACAGCAGCGTGTCGCTCACCTGCTTCACCGAGGAGTAGATCGACTTGACCACCGGGATGCGGCCGAGCAGCGACTCCCACACCCGAATGAGGCGCGCGCCGAAGAAGTTGGCGGCGATGACGCCGGTGAGGAACAGGATGCCGAAGCTCAGGAGGACGCCTAGGCCCGGAATGTGCATGCCGAGCAGGCGGTCGGGCTGCGCGCTCTCCGGGAACAGGAGCAGCGTCTGGTCGAGTGTCGTCACCAGGAAGTGCAGCACCCAGATCGTGATGCCCAGCGGCACCCAGACCAGGAGACCGGCGACGAGGTAGCGTCTCATCCGGCGCTCGACGATTCTAGGTCGACGACGTGCCGGCCGGCGTGCTCGCCGGCGCGGCGGGCTTGGACGAGCCTGCGTCGCTCGCGGGCGCGGCCGACTCCGACGGCTTGGCGTCGCTCTTCTCGGCCTTCGTCGGAGCGCCTTCGCCGGCAGGCGCGTCCGTCTTCGCGTCGGGCCTCGTCCCGCTGGCTTTACCGCGGAAATCGGTCTGGTACCAGCCGCTGCCCTTCAGCTGGAAGCCCGCTGCGGAGACGAGCTTGGTCAGCGTCTCCTTGCCGCACACCGGGCAGGTGCGAAGGGGCGCGTCGCTGAAGCGCTGCAGCGCCTCGAGCTTGTGATCGCAATCGGTACAGCGATACTCGTAGATGGGCATGTGACGTCGTTCGCGCCGGGTGGGCAGCCAAAGCGCTTGATTCGAAAAGAATAATTGCCACCGCATTATACAGCCTGCGCGGTGCGCACGGAGAACCTCCGTGCGACGAAACTGCCGCTTGCCTAGATGGGTGCCATACCGCCGAAAGCAAAGTGCCGTATGCTCATGCCACGACGGTTCGCGGCAAGGGACGGGAATGGCGGACTATTGGATATGGTGGATCCTGGCAGCCGTGCTCGTGGGCGCGGAGCTCATGACCGGGACGTTCTACCTCCTGGCCGTCGGAATCGCATTCGCGGTGGGAGGGCTCGCCGCGCTCTTGGGTACACTCCTGCCCCTGCAGCTCGTCGTGGCGGGCGTTATCGCGGTGATCGGCACCATGATCGCGCATCGCTGGCGCACGAAGCGCGTGCCGCCGCCTTCACAGCCGCTCGACGTCGGCCAGTCCGTGCGCGTCCTGGACTGGAAGGACGACGGCAGCGCGCGCGTGAGCTACCGCGGCACGCAGTGGGATGCCGAACTTGCCAAGCCGGGTGTGGCGCGCGCGGAGACCATGTACATCGTCGGAGCGCGGGGATCCACGCTGCTGATCGCCGACCGCCGCGCCTGATTTGCCCGACAACGGAGACCTCGCCATGCTGACCGGCTCGGCCGTCGTGACGTTCGCCCTTTTCATCGTCGCGCTCATCGTCGTGGTCAAGGCGATCCGCGTGGTGCCGCAGCAGCACGCCTGGATAGTGGAGCGCCTCGGGCGCTTCTACGCCGTGCTCGAGCCCGGGCTCAACTTCGTCATCCCCTTCGTCGATCGCGTCGCGTACCGCCACGACCTGCGCGAGATCCCGCTCGACGTGCCGAGCCAGATCTGCATCACGCGCGACAACACGCAGCTGCAGGTCGACGGCATCCTGTACTTCCAGGTGACCGATCCCAAGCTTGCGTCCTACGGCTCGTCGAACTACGTGCTCGCCATCACGCAGCTCGCGCAGACGACGCTGCGCAGCGTGATCGGCCGCATGGAGCTCGACAAGACGTTCGAGGAGCGCGACCAGATCAACGCGCTCGTCGTCGCGGCGCTCGACGAGGCGGCGCGAAGCTGGGGCGTGAAAGTGCTTCGCTACGAGATCAAGGACCTCACGCCGCCGGCGGAGATCCTGCGCTCGATGCAGGCGCAGATCACCGCGGAGCGCGAGAAGCGCGCGGTGATCGCGACCTCCGAAGGCGCGCGCCAGCAGGCGATCAACGTGGCGATCGGCGCGCGCGAAGCGGCGATCGCGAAATCGGAAGGCGAGAAGCAGGCCGAGATCAACGTCGCGCAAGGGGAGGCGCAAGCTACCCTCATCAACGCCGAAGCCAACGCCAAGGCGATCCGCATGGTCGCCGAGGCCATCGAAGCGCCGGGCGGCCTCGCGGCGGTGAACCTGCGCGTCGCCGGCGAGTACATCAGTGCGTTTGCCGGTCTCGCGCGAACCAACAACACGCTCATCATGCCGGCCAACGTGGCGGACATCGCAAGCCTGATCGCAACGGCGATGAAGGTCGTCCAAGCCGGAAAATGAGGCTCGATCCGCCTGTCAAGGGACACGCCGTGTTGACAAAGCAACGTGGCCCCAAAAGGACATTGAGATGACCTTCGCTCGTGCATGCCCGGCGCTCGCTGCGATCGCGGCAACTTGCGTCCTGCTCGCCATGGCGCCAGCCGCCTCCGCGCAGAGAGGACCGAGCTGCGGCGTATGATCGCATCGTTACGGGATGCCGAATCGGCTGCGCGTCTCGAATCCTCGGACGGAAGATCATGGAGCTCAAGGGAAGCACGTTCATGGTGACCGGCGGCGCGTCGGGCCTGGGAGAAGGCACCGCGCGCATGGTCGTGGCCGGCGGCGGCAACGTCGTCATCGCGGACCTGAAGGAGGCGGAAGGGCAAGCGCTTGCCTCCGAGCTCGGCAAGGCGGCGCGCTTCGTGCGCACGGACGTCGCGGACGAAGGCAGCGGCAAGGCGGCCGTGGCGGCCGCGGTCGCCGCCTTCGGAGGACTGCAGGGCCTCGTCGGATGCGCGGGCATCCTGCAGCCCGCGCGCGTGGTCGGCAAGGAGGGCCCGCATTCGCTCGCCTCGTTCGTGCGCACGATCGGCGTCAACCTCGTCGGCATGTTCAACATGCTTCGCCTCGCGGCGGAAGCGATGTCGTCCAACACGCCGAACGCGGAGGGCGAGCGCGGCGTGATCGTGAACACCGCGTCGATCGCGGCGTTCGACGGGCAGATCGGCCAGGCCGCGTACGCCGCGTCGAAGGGCGGTGTCGTCGCGATGACGCTGCCGATCGCGCGCGAGCTCGCGCGCACCGGGATTCGCGTCGTCTCGATCGCGCCCGGCCTGTTCCACACGCCGATGATGGCGAGTCTTCCCGCGGAGGCGCAGGAATCGCTCGGCAAGACGGTGCCGTTTCCGCCGCGGCTCGGCCGGGCGGCGGAGTTCGCATCGCTCGTGGCCGAGATCGTGCGCAATCCGATGCTCAACGGCGAGGTGATCCGCCTCGACGGGGCTTTGCGGATGGCCCCGAAATAGGGTCAGACCCCATTACAAAAAGGGGCCAGGCCATGTAATGGGGTCTGACCCCATTTCATTCGCGCCGAACCAGCAAGATCGCCACGACGATCATCGCCACGAAGAACACGAACGTCCAGGACGGGATCGCGAGGCCAAGGAGGAGCCAGCCCTGCTCGGCGCATTCGCCGCTGCCCTTGAGCACCTTCGAGACGACGTCCGTGAGCGGCATCGTGTCGAGCATGTAGTCGAGCCCCATGCCGCACGACGGCACGCTGCCCTTCGGCTGGCCCTGAATCCACACGTGCCACGCGGCGAGCGCGCCGCCGATGCCGGCCGTGATCGTCGTGAGCGCGGCATAGAAGGTCGCCCCGCGCCGCCCCGGATTCTGAATCGCCGCGATCAGGAAGATGATGCCGGTGGCGATCACGGCCACGCGCTGGAAGATGCAAAGCGGGCACGGGTCGAGCTGAAGCCCGTATTGCAGGTAGAGCGCCCATGCCATCAACCCGGCGCACACGAGGAATCCCAGGAGATACGCGGCGCGGCGCGGCGGCAGGATCAAGAGCGCCGCGGAGGCGACCACGATGGTCCAGGCCGCGGTGCGGTACATCGTTTGTCCGAGCGCAGGCTGCGCGCCCAGCGCGGCGAGGAGGAGGTCCTGCGCGACGAGGAGCAGGGCGACGGCGATCGCGGCAAGCGGCCAGGCGACGGTTGCGTAACGGGGCATGAGGGATCGTGAACGAGGAAGTGTTTTAGACTTGCGACCGGGCGAGCGCCTGGTCGAGGTCCCACAGGATATCGTCGAGCGTCTCGAGGCCGACCGACAGGCGGATCATCTCAGGCGACACGCCCGCGGCGCGCTGCTCGTCTTCCGACAGTTGCCGGTGCGTTGTCGAAGCCGGATGGATCACCAGCGTCTTGGCGTCGCCCACGTTGGCAAGATGCGACAGGAACTGCACGCTCTCGATGAACTTGATGCCCGCGGCCGCGCCGCCTCGCACGCCGAACGCGAGGATGCCGCCGGCGCCTTGCGGCAGGTAGCGCTCCGCGAGATCGTGGTATCGACTGCCGGCGAGCCCGGGATATTCCACCCACTCGACGGCCGGGTGCTCGGCGAGGTGCCGTGCCACCGCGAGCGCTGACTCGCAGTGCCGCGGCATGCGCAGGTGCAGGGTCTCGATGCCCTGCAGGAGCAGGAACGCCGAGTGCGGCGACAGCGTCGGCCCGAGCGTGCGCATCATCTCCATGCGCGCCTTCATGATGAAGCCGAAGTCGCCGAACGTCTCGAAGAAGATGACGCCGTGATAGCCGCGCGACGGCTCGGTCATGCTCGGGAAGCGGCCGTTGTTCCAGGGGAACTTGCCCGATTCGACGAGGACGCCGCCCATGGTCGTGCCGTGGCCGCCGAGGTACTTCGTCACCGAATGGATCACGATGTCGGCGCCGTGCTCGAACGGCCGGCACAGGTACGGCGAGGCGAGGGTATTGTCGACCACGAGCGGGACGCCCGCCGCGTGCGCGATCGTGGCGATGGCCGCGAGGTCGGCGACGTTGAGCTGCGGGTTGCCGATCGTCTCGACGTACACCGCCTTCGTGTTCTCGCGGATCGCGCCTTCGAAGTTGCCAGGAGCGTCGCTGTCGACGAAGCTGGTCTCGATGCCGAACTGCGCGAAGGTCACTGCGAGCTGCGTGTACGTGCCGCCGTACAGCGTGCGCGATGCGACGATGTGGTCGCCGCGCTGGCAGAGGGTGAGCAGGGCGACCGTCTGCGCCGCCATGCCGGTGGCGGTGGCAAGCGCCGCGCGCCCCCCCTCGAGCGCAGCCACGCGCTCCTCGAGCGCGGCTACCGTCGGGTTCGAGATGCGCGAGTAGACGTTGCCGAACGTCGAAAGGTTGAACAGGCTCGCCGCGTGGTCGGCGCTGTCGAAGACGAACGAGGTCGTCTGGTAGATCGGCAGCGCGCGCGCGCCCGTAGCCGCATCGGGAATCTGCCCCGCGTGCAGGCACAGCGTGTCGAAGCCGAATTTGCGGTCTGCCATGTCGCGGGATCAGGCGTGGGTCACGGGGCGCCGGGCCGAGATGACGCCGGTGTTCACGCCCGCCCAGTTGAGGCCGCCCAGGATGCGCGCGTGCTCGATCTTCACACAGCGGTCCATCACGACGTCGAGCCCGGCGTCGAGCGCGATGCGCGCGGCCTCCTCGTTGCGTATGCCGAGCTGCATCCATAGCACTTTCGCGCCGGTCGCCACCGCCTCGCGCGCGATGGGCACGATGTCGCCGGGCTTGCGGAAGCAGTCGACGACGTCGACGGGTTGGCCGATCGCGGCAAGGTTCGGATAGCAGCGCTGCCCGAGCACTTCCTCGTAGGCGGGATTGACCGGGATGACGCGGTAGCCCTTGTCCTGCATGTACTTCGCGGCGAAGTGGCTGGGCCGGTACCAGTGCGCGGACAGGCCGACCACCGCGATGGCGCGGGTCTGCGCGAGGATCCTGCGCAGGCCGGTGATGTCGTCGACGATAGGCACTCTATTTTGGCGTTAGCGCCACATGGGCGGCGCGTTGTAGGGATAGTCGTTGGAAATGCGGCGACCGGACGAGATGCGGTTCGACAGCCACGACAACGTGGGATAGTCGCCGGGGCCGAAGGTTCGGCAGTCGCCCATGAAATTGGCGTCGGTGCAGAACATCCAGTAGCCGCGCTCCACGCGCATCGACGAGGCGCGGTCGTTGAATCCCGTGTTGCCGAGATTAGTCAGGACGTCGGCGTTGACGGTGTACGACCGTCCCGAGAAGTTCTGACCCTCGTAGAGCACGACGCGATTGTTGCCGCCCCATCCGCCGCCGCCGCTCCCGCTGCCACCGCCACCGCCCGTGGGCATGGGCCGCGCCGAGCTCACGCGTCCGGTGACGCTGCCCAGGTTCGGCCACTGTCCCGGTCCGAGCACCTCGCACGAGCTTTGGAAATCGGCGTCCGCGCACAGCTGCCACGTGCCCGAATTGATGATCGCCGACGCCGCGCGGTCGTTGAACCCGGTTCCTTCGAAATTGCGCATCGGACCATTCAGCGTGTACGTGCGGCCCGTCATGCCGGGTGAATCGAACAGCACGACGGACCCGCCGCTCGGGCCACCTCCTCCTCCGCCCCCTCCGCCGTTCCAGCCGACCTCGCGCAGCGACGACACCGCGTTGTTGAGGCCCATCGCGCCCAGGTTCGAATAGTTGCCCGGTCCGAGCGTCACGCATTGCCCGCGGAAGAAGCTGTCGGAGCAGAGCTGCCACGAACCGCCGCGTACCGTGGCCGACGTTGCGCGATCGTTGAACCCGACGCGCCCCAAGTCGCTCACCGACTCGCTGGCGCGAAACTGGGGTCCGCTGAAATTCTGGTTCTGGTAGAGCACGATCTCCTGCGCCGCGCTGCCGCCCGCGACGGCGGCCAGCAGCCACGCCAGTGCGTGTCCAACGCTCATGTCACCTCCTTCATGCGTCGGGATGCCATCCGAGAACGGCCAGAAGGACGAAAAAACCGACAACGTACGCGAGCGTCACATGCCAACCGCCGCGAAGCCAAGCGATGACCGATTTCGCCTCCGGGTACTGGTTCGACAGCGCGACGCCCGCCGAGGATCCGAACCAGATCATCGAGCCGCCGAAGCCGACGGCGTAGGCGAGGAAGCCCCAATCGTAGCCGCCCTGCTTGAGCGCGAGCGCGGTGAGCGGGATGTTGTCGAACACCGCGGAGACGAAGCCCAGGCCGAGCGCCGTGTGCCACGACGCCCCGGGCAACGTCTCCACCGGCATCATCGACGCGGCGGTCACGAGCGAGAGCAGGAAAATCGTGCCCTTCAGCGTGTCGGGCAGCACTTCCCAGTCGGGGCGCCGCGCGGGAACCGTGATGACGAGCGCCACCCACACCGCGGCGCCGATGAAAGGAAACGCGTCGCCCAGCTGCGGCACCAGAACGTTGACGGCGACGTTGGCGATGATCGCCCCGCCGAGCATGAGGGCCACGATCCCCACGCGGATCCAGTCCACGCTCGTGTGCTCGTGCGCGTGCTCGATCATCGGCGAGTACGCGTGCTGCTGCTTCGCGGCGGGAATGCCGCAGATCACGAGCGCCACGCTCGCCGCGACGTACGCCTCGACTACGTCCGCGGGCGACACGCCGGCGATCCACATCATCGTGGTCGTGGTGTCGCCGATCACGCTGCCCGAGCCGCCGGCGTTGGACGCCGCGACGATCGCGGCGAGATAGCCGATGTGGACCTTGGCGCGAAAGAGCTGGTGCGCCATCGCGCCGCCGATCAGCGCGGCGGCGATGTTGTCGAGGAACGAGGAGATCACGAACACCATCGCGAGCAGCACGAAGCCGCCCTTCCAATCGCTCGGCAGGAAGCGCGGCAGCACGACCGGGACGCGGCTTTTCTCGAAATGCCGCGAGAGCAGCGCAAACCCCATGAGCAGCAGGAACAGGTTGGCGAGGATGACCCATTCGTGATGCAGGTGGGAAACGAGGCCCAGCAGGCCGGCGCCTTCCTTGAAGCCGGTGAAGGCGATCTTGTACGCCGCGATGACCAGGAGACCGGCGACCGCCACCGGGAGCGTATGGCGGTGGAAGAGGGCTACACCCAGCAGCGTGAGGCCGAAGAGGATGAAATCGATCGGAACGGGGCCTACCGACGGCAGGCCGGGGGCCGCCGCAGCCGCGGCGGACGCGGCGAGGGCGCTCGCGGCCAAGGCAGCGGCGTGAAGAGCCTTCGAGACGGCGCGGCGGACGCGTAGCATGGGGCCCTGGGTGTGTCCGCGGGGCTGCCGATGTGGAATGCCCCCTGCGGTTGGATGGTGACGCGGATTGTAACTGCGCCCGGCGAGCGTTCATAAGTCGATATGCGCAAAGGGAAAAGTGGCTCGCCCTCGGTTCGCGGCGGAACGTCCGCCGCGGTCGGCTCCGGGCGATGCAGGCGATGGGCCGTTTAGCCGGGCGCGATCCTTGCTTGTACTGGACGACTTTGAGGCCGTGACCCGGCCCAACCCCACCCCAGCAACCGGCTCATGGCCCTTTCGCGCTCGCTGAACCGCATCGACCTGCCGGCCCATACGGTTGGCGATCCCCTCGAGCGGGAGTCGCTGCTCGCCCTGTCGCAGCGCAAGCTCAACGCCCTGGGCGTGCCGGTCGCCTACATCGACCGCAACCAGCGCTACCGCTTCTGCAACAAAGCGTTCCTCGACTGGCTGGGCAAACGCGACGTCGAGGTGATCGGTCACGAGGTGATCGAGGTCCTCGGGCGCGACGTCTTCCAGCTCTACCGCGCCTACATCGACGCCGCGCTCTCGGGCGAGCGCACGACCTACGAGCGCCAGCTCATTACGCCCGCCCGCCCGGCGATCTGGATCCGCGTCGACTATTATCCCGACCGCAGCTCGCAGGGCCACGTGCGCGGCTTCATCGTCACGTACAGCGACGTCGATCACCTGAAGAAGCTCGAGCTCGAAGCCGGCCAGCGCGAGCACCGGCTGCGCCTCGTCACCGACAGCGTCGGCCTGCCGATCCTGTACTTCGACCGGCAGCTTAGGATCCGCTTCGCCAACAAGCCGTTCGGCAGCTGGATCGGCGTGCCGGCCGACGACGTGCTCGGCCATGCGCTGAAGGACGTGCTGCCGGCCGACGCGTTCACCGAGATGCTGGGCTACATCGACCGTGCGTTCGCCGGCGCGACGGTCACCTACGAGCGGCGCGAGCGCCAGCTCGACGGCGACGCGCGCTGGACGCGCATCACGCTGTTCCCGGACCGCGAGCTGGGAGGCCGCGTTGGCGGCGCTTTCGCGGTGATGACCGACATCGAGGACGACATTCGCATCCGCGACGCGCTGAAGGCGCAGGAATCGCAGATGCGTCTTTTCGCCGACAACATCCCGGGCCCCATCGCGTACCTCGACCGCAACCTGCGTTACACGTTCGTGAACCAGGCCTTCGCGAACTCCGTGTGCAAGCCGCAGGACGAGATCTACGGCAAGACGCCGTTCGAGGTGATGGTGTCCGACGTCGCGTCGTTCCTGCGCCCGATCTTGAAGCGCGCGCAGGCGGGCGAGCACGTCGAGTACGAGCGCATCGGCGCCACCACGCAGGGCGCGCGGCGCTGGCTGCACGGGCGCATCGCGCCCGATCTGGACGTCTCGGGGTCGGTGCGCGGCCTCTACTGCACGGAGTACGACATCCACGACCTGAAGCTCACCGAGCAGGCGCTCGCCGCGCGCGAGGAGCAGCTTCGCCTGTTCAACGACAACATCCCGGAGCCCATCGTCTACCTTTCGGAAGATCGCCGCTACCAGTTCGTGAACGAGGCATTCCTGCGCCTGGCGGGGCTCGATCGCGACGGCGTCGTGGGCAAGACTCCCGGGGAAGTGCTCGGGCCGGACCTGGCCGGCATGATGGAGCCCGGGCGCAATCGCGTGTTCGCGGGCGAGGCGATCACGTACGAGCGTGCGGTCATCGACGCCTCGGGGCGCGAGCGCTGGATCCGCGCGCGCTGCGTGCCGGACCTGAATTTCGACGGGACCGTGAAGGGCGAGTACGTCGTCGGCCACGACATCACCGACCTGAAGCAGGCGCAGGACGCGCTCGCCGCGCGCGAAGGCCAGCTGCGCGCGATCATGGACGGCGTGCCGGCACCGGTGGCGTATATCGACCGCGACGAGCGCTGCCACTACGTCAACCGCACGTTCCTGCAGTTCTTCGGGCTCACGCCGGAGCAGGTGTCGGTGATGCGGCTGCGCGACGTCGTCGGCCACGGCATCTATCAAAGCGCGCAGGCGATGCTCACGCGCGCCATGGAGGGCGAGTCCACCGCGTTCGACCGGCTCGTCCCGGGCGCCAACGGCGTGCGCCGCTGGATGACCATCCGTGTGGTGCCGGATGCCTCGCCCTCGGGCGAGGTGCACGGCGCGTTCGTGCTGATGAACGACATCCACGGCCTGAAGCAGGCGCAGGAGGCGTTGCGCGACTCCGAGGCGGCGCTGCGCCTCATCATGGACAACGTGCCGGCACGCGTGTCGTACATCGACCGCGACTACCGCTACCGTTTCTTCAACCGCCACAACGAGGAGTGGCTGGGCGAGAGCCGCAAGGAGCTGACCGGCAAGACGTTCGCCGAGGTCGTGGGCAACGAGCGCGCGAACCAGCTGGGGCCGCTGCTGGACCGCGTGCTGAAGGGCGAGACGGTGTCCACCGAGAAACAGCTCGTGCAGCCGGACGGTCAGGAGCGCTGGGAGTCGGTGCACTACGCGCCGCACCGCGACGCCGAAGGCAACGTCGTGGGCATCTACGCCGTGCACGCCGACATCCACGACCAGAAGCGCAACGAGGACGATCTGAAGCGCGCGAACTGGATGCTGTCGAGTCACATCAGCAACACGCCGCTCGCGGTGCTCGAGTGGGACCGCGACGTCCGCCTCGTGCGCTGGTCGCCGCAGGCGGAGAACATCTTCGGCTGGCGCAGCGACGAGATCCTGGGCATCCCGCTCGCCGACAGCCCGCTCGTGCACGAGGACGACCGCGAGAGCTTCGCGGGGCTCGTCACGCGCCTCATGGGCGGCGAGGAGCCGCGCGCGACGGGCCTGACGCGCAACCATCGCCGCGACGGCAACACCATCTGGTGCGAGTGGTACCACTCGGCGCTCCTGGACGACCACGGCCAGATCGTGTCGATCCTGTCCTTCGTGCAGGACGTGAGCTCGCGCATCCAGGCGGAGGAGCGGCTGCAGTATCTCGCCACGCGCGACGCGCTCACCGGTCTGCCGAACCGGCTGCTGCTGCACGAGCGCCTGTCGCAGGCGATCGCGCAGGCGAAGCGCAGCGGCCATCGCGTGGGCGTGCTGTTCATCGACCTCGACCGCTTCAAGAACGTCAACGACACGCTGGGGCATCGCATCGGCGACGAGCTCCTGAAGCGCGTCACGGCGGCGCTCTCGGGCGCGCTGCGCGAGACGGACCTCCTCGCGCGCCTGGGTGGGGACGAGTTCATGGTCATCGTCGAGGACTTCGACGACCCCTCGGTCCTGGGCCGCATCGCGCAGAAGCTCCTCGACGCCATCGCGCAGCCCTTCGAGATCGAGGAGCACGACATCTTCGTCACGTCGTCGATCGGCATCGCCGTGTACCCGGACGATTCCGACGATCCCGAAGAGCTCCTGAAGTACGCGGACGTGGCGATGTACCGCAGCAAGGACCTCGGCCGCAACACGTACCAGTTCCTCGACGCCAACCTGGCCGAGGACCGCCTGCGCCAGCACACGCTGGAGACGGCGTTGCGCGCGGCACTCGCCGACAACGCGCTCAAGCTCCACTTCCAGCCTGTCGTGCAGATCAGCGATCGCGCCATCGTCGGCGCGGAAGCGCTCCTGCGCTGGACCGATCCGGAGCACGGCAACGTCCCGCCACAGGTGTTCATTCCGCTTGCCGAGGAATCCGGCCTCATCCACGCGCTGGGCGAGTGGGTGCTGCGCTCGGCCGCGCACCAGTGCGTGGCGTGGCGCAAGGCGGGGCTCAACCTCAACGTGTCGGTGAACCTGTCCGCGCGCCAGTTCTACCGCGAGGACCTCGCGCAGCGCATCTCCGAGATCGTGAAGGCGGAGGAGTGCGATCCGTCGTGGATCGAGCTCGAGGTGACGGAGACGAGCCTGCTGCACGACCTCGACGCCATCCGCAAGGTGCTGCACCAGCTTCGCGACGAGGGCTTCACGGTGGCCATCGACGACTTCGGCACCGGCTACTCGTCACTGACGCACTTGAAGCACTTCCCGATCGACACGCTCAAGATCGACATCTCGTTCATCGCGGACCTCGAGTCCGATCCGCAGGACGCGGCGATCACCGAGGCGATCATCGGCCTTGCCCGTGGCCTGGGCCTGAAGGTCGTGGCCGAGGGCGTGGGCACGCGCGAGCAGCTCGAATTCCTCGACGTGCGCGGCTGCGACTGCTTCCAGGGGTTCTGGGCCAGCAAGCCGCTGCCCGCCGACGCGTTCTACGAGTTCGTCCGCAAGAAGACCCACTGAAAAAGGGGTCAGACCCCATTACAGTTTTGTAATGGGGTCTGACCCCTTTTTCAGGGGAGGTCTTCCATCCAGGCCGCCAGCGCCTGGGCGGCGCCCTTCCATTCGGGCTCGAGCATCAGCATGTGCCCCATGCCGGGCAGGATGTTCGGCGCGACGCCGTGGTGCGCGGCGGTCGAGCGCACGTCGTCGGGAACCGCAATCTGGTCGGCCGCCGCCCCCATCACGAACACGGGAGACGTGGCCTGCGGCTCTGCCCAGTGCAGGCGCATGGAAAGATCGAACAGCACGCGCGGCGATTCGCCGTTGAGGTGCGAGATCGCCTCGGTGAGGATGGCGGGATCGACGTCGCGGCTGAAGTAGAACGGGCGCAACGCCTTCAGGAGGTCCTCCGAAAGGCGCGTCGGGTCGAGGCCGATCATGTGCGAGATGTAATCGGGGTGCGTGGTCGCAAGCCGCGCCGCCACCGGCAGGAGACCCGTCGGGGGCACGGGGGCGAGGAGCGCGCCGCCGCGCACCGGGCGCGTGGCCATCATCCGCTCGACGACCGCCGCGCCCATC
>Ga0335083_10007336_pt1 | contig 13639 bp, 13 predicted proteins | sample Lox_Sample_42_FD_206716 | JGI IMG/M metagenome (GOLD analysis project Ga0335083, IMG submission 206716) | Soil microbial communities from Loxahatchee National Wildlife Refuge, Florida, United States - Lox_Sample_4.2 | ecosystem: Environmental > Terrestrial > Soil > Wetlands | place: USA...
ACGCCGACTCGACCGGGCCGCGACCGCCGCCGAGACCGCCGGCGGTCGTAGGCGCGAGCGCATGCGACCGCCGGGGAACCGGGTCGGTATGGTGCGCGGATGGGCAACGACGCGGTACGCGCGGCCGCGAACGCGATCGACTTGGCGGGGGCCGTCGTGAACGCCGGGGTCGCGAACCTCGCACGCGCGAGCCTCGAAGGCGGGAAGTTGTCGGTCGCGAAGCTCGACGAGCAACAGGTCCTCGCCTACGACCTCGCACATGCGGCCGCGGCCGTCGAAGCGGGCCGGGTCATGTGCAGCTACGCCGAGCACGGCGAGCTCGAATCGATGCTCGCCCGCGCGTTCGTCGCCGATGCCGTCAGCGACGTGGTCGCCCGTCTCGTGGGCCGCGAACGACTCTGGGGCGCGGATCCGGCAACGCTCGCGCCCGCGCACGACTTCGTCACCGCCCATCGCGCGCCGGGCTTCCTCGAGGCGCTCGCCGACGAGTGCGCGGCGCACGGCACGGGCCCGACGCACCTCGGGCCCGATTTCGAGCTCGTCGCCGATACCTTCCGCCGCTTCGCCGACGACAAGATCCGTCCCGTCGCCGAGCACGTGCACCGAACGAACGCCGACGTCCCCGAGGAGATCATCGCGGGCCTGGCCGAGATCGGCGGCTTCGGGCTTTCCGTTCCCGAGGAGTACGACGGCTTCGCGACCGGCGGCGAATCCGACTACATCGGCATGGTCGTGGCGACGGAGGAGCTGTCGCGCGGGTCGCTCGGCATCGGCGGCTCGCTCGTGACACGGCCCGAGATCCTCACGCGGGCGCTCGTCGCGGGCGGGACCGAGGAGCAGAAGCGGGCCTGGCTCCCGCGCATCGCGAGCGGCGAGCTGATGGTCGGCATCATGGTGACCGAACCCGATTTCGGCTCCGACGTCGCCGGCGTCAAGGTTGCCGCGACGCCGGCCGAGGGCGGGTGGCTCGTCAGCGGCGTCAAGACCTGGGCGACGTTCGCCGGCCGCGCCGACGTATTGATGTTGCTCGCGCGAACGGATCCCGACCGGTCGAAGTCGCACCGCGGCCTCTCGGTGATGATCGTCGAGAAGCCGCGCGCCGAAGGCCACTCGTTCGCGTTCGAAGACAGCCGCGGCGGGAAGATGGAAGGGCGCGCGATCGACACGATCGGCTACCGCGGCATGCACTCCTACGAGGTCGCGTTCGACAACTGGTTCGTGCCGGGCGAGAACCTGATCGGGGGCGCGGGCGGTCTCGGCCGCGGGTTCTACTTCCAGATGGCCGGCTTCGAGAACGGTCGGCTCCAGACCGCGGCCCGGGCGGTCGGCCTCATGCAGGCCGCCTTCGAGGCGGGCATGGCGTACGCCCAGGAGCGCCGCGTGTTCGGTAGCCCCGTCTTCGACTACCAGCTCTCGAAAGCGAAGCTCGCCCGCATGGCGACACTCATCCAGGCGGGCCGGCAGTTCTCCTACGACGTTGCCCGCAAGATGGCCGCCGGCGAGGGGACGCTCGAAGCGTCGATGGTCAAGGCCTATGTCTGCCGGGCCGCCGAGTGGGTGACACGCGAGGCGATGCAGCTGCACGGCGGCATGGGGTACGCCGAGGAGTTCCCCGTATCGCGGTTCTTCGTCGACGCGCGCGTCCTGTCGATCTTCGAGGGCGCCGACGAGACGCTCTGCCTGCGAGTCATCGCACGACGGCTCGCCGAAAACGCCCTCGCTGTCTAACCCGTCCCAACTGATTGGCGCGTGAGACGCGCCCGGCGGGAGTGATCGTGCCCACCTGGGCTATCAGAACGCCGGCCACCTGCCGGCGTTCGGCGGCGCGCGGGTGCCGGCGGTTCAGCCGGGACTTCTCGACATCCCGGCCCGCTCACCACGCACCACGAACTTGTGAGCCATCTTCCGGCTCGCCTCGTCGATCATCTCGTCGCCGAACATGACCGCGCCCTTGCGGTCGCCCTCGGTCGTCGCCTTCTCGTAGGCCTCCAGAATGTCGAACGCGCGGTCGAACTGCTCCTGGGTCGGCGTGAAGACTTCGTTGATCACCTTCACCTGATCGGGATGGAGGGCCCACTTGCCGTCGTAGCCGAGGATCCGCGGGCGCATGGCGTAGTCGCGCAGCTGGTCGAGCTCGCGGATCTTGAGGAAGGGGCCGTCGATCACCTGCAGACCGTTCGCGCGACCGGCCATGAGGATCCGCGAGAACACATAGTGGAAGTGATCGCCGGGATACTCCGGGATCTGAACGCCACCGGTGAGTACGGGCATCTCGGTGGACGCGGCGAAATCGGCGGGACCGAAGATGATCGTCTCGAGGCGATCGGACGCCGCGCAGATCTCGTCGACGTTGATCAGCCCGCGCGCGGTCTCGATCTGCGCCTCGATGCCGACACGCGATTGACGGCCGGTCGACTTTTCGATCTGGGTGAGCAGCATGTCGAGCGCCTGCACCTGCGCGGCCGACTCGACCTTCGGCAACATGAGCTCGTCGAGACGCTCGGACGCTCCTTCGACGACCGAGATGACGTCGCGGTACGTCCACTCGGTGTCCCAAGCGTTGACCCGCACGCAGAGCACCGTGTCGCCCCAGTCGAGGTCGTTGATCGCCTTGACGATCTTGTCGCGTGCGGCGGGTTTCTCGAGCGGCGAGACGGCATCCTCGAGGTCGAGGAACACCATGTCGGCTCCGAGGCCGGGCGCTTTGCCCAGCATCTTCTCGCTCGAGCCCGGGACCGACAGGCAGGAGCGTCGCGGCAGGTTGCGACTGCGTTCGGACATTGCCGAAGGGTACCGTGCCTCCATGGCTGCGTTCCCAACCCGCACCCTTCACGAGCTGGCTGACGGCGTGTGGGTGTGGCTGCAGCCGGGTGGTGAATCGGGTGTGAGCAATGCGGGTGTCGTCGCCGACGATGACGGCCTGACGATCATCGACACGCTGATGGTGCGCTCGCAATGGGAGCCGTTCTCCGACGCGGTCGCCGGGCTCGGGAAGCCTGTGCGCCGCATCATCCTCACACACGCCCACGTGGATCATGTCGGAGGGACTCGCGCGTTCCCGATGGCGTCGGTGCTGGGCTCGCCGCAGACCAGTCAGCTCCTCGACGGCGACATGCCCGTCGACGCGTACAAGTCGTTCATGCCCGCATTCGCGAGTGAGTTCGACGAGCTCGCGGAGATCGGCACACGACCGGTCACGCATCTGGTCACCGATGCCGCGCAGCTCACGCCGCGCGTCGAGGTACTGCCCGCGACGGGCCACACCGCGGGCGACGTCATGGCCCTCGTCGCCGATGTCGACGTGTTGTTCGCCGGCGATCTCTGTTTCTTCGGGGTGACCCCGCTCGCGTTCCAGGGCGACTGCGCGATGTGGGCCGATGTGCTCGACGCGGTCGCCGAACTCGCGGAGACGATCGTTCCCGGACACGGTCCGGTCGGTGGCGCGGCCGAGGTACGGCTGCTCCAGCAGTACCTGCGCCACTGTGTCGAAGGCGAGATCCCGCCGGGACCGTGGGACGGCTGGCCCGAGCGCGACCCCCGCGACGCAATCAACATCCAGCGCGCACAACTCCTCGCCCAGAACCGCGACGAGATCCCGCCCGCGATGTTGCGCGCGCTCGGCGCCTGACGCGCGAGTCAGCCGTTCGGAGTCCGCTCCCGCTGCGTCTCGATCAAACCCGTGCGGCTGGTGAGCACGAACGCGATGACCGCCGCGAGCAGCGTGGTCGGCAACAGGCGTAGGCCACCCATCTCCGTTACCACGAGCGTCGAACCGAGCAGCGTCTTCGTGACGCCGACATTCGCCGCTGCCATCAATGCCGAACAGACGATGGCGACGCGCGCGTCGGGAAATGCATAGTGCGTGATCTGCCCCATCGTTGCGCCCATGAAGAACAGCGGGATGATGAAGCCGCCCGGCCACCCGCTCGAGACGGTGAGAGAAGTCGCGATGAGCTTGGCGAACAGCGCGGCGACGAGCACGCCGATCGCGATACCGCCGACCAGGATCGTCCTGGTCTGCACCTCGCCGAAGGTGAGCGCGTAAGGCGACCAGAGCGCGAGTAGGGCCAGCCCGACACCCCCGACGACGGGCCGGACGTTCACGTGCAATCTCGAGAGAATGTGTCGCAGGGCGCGAGTGAGATAGGTGAATGCGATCGCGATCGCCGCGCCGACGGCTCCCGCGCCCGCCGCCCACAGGAGGTCGACTCCGCGTATGGCGTCGACCGCGGGAATGTGCCATACGGGTTTCGCCCCGACGCGGGCGACGAGCAGGTAGCACGAGTAACCGGAGAGCGCACCGACGATCGACGGTACGAGGGCCTCGTAGTACTGCATCCCGCGCCGGTGCAGGATCTCCAGGGCGAACAGCGCAGAGCCGAGCGGCGCCGCGAACAGCACGGAGAACGCGGCCGCCATCCCGGCGATCGTCACGGCGCGGGCGTCCGCGACCGGGAGGCGGCGCCGGCGCGCGAGCCAGCCGGCGAGAGTTCCGCAGGTGGTGACGAGCGGAGCCTCGGGCCCGGCCGCACCGCCGGCCGAGATCGTCAACAGCGACATCGGAAGGAGCGGCCGAAGCGACCGCACCGCCGGAGCGGTGCCCGACACGTGAATGTTGTCCACGAGCAACTCGACGTCTCCCGGCCGGCCGAGCGCGGCACCGATGAGCGCGACCGCGGCTCCGGTCGCACCGAGCACGGCGAACATCGCGGCGTCGCTCCAACGATCGGGCCCCAGCACGGGTTGCAACAGGTGCAGTACCAGGAGGTAGGCACCGCCCACCCCTCCACTCGCCAGGCCGACGACCACAGCGGTGACGAGCAGTGCGGGCGACGTGCCGGCGAGGCCCTCGGTCAACCAGCCCGGGGCCGGGACCGAGCGCCTTCTTCCGGGGTGTGAGCTGCGGCCAAACATATCGTATTACGATATATCAATGGACGCCGGACCCGGGAACGGCGAGCTCGCCCGCGCCGATCGAGCGCGAGCCGAAGACGACGACCGCGATATGGACATCGACATCGACTACACGCGACTCCTGCACTTCCGCACCGGGATCCGGCGTTTCCTCAACTGGAGCGAGGGGCAAGCGACCGCGCTGGGCATCACGCCCGCGCAACACCAGTTGCTGCTCGCCATCCGGGGCCACGCGGGACGTGAGCGACCGACGATCTCCGACGTCGCCGAGTCACTGGTGCTGCGGCACAACAGTGCAGTCGGCCTCGTCGACCGAGCCGTGGATGTCGGGCTCGTCGTTCGCGAAGTCGACGAGCGCGACGCGCGCGTCGTCCGGCTCCGGCTCACCCCGCTCGGCAGCCGTCGGCTGCGACAGCTGAGCCGGGCCCACCAAGAAGAGCTCCGCCGGCTCGGCCCACGGCTGACAGCGCTGTGGGCGGATCTCGATCCCTGACGCTCACCCGCGCCGAGGCGGGCACGGGCCCGGCAGGGCGTGCTCAGGGCCCGACGCTCGTGCTCAGTCCAGATGCTCGTGCAAGAACGCGACCGTCGACTGCCAGCATTTGGCAGACGCGTCGGCGTCGTAGGTACCGAGCGCGTTCTCCTCGTTCGTGAACGCGTGGCCGGTTCCGGGATGGATCTCGAAGGCGACGTCCTTGCCCATGCCTCGCAGTTCGGCTTCGAGCGCCCGTATGGCGTCGGGCGGGAAGAAGTCGTCGTGGTCGGCGAAGTGGCCGCGAACCGGGGCGGTGAGTCCCGACCAGTCGGGCGCACCGTTGCCGAGCGGCGCTCCGTAGTACGGCGCGGCCGCCCCGATCTTGTCCCCCTGCTGGGCCGCGACGAGCAGCGTCAGCATGCCTCCCATGCAGTATCCGAGCACGCCGACCTTGTCGGAGCTCACCGCGTCGTGAGCGCGGAGGAAGTCGATCGCGCCGCCGAGGTCTCGCGCGGCGCGGTCCAGCGGGAGGGTCGACATCAGGCGGCCCGCCTTGTCCATCTCCGTGTGCTCGGCGATCTCGCCGCGGTAGAGGTCGGGCGCGAAGGCGACGAAGCCGACCGCGGCGAGGCGATCACACACCCGCTTGATCTGCGGGACGAGACCCCACCACTCTTGCGTCACGAGTACACCGGGCCCGGTACCGCCGGCCGGGAGTGCGAGGTAACCCTGTGGGGTGTCGCCATTGCTCACGAAGGTGACCATCTCTCCCATGGATCCGGAGCCTAAGACGGCCGTCGTTCACGGACCAGGCGCGGCGGGCGGCTAGTTTCCGGTCCCGTGCCGATCGAGCGGGGCGCGCCTCGGGCGGGCTGCAGCATGGGGAGCTAGAGGAGTCTTGGCGAAGAATCCGGATCCCTTGCTCCCGATCACGAGCTATCAGGGAAAGACGCGGACGCTCGACGATTGGGCGACCGTCTTCAACCTTGCGATCGTCGTGCTCCCCGACCGGCCGGAAGGCTCGTTGTTCGTTCCGGTTGTCGAACGCATCTTCGCGACGTTCGGCGACAGCGACGTCCGGACGGTGGTGTGCGTGCCCGCTCCTCCAGGTATCGCCGCGCGCATCCTCGGTGCCGACGTCGACCGCTGGCTGTTGTGGTGCGATCCCGACCGGGCGCTCATCGAGAGTCTCGGGCTCGAACGCCTTCCCGCGTTCGTGCACCTGAGGCTCGACACGACGCTCGTGAGCGCCGCGCAGGGTTGGAGCCCGAGCGAGTGGCAGAAGGTTGCCGACGAGATCGCCCGGCACGAACACTGGACCTCGCCCATCGTCTCGGGCCGGGGTGATCCGTCACCCACACCGGGTTGGCCGATCGCCAGCTGAGCCCGGAAATCCGGCCGAGCGAGTCCTCTGACCAGCACAAACGTTGCTGATGTGACAAATGGGGCTCGTGGTTGTCTAGCATCGCTGCCCATGTCGCGGCGGAGCATTAGCCCCCACCGCGGTGGCGGGATTCTGCGGGCCCGGCACCTCGCCCTGAGCCTTGCGCTCGGGCTGGCTCTGGGCACTGCTTTCGTCGCAGTTCCGGCGTCGGCCTCGCCGCAAGGCGATCTCGCGTCCAAGACCGATCAGGCGCGGCGGCTCGAGGCGCAGATCCAGGCGAACAGCGACCGCGCCGACGTGCTCGACGAGCAGTACCTGCAGGCGCAGAGCGCAGTGGCGGACGCGAATCGCCAGATCGCGACGGCCGAGCAGGGAATCGCGACCGCGCGGGCACAGGAGTCGCAGCTGCGGTCCGAGCTCGGCGGCCGGGCGGCGATGCTGTACATGGGCGCGGGCACCGGCGACCCCCTCGGCTTCGACGCGACGAACGTCCAAGAGCTCGGCTCACGCGCCAAGTACGGCGAGGCGGCCGCAGAGACCGACAACCACATGATCGACGAGCTCGGCCTGCTCGACGAACAGCTCGGCATCCAGACCAAAGATCTCGAAAAGCAAAAGGTCGAGGCGCAGAAGCGTCAGGACGAGGCCGACTCGGCGCGCAACGAGCTCCAGAAGACCACCGACTCGATGCAGCAGCTGCTCGCCTCGACGAAGTCCGACATCCGCGCTCTCGCGAACAGGATCGAACAGGACCAGATCCGGGCGCAGGCCGCTGCCGAGCAGGCGCGCATCCGCGCTGAGGAAGCGACCGCTCGCACCGCCAATGTCGAGACCTCCGGTGGCGGTGGAGGCGGCGGCGGTTCGGGCTCGAGCGACGTCGGGATCGATCCCGGACCGGCACCCGCGCCGAGCTCGGGCGCGGCGGCCGCGGTGGCGTACGCACGCGCGCAGATTGGCAAGCCCTACCAGTACGCGGGGGCGGGGCCCGATTCCTTCGACTGCTCCGGTCTGACGATGATGGCGTGGGCGCAGGGTGGCGTCTCGATGGCCCACGGATCCCAAGCGCAGTACGACAGCTTCCCGCACGTCCTCATCGCCGACCTCGAGCCGGGCGACCTCGTCTTCTTCGGATCCTCGGGGCCGAGCAACCACCATGTGGGTATCTACGTGGGCGGCGGCACGATGATCGAAGCACCGCACACGGGCGCCGACGTCCGGTACTCGACGATCTACCGGCCCGACCTCGTGCCACTGGGAGCGCGTCCGTAACGGGCGTCCTCGCTCCCCTGCCCGCAGCTGTACAGGAGGAGACATGGCCGACGCGAAGGCGAGATGGGACGAGGTCGGCGAGCGGTTCGGTGAGCTCGGACGGACCTTGAAGGACCGCTTCGACGTGAACGCGGCGTTCGGCGCCGACGAGCGCGAGAAGGTGAACGACGCGTTGCACCAGCTGACCGACGCGCTCGACGCGGGATTCACGACGATCGGCGACGCGATGCGCGACCCGGTCATGCGCGACGAGCTTCGCAACGCGGGATCGTCGATCGCCGACGCGATCGCGGCGACCGTGCGGGATCTCTCCGACACGTTCAAGCGCCACTGACCGGGCGCTCAGGGGATAACCAGCATCCCGAGCTCGGCTTCGATCTGCGGACGCGGCTTGAGGCCGAGCGACGCCCGCTCCAACCGGCCGTTGCGGAACAACCCGATCATCGGGATGCTCTGCACTCCGTACTCCTGCGCGAGCCGGGGCTCGTCGTCGATGTTCACCTTCACCACCTTGTAGGACGACGTGCGCATCGCGGCGATCGTCTCGACGATGGGGGACACCTGCCGGCACGGCTGGCACCAGGGCGCCCAGAAGTCGACGATCACGGGCAGCTCACTCTTCAGCACCTCGCTCTCCCACTGAGCCGTCGTCACCGTGGGGACGAGCTCGACGGGATCCTCCGGCACCGGCTCGTCGGGCCGGGCGCCGCCGACGACCTCACCGAGCCACGCGCGAGCGTCGCGCAGGCCCTCGATCGCGACCTGATGCTCGATCGGGTACTCGCGGTACACGGTCGGAACACCGAGCTCGCGTAGGTCGCGGGCGAGGTCGCGCGACCGCTGCACCGGGATCAGCGGGTCGTCCGTCCCGTGCTGGACGAGCACGGGCACCTCGCGGGCGGTGTCCTCGATCGGCCCGGTCATCGCGAACGGGCTCATCGCGAGCACACCGGCCGGGCGAACGCGGGGCCGCTCATCGGGCGCGGCGTAGAGGCCGAGCGCCAGCGCGAGCCCGCCGCCTTGCGAGAAGCCGGCGAAGATCGCCTGGTCGCGTCCGAAGCCGAGCTCGGCGCACTGTTCGTCGACGAGGGCGTCGAGCTCCGCCAGCGCCGTGACGAACTGATCGCTGACGTCGTCGGAGCCGAGCATGTCGTACCACATGTAACCGGGGGTGCCGGGCGCCGTTACCGGCGCGCGCGGCATGACGGCGGCGAAGGTGCCTTCGGGGTCGAGATACGGCAGCAGGCCGCCGAGGTCTTGCTCGTCGGCGCCGTATCCGTGGAGGAGCAAGAGCAGGCGACGGGCCGCCGAGCCCTTGACGATGTTCATGACGAGCGGCATGGGCGCAGGTTAGGTCAGGGTGAGCCGCGCGCAGTCGGCCCGCACTGTGGGCGTGATCAGGCGCGGCTGTCTCGCCGGCGGCGCCGTTGCGGCGACCGCTCCGGCGCGAGCGTGTGCGCGGCGGCGACGAGCGCGAGGTGCGTGAAGGCCTGTGGAAAGTTGCCGAGGAACCGGCGCGCGTCGGGATCGTATTCTTCCGCGTACAGGCCCACATCGTTCGCGAGCGCGAGCAAGCGCGCAAAGAGCTCCTCGGCGGCGGCGTGCTCCCCCGCGAGCGCGAGCGCCTCCACCATCCAGAAGCTGCACGGCAGGAACACGCCTTCGGGCTCGCCGAGCCCGTCGACGCGCGCCTGCGACGGGTCGTAGCGGCGGACGAAGCCGCCGTATGTGAGGTCGCGGCGGATCGCCGCAATAGTCGAGCGCACGCGCGGATCGTCGCCCGGGAGAAATCCGACGAGGGGCATCAGCAGCACGGACGCGTCGAGCTCGGGAGAGTCGTACGCCTGCGTGAACGCTTCCCGCTCCGCGTCATACGCGCGGGCGCACACCTCGGTGTGTATCTCGTTGCAGATCGAGCGCCACTTGTCCGCGGGGCCTTCGAAGCCGGCCTGCTCCACCATGGCGATCGCGCGATCGAACGCAACCCAGCACATGACCTTCGAGTGCGTGAAGTGACGGCGGGGCCCTCTCACCTCCCAGATTCCTTCGTCCGGTTCGCGCCAGCGCGTCTCGAGCACGTCGAGCAGGAGACGGGCGAGTGACCAGGAGTTCTCACTCGGCGGGGTGCCGGCGCGAGCCGCCTGCCACAGCACGTCGAGCAACTCGCCGTACACGTCGAGTTGCAACTGTGAGTGCGCGCCGTTGCCCGTTCGCACGGGACGGGATTCCTCGTATCCCGGGAGCCAGTCGAGCTCGAGCTCGGTCAGCCGCCGCTCGCCCCCGACGCCGTACATGGTTTGCAGGCGCGCCGGATCGCCCGCGGCCGCGCGTAACAGCCACTCGCGCCAGCGCATGGCCTCGCTCTGGTAGCCGCCGATGAGGAGCGCTTCGAGCGTGAGCGTCGCGTCGCGAACCCAGCAGTAGCGATAGTCCCAGTTACGGGTCCCGCCGAGCGACTCCGGCAACGAGGTCGTCGGCGCCGCGACGATCCCTCCCGTCGGCCCGAAGGTCAATGCCTCGAGCGTCAGCAGCGACCGCAATACCAAGTCACGCCATTCGCCCGAGTACATGCAACGCTCCGACCACTGCGACCACGTCTCCGTCGTGTGCTGGATGGCCGCTTCCGCATCCTCGGGAACAGCCCGGGGATCGTGCGACGGATGCCACCCCAGCACGAACGGCACGCGTTCGCCCGCGCCGACGGAGAACTGCCCGACGGTGGTAGTTCCGTGCCCATGGACGTGTACCGGCGTGTAGAGCTCGAGCTCGTCGGGGCCGGCGACTGCTCTCCAACGGCCGTTCACGCGCCGGACCCACGGCACGATCGAGCCGTAGTCGAAGCGCACGGTGAGCTCGATCCGCATGTCGACGGTGCCCTCTACGCCCTCGACGGCCCGCACCAGCAACGGGCGCGCGTGCCCGAGCGCAAGACAGTCGACGACGCGCACGCGGCCGGTAGTCGTCTCGTGCTCGGTCTCGAGGACCATCGTCCCGGGGCGGTACCGCCGCATCGAACGCGAAGGCGCTTCGGCCGGGGCGATCAGGAAGCGCCCGTGATCGGGTGTACCGACCAGCGCGGCAAAGCATGCCGGATGGTCGAACCGCGGAACGCACCACCAGTCGATCGAGCCGGCCCGAGAAACCAGGGCCGCCGTGCGCCGATCGCCCAGGAGCGCATAGTCCTCGAGAGGCGGCACGGCTCGGAAGCTAGTCGGCGGCGGGCTACGTTGATCCCGCGTGACGACCGAGTCCACCGCCAGCACGCTTGTCGGCGTCGACGTCGGCGGGAGCGGCGTGAAAGCCGCGCTGGTCGACGTCACGAGCGGGAAGGCGACCGGAAGAATTCGCGTCGAGACCCCACAGCCCGCGACTCCCGCCGCGATCGCTTCGAGCATCGCGGATTTGGTGCAGCAATTCACCGTCCGTGGTCCGATCGGCTGCACGATCCCCGCGGTGGTATCCGCGGGCATCGTGCGTACGGCGACCCACATCGACGAGAGCTGGATCGGGACGCACGGTGCGAGTGTGGTGTCGCGGGCGACCGATCGGCCCTGCGTGCTCCTCAACGACGCCGACGCCGCCGGATTGGCCGAGGCGCGCTTCGGCGTCGCCCGCGACCAGCCCGGGGTGGTCGTCATGATCACGATCGGTACCGGCGTGGGAACCGCCTTGCTGAACGACGGGCACCTCGTTCCGAACGCCGAGCTCGGTCACATCCATGTGGAGGGACACCTCGCCGACGGTTGGGTCTCGGACGCCGCGCGCACCAACGAGACGCTCTCGTGGAGCCACTACGCGCGAAGGCTCGACCGGTATCTCGCGCAGGTCCACCAGATCACGTGGCCCGAGCTCATCGTGATCGGGGGCGGAATCGTCAAGCACGCCGACAAGTTCCTGGACCAGATCGAAACCAAGTGCGAAGTGCGCATCGCGCAGTTGGGCAACCTCGCCGGGATCGTCGGTGCAGCACTCGCGGCCGAGCGGTCGCCGGCCGGCAACCCGGACGGGAGTTGACATGCAGCTCGGAATGATCGGGCTCGGGCGAATGGGCGCCAACCTCGTACGGCGCAGCATGGCAGCCGGTCACGAATGCGTCGTCTACGACCACAGCTCGGAGGCGACAGCCGCGCTGACCGCGGCCGGCGCGATCGGCGCAGGTTCGGTGGCGGAGCTCGCCGGCAAGCTCTCGGCACCACGAGCGGTGTGGCTCATGGTCCCTGCCGGCATCACCGGCGCCGTGATCGACGAGGTCGCGTCCCACCTGTCGCCGGGCGACACGATCATCGACGGCGGCAACACCCACTATGTCGACGACATCGCGCGCGCGCGATCGCTCGCGCCGCGGGGAATCGACTACGTCGACTGCGGGACGAGCGGCGGCGTGTTCGGACTCGAACGAGGATTCTGCCTGATGATCGGTGGACCCGAGTCGGTCGTGCAGCGGCTCGATCCGATCTTCCGTGCCCTCGCGCCCGGCCTCGGGTCGCTCGACCGAACGCCCGGCCGCGCCGGCGAGGCCGCGCCCGAGGAGTTGGGGTACCTCCACTGCGGTCCCGCGGGCGCGGGTCACTTCGTGAAGATGGTCCACAACGGGATCGAATACGCGCTGATGGCCGCGTATGCAGAGGGGCTCACGATCCTCCACCACGCGAACGCGGGGGCGGGAGTCCGTAGCGCCGACGCGGAGACCGCGCCGCTCACCGACCCCGACCTCTACCAGTACGACCTCGACATACCGAAGGTCGCCGAGGTCTGGCGCCGCGGCAGCGTCGTCGCGTCGTGGCTGCTCGACCTCACCGCGGCCGCGCTGCAGGAGTCTCCGGACCTGTCGGAGTTCGCGGGCCGGGTGAGCGACTCCGGCGAGGGTCGCTGGACGGTCACGGCCGCGATCGACGAGGGCGTTCCGGCACCGGTCATCGCCACCGCGCTGTTCGACCGCTTCATCTCACAGGGGACGGCCGACTACACGAACAAGCTGCTATCCGCCATGCGCAAACAGTTCGGTGGCCACGACGAGAAGTCGGGCTGAGCGCACGCGTTATCCCGGTGGTTCCCAGTCGGGTCGCCGGGGCATCGCGCTGCGACCGTCGGCATCGTTGCGCACCGCGAGCACCTGATGGATCTGCGTGTGCGCCACATCGAAGTTGATCGCGGAGGCGGCCATGTACAGATGCCACACACGCGCTCGTCCCGGGCCGACCAGCCGCACCGCTTCGTCCCAGCTCGCTTCGAGATTCGCGACCCAGTTCCGGAGCGTCTGTGCGTAGTGCTCGCGGAGCCCTTCGACGTTGCGAACCTCGAAGCCGGCGCGCTGCACTCGTGACACGACGGACCCCACCTCGTGCAGCTCGCCGTCGGGGAACACATAGCGATCAATGAAGCTGCGACGCGCGAACGCCGCGCGACCCGGTCGTCGGGAAATGCCGTGGTTCAGGAGGCGGCCGCCCGGACGTAGGAGTGCGTACAGGCGTGCGAAGTACTCGTCGAGCTTCGCCAAACCGACATGTTCGAACATACCGATCGAGCTGATGGCGTCGAACGGCGCGTCGAAGACGTCGCGATAGTCCTGCACGCGGATCTCGACCCGGTCCGCGAGC
>Ga0335083_10007337_pt1 | contig 13638 bp, 14 predicted proteins | sample Lox_Sample_42_FD_206716 | JGI IMG/M metagenome (GOLD analysis project Ga0335083, IMG submission 206716) | Soil microbial communities from Loxahatchee National Wildlife Refuge, Florida, United States - Lox_Sample_4.2 | ecosystem: Environmental > Terrestrial > Soil > Wetlands | place: USA...
TGCTCCACTACCTCTGGGACCCGCGCGACAACTCGGTGTTCTACGGCGTCTACCGCCGCGCGCTGGTCGCGCCCGTCGGCATGAAGCGGATGCTCGCCGGCGACTGGCTCACGGTCGCCGCGGTCGCGACGCAGGGAAAGCTCGTGGTCACGGACGCGGCGACCGTCGTGCGCGCCTCGGGCGGGACCTCGCGCAGCCACCGGCACGCGGCGCGTGCCCTGGGACTGCCGTGGTGGCACGGACGCGAGCCCAAGATCGCGACCGCGATCGGCATCGCCCGCTACTTCTGGCGCGACTATCCGTTCGCGGATCTGGCGCGCCACGAGCGCCGCCGCCGTGCGCTGCGGGTGCTGCTGGTCCTCGCGGCCCGCAAGCGCGTGCTGCGCTGGCTGCTGTGGTTCGTGCCGGCGGACCTGCGGCCGGCCGGGCGGCGCGCGTGAGCCGGCTCGTGCTCCTGACCGGGGGCCTCGGCTTCGTCGGTCGCCCGCTGGGCGCCGCGCTCGCGGCCGCCGGCGCGCGCGTGCGCCTCGTCGTGCGACGCGGCGCGACGGTCGATGCGCAAGCGGCGCTCGAGTCGGTGGTCGAGACGCCGGACCTGTTCGCCGAAACCAGCGACTGGTGGCGCGCCGCGCTCGACGGCGTCGACACGGTCGTGCACGCCGCCTGGTACGCCGAGCCCGGCCGTTATCTCACCTCGCCGCGCAATCTCGAGTGCCTGGTCGGGACGCTGCGGCTGGCCGACGGCGCGGTCGCGGCCGGCGTGCGGCGCGTGGTCGGCGTCGGAACCTGCTTCGAGTACGACCTCAGCGCCGGGCGGCTCGCCGTCACGACGCCGCTGGCGCCGTCGACGCCCTACGCGGGCGCCAAGGCCGCCGCGTACCTCGCGCTCTCGACGTGGCTGAAGCGCGCGCACGTCGGCTTCGCCTGGGCGCGGCTCTTCTATCTCTACGGGGAGCGGGAGGACCCGCGGCGCCTCGTGCCGTACCTGCGCGCCCGGCTCGCCGCCGGCGAGGCCGCGGAGCTGACGCTGGGCGAGCAGGTCCGCGACTTCCTCGACGTGGCCGAGGCCGGCCGGCAGATCGCCGCGCTCGCGCTCGGCACGCGCGAGGGCCCGGTCAACGTGTGCTCGGGCGTTCCGACGACGGTGCGCGCGCTCGCCGAGCGCATCGCCGACGAGTACGGGCGCCGCGACCTGCTGCGTTTCGGCGCCCGGCCCGAGAACCTCGTCGATCCGCCGTGCGTGGTCGGCGTGCCCTAAGGCACGCCTCAGCGCGCGGGCTTGCGGAACTTGAGCACGAAGTTGTCGGCCTCGCCGATCGCGAGGTAGCGGGCGCGGTCCTTGTCGCCCTGCGACAGCGTCGGCGGCAGCGTCCAGACGCCGTCGACCCAGTCCTTCGTGTCCTTCGGATTGGCGTCGATCTCGGAGGAGCCGACGAACTCGAAGCCTGCCTTCTTCGCGAGCGCGATCGCGTAGTCCTCGCGCACGTACCCGTCCTTGGCCTGCGGGTCCTGCGGCTTGTCGGTGCGGCCGCGGTGGCCCTCGACCCCGAGCGTGCCGCCTGGCTTCAGCGCGCGGTAGCACGCGGCAAGCACGTCGTCGGCGTAGCCCGCCTCCATCCAGTTGTGGATGTTGCGGAAGGTGACGATGAGGTCGGCCGAGCCCGGCGGGGCGACTTCGAAGTGCCCGGGCCCGAGCGTCGTCTCGTGGATGTCGCCGAGCCGCGCCTGCTGCGCGGCGACCCGGCCGCGCCAGCGCGCGACACCCGCGTCCTCCTCGGCGTTGCCGGGCGAGGGCAGCGCGACGTAGTAGCGGCCGTCCTTCGCGAGGTACGGCCCCAGGATCTCCGTCCAGTAACCGCCGCCCGGCCACAGCTCGACGACCGTCATGGTCGGCTTCAGGCCGAAGAACGTCAGTTCCTCGACCGGGTGGCGCGCGGGATCGCGCGCGACGAAGCGCGCGTCGCGGGCGGGGCTGGCGACGACCGCGGCGAGTGCCGGATCGGGCGTCGGGGCGGCGGGCGCCGCGGCTTGCGCGGCGATGCCGAGGCTGAGAAGCAGGGCACAGACCGAACGCGCGACCATCGGACCCTCCTGTTGAGAGGGCGGCATTCTAGCGCGCCGGCTCAGGCGAGACGACGCACCAGCACCCGGTCGGTCTGTGCGCTGCGTCCGAGCAGGAACGACGTCGAACCGACGTCGCGAAATCCGGCCTTTGCGTAGAAGGCGCGCGCCCGCGGCCTCTGCTCCCAGACGGTCAGCCACAGCGACGCGGCGCCCGAGGCGCGCGAATGCCCGGCGGCTGCCTCCATGAGCGCCGAGGCGACGCCGCGCCCGTGGTAGCGCTCGTCGACGTAGAAGCGGCGGACTTCCGACGGGGCGGGGGTCGCGATGTCGGGGTGCGAGGAGCCGACGCAGACGAGCGCGTAGCCGACGATCGCACCCGCGTCGACCGCGAGCAGGCAGTGTGCGGCCGCGATCTCGGCGGCCTGCTGGCGCTCGCCGTAGGTGCGCGCGATGTGCAGTGCCGTGTCCGCGGGGTCGTTGGCCGGCCCGTAGGCGGCCGCGAAGGCGCGCGCCGCGAACTCGGCGAGCGCGCCGGCATCGGCCGCGGTCGCGGCGCGCACCGGCCAGCGAGCGGTCATGCGCCGAGCTCGCGGTCGAGGATGCGCACGATCTCGGCCTCGGCGCGACCGCGAAACAGCGACAGCGCGAGGCCGAGCGTCGCGTCCACGACGATCTCATCCGGCCCGACCTGCACGGTGCCGCGCACGTTCGGATGCTCGATCAGCAGCACGTCGCCGTCCCAGCGGCAGGCCGCGCCGAAGCGCTCGGACAGCTGGTCGGCGACCCGCGACACCCGGCGATGCGCCTCGGCGTGCGTCAGCGCGTGCGGCCGGCGGATGAGGAGCTCGCCCAAGCGCGTCAGCGCCGCTCGCGCGCGATCGCCCGGTAGCCGATGTCGCGCCGGTACTGCATGCCCTCGAAGCGGATCGCATCGACGAGCGCGTAGGCCTCGCGTTGTGCCGCGGCAACCGTCGCGCCGCGACCGACCGCGCACAACACGCGCCCGCCCGAGGTGACGACGCGCCCCGCCTGCGCCTGGGTGCCGGCGTGGAACACCTTGCCCGGCAGCCGCGCGGCGGCATCGAGGCCGTCGATCGGATCGCCCTTGCGCGGCGCGTCCGGATAGCCGCCCGCCGCGAGCACGACGCCGACCGCGGCCCGCGGATCCCAGCGCGCCGTGACCGCATCGAGGCGCCCCCCGAGCGCGGCCTCGACGAGGTCGACGAGATCCGACTCGAGGCGCATCAGGATCGGCTGCGTCTCCGGGTCGCCGAAGCGGCAGTTGAACTCGAGCACGTTCGGCGTGCCGTCCGGCGCGATCATGATCCCGGCGTACAGGAATCCCGTGTACGGGGTCCCGTCGGCGGCGAGCCCGCGCACCGTCGGCTCGATGACCTCGCGCATGATCCGCGCGTGCAGCGCCGCGGTCACGACCGGCGCCGGCGAGTAGGCGCCCATGCCGCCGGTATTCGGGCCCTGGTCGCCGTCCCCGAGCCGCTTGTGGTCCTGCGAGGTCGCGAGCGGCAGCGCGCGCTGGCCGTCGACGATCACGATGAAGCTCGCCTCCTCGCCCTCGAGGAACTCCTCGACGACGACCGTGTCGCCGGCGCGCCCGAAGGCGCCGCCGAACATCGACTCGATCGTCGCGAGCGCCTCGGCGTGGGTCGCGGCGATCACGACGCCCTTGCCGGCCGCGAGGCCGTCGGCCTTGACGACGACCGGGAGGCGCTGCGCGCGCACGAACGAAGGGTCGAAGCTCGCGCGCGTGAAGCGCACGTAGGCGGCGGTCGGGATCCGGTGCCGCGCGAGGAACTCCTTGGTGAAGGCCTTCGAGCCCTCGAGCCGCGCGCAGTCGCGCGTCGGCCCGAAGCACGGCAGGCCCGCGGCCTGGAACGCATCGACGATGCCGAGCACGAGCGGCAGCTCCGGTCCGACGATCGTGAGGTCGATGCGCTCGCGGCGCGCGAACGCGACGAGGCCGGCGAGGTCGTCGACCGCGATCGCGACGTTCTCGCAGCGCGGCTCGGTCGCGGTCCCGGCGTTGCCGGGGGCGACGTAGACGCGCGCGACGCGCGTCGAGTTCGCGACCTTCCAGGCGAGCGCGTGCTCGCGGCCGCCCGATCCGACGATGAGGACCCGCATCGCCCGTCAGTGCCGGAAGTGGCGCATGCCGGTGAAGACCATCGCCATGCCGTGCTCGTCGGCCGCGGCGACGACCTCGTCGTCGCGCAGCGAACCGCCCGGCTGGATCACGGCGCCGATGCCGTACTCGGCCGCGACGTCGAGGCCGTCGCGGAACGGGAAGAAGGCGTCGGAGGCCATGGCCGCGCCCTTGACGGTGAGGCCGGCGTCCGCGGCCTTCATCGCCGCGATGCGGCTCGACACCACCCGGCTCATCTGCCCGGCGCCGATGCCGAGCGTCAGGCGGTCGCGCGCGTAGATGATGGCGTTGGACTTGACGTACTTGCAGACCCGCCACGCGAACAGCAGGTCCTCGAGCTCGCGCGCATCGGGCGCGCGGCGCGTCACGACCTTGAGATCGGCGGCGCCGATCTCGCCGGTGTCGCGCTCCTGGGCGAGCAGCCCGCCGGCGACGCTCTTGTACTCGATCGCGGGCCCCGCGGCCCCGGCGAGCTCGCCGGTGACGAGCACGCGCACGTTCGCCTTGGCCGCGGTCGCGGCGAGTGCCGCCTCGCTCGCGGACGGCGCGACGATCACCTCGACGAACTGCTGGTCGAGGATCGCGCGGGCGGTCGGCTCGTCGAGCGGGCGGTTGAAGGCGATGATGCCGCCGAAGGCCGAGGTCGGGTCGGTGCGGTACGCCTGCCGGTAGGCGCTCTCGATGCTCGCGGCGAGTGCGACGCCGCACGGGTTGGCGTGCTTGACGATCACGCACGCCGGGTCGACGAACTGGCGCACGCACTCGAGTGCCGTGTCGGCGTCGGCGATGTTGTTGTACGAGAGCTCCTTGCCCTGCAGCTGGCGTGCCGCGGCGATGCCGGTGCCCTGCGGGCTCGCCTCGGCGTAGAAGGCACCGCGCTGGTGCGGGTTCTCGCCGTAGCGCAGCTCGAGCCTCTTGACGTAGCGCAGCTCGAGCGCCTCGGGGAACGGCGTGGCCGGGGACCCGCCCTGGCGGGCGAGCCAGTCGGTGACCATCGTGTCGTAGCGCGCCGTGTGCGCGTAGGCGCGGGCCGCGAGCCGCTGCCGCAGCGCGAAGTCGGTGCCGCCGGCGGCGAGCGCGGCGAGCACGGCGTCGTAGTCCGCGGGATCGACCAGCACCGCGACGTGCGCGTGGTTCTTGGCGGCGGCGCGCAGCATCGCGGGCCCGCCGATGTCGATGTTCTCGACGCCCTCGTCGTAGCTGCAGTCCGGGCGCGCGACGGTCTGGGCGAACGGGTAGAGATTGACGACCAGGAGGTCGATCGGCTCGATGCCATGCTCGAGCATCACCGCATCGTCGGTGCCGCGCCGGCCGAGCAGCGCGCCGTGCACGCGCGGATGCAGCGTCTTGACGCGGCCGTCCATGATTTCGGGGAAGCCCGTGTAGGCCGAGACCTCGGTGACTTCGAGCCGCGATTCCTTCAGGAGCTTGGCCGTGCCGCCGGTCGACAGCAGCGCCACGCCGCGCGCCGCGAGCGCGCGCGCGAGCTCGACGATGCCGCGCTTGTCGGAGACGCTGAGGAGGGCGCGGCGAACCGGCGTGCGCGCGGGCGCGCTACTCGACAAGCCCGTAGTCCTCGAGCTTGCGGCGCAACGTTCCGCGGTTGATGCCGAGGATCTCCGCGGCGCGGCACTGGTTGCCGTCGGTGTGGCGCATCACCGCGCGGAACAGCGGCTCCTCGACCTCGCGCATCACGAGCTCGTAGAGCCCGGAAGGTCGATGGCCGTTCAGTCGTTCGAAGTAGGCGCCGAGGGCGACCTCGGCGTGCTCGCGCAGCGGGATGTCCTTCAGGCCGCCCCGCGGCGTGGCGCGAATCACGGTCTCGCGACGCGCGCGCGTCGCCTTTCTGCCGTTGACCATCGTAAGTCCCCGTCGTCCCGCCGGATGCGGGCGGCGGCCGCGCGTCACGCGACCTTGGCCCGCTGCCGTGGCGTGTCGCTCTGCGGCGATCGCGCGCCCGGCCCCCGCTCTTCGTGCTCCCCGGCCGCCGGCGCGAGGCCGGCCACCTCCTCAAACCACGCGCGCGCGAGCCTCAGCTGCACCGCGGCCGTCTCGACGACGCGCATCTGGCGAAACAGCGCATCTGCGGCGCTCGTTACGCCAACGGTGGCGTCACTCTCGCTCTGGTGGGCTGGCAGCGCGTCGCGATACCAGCCGAGATGCTTGCGGGCCACCCGGACTCCCGCGTGCTCGCCGTAGAAGGCGTACAGCTGGTCCAAGTGCGCGAGCATGATATCACGGACTTCGCCGTGCGCCGGTGAGGGAAGCGCGCAGCCGGTGCGCAGGAAATGCGCGACCTCGCGAAAGATCCACGGCCGTCCTTGCGCCGCGCGCCCGATCATTACGGCATCTGCGCCGCTTTCTTCGAGTACCGCGCGCGCTTTCGCGCCGGAGTCGATGTCGCCATTCGCAAAAACGGGAATGCGCACGCGCGCCTTGATCTCGCGAATGGTTGCGTACTCGGCCGCGCCCTGATAGTGGTCCGCCCGCGTGCGGCCGTGCACCGCGAGCGCCTGCACGCCGAGCGACTCGGCGAGCGCGGCGATGCGCGGCCCGTTGCGGCTCGTGCCGTCCCAGCCGGTGCGCATCTTCAGGGTCACCGGCACCTCGACGGCGCGCACGACCGCGGCGAGGATCGAGGCGACGAGCGGCTCGTCGCGCAGCAGCGCCGAGCCCGCGGCGCGGTTGCAGACCTTCTTGGCCGGGCAGCCCATGTTGATGTCGATGATCTGCGCGCCCTCGTCGACGTTGCGGCGCGCAGCCTCGGCCATCATCGCGGGTTCGCCGCCCGCGATCTGCACGATGCGCGGCTCGGGCTCGCCGTCGTGGTCGCGGCGCCGGCGCGACTTCGGCGTGTGCCACAGGCGCACGTCCGAGGTCACCATCTCCGAGGCCGCGATGCCGGCCCCGAGGCGCCGGCACAACAGCCGGAACGGCCGGTCGGTGACGCCGGCCATCGGCGCGAGCGCGAGCGGAGCGGAAAGCTCGTGGTTTCCGATCCGCATCAGCCGCCGGCCTTGGCGTCGGCGCCACAGGCGAGCGCGCCGTGGCGCACGAGGCACACGTCGAGCTCGAAGCCGACTGCCTGGTTGCCGGGATCGGCGAGGCTGAGGTCGGCGTCGGCGCGCGCGCCCGGCGCGAGCAGCCCGCGCGGCGCCGCCCGCCCCGGCAGGTACTCGGACGGCGTGAACTCGCGACGGCCGACGCGCGAGCCGAAGCGATCCTCGAGCGTGACCCGCAGCAGCGGGTAGGGCTGGCCGCGCGTCAGGCGGTTGACGATGCTGGCCCGCAGGCGCAGCACGCCCGCGGTCTCCTCGCTCTGCGCGCCCCACTGGCGCACGTCGTAGCCGGCGAGGTCCCAGTGCTGCTCGAGCGGCAGGCCGATGCGCGCGTAGAAGGCGCTGAGCGCGGGCCCGACCAGCGGCGATTCCGACAAGGGTTCGCGGTAGTAGTGGACGACCTGCGCGACCAGCGCAAGTGCAAGCAGCGCCACGCCCGCGCGCGTCGCGAGGCGCCGGCCGCGCGCGGCGCGCGGCGCGGGCGCCTCGGGTTCCTCCCCGAAGGGGGCCGGCGCGCTCGCCGCGCCGCGGCGCTGCGGGCGGATCGGCGTGACGGCCTCGGCCACCGGCGCCGCGCGCGCGGCGGCGGGCTCGGTGACGTCGAGCGAAACGAACTCCCCGCCCTCGGCCGGCTCGATCGCGATCTCGCCGGCCGCGCCGCCTTCAAGATCGACGTCGATCGTGAAGTCGGGTGTCTGGTACTCGTCGGTGCGGGCGAGCGGGTCGTCCTTCTCCTCGAGCAGCACGAGCTCATCCGGCGCCTCGATCGGCGGCTCCGAGGCGCCCGGCCGCTCGAGGTCGAGGTCGAGCGGCGTGACGGCGCTCGCCGTCGGGTCCTTGACGAACACCTGCTCCCAGTCGGCGGCCCGCAGGTCGAACTCGAGCGAGGCGTCCGGGATCTCGTCGGCGCCGGCGCCGATCACGATGTCCTCGACGTCGGAGGGCTCGAGCACGTTGATCTCTTCGGGCTCGGGCGGGGGTCTGGGCGGCGGCGCCGCGACCGGGCGGACCGCCGGGCCCGGATGCGCGGGGGCCGGCTGCGCGGCACTCGCGGGCGCGGCCGGTGCTGCGGCCGGCGACGCCGGCCGGGCCGGCGCCGGGCGCGGCGCGCCGCGTGCGAGCTGCGCGGCGATCTCGCCGAGCGCCCGCTCCTCGTCGGCCGATGCGCGGTTGCGCGTCGCCGGCGGCGGCGTGCGTCGCGGCGGCTCGGGCGGGGTGCCGGCGATCCGCGAGGCGGAGGCGGCGTTGACCTCGAGATCGATGTCGTCGCTCAGGAAACGCAGCGCATCGAAGCTCGTGTCGCAGACGCCGCAGCGCACCTGGCCCTGGGCGGCGCGCAGCACCGGCGCCGTCACCCTGAAGACCGTGCCGCACTCAGGACATTGCGTGTACACGCCAGTGCCTCATCGGCGACGCGGTCCGCTCACGAGGACCCAGCCGTCGCGTGGCTGCGAAACCGTCATATCAAACCACGGCGCGTAGGCGTCCGTCACGGCGCGGGCCTGCTCGGCGAGGAGCCCGGCGAGCACCGCATGGCCGCCGGGACGCGTCGCCGCCGCGATCCGGGGCGCGAGCTCGACCAGGGGCTCGGCGAGGATGTTCGCGAGCACGACCTCGCAGCCCTCGGGCCACGGCGCATCGGCCGCGGCGATCTCGAGGCCTGCCGCGACGCCGTTGCGAAGCGCGTTGTCGCGCGTCGCGATCAGGGCCTGCGGGTCGATGTCGATCGCGCGCACCCGCGCGGCGCCGAGCGCGAGCGCGGCGAGCGCGAGGATACCGGAGCCCGTGCCGACGTCGAGCACCTGCGCGCCCGCGAGCCGCGCGCCGTCGAGCCACTCGAGGCAGAGCGCCGTCGTCGCGTGCGTGCCGGTGCCGAACGCGAGCCCGGGATCGAGGCGCACGATCACCGGCGAGGAGTCGCCGGCGGCCTCGACCGGCGGCTCCTGGCCCCCCGGACAGATCCACAGTCGCCGCCCGAAGCGCATCGGCCGGAAGTCCCTCAGCCACTCGCGTTCCCAGGCGCGGTCGGCGAGCGTCTCGAAGCGCAGCTCGAGGCCGGCGCCGAGCGCCGCGCGCAGTGCCGCCGCGAGCCTCGCGGGCGGGGTGGCGGCGTCGTAGAGCGCGGCGAGCGCGACCGAGGGCCACAGCGGCGTCGCGCCGGGTGCGGGCTCGAGGATCGGCGCATCGCCGGCATCGGTCAGCGTGACCGACAGCGCGCCGGCCGCGAAGCAGGCGGCCTCGGCGGCTTCCGGGTCGACGCCATGCAGCGTCAGGTGCGCTTGCAGGAACGGCACGCGGGGCGTCGCGCGGCTACTTCAGGCCCAGGCGGCGCTCGAGGTAGTGGATGTCGAGGCCGCCCTGGCGAAACGCCGTGTGCCCGAAGATCTCCTGGTGGAGCGGCGCATTGGTCTTGATGCCCTCGACGACCATCTCCGAGAGCGCATTGCGCATCCGCGCGATCGCGGTGTCACGGTCCTCGCCGTGCGCGATGACCTTTGCGATCAGCGAGTCGTAGTAGGGCGGCACGGTGTAGCCGGTGTAGAGGTGGCTGTCGATGCGTATGCCGGGGCCGCCCGGCGGGTGCCACAGCCGCACCGGCCCCGGGCTCGGCACGAAGCCCTTCGGGTCCTCGGCGTTGATGCGGCACTCGATCGCGTGCCCGCGGATCTCGATGTCGGCTTGCGAGAACGGCAGCGGCTCGCCGCCGGCGATCTTGAGCTGCAGCTTCACGAGGTCGATGCCGGTGACCATCTCGGTGACCGGGTGCTCGACCTGGATGCGGGTGTTCATCTCGATGAAGTAGAACTTGCCGTCCTCGTAGAGGAACTCGAGCGTGCCGGCGCCGCGGTAGCCGACGCGCGACAGCGCCTGGGTGATGCTCTCGATCATCGCGGCGCGCTGCTTCTCGGTGATGCCGGGGGCCGGCGCCTCCTCGACGATCTTCTGGTGGCGGCGCTGCAGCGAGCAGTCGCGCTCGCCGAGCACGACCACGTGGCCGTGGCTGTCGGCGACGACCTGGAACTCGATGTGCCGCGGCCGCTCCAGGAACTTCTCCATGTAGACCTGGTCGTTGCCGAAGGCCGCGAGCGCCTCGGCCTTGGTCACGTTGACGGCGTTCAAGAGCGCCGCCTCCGAGTGCACGACCCGCATGCCGCGCCCGCCGCCGCCGCCGGACGCCTTGATGATCACCGGGTAGCCGATGCCGCGGGCGATCTTGCGGTTGACGTCGGGCTCGTTGCCGAGCGGATCGCCCGAGCCCGGCACGCACGGGACGCCGGCCGCCTTCATCGTGCGGATCGCCGACACCTTGTCGCCCATCAGCCGGATCGTCTCGGCCTTGGGGCCGACGAACACGAAGCCCGACTTCTCGACGCGCTCGGCGAAGTCGGCGTTCTCGGAGAGGAAGCCGTAGCCGGGGTGGATCGCGACGGCGTCGGTGACCTCGGCGGCCGCGATGATCGCCGGCATGTTGAGGTAGGAGTCCTTCGAGGGCGGCGGGCCGATGCAGACGGTCTCGTCGGCGAGCAGCACGTGCTTGAGCGTGTTGTCGGCGGTCGAGTGCACGGCGACCGTCTTGATGCCGAGCTCGCGGCACGCGCGCAGGATCCTGAGCGCAATCTCGCCGCGGTTCGCGATCAGCACTTTGTCGAGCATGGGGCCCGCTACTCGATGATGAAGAGCGGCTGGCCGAACTCGACCGGGTCGCCGTTCTTGACGAGCACCGACACGACCTTGCCGGCCTTGTCGGACTCGATCTGGTTCATCATCTTCATCGCCTCGATGATGCACAGCGTCTGGCCGACGGTGACCTCGCTGCCGACCTCGACGAAGGCCTTCGCGCCCGGCGCCGGCGAGCCGTAGAACGTGCCGACCATCGGCGCCGTGACGGCGCTCTCGGCGCGCGCGGCGGCGCTGTCCTCGGCCGCCGCCTTGGCGGCGGCCGGCGCCGCGGCCGGGGCCGGGGCGGCGGGTGCGGGCGCTGCGGGCGGGGCCGCGGCCGGAGCCTGCACGTAGGTCGTGACCGCGCCGCTTCCGTGGCGGCTGATGCGCACCGACTCCTCGCCTTCCTTGATCTCGATCTCGGCGACGCCGGACTCCTCGAGGAGCTCGATCAGCTTCTTGACCTTGCGTATGTCCATCTCAGCTCCCGTCGGTGTTCTTCAGCGCGCTGCGAGGCGCTTGAGCGCCGCCTCGAGTGCGAATTCATAACCCTGGGCCCCAAGCCCGACGATGACGCCTGCCGCGAGCGCCGACAGATAGGAGTGGTGCCGGAAGGGCTCGCGGGCGTAGACGTTCGACAGATGCACCTCGTAAAACGGCAGGCCCGACGCCGCGAACGCATCGCGCAGCGCGATCGAGGAGTGCGTGAAGGCCCCCGCATTGACGATGATCGCGTCGGTTCCCTGCGCCTTCGCCTGCTGGACCGCCGCGATCAGCTCATGCTCGGCGTTCGACTGCAACGCAGCGAGCGAGGCGCCGTGCGCGCTCGCGAGCCGCTCGAGCCTCGCGACGATCTGCGCGAGCGTCTCCGATCCGTACAGGTGGGGCTCGCGGGTGCCGAGCAGGTTCAGGTTTGGCCCGTTGAGGACCAGAATCCGCGGCATCGGCTCCCCTCTCGCCGTGTCGAGGCCGCGCAGTTTACCCGCAAACCGGCGTCCGGGCGCAAATTGAGGCCAATCTGCGTCGAACGGACGCCAAAATGCAGCAATTCACTTAGATCGGGTCAGCTTTCGCCGTGGGTCTTGCCCGACTCGGCGGGCTTTGGCAGGGCCTCGAGGGCTGCTTCGAGCTGGGCCCGCGCGGACTCGGGCGTGAGTTCGCCCGAGTCGATGCGCGCGATGATGCCAAGGATGGCCTCGGCTTGGCCCGGGTGCAATTCCCCGACGTGCAGCGTGATCAGCCGCCCGCGGCGGTCGGTGAACGCGGTGAACGGGAACGCGAGCGTCGCGACGCCGAACGCCCGCGCGGCCTCGAGGCCGTCCTCCTCCCCGACCAGCAGCGGGTAGCTGATCGGGAACTCCCTGGTGAATGCGCGAACGTCGTCTGCAAAATCGACGGCGATACCGACAACTTCGACGCTTTTAGCAGCGTAATCATGCTCTATCCGGTTGAGGAGCGGGATTTCCCGCCGGCACGGTGCGCACCAGGTCGCCCAGAAGTTGATCACGAGCGCCTTGCCCTTCCAGTCGGCGAGTGCGTGGCGCTTGCCGTCGAGATCCTTGAGCGTGACGGCGGGCGTCAGCGGCGGCACGACGGGTGCGATCGTCGCCGCGGTCGGTTCCGCCGTCCGAGCGACCGCGGCCGGCCGCGCGGCCGCCGGGTGGCGCAGGTCGTAGAGGTAGGCGCCGAGGACCGCGGAGCCGAGGAGCGCGAAGCCGATGTAGGCGAGGCGAAGCGGCCTCGAGCTCAAGGCGCGGCCTCAAACCCGACGAGGTGCTGGCGGAAGTGGTCCGGCGGCACGTAGCCGACCAGCCGGTAGTCGGTGCGCTCGCGGCCGTCGGTCGCGAAGAACGCGGTCGTCGGCGGACCGATGATGTGGAAGCGCTTCAGGAGCGCCTGGTCCTCGTCGGAGTTCTGCGTCACGTCGGCGCGCAGCAGCACGTAGTTGCCGAGCTTGGCGCGTACCGCCGGGTCGCTGAACGTGTGCGTCTCCATCTCCTTGCACGACTCGCACCAGTCGGCCGAGAAGTCGAGCATCACGCGCCGTCCGGCGGCGCTCGCGGCACCGAGCTCGCGGTCGAGGTCCGCGACGTTGTGAATGCTCTTCCAGGGCAGCGCCTCGGCGTGCGCCGCAGCGCCCAGGAGCCCGGTCCCGGTCAGCGGCCGCAGCGGGTCCGTGCCGCCGGTCGCGGCGCCGACGAGGAGCACGACGCCGTACACGGCGAGCAGCGCGCCCGCGATCCAGCGCGGCGGCGTGCGCAGCCCGCCCCGCAGCCCGATCGACAGCGCGACCCAGACGCCGACGAACGCGACGGCGGCCCAGGCCAGCAGCTCGACGCGCGCCGGCAGCACGCGGTCGAGCATCCACGCGGCGACGCCGAGGAACACGACGCCGAACACGGCCTTGACCGTGTCCATCCACGGGCCGGCCTTCGGCAGCAGCGTGCCCGCCGAGGCGCCGACGACGAGCAGCGGCGTGCCCATGCCGATCGAGAGCGCAAAGAGCGCGAGCGCGCCGCGCCCGACATCGCCCACCTGGCCGATCACCACGAGTGCCGCGACGAGCGGGGGCGCGACGCAGGCGGTGACGACGAGCGAGGACAGCGCGCCCATGATCGCCGTCGACAGGAACTTGCCGCCATGGATCCGGTTGCTCGCGTTCGCGAACCGGGTCTGCAGCGCCGAGGGCATCTG
>Ga0335083_10007339_pt1 | contig 13636 bp, 13 predicted proteins | sample Lox_Sample_42_FD_206716 | JGI IMG/M metagenome (GOLD analysis project Ga0335083, IMG submission 206716) | Soil microbial communities from Loxahatchee National Wildlife Refuge, Florida, United States - Lox_Sample_4.2 | ecosystem: Environmental > Terrestrial > Soil > Wetlands | place: USA...
ACGAGCGAGTCCGGCTCCGAGTGGGTGAGCGCGTTGTCGATCAGGTTCGAGAGCGCGCGGCCGAGCCAGCTCTCGTCGCCGCGGGTGAAGGCGCCGCCGGACGACAGGAGCTCCACCCGAGTACGGGTTTCTCCGAGTGCATCCAGCGTTCTTTCTGCGACTCGCACCACATCCACCGGTTCGAACGCTTCGGCGCCGCGCGCTTCGATGCGCGCGAGGCTCAAGAGCTCGCCGAGCAGGCGCTCGATGCGCGCCGTCGCTTCGCGGATGCGGCCGACGAAGCGGCGCGCGGCGGCGGGTTCGTCGAGCGCGCTCTCTTCCAGCACTTCGGCGCTCGCGCGGATGGCCGCGACCGGATTTTTGAGCTCGTGCGAGAGATCGGCGGCGAACGCTTCGACGAACGGACGGCCTTCGAGCTGGCGCCGCATCGAGTCGAGCGAGCGCACGAGGTTCATGAGCTCGCGGCCGTACACGGGCGGCGGGGTCGCGGCGAGCTCGCCTTCACTCACGCGCTTGCTGAAGGTGTTGAGCGCTTCGATGGGCGCGGCGATGGCGCGGCCGATCCACGCCGCGGCGAGCGCGGCCGCGGCGCCGAGCACGGCGCTGATGAGCAGGATGGTGGGCGCGAAATCGGCGAGCAAACCGCGCATGACGACGGACGGCTTGATCACGCGCACGAACCCGGCGCGCGACCCCTCGACGAGGATGGGCGCTTGGACTTCGACGTTGCCCGGCTCTTGCGGCGGCGCCGCGCGCGGGAAGACGCGCCGTCCGTCGGGGTCGAGGAGCTCCATGCGCAGATCGGCGCCGTGCTCGCGTTCGCCCTCGAGCCGCTTGGCGATCACGTCGATGCGGCTGCCGCTGCGTTGGAGCTCGCCCGCCATGATGCCGGCGATGGCGGCGGCTTCGTCCGTCGCGGCCTGCGTGGCGAGCCGCACGGCGCGCGCTTCGATGCGATCGAGCACCATGATGCCGAGGCCGAACGCGAACGTGCCGACGATGAGCGCGAGCGCGAGGAAGATTTGCATGCGAATCGACATGCCGCGCGAGCGCGTGCGGAGCAGGCGCGAGACGACGAACGCGACGAACAAGATGAGCGCGACGGCGCCCGCGGCCACCGCGATCAGGCGAATGACGCTGCCGCCGGCGGTGAACGCGGCGCCCGTCATGCGGCGCCGTTCGAGCCGGGTCCGACGCGGTAGCCGACGCCGCGCACGGTTTCGATCGTGCCGGGGTCGGCGCCCGCTTCGGCGAGCTTCCGCCGCAGCGCCTTCACGTGCGAATCGATGGTGCGATCGGTGATGGCGAAGCCGTCGCCCCAGACGCGATCGATGAGCTCGACGCGCGTGTGGACGCGATCGGGCCCCGCGAGCAGGCACGCGAGCAAGTCGAACTCGACGCGCGTGAGCTCGAGCGCGGTGTCGCCGACGCGGGCTCGCCGCGTCTTTTCGTCGAGCTCGACCACGTGCTCGGCGCGCGCGCCCTCGGGCGCGACGGAGGCGACCGAGCGGCGCAGCACGGCCCGCACGCGCGCGACGATTTCACGCGGCGAGAAGGGTTTCGTCACGTAGTCGTCGGCGCCCGTCTCGAGCGCGGCCACGCGATCGGCCTCGCCGTCGCGGCTCGAGAGCACGATGACCGGCTTGTCGCGGCGTTCGGCGCGGAGCGAGCCGATCCACTCGAAACCGCTGCCGTCCGGCAGCATCAGGTCCAAAATCACGAGGTCGGCTTCGGCGCGGCGTGCTTCGGCCTCGGCGAGCGTCTGCGCCACGGTGACGGCGAAGCCGTCGCGGCGGAGCGCGTAGGCGACGGACTCGGCGATGGCCGGTTCGTCCTCCACGACGAGGATCCGCGCGCTCATGTCGTTCGAGCGTAGCACCGCCGCTCGCGAGCCACGGGACTACCGCCCGCGCGCGCCGCTGGTATCATCGCCGCATCGCCCGCACCCTCTACATCTTGCGCCACGCGAAGGCCGAGCACGAAGACGGCATGCGCGACGTCGAACGCGCGCTCACCCAGCGCGGGCGCCGATCCGCGACGCGCGTGGGCGAGCTGATTTTGGATCGCTTGCCGGATCGCGTGCTCGCTTCGAGCTCGGTGCGCACGCGCGAGACGGTGGAATACTTCAGTAAGGCGTCGGGCTACCGAGGGCCCGTCGCGTACCTCGACTCGCTCTATCTCGCCGAGCCGAGTGCGTACGTTTCGGCGGTGACGGAACATGGCGGCGACGCCGCGCGCCTGATGCTCGTCGGTCACAATCCCGGCTTGGAACAGCTGGTCGCGCGGCTCACGGGCGAACACGTGAGCTTGCCCACCGCGGCGCTCGCGGAGTGCACGCTCGAAATCGCGACCTGGTCAGACGTCACGTTCGAGACGCACGCCGAGCTCGTCCGTCTCTCATTTCCACGCGACGACGACTGAAGCCCTTCGCGCGCGCGTCGAGCGCCCGATCTAGCGTTGCGATAGACATTTTCCGCGCTGGGAGCAGCGGCTCGCGGGGATTCGCGTTGCGATTCCGCCGCCAGCGCACTAGTAATGACGGGTCTCATGCAGCCGACGCGGCTCCCCCGCAAGAAAGACGTGGTGCTTCAGCTCCTCGAGCAAGCGACCGTGTTCGTGCACCTCGATCCGCGCGGTGAAGCCGTGCGCGTGCCGCCGTGGTTCAAGCGGCAGCCGCAGCTCGTGCTGCAAATCGGTCTGAACATGGCCGTGCCGATTCCGGATTTGGAAGTGGACGACGAGGGGCTCTCGTGCACGTTGAGCTTCAATCGCGCGCCGTTTCTGTGCGTGATTCCCTGGGCGAGCGTGTTCGCGCTGGTGGACGATCAGCGGCAGGGCATGGTCTGGCCGGACGACGTGCCGCCCGAGCTCAATCAACAAGCGCAGCAGCAGGCGAAGCAGCAGGCGGCGCGCGCCGAGCTCAAGGTCGCGCCGGCGCCCGCGCTCGCGGCGAAGGAAAGCCCCGCGAAAGACGGCGCCGCGAAGGAAGCCAAAGAGCCGAAGGAAAAAGCAGCAGCGCCCAAGCGCCGCTCGAAGAAGACCGCCGCCGCGAAGCCGCCGCGGCCCGTCGCCGCGAAGCCCGCGCGCGCCGCCGCCAAGCCGCGCGCCGCGGCGAAGCCGGCGAAGCGTGCGCCCGCGCCCGCCGCCGAAAAGGCGCCGGTGCAGAAAGCGGCTCCCGCTCAAGCTCAAGCGCCCGCGGCCGCGGCGGCCGGCGCGAGCAAGCGGAAGCTGCCGCCGTATCTGCGCGTCGTGAAGTGACGCGCGCGCCGTGCGTCACGGTCGCGAGCTCGCGCGCGTGTGACGCGTGACTCAGCGCCCGGCTGCGCCGGAGCCTGATTCGCCTGCCGCGCCGCTCTCGCCCGCGCCGCCGCCCGGGGCGTGACCGGCGCCGCCCGCGTGCTCGCCGCCGCTCGCGCCGCCCGACCCGACGGCGATGGAGCCGCCGGTGCCGTTCGGCGCGACGCAGCGCGCGTACTCGTCGCAGACGAGCCCGGGGTCGCAATCGCTCGTGGTGTTGCAGCGCTCGAGGGTGGACGGGTACGCGTTGACGCACTGCCCGCTCGGGAAGTCGCACACGTACGACGGGCCGCAGTCGTCGTCGCTGCTGCAGCCGTCGGGGTACATGGGGCAGCCGCCGAGCGCGAGCGCCGGTAAGAAGAGCCAGGTGGCGCGGGAGGGTTGCATGACGAGCAGGCCTGAAAGTGTGCGCCCGAAGCGTAGCAGCGACTTATCGATGCACCAACTCGTGCGTGGAGGGCGCGCTCTCGGCGCCGGGGGTCGTGCTAGCGTCCCGGTACTCCCGAGCGCCACGGCATGGACGTCCGATGCAACCGCTGCTCGACCGACTACGAGTTCGACGATGCGCTGATCTCGGACCGGGGGACGACCGTCCAGTGCACGAACTGCGGCTACCAGTTCAAGATCTATCCGGAGCGCAAGCAGGTCACGTCGCCCGAACGCTGGGTCGTGCACACGATGAGCGGCAAGGAGCTCGTTTATACGTCGCTCCGCGATCTGCAGCGCGCGATCGGCGCGCACCAAGTCGGCCCGAAAGATTTGCTCTCGCGGGGTAATCAGCCGTCGCGGCCGCTCGGTTCCATCCCGGAGCTTGAGCCTTTTTTCATGAGCGGGGTCGGCCAAGCGCGCGGGATGCAGAGCGTGCCCCAGACGCTGCACGGCGTGGCGCCGCCGCCGACCGGCGCGCCGCGGCCGGTGGACGCGCGCGTGAAGGCGACGCAGCGCGGCTTCGGCCTCCCGAGCGAGCGACCGCGCGGAACGATGTCGTCGTCGGTGCCGCCGGCCGGCGATTTCGAGCAGCGCGCGGCGCCGTCACGCGTCCTCGGCGTCGAGCCCGGCGCCGCGACGGAACGTCAGCCGCCGCTCGAAGCGACGCCGACGCCGGCGCGCGGAGCGAGCATGAGCAGCACGCAGCGGAGCGGCACGCCCGCGGCGGCGAGCGCGGGCACTTCGTCGCGCCAGCCCGCGCCGCGCACGAACACTCCGACCGGGGTGAAGGCGGCGACGCCGCCCGTAGCGCAGGTGAAGTCGTCGGCGACGGTTCGCCTCGACGCGCCGAACCTCGACGCCACGCTGCCCGCCGCCGCGCCGCCCGTGACGCACGCCGCCGGTCGCGCCGTGCCCGAAGTCGAGGTCCGCTCCGTTCCGGCCGTGCAGCCCCGTGCGCCCGACCCCGTCGCCCGGCCGCGGCCGCACGTCGACACGAATCCCGGGCCGATCGCGAATTTCGACGCCACGCTGCCGGCGCCCCCGCCGCCCGGCGCGGATCTCCTGCCGTCCATCGACGACGACGAATGGCCGGGCACTCCGGGTGGTTCGTCGCCGCTCGGTTCGCCGCTGTCTTCGCCGCGCGCGGCGCCGATGCCGGGTCCGGCGCCCGTCTCCACGCGCGAGCACCTGTCCTCGTACGACGAGCTGCCGCTCGAAGAGCAGATCGATCCGGCGCGGCGCGCGCGCTCGCGTTGGATCGCGGGCGTCGTGTTCGTCGGCGTGGTGGTGCTGCTCGGCGCGACGCTCGGACGCCAGTACCTCGTGCGGCTCTCGACGGGCGGCAAGGCGGAGCCCGCGAAACACGACGACCGCGTGACGACTCTCTTGCAAGAGGGCATGCGGCTCATCGACCAGGCGGATTACGACGGCGCGCAAAGCGAGCTCGCGAAGGCGCAGGCGTTCGCCGAGCGCGACCCGGGCGTGCTCGCCGGCTTCGCGCGGCTCGAGACGGCGCGGGCCGATCTCGCGTGGCTGAAGCTCCGTTTGCTCGATCCCACGTCGCAAGAGCTCGTGCAGGAGACGACGCGCGACCTCGGCGACCGCGCTGCGAAAGCGCGCCAGGCGTCGGACGCCGCGTTCGCCGTCGCCGCCGACGACCCGACCGTCATCCGCGCGCGCGTGGACGCGATGCGCATTGCCGGTGAAGAAGCGAAGGCGCGCGAATGGATCGCGCCGATCGCCGCGAACGCGAGCGACCCGCAAAATGCGTACGTGCTCGCCGCGCTCGATCTCTCGGAAGCCGCGCCCGCGTTCGGCACCGTGATCGATCGCCTGCGCGCCGCGGCCGTCTCGGAGCACGAGGCCGTGCGCGCGCGGGGCGCGTTGATTTATGCGCTCGTGCGCGCGGGCCGCGTGGTCGAAGCCGAAACGGAGCTCGCGAAGGTGACGGCCGCCGAACGCCCGCATCCGCTCGCGGACGCGCTCAAGGCGTTCGTCGCGCGCTTCAGCGCGCCGCTCGACGCGGGCGCCGACGCCGCCGTCGTCGTCACGTCGCCGGCTGCGTCGGTCGCCAATCACGCTCCCGCGGCGAACGGCGCCGAAAAGGCGCCGAGCGGCGAAGCCGCGCCCGCCGGGGATTTCCGCAGCCGGCTCACGCACGCCGCCCAAGCGCTGCAGAGCGGCAACCTCGAGACCGCCTACACGCTCTACCAGAGCGTCGTCGGCGAGCAGCCGAACAACACGGAAGCGATCTCGGGGCTCGCCGACGTGGCGCGCCGCCGGGGCGACAACGGAACCGCGATGAGGCTCTACGGGCGCGTGCTCGACGTCAATCCGAGCTACCTGCCGGCGCTCATGGCGTACGCCGACGCGAAGTGGGCGGCGGGCGATCACCAGGGCGCGCTCCTCTATTACAAGCGCGTGCTCGAACAGTCGGGTCCGTCCACCGACTACGGGCAGCGCGCTCAAGCGCGCATCAATCAGGCCGAAGGCGGGGGCAGCTCGGCGCCGTCGGGCGGCACGACGACGCCGGCCGCCACGACCACGACCACGCCGACCTCCACCGCCGCACCGACGGCGACGTCGGAAACGCCCGCGCCGCCGCCCTCGCACCCCGAGATCGACACGTCCGATCTGCCCGGAGTGAAGCTTCCGTGACGCGGGCGGCGCGCCTCCGGCGGAGCTTTGCGGCGGCCCTGCTCGTGCCGTTGCTCGCCGCCTGCTCGACGCGGCACCACGCTTCGAGCTCGCTCGAGGACGGTTCGACCCGCCCCGGCAAGAGCGACCCGCGCGTGATCGAGGTCGATCTCACGGCCGGCGCGCCCGAGGCGAGCAGCGGCGGCCTGTTTTCGCTGCCCGCGACCCGCACCTACACGGGCCTCGTCCGCGCGCTCGAGAAAGGGCTCGCCGAACCCACGACGGCCGGCGTGCTCGTGCGTCTCGGCGACGGCGGGCTCGATCTGGCGCAGGCGCAAGAGGTGAGCGACCTCCTCGCGCGCTACTCGAAGAAGGGCTTGCCCGTCGTGTGCCACGCGGACGGACTCTCGAATGCGACCGCGGCGTTCGTTCAGCGCGCGTGCACGCGGCGCTATCTCGGTCCGGCGGCTGAAGCGGAGACGGTCGGCATCGCCGCCGAAGTCGTCTACATGAAGAGCTTGCTCGATCGTTTGAAGGTCGAAGTCGACTTCTTGCACGTCGGCAAGTTCAAGAGCGGGCCCGAGCCGCTCTTGCAGGACGGACCGAGCCCGGAGGCGCGCGAGGCGCTCGATTTCGCGCTCGGTTCGGTGCGCGACGGCTGGCTGTCGCTCGCGAGCAAGCCCGACGCGAAAGCCGCGCTCGAGCTCGGGCCCTTCAGTCCGCCCGAAGCGAAGGCGCACGGCCTCGTGGACGAGCTCGGCTACGCCTCCGACGCGGTCGCGGAGGCGCGCAAGCTCGCGAAGACGACGGCGACGGAAGCCGTCTTCGGGCCGCGCGCGGGCGGCAAACGCGGCCTCGACATCGGCGACATCATTCGCACGCTCGCCGGCGGCGACAACGACAACACGAGCCCTCACGTCGCGGTGGTGCCGATGGAAGGCGCCATCACGACGAACGCGGGCGGCCCGTTTTCGAGCAGCGGCATCACGTCGCAAGCGATGGTGAAGGTGCTCGCGCGCCTCGGCCGGAACGACGCCGTGAAGGCCGTCGTGATCCGCATCGACTCACCCGGCGGATCGCCGCTCGCGAGCGATCTCATCTGGCACGAGCTCATGAATCTGCGGAAGAAGAAGCCGGTGCTCGCGTCGGTGGGCGGCATGGCGGCGAGCGGCGGCTTTTACATCGCGTCCGGCGCGCAGAAGATTTACGCGGAGCCGTCCAGCATCGTCGGCTCGATCGGCGTCTTCGGCGGCAAGCTCGTGTTCTCGCAGGGGCTCAAGGAGCTCGGCATCTCGAGCTACTCGTTCCCGGCGAGTCACGCCGACGGCGCGGCCGAGCGGGCGGGCTACCTCTCGCCGCTCGTCCCGTGGAACGACGAGACGCGCGGCCGCGTGCGCGCGCTCATGCAGGGCATCTACGACCTCTTCGTGGCGCGCGTCGCCGAGGGGCGAAAAATGCCGGCCGAAAAGGTGCTGGCGAACGCCGAAGGCCGGATCTGGAGCGCGCCGCAGGGTCTCGAGCGCGGGCTCATCGATCAAATCGGCGGCTTACTCGACGCGATCGGCGAAGCGCGGAGGCTCGGCAAAGTGGCGCCGGACAGCGCCGTCACGGTCGAGGGCGCGGCCGAAGGCCTGCTCGACATGCTGAACCTCAGCGACGACGACGAAGCCGATACCGCGCACATCGCCGACGCCGTCGCCCGCTACGAAGCGCGCAAGACGTTGCCGCTCGATGCGCTGCCGGAACCGCTCCGGCCGTTCGCGGCGTCCCTCGCGCCGCTCTTCATGGGCGAGTCGGTCGTCGCCGCGCTGCCCTACGCGCTCACGATTCGCTGAGCCGCGTCGCGTGCCGCACCTGCTGGCAGCACGCGACGCGCAGCGTCGTGCGTTTTACCCTGCTCAGGCCCAGTGGCCGTTGACCCAGACTTTGCCGTGCGCCCGCCCTTCCCAATGACCGGGAACGTAGCGGGCGTTCGGGTGCGGCTGCCGTTCGTAGTGGCCGCGTTCGTACACGTATTGGTGACCGTCCCAGCGATGATACCCGGCGACCCACACCTGACCGGGTTGTGGAGGCGGCGGTTGCGGCTCGGGCGGCGGCGGAGGCGGTGGCGGAGGGTTCTCCACCACCACCTCGTTCGGATCGGACGGCGGAGGCATCGGCCCCGACTCGACGTAGCAACCCACGGCGAGCGGCAAGAGCGCGATCGCGACCGAGCGTCCGAACTTCACTGGCCGATCTCTTTCTCGAGCGCGGTGAGCACCTGGCTCGCGTTCGACGCCGTGATGGCGCTTTCGGCGGTCGCCTCGAAGTCCGCCGGTGACGAGACGGCCTTGACCGCGACGGCAGGTGCCGCCGTGGCCGCGACCGGCGCGGTCGAGACCGGCGGCGGCGTGTCCGAGGCTACGGCCGCGGCGCTGTCCGGTGCGGCCGCGGACGGCGCCGCCGACGCGACGGGCGTGGGCGCGGGAGCCGCCGAGGGCGCGGCGCTCGGTACGGCTTGCGGGGGTTCGGATTTGTTGCACGCGACGGCGAGCAGGCCGACGCCGAGAGCGAAACCGAGCTTGTTCATCGTCCACCTTCCCGATCGCGGAACGCCGCCATGACGCGTGCGTCACGCGCGATTTCCTTCTGAATCACGAGCCTCGCGTGCGCGGCGAGCGCGTTGTCTTTCTTGTCCTGAGCGATGTCGAGAATGCGGTTCAGACGCGCCATCCGGTCGGAGTGCGTGCTGAGCTCGGTGCGGGCCTCGGGCATGTCGAGCGTGTTGCCCCACTGACTCGCCATGTCGTTGCGCCATTCGTCGGCGCGCCGCGCGCGATCGGCCTTCCACTGCGCTTCGTTCTTGCGCTCGGCTTCGCGCTTCGCGCGCTCCTGGTCCTCGTGCTGCTGCATGCGGGCGCGCACCTGCTCGGCCGTCTCCTTTCGGATCGCGGCGTCGTGAGCGGCCAGCGCGTTCGCGGGCGGCAGCGGGTGCCCCGGCATGGGACGCTCCCCGGCGGGCGGAGCCGGACGCGGGCGCGGCGGCTCGGGCCGCGGTTGTGCCCACACGGGCAGGGCGATCGCGGCCGCGCACAGGGTCGCGGCGATGGGGTAGAGGGCTGTTCTCATCTTCATCTTTCACCTTCCAACTATTGGGAGCAGCAGTAGAGAGTCTTGCCGTCGGCGCCTGGAACCGGATCGCTGCAGACGAGCGACGAGTCCTCCTCGTCGGGCGTCGCCGAGGACGTGCACGAGAAGCCGTAGGAGTCCCCGCTGCAGCCTTCGACGTCGGGATCGGCCGAGCAGGTCGTCGACGTGAACTGGATGCAGCAGAACGCTTCGCTGCCGCTCGTCGTGCCGGGAACGCCGTCGCCGCAGACGAGCGAGGGATCCGTGTCGGTCGGGATCAGCCCGCCCATGCACGTGTAGCCGGTCGAGACGTCGCCGCAGCTCGTGAGCGTGGTGTCGACGACGCAGTCGGTGGAGACGTCGACCGTGGCCGAGCAACAGTACGAGAGCGTGCCGTTCGCGCCGGGGACGCCGTCGCCGCAGTTGAGCGACGGGTCCGAGGTCTCGGGCGTCACGCTGCCGCTGCACGTGTAAGGCGTCGCCTCGGTGCCGCAGCTCACGATGGTCGGATCCGTGGCGCACGTGTTCTGCGCGACCGACGTGGTCGTGTTGCAGCAGTAAGTGGTTTCACCGCCGCTCTCGATGCCGCTCCCGCAGTTGAGTGCAGCGTCCGTGTCGGTGGGGAGAGCGGCGCCCGTGCACGAGTAACCGAGCGCCGGGCTGGTGCAGGGAACCGTGGAGTCTTGAGCGCAGTGGTTTGCCGAGGTGTCGTCACTGTTCGTGGTGACGGTGCAGCCGGCGATGAGCGCGGCGATGAGGGGCGCGACGAACGATAAAGCGCCAATGCCCCCAGATTTCTTGGGTGTAATCATGCGTTGTATCGACGGCCGAAGTGGTCCGTTCTGTATTACGCGCGATGCTATCGAGTGACTCCCTATCATGCAAGAGCGTAAAGCGATCATTTTTGCCACGTCCTTCGTATCCCACCTTTTGCGCCGAGTGCGCCGTAGGGCGCGCTCCGGTCCGTACGTTAAGGCCGGCCGAGAAAATACGGGGATAGGCTTTCCGCGGCTCCGGCGTTCATTCGATGTGTCAAACGAGAGTTCGTGATTGGCTATTCATGATGATGATTCCTTGCGTGATTCGATCGAATCACGCGTGTTCGAGCCGAGCGCCGTAGGGCGCACGGTATTCGGGGCGTTAATCTCGAGATCGACGCACGCTCCGGCGTGGCGTCACGCGGCGCCGTCGCAAGACGCGCCACTCGAGAACAACTTTCTTGAAGTCGAACGGCGACCCGCTCGTCGCTTAGACCCGGTTCGGAAAAAAGACACCCCGGCCGTAGGGAGACGTGTGCGCTCTGCGTTAAATTGCGAAATGGACGGAAGCGTGGCACCGGAAGGTGCCGTGCCGTCGCCCATCGCTTCGTCTCGACCGGAACCGCCGCTCGAGGAGCGCCGAGAGTCCCACGACCAGGGAAGCACCAGTCGAGCTTTGACGGCGTTTTCGATGCGATCCTTGCCGTGGCCTCGCCGGCGAGAGGACTTGTCGGAGCTCGGTGAGCTCTTCGTACGCAGCGCGCGCGGTGACCGTCACGCGTTCGACCGGGTGGTCGAGTACACGGCGGCGCCGCTCTACCGCGTCGCGCTCCGCATGCTGGGCAACCCCGCCGACGCGGACGAGTCGCTGCAAGAAACCTTCGTTCGCGCGCACCAAGCGCTCGTCGTCGGCCAGTGGCGAGAGGGCACGAAGACGTACCCGTGGCTGCTCGCGATCGCGACGCGCGTTTGCGTCGACGCGCTGCGACGGCGCAACGGCCGGCCGGTCCCGTACGGCGACATCGACGCGAGCTGGCTCGTCTCGGACGGGCAGCACGCCGAGCGCGCCCAGCGGGTGAAGGAGCTTCTCTCCTACATGGACGATTTACCGCCCGACCAGCGGGCGGCGCTCGTGCTCCGGTACATCGAAGGGCTCTCGAATGCCGAGGTCGCGGAGGCGCTTTCCATCAGTGAAGGGGCGGTCGAGCAGCGCTTGATTCGCGCCCGAGCTAACTTGAGACGGAGGTTCGGCGACGATGGCGCGTGACGGTTTCGACAAGAACCACGAGGATCGCGAGGATTCGATCGTTGCCCGACTCTTGGAGCTCAAGGCCGCGAGCGCCCAAGCGCGCCCGCTCCCGGGCGTGGTGCGCCGCATCGCCGCTCGTCTCGAAGAACGCAGCATGCGGAGTCATCTCGCGGTGGCGCTGACTGCCGCCGCGCTCGCCGCGAGCGTGAGCCTCGCGTTCTGGTGGGACGCTGCCTCGCGTCTGACGATGGCCTCGGTGGTCACGTCGGTCGACGACGGTGACGGACTCGGACTCGAACCATGAAGCAACGCGGCTGGCTGATCGTCGGGTTCGTTGCGGTGTTCTTGCTCGGCGCGGTCGCGGGGGGCGCCGCCGTCGCGGGGTCGCACGCGCGCCATCAAGCCGCCCTCCTCGGTCCGCCCGGGCGCGGCTCCTACGCGGCGCTGCTCAACCGCCGCCTGAAGTTGCGACCCGATCAGCGCGGCGTCGTCGAAGGCATCGTGTCGAAGTTCGAGGCCGATCGCGAGCGCATCATGACTCCGGTCGAGCCCGCGTTGCGCGCCCGCCGCACCGCGATGCGCGCCGAAGTGCGCGCCACGCTCGACGCCGAGCAAGCCACCGATTTCGACAGCGTGAATCGCGAGCTCGACGAAAATCGCTCACACCGCGGCCACGGCGGATCCTCCGCGAACGCGCCGCCCGCCGCGAGCGAGGCGCCGCAAGAGCTCGGCGCGTCGAATCGCTGAGCGCCCATCCGCCGCGCGGCCTCCGAAAGCGCGCGACCTCTCGGTTGGCCGCAGCTCGAGGGAAGACGTTGCGGGAGCCCGCGCGCATCGACCCCTGGCACCACCGCTCGGTTGGCCGCGGCTCGAGGGAAGACGTTGGGGGAGCTCGCGCGCATCGACCCCTGGCACTTCAAAGTCGGCGGCGCCGAGGAGGAGGGGGATCGCGTCGTAGTGAATTGTCTATACAACCAAATGTATAGACAATTGGATCGCGCTCGATCGCTTGCCGCTTTCGCTTGCCGCTTTCGCTTGCCGCTTTCGCTTGCCGCTTTCGCTTGCCGCTCTCGCTTGCCGCTTTTGCTTGCCGCTTTCGCTTGCCGCTTTCGCTTGCCGCTTTCGCTTGCCGCTTTCGCTTGCCGCTTTCGCTTGCCGCTTTCGGTTCCCGCTTTCGGTTCCCGCTTTCGGTTCCCGCTCTCGGTTCCGCTGCTCTAGGCGGTGTCGTGCGAGTGGAAGACGGCGGCGAACAGGGAACGAATGCCCTGTTGCCACGCGGCGAAGACGAAGAGACCGGCGACGACGAGCATCGCCGGGGCGGCGATTGCGAACGGCAGTGACGGCGGAGTCGGCACGAGCGTACGCGCCGAAAAACCTGCGACGAGGGCGATGAGCAGCGTGAGCGCGAGCGGCGCCGGACGCGCGTACACCTTGGCGCTCGCGACGACCGCGAACGTGAGCGCGGCGTCGGCGTGAAGGCCGCGATTGTAGGCGGCGATCGCGATGATGACGGCGGCGGGAGCAGGGAGCTCCACCGCGAGTCCGGCGAGCGCGGCGGCGACGAGCGCGAGCGGCACGTCGAGAACGGCGAGAGCGTCGGGGAGCAACGAGGCGACCAACAATGCGTAGAGAACGAGCGCGGTGAGCGTCCAAGCCGCGAGCTCGCGCAGGGGCGCGCTCACGCGGTGGGCGACGGACGGCGCGTGAACGGCGTGGGACTCGACGAGCGTGCCGTGCGGCGTGTGCTCGCCGTCCGGCGTGTCGTGCACGTGAACGTCGGCGTGCGGGTGAACGTCGGCGTGCGGGTGAACGTCGGCGTGCGGCTCGTGCTCGTGCCGGTGCCCTGCGAAGCGCGACGCAATTCTGGCGGACAGCGCCGTGCCCAACCAAAACAAAATACCAAAATGCACCCCGCCGAACGCGGCGCCCACGAACGCGCCGTCGAGTCCGCGTGCCGGCGCCGGCAGGGGCGCGAGCCAGCGCGCGAGAGCGGCGGATTGGACGCGCGCGAGCACGAGCGCCGCCACGACGCCGAGCACGAGAGCGGGCGCGGCGAGCGCGAAACCGGCCGAGAACTCGTGGAGCATCGCGCTCCGGAGCGCGACGAGCGACGCTTCGGCGCCGAGCGTGCTCGTGGTGAGTCCCGCGGCGGCAGCGA
>Ga0335083_10007341_pt1 | contig 13633 bp, 14 predicted proteins | sample Lox_Sample_42_FD_206716 | JGI IMG/M metagenome (GOLD analysis project Ga0335083, IMG submission 206716) | Soil microbial communities from Loxahatchee National Wildlife Refuge, Florida, United States - Lox_Sample_4.2 | ecosystem: Environmental > Terrestrial > Soil > Wetlands | place: USA...
TCGGCCCCGATCTTCGGCTTGTTCCACCATTTCATGCCGGGCGCGATGGAGACCGGCTGCTTGCAGCCGTGCTGGATGTAGACCTCAAGGTGGTCCTGCAGGTTCTCGCCGACGCCGGGCAGGTCGGCCACGACCGGGATCCCGAGCGGGGCCAACTCTGCGGCGTTCCCGACCCCGGACAGCTGGAGCAGTTGCGGGCTGTTGATCGCTCCGCCGCAGAGGATGACCTCGCCGGCCCGGGCCAGCTGGACGCCCCCGCGGCCGTGCCGGTACTCGACCCCGACGGCGCGCTTGCCCTCGAAGCGGACCCGGGTGACGAAGGCACGCGTGCGCACCGTGAGGTTAGGCCTGGACATGACCGGGTGCAGGAACGCCCGGGCGGCGCTCAGCCGACGGCCGCGGTGGATGTTACGGTCGAACGGCGCGAAGCCTTCCTGCCGGTAGCCGTTCACGTCGTCGGTCAGTGGGTAGCCGGCCTCCTGGACTGCCGCGAAGAACGCCAGGAACAGCGGACTCGTGGCCGGTCCCCGCTCGAGCACCAACGGGCCCGCGTGGCCGCGGAACGGGTCGTCCGCACCTGCGGCCAGGCAGTTCTCCATGCGCTTGAAGTAGGGGAGACAGTGGGCGTAGTCCCAGGTCTGCATGCCCGCGTCGGCGCCCCAGCGCTGGTAGTCCATCGGGTTGCCGCGCTGGAAGATCATCCCGTTGATGCTGCTCGAGCCGCCGAGCACCTTGCCGCGGGCATGGTAGATAAGACGGCCGCCCATCTGCGGCTCCGGCTCGGACTCGTACTGCCAGTCGTAGAAGCGGTTGCCGATCGGGATGGTCAGCGCCGCGGGCATATGGATGAAGGCGTCCCAGCGGGAGTCGTTGCGCCCTGCTTCTAGGACAAGGACCCGGTTCGCCGGGTCGGCGGACAGACGGTTGGCGAGCGCACTGCCCGCGGACCCGCCCCCGACGATGACGTAGTCATAGTTGCGTTGGTCCATGGTGGTCTCCTTCGGTGCGGGGCGGTGGGCCGGAGTCAGACGGTGGCGGCAGCGTGCAGTTGGCGGCGCCAGCGGGTGAACAGGCGCGGCTGGTTCATGCCGAGGACGGCGACGGGGACTTCGTTGCGCTCGTAGACCGCCAGGAAGCTACGGGAGGCGACGTCACCTTCCACGACGTGCAGCTCGTCGTCCGGGCCTCGGATCCCAGCGAACTGGATGCGGACCCCATACTGGTCCGACCAGAAGTAGGGGATCCGGGGCGACGGCGTGGTGTCTGTGCCAAGCAGGGCAGCCGCGGCCGCGGATGGCTGCTCGAGCGCGTGGGTCCAGTGCTCGGCGCGGACGTGCCGCCCGGCGGTCTCGGACCAGGGGACGCCGCAGTCACCGACGGCGACCACACCGGGGATCCCGGTCGCCCCACGGGCATCGGTGACGATCCCGCCGCGCAGGTCGAGCCCGGAGCCTGCCAGCCACTCCACGTTGGGCTGGGCGCCGATGCCGACCACCACGACGTCGGCCGGCAGTCGGCGCCCATCGAGCAGTTGGACAGCGGTGACGCGGTCGTCGCCGTCAAGCCGGGCGACTCCGGTGCCGGTCAGCAGCCGGGTCCCGTTGTCGGCATGCAGGGATGCGCACAGCTGACCCATCGCGGTGCCGAGTGATTCCTCGAGAGGGACAGGAACGGCTTCGACGACGGTTACGTCGAGCCCGAGGCCGCGTGCCGTCGAGGCCACTTCCGCGCCGATGAATCCAGCGCCGATGACCACGAGCTGTCGGCCTGCCTGCAGGTCCGACCGCAGTGCGATGGCGTCGTCGAGAGAGCGCAGTACATGCACGCCGCTCAGCTTCGCGGAGCCTGCTAGCCTGCGCGCCCGGGCGCCGGTGGCCAGCACCACGCCGTCCGGTCTGATCTCGCGTCCGCCGGCCAGGCGCAGCGATCGGCCGCGGGGCTCGAGGGCAACAGCGCGCTGCCCCAGAATCCACTCGAAGTCGAGTGCCGCGTCGTCTTCCTGCACCAGGTCAAGGTCCTCGCGCGTACCCGCGCCGCTGAGGAACTCCTTGGAGAGCGGAGGACGGTCGTAAGGGGGGTGTACCTCGTCGCCGATTAGCAGGATGCGTCCGTCGAACCCCTGCTTTCGCAGTGCCCGTCCGGCGGACAGGCCAGCGAGGGAGGCCCCGACCACGGCGATGGTGCGTGTCATGCCGCCCCTTCCGGGGCCTCACCTGGCCAGAGGGTGACGATGCCGTCGACGGCAGACACGCGATGCGTCCGGACCGGGTTCTTGGCCGGGGGGGCCGAGGGCTTGCCCGTGCGCAGATCGAAGCACGAGGCATGCAGGGGGCACTCGATCGAGCAGCCATCGAGCCAGCCGTCGGTGAGCGACGCGTCCTGATGCGTGCACGTGTCGTCGATCGCGTAGAACTCGCCGTCCACGTTGAATACGGCGATGGGCGGCTCGATGTCCACGCGAACCGCTTCGCCGGGAGGAATGTCACCAACAGGACAGACTGCGATCATCGCGGCTTCCAATCAGCCTAGTTGCGTAACGCACAACTATTTCTTGATACGCAACAGCCTGAGTGTGTTTGCGGGCATTTGTCAAGGCCGCTGTGTAAACGCGGCGTAAAGCTAGACCGTAAGCTCTGGCCATGAGCGTGAACGACGAGCCAGCAGGCGAAGGGCGCGGTCCGGCGGCCCTCGTGCAGTCCGTAGACCGGGCCATCAGCGTCCTGGAGATCCTGGCTGGCCGGGGCGAGGTAGGGGTCACCGAGATCGCGGCGGAGTTGGGCGTGCACAAGTCGACCGCGTTCCGCCTGGTCGCCGCCCTGGAGTCGCACGACCTCGTACAGCAATTGGCCGATCGGGGCAAGTACCGGCTGGGCTTCGGCATTGTCCGGCTGGCCTGCGCCACCGTTGCCCAGCTCGACCTGGCCAAGGAGAGCAGGCGAACGAGTGAGGAACTGGCCGCCGATCTGGGTGAGACGGTCAACGTGGCCATTCTGGACTCCGATCGCGCGGTCAACATCAGCCAGGTTCGCGGGACGGCGGCCATCAGCCATTACAACTGGGTCGGGCAAGGAACCCCGCTGCATGCGACGTCCAGCGGCAAGGTCTTGCTGGCTTACGGGGGGGAGCAGATCCGGGAGGCTGTGCTGGCGCGGACGCTAGAGCGCCACACCGTCGCGACGATCACCGACCCCGGTCTGCTCGACGCCGAACTGGCTGAGATTCGCACGCGTGGCTGGGCGGCCACCGAGGGGGAGTTCGAGATCGGGCTCAACGCGGTCGCTGCCCCGGTTCGGGACGCCAGCGGTGACGTGGTTGCCGCCGTAAGCGTGTCCGGACCGTCCTTCCGGCTTCCGGCGGAAACCTTCGGCCAGGTCGCTCCCCGTGTGGTGTCCGCGGCGGACGCGCTCAGCAAGAGGCTCGGCTACTTTGCTGAACTGTTGCGCGATACGCGATAAGCATCATAATAAGCAACAAGTGCTCCAATGTCGTGGCACTCCGGGCGATCGCCTGGCGAATGCCTCCTGGCGTGCAGGATCGCCGCCCAACTCTCCCCGAGGAGTAGCTATGACGACGACTGATCTGCCCGCGAGCCTCATCCCGACGCTGGCCGGCCACTACTACACGGACCCGGCCATCTTCGCCCTCGAGCAGAGCCGCATTTTCGAGAAGATGTGGTTCTGCGCCGTGCGCTCAGCCGACCTGGCCACACCGGGCTCGTTCCGCCGGGTGCAGGTAGGCCGGGAGAGCGTACTCGTGATCCGCGGACGGGATGGGCAGCTGCGCTCGTTCCTCAACGTCTGCCGGCACCGGGGCGCGACCCTCTGCACGGAGGATTCAGGCGAGGTGAAGCGCGCCATCCAGTGCCCGTATCACGCCTGGACCTACGACCTCGGGGGAAAACTGGTCGCGGCGCCTAACCTCACGAAGATGCCCGACATCGACCGCGCGCGGTACGGACTGGTGCCGGTCCACCTCCGCGAGTGGCTAGGTTACGCCTGGATTTGCCTGGCCGATGAGCCGCCTTCCTTCGAGAAGGACGTCATCGGTGGCGTTGTCGAGCGCCTGGGGAACGTGGAATCCATCGAGCGCTTTGAACTGGACGCGCTTTCCGTAGGCCGACGCATCCGCTACGACGTCAAGGCCAACTGGAAGCTGATCGTTGAGAACTTCATGGAGTGCTACCACTGTGCGACGATCCACCCCGAACTGACTGAGGTCCTGCCCGAATTCGCCGGCGGTTACGCGGCCCAGTACTTCGTTGGCCACGGCGCCGAGTTCGGCGCGGACGTCCAAGGCTTCACCGTCGACGGGAGCGAGGGTTTCGACAAGCTGCCCGGCGTCGCGCAGGAGCAGGACCGGCGCTACTACGCGATCACGATCAAGCCCGCCGTCTTCGTGAACCTGGTTCCCGATCACGTGATCTTCCACCGGATGTATCCGGTCGCCGAGGACCGGACGATCGTCGAGTGCGACTGGCTATTCTCCCGCGAGGTGGTCGAGTCCGGTAAGGACGTGTCTGGGTCGGTGGAGCTGTTCCACCGTGTGAACCAGCAGGACTTCGATGCCTGTGAGCGGTGCCAGCCGTCCATGTCCTCCCGCGGGTATGCCCGCGGGGGCGTCCTCGTGCCTTCCGAACATCACATAGGAGTCTTCCACGAGTGGGTAACCGAGCAGCTCGCTGACTGACCGGCAGGCGCGCAAGTTGTGTTAGCGCTCACAACTAGCTGCGTCCACGTTAGGATCGGTGCGCTGTGCTCCGCTCCGCGCTGTGGCGGTGTAGGGCGCCAGGCTCTGCGTGCTGGCGCCGAACTGCGGGACACCCTGCGTTCTCGCGTTTCGCTCATCGTGGAAGGGTCCGGCGTGCTCCGCCCCGTACAGATACTTTCCCGCGCCGGTGCTGCCCTGGTCATCGCCGCGATTCTGCAATTGCCCGCTTGTCTGTCCACGGCCGCGAGCGCGACCAGCGTGGCGGACATCACCAAGCAGGTGCTCGCCGGGGCAGACGTCGCGCTCTCCGGGCCGTCGATCGTCAATCTGCCGGACGGCACTACCACCTACAACGGGGTGCTGTCCGGCCACGGGATCTTGACAGTGGCCGGCCACGGGACCCTGGTCATGACCAAGGACAGCGACTTCACCTTGCCGGCGGCACTGCAACATCAGGTCGTGACGACAAGCGGCGGCAACTGGCCGTATCCGATTGTCACCGATGCGGACCAGCCTGCCGTCATCGTCGACGCTGGCGCCACTCTCCAGTACGGCAACGGCGGCTCATCGGGCATCATCGGCAACTACCCGTACACCCAGGTGTCGGGCCTGACCCTGAACCAGGACAACATCGAGGTGAACGGCACGCTCAACCTCGACATCACTAACCGGGAGTTCAACCTGGGAACGATCAGCGGCTCGGGAACTCTTTCCCAGCCAAGGTTCACCTGGGGCTCTCTGGACCTAGCGGACGACCTGCCGTTCGCCGGCACGATAAGCAACGGCACGGGGATGAACTTCGGGAGCGCGGCGTTCCGGCTGTCGATGCCTGACGTAGCCAGGGTGCAAAACGACGGATCGGCGATCATCAGCGCCCGCAACTATACGCTCGTCATCCCGCAGAACTTCTACCAGGATGTCTATGGCAGCGACATCAACTTCCACACCTGGCAGGCCGGCCTGATCGTGATGACCGGGGTGGACCACTACGCAGACCCGGCCCTCGACACCGCCACCCTGGCCCACACGGTCAACTACCGCGGGATCAACATCGAGGGCGCGAACGTGCAGTGGGGCAATGGGACGACAGGCCAGTTCTTCCTGCCCGCGACCCCGCAGAACTCCTACATCAACATTCACAAAGACGGGTCGCTGGCCTTCGATTATGACCGTCCCGTCACCCTGGACACTCCGATCTCCGGAGGGAAGTACCAGCAATCCCTCAGCACGCCCGCGTTTGCGACGATCACTGTCAGTCCGACGGCCGGCAATGACGTCACCTTCGCGACGCCGATGAATTACCACGGCACCACGAACATCGGACACGGTGCCGGCCTACTGCTCGGCACCGGTTCTCCGGGCGGGGACAGCAGCCTGCTGACCGGGGCCGCCCAGGACCAGATCGCCGATGACGGGGTGCTGATCATCCGGAACACCGCGACGCCGATCCAGCTGAGCGGCATCTCTGGCAGCGGGTCGCTGACCCAGGCGGGCTCTGCCACGACCACGCTCGGTAGCGCCATCGCGTACACGGGCGCGACGACGATCACCAAGGGAACGCTAGCGCTCGGCCCGGGCGCCTCGCTCGCCAGCAGCAGCGGAGTCAGGCTTGCCTCGGCCAGCGCGGTGCTCGACCTCACCCGCGCCGGCGGCCAGTCCGTCAGGCGGCTTGCCGGGGCCAGAGGCAGCATCGTCCGGCTCGGCAGCGGGACGCTGACGGTAACCACGTCCGACGCCGCCAAGTACGGCGGGTCTATCACCAGCACCGCCGGCGGCGGCGTGATCACCGCCGGGACCGGCACGCTCACCCTGACCGGTAAAGTCACGACGCCGTCTGGGACCTTGAAGCTGAAACGAGGAACCCTCGTGCTCGGCCCCAGTGCTACGGTGAGCGTGCGTTCGCTCACCGAGGTCCGAGGCGCGAAGCTGACCGTTGACCTTGACGCGGCAGCGCACCGCGGCGGCAGCCCGATCATCACGTCGAACGGCGCGGTGCGGCTGAGCGGAAAGCTCGCTCTTTCCCTGACATCGGGCCGACGCTACCCAGCCAGGATCACGCTGATTCACGACTCGCGGGCGCGGGCTATCGTCGGCACATTTTCCGGGCTGCGGCAGTCGGGTGCCATCTCAGTCAACGGCCACAAGTACCTGATCAACTATGCGGCCGACGGAGGCCGCGACGTAACCCTGACCGCTGCGAGCGCACGCGCCTCCGCCGCCGGCCCCTTCCAGAGCAAGGGAGCGCGACAGACGGCAAGCGGTACGCTCGCGTCCGTCACGAAGTCCGCCGGGTTGCTGTCCAGTCTCCCCGCCGTCACTGCCGCGCTTGGGCTGTTGTCCGCCACTGTCGGCGCGGTGCTACTGCTGCTGCGCTTGCGCGGAAACCGGGTCCGGTTACCCTTTGCTCATGGCTGGGGACACAGGCCAGGGGCACGATGCCGGGAGTGTGGCGAAACCATCCGCCGGCATGATAGTGCGGGCTGTGCTATTGGCACTGGCTTCCGCGGCTGCACTGGTTGCCATTTACTATGTGCTGCCCCTCGACACTGCCACCATGTGGGTCGCCGTAACGATGCTGGTGATCGGGCTAGTGGCTCTCATCGGGCTGGTCGCCTTCCAGGTCCGCAGGATCCTCCGGTCCCCGTTCCCGGCCCTGCGGGGGGTGGAGGCCGTGGCCATCAGCATCCCGCTGTTCCTGCTGCTGTTCGCCGCGACATACGTCGTCCTGGCGACCCTGTCCGCCAGCAACTTCACCGAGCCGCTGAGCCGTACCGACTCGCTGTATTTCACGGTAACCGTGTTCGCTACGGTCGGGTTCGGCGATATCACCGCCAAGAGCGAGACCGCCCGGCTCGTGGTTACCGGGCAGATGGCCGCCGACCTCGTCGTCATCGGTGTTGCGATCAAGGTCCTTGTGGGCGCGGTAAAGCGGGGCCAGCAGCGGCGGTTCAGACAGGGCTCAGATCAGGCCGGACCGTCTGCCTGAGGAATCCGCGTGCAGGACTGCAGGAATTCGTCGCCCACGGCTTAGATCGTCGGTTCCCCGTTCCCGGCGGGCGGGCGCAGCACGGAGATGCCGGTCGCGGCGAAGTCGTCGCCTGTGCAGAGCACGGGGTGCCCGGTGCGCTCGGCGAGCGCGTACGTGAAGCAGTCGCCGAAGTTGAGCGCGGCTGGATGCCGTCCCTTGCCGTATCTGCGCCACCCGCTCATCGCGCGGGCCGCCAGTTCCTCATCGTCGGCGACGATGTCGATCTTCGCATCACGGAGAAACCGCTCTACGACATCCTGCCCGGCCGGCCAGAGTCGGGCCTCGATGACGATGCCCAGCTCAACCCGGATGGCAGCGGGCATCAGCCGGACCAGGGCATGCTCAAGGTAGGCGGCGAGATTCTCGCTTCCCGGCTCGCCGAGGATAACGGCCACGCACGCCGACGTGTCAACGACAAGGCTTCGGCCGCGCTCCGACTCGGGCGACGACTGCGTCAACTCGGGAGGCCCGCGTCGTCGTAGCCGATGATGTCCTCTGGCGCCCTGCCGTCAGCAACCGGAAGCGCCGCCACGTCCGCCGCGAGCCGCGCCAGTCGCATCCGCATGCTGGCACCGTGCCTGGCGTGCTCGCGCTCAAGCCGCTCCCTGAGCGCGATCACGACCGCCTCCGTCAGCGTCTCGCCGGTCTCCGCGGCCAGTTCCCTGGCGAGTTGGTCTGCCTCGTCGCTCTTAATGCTGAGTGCCATAGCAGAAGTATAGATCTTATAGCGGATTTCTACCATGCAGACCGACGTCAGGTAACCCGGCCGTACGGCCTCCGCCTGACGGGCGACGGGGAGAGATCGGTCATCGGGGCGGTGATGATCCCCTGCAGGGCGTCGACGAGTCCGTTGGCTTCATCGGCCCAGCTCCGCCTGCTGGTGGGACGTCCTTCTGCGAGCGCACCCTCGCGTTCGGCGCAGACGAAGACGATGAGGTGCTGAATCATGCCCCGGCGGAGTTCGGTGCTCAGGTCCGCCGGGCTGGGGAAGTACCTGTCGAGCGCCTCCCAGGTTTGCTCAAGTGAGGCCGAATGGCTGCCCTCTTCGACCACGATCGGGCGGAGGGTGGGGCTGTTCATGGCCTGGGCGCACACCCGGGCGAAGTACGAGTCCTGGCCAAGCGCCTCGAACCGGTCCGTCCACGGCCGCACCAGGCAGCCGAGCAGTTCCCCGAGCGTGGCCGAGTCGTCCAGGCCGGCCAGCAGCTGCGTACGGGAACGTTCCACTTCGGTCGTGAAGCGGCGCGTGATCGCCCGGACCAGATCGGCCTTGGTGCCGAAGTGATAGCCGGCCACCGAGGTGTTGCCCTGGCCTGCCGCCTCGGCGATGCGCCGGTTGGAGGTCGCGAAGATGCCCTGCTCCGCGAACAGCCGCTCGGCGGTGTCGAGGATCAGCTCGCGAGTCGAGGCCTTGCCGTTGCCGGCCGTTCCCGCGCCGGCGGACCGGGCACGGTCCGCCGTCATGCGGTCGGTGGCTGGAACGTGCCCTGCTGCGCCAGCCGGGCGAAGTTGACCGTGCTTCCCGCCGTCGTGCCGCCGTCGACCGGCATGACGATGCCTGTCACGTAGGCCGAGCGGTCGCTCGCCAGGTACAGCGCCGCCTCGGCGATATCGGCGGCCGTGCCGGCACGCTGCAGCGGCCGCGTGGCGTCCATCATCTTCCTGGTGGCGGTCACCCTCGCGTCCGCGTCGGCCTGTCCCGCGACCGAACTTGCCAGCAGCGGGGTCACGATGTGACCAGGCGCGATGCAGTTGACCCTGATGTTGTGCTCCGCGAGGGCGATCGCGGCCGACTTGCTCGCGTGGATCACGGCCGCCTTGGACGCCCGGTAGGTGATCACCGACCGGCCCGCGGTCACGCCGCCGATCGAGCTGACGTTGATGATCGACCCGCCGCCGGCCGTGGCCATGTGCCGCGCCGCGTGCGTGGTGCCGGCCAGCACGCCGAGCACGTTCACTCCCATGACCCGGTTGAAGTCGGCGAGGTCGTCGTCGAGGAAGCTGCGGTGCATCGTGCCGGACACGCCGGCGTTGTTGACCATCACATGCAATCCCCCGAACGAGTTCAGCGTGAACTCGACCAGGCCACGGACATCATCGGGGTCGGAGACGTCGACCGCGCGGAAGAGCGCCGAAGGGCCGAGCGATTCCGCCAGTTCCTTGCCCAGGTCCACGTTCAGGTCGGCGATGACCACCCGCGCCCCTTCGGCCGCGAACCGCTCGACCATACCGCGGCCAAGCCCGCTGGCTCCGCCGGTGACGATCGCGACCTTCCCGCCTAGCTCACTTCCGTTCACATGCCCCCCTTCACCAGGTGACCGGGAGGTGGTACACCCCGTACGCGATGCCGTCGTGCTTGAACTCGATCTTGTCCAGGGTAGTGGCAAGGCTCAGGGTGGGGATGCGGCGGAAGAGGGTGCCGTACACCACCTGCAGCTCGACCCGCGCGAGCTGCTGGCCGATGCACTGGTGCAGGCCGAAGCCGAACGCATGGTGGGCCGAGGCCGGCCGGCGCAGGTCGAGAACGTCGGGGTCGGGGAAGGCGCGGGGGTCGCGGTTACCGGAGGCAAGCTCGATGAGTATGCCCTCGCCGGCCTTGATGGTCTGGTCCCCGATCTCGATGTCCTCCTTGGCGATCCGGCGCTGGCCCATGTGCACGATGCCGAGGTAGCGCAACAACTCCTCCGCTGCCTTCGCCGCCACCTCGGGGTCATCGGATTCCCGCAGGATGGCCAGCTGGTCGGGGTGCTGGAGCAGGGCCGCGGTGGCCAGCGCGATCATGTTGGCGCTGGTCTCGTGGCCGGCCACGAACAGCCCGACCCCCATGGCGGCGGCCTCTTCGACGTCGACCTCGCCAGCGGTCACCCGCTGCGCCAGGTCAGAGACCACGTCGTCGAGCGGTTCGGCCGCGCGGGCCCTTACCAGGTCGGCGAGATAGTCGTGCTGCCAGCGGAAGGTCGCCATCTGGGCCTGAGCGTCGACGTCCTTCTTCATCCCGACCGACGCCTGGGCGGCGAACGTCGCGTGGTCCTCGTACGGCACGCCCATGATGGTGCAGATCATCCGGGTCGGCAGCGGCAGCGCGATCGCCTCGACCAGGTCGGCCGGCTTGGGCCCGGCCAGCATCTGGTCGATGAGGTCGTCGGTGATCTCCTGGATCACCGCCCGCATCGCGTTGACCCGCTTGAACGTGAACGGGGCAGTCATCATCCGGCGGAATCGGGTGTGCTCGGGCGGGTCGGTGTTGAACACCGAAGGGGCCCGGTGCGGCGCTATCCGCTCCATGCCCGCGTGCCAGTGCGGGAACCCGGGCAGGCGGTCGTTCACGCTCACCCGCGGGTCCGACAGCAGGGCCCGCTGCTCGGCGTGCCCGGTGATGATCCACGGGGTGCTGTCGTTCCAGATCCGGACCCGGGAGACCGGGTGCTTGGCGGCCGCCTCCCGCAAGTGCAGCGGCGGGTCGAACGGGCAGCCCGCTTCCCTGCTCATCGGGAAGAACGGGGCGTCGGCGCTGCCAGCCGCCTCCTGAGACTGCGAAGAGGTCATCTCGCTCCTTGTGGTGCCGCTTGAGCTGGCCGGTTGGGCTCAGTCCTGAATCTGGATCGCCAGCGCCGGGCAGACCCCGGCCGCGCGCCGCACGTCGTCTTCGTCGGCGGCGTCGGGGGTGGCGTTCACGAGGACGACGACGCCGTCCTCGTCCCGCTGGTCGAAGACATCAGGCGCGGCTGCCACGCACTGACCTGCTGACACGCATCTGTCCTGGTCGACTGCGACTCTCACGAATGGCTCCTGTCTGTCCTCGGCCGCTTGCTGGTGACGGTAACTCTAAGCCCGTCCTTAAGTCAATCGACTGACTTAAGCGAAATTTTTAGTTCCCAAATAGTCGCTGGTAGAGCATGAATTTGGCAATGATCTCGAAGCGCAGCTCTGGACACTTTTAAATCACGTGGTTGACACCGGTGGGAGGTTGGTGTTCCACTCACGTTCATGACCACTCAGACCGAGCCGACTGCGTTCTACCCGCCGGAAGGGTTCGGAGCGCCCAAGGATCGCCACGCCTCCGGGGCCGCCCCGGTCGGCCTGCCTGCCGGGACGCAGGTGTTCTCCGCGGACAACCACATCTCGCTGGCCGAGGACATCTTCTACGAGCGCCTGCCGGCCTCGATGCGGGAGCACGCGCCGCGCATCTGGTATCGCGACGGCGCCTTCGAGCTCGGTGCCATGGACACGTCGTTCCTGCCGCCGCAGTTCACCCACGTGCTGATGCAGTACGACCCGCTGGAGGGGTCGAGCACCGCGGACCTGGACAGGCGGCTTGAGCAGCTCGCCGCCGACGGCGTGATGAGGGAACTCGCCTTCCCCAACGCGGTGCTCGCGCTGCTGCACTTTCCCGACAAGGCGCTGCGGGAGGCGTGCTTCCGCGTCTACAACGAGTACATCGCCGAGCTGCAGGAGCGGTCCCGCGGGCGGTTCTACGGTGTCGGCCTGATCAACTGGTGGGACGCCGCCGGGGCGACCCGGACGCTCACCGAGCTGAAGGCGCTCGGCCTGAAGACGTTCCTGCTGCCGCTGAACCCGGGTAAAGACGACGACGGCCAGGTGATCGACTACGGCGGCGACGCGATGACCGGGGTCTGGGACGCGATCGAGGAGTCCGGCGTCGCCGTCGCCCACCACATCGGCGAGACCGGGCTGAGCACGCCCTGCCAGCACAACATGATGCTGGTGGCGATGATCTGCCAGGTCGCGTCGTTCCGCGAGATGTTCGGCAAGTACCTCTTCACCGGCATACTCGACCGGCACCCGGGGCTGAAGATCGGGTGGTTCGAGGGCGGGGTCAACTGGGTGCCGGCCGCACTGCAGGACGCCCAGCACATGCTGGCGTCCTACCAGCACATGGCCAACCGCGCGGTGGAGCACGACGTCCGGCACTACTGGCGGACCCACATGTACTCCTCGTTCATGGTGGACCCGCTCGGGCTTAGCCTGATCGACCAGATCGGCGCGGACCGGATCATGTGGTCCTCGGACTTCCCGCACAACGAGAGCACCTTCGGCTACTCCAGGCGCTCGCTGTCGGCCGTCGTCGATTCTGTCGGTCCGGAACGGGCGGAGCAGATCGTCAGCGGCAACGTGCAAGCCTTCCTTGGCGTCTAGCAGGTGCGGCATGACTGTCACTGACATCCCCGACGTCCCCGACATCGCCCGCATGCGGCGGGACACCGGACAGAAGCTGCGTGACTCGATGGCCCGCCACGGCGTCGACGTCCTGGTCCTGATCGGCAACAGCAAGGTCAGCTACGCAACCGGCGTGAGCTGGCCGCTTGGCGACTCAGGGCTGGCGCATGTGGACCGGCCGGTCGCGGTGGTGCTCGCCGACGACCCGGAACCGCACCTGTTCATGCCGTTCCGCGAGGGTGCCGTGCCCGGGGCGGAGCTGGCCGCCGGCCACCTGCACGACCCGGTGTACCTGGAGTACGACGAGGGCGCGGAGCTCTTCGCCGCCCAGCTTGCCGAACTGGTGCCGTCCGGCGCCGTGATCGCCGTCGACGAGCTCACCGGGGCCATGCGGCGCATACAGCACCGCTTGTTTCCCGCCGGCCTCGTCGACGCGGGGCGGATCGTCAGCGCGGCCAAGGCGGTCAAGACCGCCGACGAGCTTGCCTGCATGCGGCGGGCCCTGCGGATCACCGAGGAAGCCATCGCCGATGTCGAACGGGCAGTGGCTCCTGGAGTCCGCCAGGTGGACCTGTCCGGCCGGTTCGTCCGCCGCGCGTTCGAACTCGGCGCGACCGCCAACGTGCTCGACCCGATCTGGCAGGTGATGCCGCCAAGCCGGGCGGAAGGCGTCTGGACCGTCCACGGTGACCTCGCGCTGCCGCTGCTGACCACCGAGCG
>Ga0335083_10007342_pt1 | contig 13633 bp, 9 predicted proteins | sample Lox_Sample_42_FD_206716 | JGI IMG/M metagenome (GOLD analysis project Ga0335083, IMG submission 206716) | Soil microbial communities from Loxahatchee National Wildlife Refuge, Florida, United States - Lox_Sample_4.2 | ecosystem: Environmental > Terrestrial > Soil > Wetlands | place: USA: Florida...
CTGCCTTGGCCGGACGCCAGTCGAACGAGACGACAGCGTTGGCAAGCGTGTGGAGCGCCTGCTCCTTTTGTCCCAGGCGATACTGCGCCATCGCAGTAATAAGCTGCGGGCACGGTACCATTGCATTGGCAGCGTCCTCCCCCTGCATCAACGCGATCGCGCGATCAAACCGGCCGAGGCGATACTCCGCCAATCCCTGAGCAACCATGTAGTCAGGCATCAACCCCGGTCTTTCCGGATGGCGCTCGGCAAGCGCTCGGTCGATAAGTTCTTTCGCCTGCCGCAGCTCGTCCGCCGAGCCGGGCAAAAAAAGGCAGGACAGGCCGGTTCGCCCGGCGATGTTCCAGTCTCGTGTGTCCCCGAAGTGAAGCAGCAGATCGCGGCAGGCGCTGTGATAATTGTCTTCGTCTCCGAGAAACAGGCACAACTCGGCATAGGCATACCAGCTGTCCTCATCGGGCGGATCAGCTGTAAGCTCCCGTTGCCAGTCTGCGCGCGCCTCGTCGCCCCGCCCGAGGACCACCAGGATGCCTCGTACATTCCGCTTCGCATCTTCGGTGCCCTTCGGTTTAAGGCGGAGAAGTGCCTGATATTCGTGGAGGGCTTCCTCGAAACGGCCCTCGCTTTTCAGAATCGCCCCGAGGTTGCGGTAAGCGCTGCTTTCCTGGGGACCTAATTTGATGGCCTTCAGGTACTGGTCAGCGGCCGCGTTAATCTGGCTTTTTTCAACCGCAGCGATATTGACGTCGCGCTGTGTGGCCACAGTGCTGGCGTCGCTCCGAAGCGCCTCTCGGAACTGGTATATAGCCTCGTCCCACCGCCCTTCATCTCCCAGCGCAATGGCAAGACTGATGCGGATGAAGGACATCTCCGGACCCAGGCGAAGCGCTTGTTGAAGATGATCGATCGCCTCGTCAAACCTTCCCTTCTTTCGCAAAGCGATCCCGAGTGCGCCTTGGCTCCAAGCGGATTTCGGGTCGCTCCGGACGGCCTGCTCAAAGTAGCCGATAGCCTCGTCCAGCCGGCCTTGACTCTGCATAATGATTCCTAGCCCAAAGGCGGCAGTCGCCGCGCGCGGCCGCAGGGCCAGCGCCGCGCGGTAATAGCCAGCGGCATCTTCATACTTTCCGGCGGTCGTCAAAGCGTTGGCTAGGGTTAAGTTGGCGTAGAAATCGCCGGGATACTGCTGCTGCACCCGTTGCAAGAAGATAATCGCCTCAGTGTCCCCGTGCTTGACCTGCAACCGCTCCCCCAAACCCAACAGCAGTGGCGCCGACTGCTTTGCGATCGGTGCCGCTTTCGCCAACTCGGCCAGCTTCCCTTGGTCCTGCCATATCGCGAGGTCGCGAACGCGGTCGCGCCATGGGTCCGGGTCGGCCTGCCGAGCCACCTCCAGTATCCAAGCGCGGCGGGTCTGATCCGGTGCGCAGATAGCCCAATCATCCAATGCTGCTATCACTTCCTTACGCACTGACGACGCGCGTACTCGAGCCGCAACGACCCCCGGATCCTCGTGAACCGACCCCAGGCTCGCTTTGACCCATACATCCGAATATTCCCAGTTCGACTGCGTTCGTTGGTTTTGTCCCGCGAAGACCGCGCTCCGCTCCATACGGATCGTGTCCAGCCTGGCAACGAGCTTGCGGCCGTTGCTGAGATCCTCCAGGCGGTTTAGGCGCTGCCGAAGCTCCGCCGGACCGTCATCGCCGAGCCGGACTTTGATCCGCTCGATTGCGGCATCGGTGCTATAGTAAGCCCCCTGCTGCTGGAGTCGCTCCGCCTCTCGAAGGTCATCGTTGATCGCCCGAATACTCTCCGCTCGCTGCCAACTCAGCCGCGTGCCAACGATGACTAGGGCCAAAGTGAGAGCGATGCTCCCAACAAGCAGCGCCGCCGTTGTCGGCCGCCGCCGCACCCATCGCACTAGCCGTCCCAGCCAGCCCAGCGGGCGGGCCACGATTGGCTCACCGCGTTCGAAGCGGCGCAGGTCATCCGCCAAAGCACCAGCACTGGCATAGCGGCTCTGTGGATCCTTGTGCAGACACTTGAGACAGATCGTCTCCAGATCGCGAGGTATCCTCGCATTCAATTTCGATGGGGGCGCGGGCTCGCTGGTGATAACTTGCCGTTTTGTCTCATGCGGCGTGTCAGCACGAAATGGGGGCCGGCCCGTCAAAAGCTCGTAAAGGATCGCGCCAAGCGCGTAAATATCGGTTGCGGGACCGATGTCTTCCACCCGGCCGTCTGCCTGCTCGGGTGACATGTAGCTGGGGGTTCCCAGCGCGACCCCGTGTTCCGTTAGAGCCGCGTCGCTGCTGATGCGGCGGGCAAGACCGAAATCCGAAATCTTAGGTGTGCCGTCGAGAGTAAGCAGGATGTTGGCAGGCTTGAGATCTCGGTGAACAATCCCTTTTTGATGAGCTGTATGAATGGCGTCGGCTAGAGTTTTCACCATGGCAGCGGCCTTTAGTGCCGGTTGTGGCGCACCGCCCAATTTCTGAGCCAGGCTGCCACCTTCTACCAACTCCATGGTGAAATATGGACAGCGGTCCAGATCGCCAACATCGAAAACTTGCACGATGTTTGGATGGTGCAGGCCAGCAACCGCTTCTGCCTCGCGCAAAAATCGCTCGAGTTCCTGTGGCCGCGCACAGCCGCCAACAAGGAGCATTTTCAAGGCTACCGCGCGATTCAGACGCAGGTGCCATGCTTTATATACGATGCCCATGCCGCCATGCCCCAGCACTGCCTGGACGTCGTAGCCGCGAATACTCGGCAGTTCCGCAGGAGAGGAATAGGGTCGCCCCGAACCATTTGACTCGCTCGAATCGGGAAAGAGCGCGCTTAACTGGGCGTCGACGGCGCGTAGTCGCTGCCAGCCCAAGCGGACCTGCGGTAAGAGTTCGGGACACTCGCTGCAAACTTCCTCCGGGCTGACACCCGACTCAAGGAGTTCTTCAAGCAGCTCATCCACGCGTGGATCGTCAGGCATTGCCGCTTCACCATTTGCTAAGTCGGGCGCAGGTCACTTAGCTCCTTCGTCAAAAGCAACAACGAACGATTCAGACGCCGTTGAATGGTCTTCGGAGACACTCCCAGCAATTCGGCGGCCTCCGGCTGCGTTAGCCCTTGTATTCGCACTAGGCCGAAAACCTCTCGCTCGTCGTCGGGCAACTTATCGATTGCGTCCAACATGCGACGGCCGTTGGGTGTCAGTGTAGAGTCGCTGCTGGCCGGCGACGGCACCAACTCTTCCTGCAACCCCACGGCGGTCGTATGTTCATCTAAGCGGCGGGCCAGGTCATTGAGTTCCCAACGCATGTGCTGATTCACCAGCGCGAAGAACTGGCGCACGGTTTGCGGACGCACCTCGCGCATGGCCTTCAGTAAGCGTTCGACGACGGCATCGAGCATTTCGTTGGGCTGCAAGTTCAACGGCGGCAACGTCAAACGTGGGTAGCTGCGGTATAGCAAATTTGTGCAGAGCTGCGCCAGACGGCGGACCGACCGGTCGAGCAATGCCCGCACAATCGGCTCGGCTGGCTGGTCCCCAGCCAGGGCGTCCAGATAATGTTGAACTGCGGCGGTCGTCTGGTCTTCGATCATGGCGAGCAATCGACCAAAAAGTGCAAAAGGCGTATGCCCTAGCAAATCAACTGTCCGTCCCTGCCGCTTAGTATAGGAGGGGTGTTGCTTTAGTTTCAACTGAATTACGAGTTGGTCTTCGTCTGCCCTCTTTTCTTCCCAGAATAAGCGACGGCTGTGTCCCAAGCCTCTTTCTTAAGGATCACGCTTGACGGCCGCAATTCGGACGCGGCTGGCCCATTCCGTTTTCAAATCTAGGCGAAAGTGAGTGTCCCTCCGACGCGCTTAGCAATTCAGACGAATCGAGCCATAGTTTCGCCACCTGTCAGTAGATCTTCGATTTCTTAACTGTCCGGCGAAACGGGAGACTATGAGCGCTTCCGTGCCGGGCTTTCAGATTTCGTTTGACGCGGCTCGAGAAAGAAAGAGATCGACGCCACAGCCGGCTCGACGAAAATACCTTAACTTCAGGTGAAGCCATGGTTACCAGCATAAAACATCCGATGGTACACATTCGGGAAATCAACGGTCAGCGACGCGAAGTTCGCCAAACAGCGACCGCCCGCATCTATTCACGGCCCAAACTATTGGCCCAGCTCGAATGCCTGCTAATCGACGAACCCGAACACGACAATGCCGACGATCTGTACGACTTGGATCGGCGAATTGGACGATGACGTGACTTATTGAAGCCGCGCCATGCAAATGCCTCGCCCGCACCGAAGTTGGCCTGGATTATTGAACCGCGCGGTTGGAGTACCCAATTCGCCGCAATCAACTGATATCAAATGACAGACCGCACTCCATCACAAAAACGAAGAAGCGCAGCTCTTGTACACACGAAAGTATGTCCCGCGCGTGCAAACAATGCGCGGAAAAAGTCGTGTGTCCCACGCCCACGCTTAGTTATGGCAAGGACGCTTCGGCGATTCTGCAACAGGCGGACGACACAGAACTGCGATTACAATTCGCTCCCAAAACCGTTTCTGCGCTAGCGCGCAATCGAATGAACAGGAGAACTGACTATGGCCACCGCGACAGTAACTGTTGAACAAAAACCCGTCGTAAAGAAAGGTGCTCCGCAGCCGAAACCGCTGCCGACGCCAAACAGTGACTTCTATGAAATGGTGGAGACGCTGCCTGCCGATGAGGTTGCGGTCGTGAAGAAAGTTCGCGCTTTCATGGAGACCAAGGTCGCGCCGATCGTCACGAAGTATTGGTCCGAAGACTCATTCCCGTTCGACCTGCTACCAGCTTTGAAGGAGTTGGGCATCGGTGGGCTTGGGATGAAAGGCTACGGCTGCGCGGGCGGAAGCGTGGCACTGTTGGGTTTTGTCCAGATGGAGATTGCACGCATCGACCCTTCGTTTGCGACGTTCATGGGTGTACATGCCGGGTTGGCGATGGGATCCATTTACATCGATGGATCGGAAGAGCAGAAGCGGAAATGGTTGCCGCCGATGGCCCGTTTGGAAAAGATCGGCTGCTTTGGGCTCACTGAACCGCTTGTGGGTTCCGGTGCCTCCGGTGGCTTGACCACTACGGCAAAGCGCGAAGGCGACACCTGGATCCTTAACGGCGAGAAGCGGTGGATCGGCAACGCTCCATGGTGCGATGTTTCCATCATCTGGGCGCGCGATGTCAGCGATAACCAGGTCAAAGGCTTCATTGTCGAGAACAAAACGACGCCTGGATTCAGCGTCGATAAGATCGAGCACAAAATCGCGCTCAAGATCGTCCAGAATGGTCACATCACGCTGAAGGACGTTCGCGTGCCGGAAGCAAACCGCCTCCAGGGGGGCAATTCATTCCGCGATACCGCCAAGGTCTTGAAGATGACACGCTACGCCGTGGCGTGGATGGCCACCGGATGCGCGATGGGCGCTTACGAGGCTGCACTGAAGTATAGCCAGGAGCGCCTGCAGTTCGGCAAGCCGATTGGCTCGTTCCAACTGGTGCAAGATCTGTTGGCTAAGATGATCGCCAACATCACCGCTTCGCAGTGCCTGATTGCGCGCCAAGCACAGTTGCATGCCGAAGGCAAGCTGACGGACGCCCACGCGGCGCTCGCCAAGGCGTTCGCCACCGCCAAGTGCCGCGAGACCGTCGCCTGGGCTCGCGAGCTGTTGGGCGGTAACGGCATCGTGGCCGACTACAACGTGGCACGCTTTTTTGCCGATGCCGAAGCCCTCTACTCGTACGAGGGCACCTATCAAATGCAAAACCTGATCGTCGGCAAGGCCGTGACGGGCTTCAGCGCCTTCCTGTAATCGCCAATACCAAGAAGCTTCGAGCGTAATAACATCAGATCCACCATCAGACCGGAGAAAACGCAATGACCACGACTGCTGTTGAAACGACGTTCGCAAATATTCTGTATGAAAAGAAAGGCGCCATCGCCTACGTGACGCTTAACCGTCCCAAGGTGCTCAACGCGCTGAGTCATGCCACGTGGGAGAATCTAGAAGCTGCGTTCGAGGACGCGCGTGACGACGACGTAGTTCGAGGAGTAATTTTGACCGGCGCTGGCGATAAAGCCTTCATTGCCGGCGCCGATATTAGCGAGCTGGCGCATATCACCGCCGTTGAGGCTGAGCAGTCAAGCGCCTATGGGCAAAAAGTTCTCAACCTCATTGAAAACCTCGGCAAGCCAGTCATCGCCGCGATCAATGGATTCGCACTGGGCGGCGGCTGCGAGACGGCGATGGCTTGCACGATCAGACTAGCTGTGGAAAACGCGCAGTTTGGTCAGCCCGAAGTGAAACTCGGCGTGATTCCGGGCGGCGGAGGCACGCAGCGCTTGCCGCGGCTAGTTGGCAAAGGACGAGCGCTGCAGTTGATTCTCGCCGGTGGCATGATCAATGCGCAGGAGGCCTTTCGGATCGGACTTGTGAATGAAGTTGTTCCAGCCTCCGAACTGATCTCTCGCGCCGAAGCGATTCTGAAACAAATCTTTGCCAATGCTCCATTGGCCGTGAAGTTTTCGCTTGAAGCCGTGAATAACGGCTTGGAGACCACGCTGGCCGAAGGCCTGTCGCTCGAAGCGTCTTTATTCGGGCTGTGTGCTGGAACTGAAGACAAGAAGGAAGGCACTTCGGCCTTTCTTGAAAAGCGTAAGCCGCAATTCCAAGGACGTTAACAACGAGGCTGCCAACCGCAGCAAAACACTGGTCAATCAGGAATAAAGGACAATCCAATGAAGACTGACTCAATAGACGATCTGGCATCTTTGCCCTTCTCGGGTTTAAAAGTAGTCGACTTTTCAAGCTTCATCGCCGGTCCGGGAGCAGCCGTGATTTTGTCGGACTTCGGCGCTGATGTGATCAAGGTCGAACCGCCGACGGGTGATCTGCAACGCATCGTTTTCAAGGTTCCGCCTCAGCCGCGTGCCCGGGAGAACTATCCCTGGCATTTGGATAACCGCAACAAGCGGGGACTGGCCCTGGATCTCAAATCTCCTCAGGCGGGAGCAGTCATCGAACGGCTCGTCAAATGGGCCGACGTACTGATCGTGAACACCCCCCATCCCGCTCGCAAGCGTCTCAAGCTCGAATTCGAAGACGTCGCGGCCTGGAACCCGCGCCTGATTTACGCTGATCTTACAGGATATGGCGACAAGGGTCCGGACGCGAATCTTCCGGGATTCGACATCACCGCCTTCTGGGCCCGCAGTGGGCTGCTCGGTCTGACGCGCGACGCCGGTGCATCTCCCACGCAGCCATTGGCCGGTAGTGGAGATCATACAACCGCAGTCAGCCTCTATTCGGCAATCGTCACCGGACTCTACCACCGCGAGCGCACCGGGAAGGGCGCCTACGTGACGACATCGCTTCTTGCCAATGGCGTCTGGTCGAGCGGCATTGCCATTCAGGGGGCGCTTTGCGATGCAAAGTTTTTCCCCCTGCATGAGCGCATGAAGCCGGCCAATGCCACCTTCAACGTGTACCAGAGTTCCGACGAACACTGGTTCCTGATCGTCACCACGCCCGACCACTGGCCCGCGCTGGCAACGGGAATCGGCCGCGCCGACCTGTTGACCGACGTGCGGTTCGCCGATCCGGCCAAGCAAGCTGCGAACGCTGGCGCGCTCGCGGAAATTCTCGACAGCCTGTTCAAGAATCAGCCGTTTGCTCACTGGCGCGAGGTCTTCGACAAGGCGCATGTCCCGTTCGGGATCGTCCAGACACCCGCCGAAGTGATCAACGATCCGCAGCTTCATGAAAATAACATCATCGTGCCGCTCGAAGGAGCCGGCGGAAAACTGACTTCAACCATTAGCAGCCCCATTCAGCTGCGTGGAGTCACTAAAGTGCCCGCCCGGCGCGCACCAGAAATCGGTGAGCACAGTGAAGAGATTCTCGAACAACTTGGTTTCGAACCCGATGAAATTCATGCGTTGCACAGCAGTGGAACTGTTCCAGCCACAAAAGAACCTGCGGCAGTAGCATAGGTCGTTTGGCGCGTGTTGGATGAGAAGTGCGAAGTCTCAAACAAATTCGGTGCTAATTATGGTACCCATTGCTAAATCTACAACTGTTCGGCGCATCGTCTCCACGCGAATGCCAACGAAATGGGGACTGTTTCGGACCATCGGGTTCGAGCGAGAAGTTTCCAATGGCAGCGAACAGGTCGAAACGGCGCTCGCTTTCGTACTAGGCGATTTAACGGAAGGCGCGCCGCTGCTCCGCATCCATTCGCAATGTTTCACTGGCGAAGTCCTCCGCTCGCTCCGCTGCGATTGCAATGATCAGTTGCACATCGCCATGCGGGCGATCGCCAAGGAAGGCCGTGGCCTAGTGATCTACGAGCATCAGGAAGGCCGTGGCATCGGGTTGATGGCGAAGCTGCAAGCCTATGCTTTGCAAGATGCTGGCCTCGACACGGTCGACGCGAATCACGCCCTAGGATACTTGGCCGACTGTCGCGATTTCAGTTTGCCGTCTGCAATCTTACATGACCTCGGAGTCAGTCGAGTACGGCTCCTCTCAAATAATCCGGAAAAGTCTCGCGCCTTGCTTAGCGCCGGCATTGAGGTAGTGGCGCAGATTCCGTGCGAAGCGGCGCCAAATCCGTTTTCCTTTTCATACCTGCGTACTAAAAAGGAGAGGATGGGTCACACGTTGAGCCTTCTCAGGCCAGCCGATCCGCACCGAACCAAGCGAGTTCGAATCAACCGCCCCGCTCAATCCATCAAGCCCAATTCCCGCCGGGCATCACGACCCTTTGAATTTGCCAGCATCGAAGTAGCTGTGTGCGAGCTTCGAGCGGGACGCATGGTTGTCGTGGTCGATGATGAAGACCGTGAGAACGAAGGCGATCTGACGATGGCAGCCGAAATGATCACACCCGAGGCGATCAATTTCATGGCCACTCATGGGCGAGGATTGATTTGCCTCGCGATGACTTGCCAGCGACTCGATGGATTGGAGCTCAATCCGATGGTACCGTCCAATACGGCATTGCATGGAACCGCATTCACGGTTTCGATCGATGCCAAAACGCGCGGTGTGACCACGGGTATTTCCGCAGCGGATCGAGCACAAACCATTCTTGCCGCAGTGAACCCCAGCAGCCGCCCAGAGGACTTTGCACGACCCGGCCATGTTTTTCCGCTGTGTGCGCGCGAGGGCGGTGTACTGGAGCGTCGCGGACAAACAGAAGCGGCTGTCGATTTAGCTAGGCTAGCCGATTTATATCCTGCCGGCGTAATCTGCGAAATCGTCAACGACGATGGCACGATGGCACGCGTGCCGGACTTGATCCGGTTCTGCAAGAAGCACGACTTAGTGATGATTACCGTCGCCGAATTGGCCCGCTATCGTTTCGAACATGATTACGAAGGAACATTGGCGGCGATCGACGGGATATTTCCCATGAATTTAGGCAGTTATCGGAGCCACGCCGGCGTGTCTTAGTTGGTCGACGCGCGCCGACTGAACTTCCGAAAGATTTGACATGATCTACACGCACACAGTCGAACGGGCGCTGCGATACTATCCGCAGCACAGTGCTCTGGCATCGGCTGAAAAGCGCTCCACGTTTCGGGATCTTCACGACCGCGTGGCCGGCCTCGCGGCATCTTTGTGCGGGCATGGCTTCAAGCGCGGAGATCGTCTGGCGATGCTTCTCCCAAACCAGCCCGAATATATCGAATTGATCTATGCCTGTAGCAGGTTGGGAGTGATCGCGGTCCCACTGAATACGCGTCTCTCGCCTACGGAAATCGATCACGTGCTGACGGATGCCAGCCCGAGAGGCCTGATCCGTCACTCATCGATGCCTGTCCCAAGCGTGCGGCTAACCTGGGATTGCGTACTTGACAAAGAGCCGCTGGACGTAGTGAACAAAGCAGCCCCCGACCCAATCTATGATCCCGACGCCGTCCTAGCTCTCGTGTACACCAGCGGTACGACCGGGCATCCCAAGGGCGTTGCACTTACACATGCCAATGTTCTCTCAAACGTCCACTTTCTCAACTACTGGACGCCGTATGAGGAAGGCGGCGTTTATCTTCACGCGGCGCCGATGTTCCACATCATCGATCTTCCGCTGCTGTTCGCGGCCCCGGCCTTTGGTACTTGCCAGGTGACGATACCAAAGTTCAACCTGCAGCAATTCTGCGATATTGTCGAGCGGATGCGCGTAACCCATACCGCGCTCGTGCCGACGATGATCAATTTTCTGAGTCAATTTCCAGATTTAAAAAAATATGACCTTACCAGCTTAATGCACCTCGCCTATGGCGGATCCCCCATTGCTCCTGAGCTTATTCGTCGAATGAGAGCTGGTTTCCCGAATCTCAAACTCGTGCAAGGTTACGGACTGACGGAAGCGGGTTTTCTTACTGGTTTGAAGGATCACGAGCACACTGAAGACAAACTTCTCTCATGTGGCCGCCCCTGCCCCGGAATCGATCTGCGGGTTATCGACGAGACGGGCCAGGAAGTTGAAGTTGGACAGCCTGGCGAGCTAGTCGCCCGCGGCGCAAACGTCATGAGTGGTTATTGGAACAATCCCCAAGAAACGAAGGCCGTGTTTCGAAACGAAATGTTTCGGACGGGAGACGTGGGTTATCAAAGTAAAGACGGATATTTCTATTTGCTTGATCGCATCAAGGACATGATCGTCACTGGCGGCGAAAATGTTTACTGCGGCGAGGTCGAGGTCGTCATCTCCGAGCACGCAGCCGTGCGCGAAACAGCCGTTTTCGGAATACCCGACTCCGAGTGGGGCGAGCTGGTGATGGCTTGCGTGGTCCTGAAGCCTGGAAGCGCTCTCAGTGCGGACGAGCTAATCAAGCATTGCCGGCGGTCGCTTGCGAATTACAAGATTCCACGTCTCATCGAGTTCTCGGAAAGCGAGCTCCCCAAGAGCGGCTCGGGCAAAATCCTAAAGAGGATTCTGCGCGAACGTTATTGGGCTCACCAGAAACGAGCAGTCGGTTAAAACAAACAATCGTTCTCGGACTGCGGCATGTCCAGTGGTCACGCTTAGTTAGTTAGCCAAAAAAAGCCGAATTGCCGACAGCGACAGATCACTCTGACCTGGAGTACAAAAATGATCACTTCACAAACTCAGAAACCACAACTTGCGTCCAGCGAAAAAACAACACGCACCATTCTATACGTGCTTGACCTCAGCGGGGGCCAAATCTTCTCAGTCAATCCCGATGGCAGCGATAAAAAGGTGCTTGTCACTGGATGTCGGCTTCCGGATGGCATCGTCGTCGACCGAGAAGCAGGCCACATTTACTGGACGAACATGGGCAGTCCTCCGGTGAATGATGGATCGATCGAGCGGGTGGACCTGGACGGAAAAAACCGTAAGACGATTGTTCCCCAAGGCGAAACATTCACACCCAAGCAGCTTCACCTCGACGAGAAGAACCGGAAGCTATATTGGTGCGATCGCGAAGGCATGCGCGTTATGCGCGCAAATCTCGATGGTTCAAGGATCGAGACTCTCGTGGATTCGAGTCACGGAGACCCGCGGCCAGGTCACGATCCGACGAAATGGTGTGTCGGAATCACCGTCGATGCCGATCGCGGACAGATCTACTGGACGCAGAAAGGCCCCGACGATGCGGGCAAGGGCCGCATCTTCCGGGCGGCCATCGAGATTCCCCACGGGCAGAGCGCCTCCAATCGCACCGACATCGAAATTCTTTTCGATGGCCTGCCAGAACCGATCGACTTGGAACTCGATCTCAAGAATCGCGTCATGTACTGGACTGATCGTGGCGATCCGCCGCGCGGCAACACAGTGAACCGAGCCCCGATGGATTCGGACGCCAAAGCCCACCCCGCTCCCCAGATCGTATTCACACACTTGATGGAAGGAATTGGCATCGCGCTGGATGTAGCGGGCGACCGAATGTTCATGACCGATCTGGCCGGTTCCGTGTACTCCGCCAAGCTCGATGGGTCGAACAAGAAGGCTCTACTCTTCGCTCAGGGAAACCTGGCCGGCATCGCATATTCTGAACTCTCTTGAAAATCGCATATTCCGAACTCTTTTGAAGGAGACTTAATTATGTCATTCGATAAACCAATTCGTCGTATAGCAGTAGTGGGTACGGGAGTTATCGGCGCCAGTTGGGCAGCACAATATTTGGCCCGCGGGATCGACGTCGTCGCCACCGACCCGGCACCCAATGCAGAAGAGAATCTGCGCAAATATATCGATGAGGCGTGGGATGAGCTTGTCGCGATCGGACTGTCAGCAGGCGCATCGCGCGAACGCCTGTCGTTCACACCGAATATGAAGCAGGCGTTGGCGCAGGCCGACCTCGTCCAGGAAAACGCTCCTGAACGGCCCGATTTCAAGATCAAACTCTATGCGGATATGGATGAGGTCACTCCGCTGGATTCGATCATTGCGTCGAGCTCGTCCGGAATCACGCCGAGTGTTATGCAATCCAAATGCAAGCACCCCGAGCGAGTTCTGGTGGGACATCCATTCAATCCGCCGCACATCATTCCACTTGTAGAAGTGGTGGGCGGCGCCAAAACATCGCCTGAAGCAGTTGAGCAGGCTATGCGCTTCTACACATCGATCGGCAAGAAAGCCATTCATCTGCGGAAGGAACTTCCCGGACACGTCGCCAATCGACTACAAGCGGCGCTTTATCGTGAAATGCTCTATCTCATCGAGCAAGGTGTGCTGAGCGTGGAAGACACCGATGCTGCCGTGTGTTATGGACCGGGGCTTCGCTGGGGGGTGATGGGCCAAAGCCTGCAATGGCACCTCGGCGGCGGCTCCGGTGGAATCAAACACTTCATGGATCACCTCATGGATCCATTGCAGGGCATGATGAAGGCCCTTGGCACTCCAAACATCACGCCCCAGCTCAAGCAAACAATCATCGATGGCGTGATGTGCGAGGCCGCCGGTCGATCAGTCGATCAGCTAGCTCAGGAAGAAAACAAGGTGTTAGTCGGACTTCTTAAGCTGCGAGCCAATGGCGTGAGCGCATCCGCGGCGGTGAAGAAGAGTGCCCGAGCGAATGCCCTGGCTGAAGCCAGTGCATAGTGGCCATTGAAATAATCCACGAAGACATCGGGTGTTACTGGCGAAATGGTCATAGTAATAAACAACGGGTTTTCGGACCGCAGATTCCAAGGAGAGATCGATGCCAGTAATCTCGAAAAAAATGCGCGTGCCCGATCTTGCTCCGATGAAGCTGCGCGGCGAGCGGATTGTCATGCTGACCGCATACGACGCCACAATGGCGCGACTGTTCGATCAAGCCGGTGTCGATCTGCTGCTGGTCGGTGATTCATTGGGACACGTCATCCTGGGACTGGACTCGACGATTCCGGTAACCGTCGACCAAATCGTCCACCACACACGCGCCGTCGCACAAGGCGCAACTCGCGCTCTGGTGGTGGCTGACATGCCGTTTTTGACATATCAGATTTCACCGGCCGATGCGATGCGCAATGCCGCACGCCTGTTCCAAGAAGGCGGTGCTGCTGCGGTGAAGCTAGAAGGTGGCCGTGCGGTGGCCGATACAGTTAGACGGCTTACAACGGCCGGCGTTCCGGTC
>Ga0335083_10007343_pt1 | contig 13630 bp, 10 predicted proteins | sample Lox_Sample_42_FD_206716 | JGI IMG/M metagenome (GOLD analysis project Ga0335083, IMG submission 206716) | Soil microbial communities from Loxahatchee National Wildlife Refuge, Florida, United States - Lox_Sample_4.2 | ecosystem: Environmental > Terrestrial > Soil > Wetlands | place: USA...
AGCCCGGCGCCGCGCGCATAGAGCGGCGCGAAGGTCGCCTCGCCGCGCGCGTAGACCGCGCAGCGGTCGAGGCGCAAGAGCTCGCCGAGCCGGGCGCCGGTCGCACCCAGGAGGGCGCCGACGTCGCCGAGCGCGCCGAGCTCGTTGCGCAGGTGCGAGAGCCCGGCCTCGAGCGCGAGGCGCTCGCGCAGGAAGATGCGCTCCATGCGCGGGCGCAGCCAGCGCTGGCCCGGCACGATCAGGCCGGCGAGCAGGACCGAGAGGACGGCCTGCGCACTCTGGGGATCGAGGTCGGCGGCCCGGGCAACGGGGCGCGACGCGCTCGGCACGACCGTGAGGAGCCCGGCGAGGAAGAGCACCGAGAGCAGCGTGTAGGCCGCGGTGGAGCTGATCACGCGGTCGATGTCGAGGAGGCCGTAGCGGAGGATCGCGATCGCCATGCACACGGGGATCAGGACGGTCGCGACGAGGGCGAACTCGTAGGTCCACCAGAGGTCCGGGCGCAGCGCGCCGACGCCCGCCGTGACGAGCGCCGGCAGCGCTCCGACCACGACTCCGTAGACCATCCACTTGAGCTGCCGCCGACCGGCCGCGTCGGCCACGCGGAAGTTGCGCGTAATGACTCCGGCCACCGCCACGAGGAAGGCGAGGTTCAGGGCGAGGCTCAGCCGGAAGCCGAGATTCCCGGACCACGGCGCGCCGACGAGCGCGCTCGACGCGGCGGGTGCGAAGAGGAGGAAGATCCAGGGACCGAAGCGCGCGAGGGGACCGGTGAGCGCGCGGCGCGCCGGGACCAGGAGGGCCGCACGCAGCAGGAGCGGCATGAAGAAGAGCGCGCCCCCGAGGAAGGTGGCGACGCCGAAACGTGTGACCGGCGGCGAGGCGCCGAAGAGGATCGACCAGTGGAAGCCGTAGGCGAGGGCGCCGAGCCCGAACGTGCGCGCGCCGCGCCGGCCGCCGCCGCGCCACAGCGCGAGCAGGCCCATCGCACCGAAGCCGATCGTGACCGGCACGGTGCGCCACGGGAAGCGCGCGGGCCGCAGCGGGAGCGGCTCCTCGAAGCGCCGGCCGTCGCGCTCGGCGACCAGGGTCGGGTGGTCGGAGGCCGTGCTCGCGGACGCGGCGACCAGGAAGTCGAGCCGGCCCGCTCCGCTGAGATCGAAGTCTCCGACCCGGAGGAGCCGATCGCCCGGGGCGAGTGGGCCGGGGGGAATCTCGGCGTTGGTCCAGAACCCGGCGAGCGTCGGGGGCGCGTCCACCCCGGCGCCCGGCTGGACGTAGACCGGGATCCAGGTGAACCCGTGGCGCCACACCTGCCGCACGTGCAGCCCGACGCACAGCAGCCACAGCGGTCCGAGGATCGCCAGGAGCGCGGCGTCGAGCGCGCGGGGCCGTTTCACGCGTACCTCGTGGGCCGCGCCAGGCTCCGCGAGGTCGCCCTACGCTGCCTGCCGGTCCGCTGACCGGCAGGCTAGCGGGCCTCGATCAGTCCAGGCAGCTCGGCGCGGAAGCATCGAGGCAGCGGGCGAACTGGATGCTCACGCGGTAGCGCGCGATCGACGCCAGCGGTTGCCCGGCCGGAACGCCGGTGCACGACGGGTCGGTGTCGGACGGGACGCAGGACTGGTTGGTCTCGAGCTCCTGCGGCTTCGGCGTGCCCTCGGGCGTGGCCGATCCCGCCGTGTTGGGCGTCGCGACCAGTCCCTCGAGCATCACGGGCATCACGCCGGTGCTCGGGATGCCGAGCCGCGCGCGGCCGATCTTGAGGATCTCCTGGCGGAGCGATGCCAGCGACCCCTCCATCAGTGCACCTCCGGCGAAGTCGAACTTGTAGATGTCCCGCTCGGTGGGGACGTTGAACCACTCGCCGACCGCAGATTGCGGGTTGAACGCGTCGGCGATCGCGTACGAGTCCTCGCCGATCTTGAACTCGAGCATCGCGAACGCGCGCACGTCCCCGAAGTCCGTCGCTGCCGGGGTCCGGTCGTCGGCGACGATCGTCAGCAGGGCGCGGATCTCGGCGTTGGGAATGAAGTCGGCCACGCAGAGAGGTGTCGGATTGGCGGCCGGGCAGCTGGTCGCCGGCGTGAAGTCGCCGCTCTGCGGATCGATCGGGCATTGCGTCGCGGTGGCATTGGCGCAGACGTAGCGAAGCGAGCTCCGCTGGACCTCGCCGGCGGTGTTGCTTCCCGGGAAGCCGGCGCGGACCGGTGTCGCAGCCGCGAGGAGCGCGAGACCTCCGAGCACTGCGACAAGTCTCCGATTCGACATGGTCAGGTCTCCTGTGCTGTTCGCCGGAGGCCGGCGAGAGGGAAGGCGAGGGCAAGGGCGGCGAAGGCGCCGCCCGCGAAGGGCACGGCGTCGCCCCATCGCTGATAGGGACTCACCGCGTGCGAGGCGCGCACGTGCGCCAGCAGCACGTCGGAGGCGCCGGGCGGCAGGGCGGCCACGACGCGCCCGTGCGGATCGATGGCGGCGGAGCGGCCGCCGGTGGCGGCGCGCACGACGAAGCGGCGGCTCTCGATGGCGCGGAGCTGCGCGAGCTCGAGCTGCTGCTGCACGGCGCCCGGCGAGCCGAACCACTCGTCGTAGGCCGGATTCGCGAGCAGCTCGGCACCCTGGGCGACCAGCGCGCGCGCGCGCGCCGAGACCATCATCTCGGAGCAGAGCAGGATGCCGACGCGAAGATCGCCCGCGCGGAGGGGGTAGGCGTAGCGCGGATCGCCCGGCGCGAAGGGCCGCCGCCAGGACGAGAGCCAGCGCGGCAGCGGGTTCTCCTCGGCGAAGGGCATCAGCCGCGCCTTGTCGTAGCGCCCTGCTACCTGTCCGTCGCGCACCAGGAAAACGGAGTTGAAGCGGTCGATGCGGGTCGCCCACTCCTGCTGGTCGGGCCCGCCCACGAGCCAGTCGGCGTGCGTGGCGCCGGCCGCGCCCAGCAGTCGGGAGCTCGCGGCCGAGTCGTCGCGCAGCGAGGAGCGGAGCGCGAGCTCGGGCCACACCACGAGCCGCGGATCGTGCGCGAGCGCGGGTGCCGTGAGCGCGAGCCGCTGCTCGATGCCGTCGCTCGCGCGCCCACGGTCCTGGTCCTGGAGGAGAGCCGCCGAGACCTCGGGGCCCTCGGTGAAGTCCTGGCCGAGGCGCGACGCTCCGTAAAGCAGGCTCGCGCCGAGGAGCAGCGCGACACCGGCCGCGCAGCGAAGGGGTCGCCGCGGCCGGAGCGCCGGGACGAAGAGCCCGGCCGCGCACGCATTGGCGGCCGCGATCAGCATGCTGATCCCGAACGGACCCGCGAGGTCCGCGCTCTGCGCCAGCGCGCTCCATCCGATCTGCGAAGCGCCGAGCTGAACCCAGGGATTCGGCACGGGCGCGCCGGCGCGCGCGAGCTCGATGGCGCCGAAGCCGGCCGCCAGCACGGCCGGATGCGCCACACGCCGCTGCACGGCGAGCCGTACGAATCCCGCGAAGAGCGCGGTCCAGACGCCGTAGAGTGCGACTGCGAGGCCGAGCGACGCCGCCCAGGACGCCGCCGCCGCCACGCCGAAGAAGCGCGCGATCATCCCCGGCATCCAGCCGGCGGTCGCGAACGCGAGCCCCACGCCCCAGGCGAGGCCGTAGCCGAGCGCGCCGAGCGCGCTGGCTCGCGCCGCGACGACCAGCAGCGGGACCAGCGCGATCCACGCGAGCACCGACCACGACAGCGGCGGATACGCGGCGGTATAGAGCGCCACCGAGGCCGCGACGAGCAGCACGTCGGCCGCGACGCGCCGCGACCCGGCGCTCCGCTCCGCGGGCACCCGCGAAGCCGCGCGCATCGGCCTAGCGCGCGCCGCGCCGCGCGCGCGACGCGATGGCGAAGCCCACGGCGAACACCACGAAGGCCGCCGGCTCGGGAACGGCCGGCGAAACGCTCACCGTCGCACCCGTGGCGCTCGTCACCGCGAGCGCGGTCCCGAAGGCGTCGCTCAGCGTCGTGGCGCCGAAGCCGAGCGTGCCCGAGGTGACCGGGCCCGGCAGCACGTCGAAGGAGAGCGTCGCGAGCGTGAACGAGTCGGCGGACTGGAGTGCGTCGAGCGCGGCGGGAGCCAGGAGCGAGATCTCGGCGACGTCGACCAGCCCGATCCCGGTCGTGGTGCCCGCGATCGCCTCGAGCGGCACCGCACCGAGCACCGCGCCGAAGCTCGCTCCGGTGAAGTCGAGGAAGCTCGAATCGAAGCCGATCTTGACGTCGAAGGCGCCGAGCGAGGGCGGTCCCGAGCCGCCGAGGCCCGCGACGACCAGGTCGACGCTGAAGGCTCCGCTGGCGGTGATGGTCGCGGGAACCAGCGAGAGCGAGACCGCGTGCGCGCCGACGGGGACCAGCGTCGATCCGAGGAGCAGCAGGCAGAGCCGCACGAGAGCCTTCATCGGGTATCCCCCTTCGCCGCCGCGCGCAACTGCCGGCGGCGCCAGGTGAGCAGGAGCACCGGCGCGAGCGCCTCGAGACCGACGAGGCCGCACGAGGCCGCGGGCTTCGGAGCGCAGTTCGGGCTGCCGCACTGAAGCGTGCAGGCGCGGCCGTCGAGAACCGTGATCTGTCCGTCGCGATCCGCGTCGCGCGGATCGGTCGAGCCGCTGGCCGGCTGCCCGCGCGCCGCGAAGATCGCGTTGATGTCGGTGCTGTCGACGTAGTGATCGCCGTTCACGTCGCACACCATCGCGCCCGAGGGACCGAGCGCGACGACGAGCTGGTAGCCGAAGCTCTCGTCGTGCGAGCCGTCGAAGGTCGCATCGCCAAAGCCGCTCACGGCGAGCGTCAGCGTCGGCGAGCCGGTCGGTGCCGTGAGGCTCGCCACCTCGGGGAGGAAGCCGGGTCCCGAGTCGTCGTCGTCGCGCAGCGAGGTGTCGGAGGACGACAGCACGCGCAGCACCGGGTCGGCCAGTGCGCCGCCGTCCGCGTCGTAGAGGGCGGCGGTCAGCGTCCGGCCGGGCGGCACCGGGACGGTCCAGTAGTCGACGTCCCCAGCCGTGATGTTTCCGGTCACCACGGTGACGCCGCCGGGCGCCACGGCGTCGAAGGCGCCGCCGCCGACCGGGAGGGCGTCCGCGGTGGCGAAGCTTCCATTGTGGTCCGGGCTCGGCTCGGTCGAGGCCGGCGGGGCCGCCGAGAGGACCAGCCGGTAGCTGAAGGTCTCGCTGTGGATGGAGCCGTCGAAGTGGACGTCGCCGAAGCCCGAGACGGCGACCTTCCACGTGCCCGCCGTCGGCACGACCAGCCGCAGCGCCGGGAGGAAGCCGGGGCCCGAGTCGTCGTCGGTCGCGACCAGCGCGCCCGTCGGGTCGAAGAGCCCGACGACCGGGTCCGCGAGAGCGCCCTCGTCGTCCGTCACGACGGCCACCGTGAGGAGCTGCCCGGCGGCGAGGTCGAAGGCGAAGTAGTCGACGTCGCCCGGCGCGACCGAGCCCGTCACGAGAGCCCCGCTGCCCGGCGGCGGGAAGGCCGTGGTGAGGAGCGTCTGGGCGGGGACGACCGGCTGGGCCGTGGCGAGCGTGCCGTTGGGCTCGACCTCGGGCACCGCGGCGAGCGCGGGCCGGGCCGGCGCGAGCGAGAGCCCAACGGCCAGCCCGATGGCGAGAAGAATGGCGAGGAGTGCCCCCGAAGCCCGCTTCCGCTCGCGCATCGCTGCCCCTCCGATGGAAAGCGAGCATTGTAGACCGAACCCGCGGGATTTTGGACAGGATTCTCACTGCTGGATCGCTTTGGTGTGTCGGCCCGCCCGCGGCCGCAACTGCCGCTGCAACCGCGGGCGCTCGGGATCGAAATGCAGGCCCCCTTCGATGCGCTAGGGTCGCCCGCTCCGCGCCGCTCGGCTCGGAGGCAGGCGCTTCAGCACCCCCGAGCGGATGCCGAGAGCGTTGGAGGAGGCCCCGAGCAGGTTGGCGGAGGGCATCGGAAGCTCGGGGGGCCCCGGGATGCGCGTCGGCCTCGTGCTCTCGGGAGGCGGCGCCCGCGGCGCCTACGAAGCGGGCGTGCTCTGCCATCTCTTCGAGGAGGTGCTGCCGAAGCTGCCGCCCGGCTTCGAGTTCGAGGTGGTGAGCGGCACCTCGGTCGGCGCCATCCACGCCGCCTACGTCGCCGCCAGTGCGCACCTCGCGCCGGCGCAGCGCGGGCGGCGACTGGCGGATACCTGGCGCGCGATGCGGGTGGGCGACGTCGTGCGCATCGGCGTCGGCGATCTGCTCGGCGTCCCGCTCCGCGCGCTCGGCGTGACGCGGCTGCACCGGCGCGGCGCGCACACCGAGCTGATCGGCGGGCTCCTCGACGTCGCTCCGCTCGAGCAGCTCGTGAACGACCGCATTCCGTGGGAGCACCTGCGCGCGAATCTCGCGCGCGGCCGCGCGCTCTGCGTCTCGTGCACGGAGGTGCGCTCGGGGCGCGACACGGTCTTCCTCGACGGCCCGCTCTCGGATCCCGCTCCCTGGTCCTACGATCCCAACGCGCGCGCCATCGTGTCCGAGATCACTCCGGCCCATGTGCGCGCCTCGGCCGCGATCCCGTTCCTGTTTCCCGCAGTGCGCATCCGCGACCGGTTCTACGTCGACGGCGGCCTTCGCATGAACACGCCGCTCTCGCCACCGCTGCGGCTCGGCTGCGACCGCGTCCTGGTGGTGGCGCTCAAGCACGTGCGGCCGCCCGACGCCGAGGAGGCCGACTTCCCCGAGCAGGTCATCACCCAGCCGGCCTTCCTGATGGGCAAGGTGCTCGACGCCCTCACTCTCGACCAGATCGAGGTGGAGCTGCACCGACTGCGCCTGGTGAACGCCATCCTCGCGCGCGGGGGCCAGGTGTTCGGCTCCGAGTTCCTCGAAAAGATCAACGTCGCAGTGAGGGCGGAGCGCGGCGTCGGCTATCGGCACGTCGAGACGGTCGTGGTCCGGCCGGGCGACGACATCGGCTGCATCGCCGCGCGCGCCTACCGCGCCCGGCGGAGCGCGAGAGATCTCGGCGTGCTCCCGACACTGCTGACGCGGCTGGCGCTGCGAGGCGTCCCCGAGCAGGAGGCCGACCTGCTCTCCTATCTGTTCTTTGACCGCAGCTTCACCGCGGAGCTGATCGCCCTCGGACGCGAGGACGCGCGGCGGAGCGAGGACGAAATCCTGAAGCTGCTCGCGCCGTGACCGTCCCTGTCACAGCGCGGTGAGAAGCTCCGGCCGTGCGCCGCGGCCGGTGCTACCCCTGACCGGCCACACCCCCGGTTGGCGGGGGAGAGTCACCCCCCGGCCGGCCGCGGCGCCACCAACGCGCGCGAGAGCGCCGCATCCAGCGAATCTCCCTGCATTCGGCGCGCGCAGTCGACGCCGGCCGGAAGCGCGCCGGCGCTGCACAGATGGTCGAGGATCGCGGCCGCCGCCACGCGCTGGCCGAACGGGCTCGGGTGCAGGAAGTCGATGTGGAGATCGCGGCGCCAGCCCTGCGCGGCGATCCGATACGCCGGGAGCAGGTCGACCACGTCGAGACCCGCCTGCCGTGCGCGGTCGGCCACCAGCGTGCGGACGTCGGCGAGGGCCTCGTCCGGTCCCGTGTCGTCGAAGAGCGGGAAGATCGCGACGAGCACCCGGAGCTGATGCTCGCGGGCGAGGGCGGCGAGCTCGGCGAAGCCGGAGGCGAGTCGCTGCGCGCCCTCGGCGTCGCGGTGGAGCGCGCGGAAGTAGGCGTCGCGACCGGGACCGCCTGCCGCCGCGTACGCGGGATCGTCCGGAAGCGTCGCCACCACGGCGCGCGATGCCGCGACGTTGGATGTGAAGAGGGTGTGCGCGAGCAGGAAGAGGCGCGAGCCCGAGAGCCAGCGCGCGAGCGCGCCCGCGCCCGGCGGCTCGCCGCGGGCGGCCGCCGCACGCATGTCGCGCAGCGCCTCCGCCTCCAGGCTGAAGGACTGCGGGTCGTTCAGCACGTAGCCATAGACCACGACGTCGGGCTCGAGCGGGATGCCGCGCAGCGCGAGGTGCCGCACGACCTGCGTCTCGTTGTAGCCGGGGACGCCGAGGTTCAGCACCTCGACGGGCGCCTCGGCGCCCGCTTGGGCGGGCGCGGGCGCGAGCTCGGCCAGGCGCCCCTCGAGCCGCTGGGGCCAGGCGAGCTCGCGCGGGCCGCCGCTTCCGTAGGTCACCGAGTCGCCGATCGCCGCGATGCGGAAGACGCCGTGGGGCTTCGGCTCGGCGAACTCGCGGTCGCGCAGCCCGGCGCTGCTGATCGAGGCCGCGCCGTCTGCGGCACCCGCGCGCAGCTCGTACTCGAGCGTGGGGTCGTCGCTCGGCGCGATCGTCTGCCGGAACACGACGTGGAACTCGGGGCCGACGTGGAGCACGCGCACCACCACCTCGCCGAGCCCGAGCGTCGCGATCACGGCCGCCAGCGCGAGCGCGACGTTCGAAAGCGCGGAACGCGGGCGCATCGGCGCAACGCTACTGAAGGACGCGGCGTCGCTGCTATGCTCGATGCGCCGATGCGCGCGCCTTTCTGCCGCGGCTCGCTCCTCGCGCTGCTGCTCGCGCTCGCGGGGTTCGCGGCGGCGCCCGCGCACGCGGCGCTGCCGCTCGGCGGTGCGGCTCCGCTGGAGCCACTCGAGCGCACCAACGCACTGCTTCGGATCGCGATCGGCGCCGCGGCGGTCTGGGTCTGGTCGGGAGGCTTCGGCGTGGGCCGCAGCGCTCTCGCGCCTGGCGGCTCGGCGCGGCGCCTCGCGCTCGCCGGGCTGGCGGCCCTCGCCTTCACCTCGAACTACAACTTCTTCTGGTGGACCGGCCTCCACACGCACGAGCTCTTCCACTACTACCTCGGCTCGAAGTACTTCCCGGAGCTCGGCTACTTCCGACTCTACGAGTGCAGCGTGCAGGCGCTCGGCGCCGACGGCACCCCGGTTGCCATCGGTGACATCACCGATCTGCGCACCAAGCGGCGCCGGCCGGCGGCCGAGGTGCTGGCCGAGGCGGCGCCCTGCCGCGAGCAGTTCGCGCCGGATCGCTGGGCTTCCTTCCGGCACGACGTCGGCGTGTTCCGGCGGCTCATGGGGGACGATGGCTTCGCCACGGCGCTGCTCGACCACGGCTACAACCCCTCGCCGGTGTGGACCCTGGTCGGCCGGCCGCTCGCGTCGCTCGTGCCGGCGACACCGGCGGGACTCTGGACGCTGGCGCGCATCGACCTCTGGCTCCTGGTCGCGCTCTTCGCCGCGATCGGGTGGGCCTTCGGGCTCGAGGCGATCTGCCTGGCGGCGATCGCCTGGGGTGCATGCGGCCATACCCGCTATCAGTGGACGGGGGGCGCCTTCCTGCGCCAGATGTGGCTCGCGGCGGCGATCGCGGCGATCTGTCTCTCGCGCAGGGGACGCGACGCGGCGGCGGGCGCGCTGCTGGCGCTGGCGTCGCTCGAGCGCGTCTTTCCGGTGTTGCTCTTCGCAGGGACGGGGCTGCGGCAGCTCCGCGTCCTCTTGCGCGAGCGCCGGCTCGAGCGCCGCTTCGCCCGCTTCGCCGCCGGCGCCGCGCTCGCGGGCTGCGCGCTCGTCGCGGTGGGCACCGCGGTCGCGGGTCGCGGGGCCGGCGTGTGGCGCGAGTTCGCCGACAACCTGTCGGCGATGACCGCCTTCACGCCGCGCAACGGGCTCGGGCTCGAGTACCTGCTCGCCTACACCAAGTCGCCGCCGGCGGGCCTGGTCGTCCCCGACGATCCCGAGGCCCTCGAGACGGTGATCCAGGACACGAAGCGCGCCACCTTCGCGTCGCGCCGCTGGCTCTACTACGGAGCGCTGGCCGGCTTCGGCGTCCTGTTCGTGCGCGCGGCATGGCGCGACCCGGGGCAGCTCGAGGGCTGGGAGTCGATCGCCATGGGAGCCTTCCTGATCCCGGTGCTCACGATGCCCGCGTCCTACTACTTCGGCTTCAGCCTGGCTGCGGTGCCGCTCGCGACGCGGCGACCGCGCATCGGGAGCGCGTTGCTCGTCGCCGTGCTCGGCTCGAGCCTCGGCATCGCCGGCTGGCAGACGGGATCGACCGCCTTCGCGATCTCGTCGTTCGCGCTGCTCGTGGCGTGCGCGTGGACGCTGCTCGAGCTCCAGTGGCCGGCGCCGAAGAATCGCGCCGGCTACCCCGCGAGCGCCGCGTAGCGAACCCCGGTCAGCTTCTCGGAGACGTCCCAGAGCTTCGCGGCCACGGCGGCGTCGTGCGAGCGCGCGTTGGACTCGACCTTGCGCGGCGCGCCGGTCAGCTCGCCCAGCCCGTCGGGTCCGATGTAGTCGCCGCCGCGCACGTCCGGCGCGGTGGCCGCGTAGAGCGTCGGCAGCGCGCCGGCGGCCGCGTCCTGCGAGAGCAGCGCGTTGCCCAGACGCACGATGCGCTCCTGCCAGCGCGAGCCGTCCATGCGCGGGCCGGCGAACTGCAGGTTCGTCGCGGCGTAGCCGGGGTGACACGCGACGCTGATCAGGTCGGCGCCGCGCTTGTCGAGGCGGCGCTGCAGCTCGTAGGCGAAGAGAAGGTTGGCGAGCTTGCTCTGCCCATAGGCCCGCCACTTGCCGTAGCGCCGCTCGCTCTGCAGGTCGTCGAAGCGGATCCGGCCGGCGCGATGTGCGCCGCTGCTCACCGTCACGATGCGTGGGCCCGGGCCGTTTGCCCGCGCGGGTGCCGCGAGGAGCCGATCCAGCAGGAGACCGGTCAGCGCGAAGTGGCCCAGGTGGTTCGTCCCGAGCTGCATCTCGAAGCCGTCGGCCGTACGCCGATACGGAAGCGCCATCACGCCGGCGTTGTTCACGAGGCCGTGGAGCGTGTCGTGGCGGCCCGCAAAGGCGGCTGCGAAGGCGCGCACCGACGCCAGCGAGGCCAGGTCGAGCTCCATCGCCTCGACCGACGCCTGCGGCGCGTCGGCGCGGATTGCGGCCACGGCGCCGCGCGCCTTCTCGGGATCGCGACACGCCAGCACGACCCGCGCGCCGCGGCGCGCAAGCGCGTGCGCTGCCTCGAGGCCGATGCCGCTGTTGCCGCCGGTCACGATGTAGAGCAGCCCACCCAGCTCCGGGACGTCGGCGGCCTTGAAGCCAGCGCGCGCCATCGACTCCTCCTCAGAAGGCCGCGCGTCGCCGCGCGTAGGGATGGCGCGCGAGCAGCGCCGGATCGCGGAACACGAAGATCAGCAGCGCGCCGGCGGCGAAGCCGCCGACGTGCGCCCAGAAGGCCACGCCGCCGCCCTCGGAGGCGAGGCTTGCCGTGCCGCCGATGAGCTGGAGCAGGAACCAGTACCCGAGCATGAAGTACGCCGGCACCGCGACCGTGGTCACGTAGAAGCCGAGGATCAGCAGCATGTGCACGGGCACGCGCGGATAGAGGACGATGTACGCGCCCATCACGCCCCCGATCGCGCCCGAGGCGCCGACCATCGGCATGGACGAGCCGGGATTCGAGATCACCTGCGCCGCGGCCGCCGCCAGGCCGCACAGCACGTAGAAGATCGCGAAGCGGGCGTGGCCCATCGCGTCCTCGACGTTGTTCCCGAAGAGCCAGAGGAACCACATGTTGCCGATCAGGTGGAACCAACCGCCGTGCAGGAACATGCTCGTCAGCGGCGTGAGCCAGTTGGGATGCGACGAGATCACGCAGCTCGCGTTCGGCCCGAGCGCGACGTGCGTCCCCGCTCGCACGGTGTGCAGCAGCTCGCCCGGAATGAGCCCGAGCGAGCAGACCGAGCGGGTGAGCGCCGCCTCGTTGCCGAGGCCCTGGACCAGCGCCCACGCCGCCACGTTCGCCGCGACCAGGGCCGCCGTCACGACCGGCGTCAGCACGCCCGGATTCTCGTCGCGGATCGGGAACACGGTCCCTCAGACTAGACGGCTCTCGTGGCCCTGCCAGTAGCGGTCGCGCAGCCGCCGCTTCTGCATCTTCCCTGTCTCGGTGCGCGGCAGTGCGTCGACGAAGTCGATCGTGCGGGGGCACTTGTAGTGCGCGATGCCCGCCCGGCAGAACTCGATCAGCTCGCGCTCGAGGTCGGATCCCGGCGGCACGCCGGGTGCGGGCACCACGACCGCCTTCACCTCCTCGCCCAGGTCGTCGTTCGGCACGCCGATCACGGCGACGTCGTAGACCTTGGGGTGTGCAACCAGCCGGTTCTCGGTCTCCTGTGGGTAGATGTTGACGCCGCCCGAGATGATCATGTTCGACTGGCGGTCGGTGAGGAACAGGTAGCCGTCGGTGTCGAGATAGCCGATGTCGCCGATCGTGAAGAGCTCGCCGCGGTAGGTGCCGGCGGTCTTCTTCTCGTCCTTGTGGTAGGCGAAGCGGGCGGTGGGATCGGGGGGCGCCTCGAAGTAGATGGCGCCCTCGCGACCGGGCTCCTCGATCCGGCGTCCCTCCTCGTCGAGGATGTACACCCTGCCTCCCGCCCAGTGCCGGCCGACGGATCCCCTGCGCTCGAGCCACTCGCGCGCGCGGATCAGCGTCCCTCCGCCTTCGGTGCCGGCGTAGTACTCCATGATCGCGTCGCCCCACCACGCGATCATCGCCTCCTTGACGGGAATCGGGCAGGGCGCCGCGGCGTGCACCGCGACGCGCAGCGTCGACACGTCGTAGCGCGCGCGCACCGCCTCGGGCAGCGCCAGCAGCCGCTTGAAGTGCGTCGGCACCCACTGCGACGTGGTGACGTGCTGGTCCTGGATGTGGCGTAGCGCGTCCTCGGCATCGAAGCGCTTCATCACCACGACGGTCGCTCCGATCCGATGCTGTGCCGACGAGAAGGCGAGCGGGGCCGCGTGGTAGAGCGGCGCCGGCGACAGATAGACGTCGCCCTCATCCATCCCGAACAGGCGCACCAGGCCGACCGCGGCGACGACCGTTCGCGGATCGCCGGCCGGCGCGCGCGCGAGCGGCCGTCGCACGCCCTTGGGCCGGCCCGTGGTCCCGGAGGAGTAGAGCATCACCGAGCCTTCGAGCTCCTCGCCGAGCGGCTCGTCCTTGGGTGCGTCGGCGAGCGCCTCCTCGAGCGAGCGGAAGCCCGGAATCGGTCCGCCGACGCTGGCGACGACCGCGAGCTGCGGCACCGCGCGCGCGACGGCGACCGCCACCTCGGCGAAGCGCGCGTGGGCGAGAAACACCTTTGCGTCACAGTTGTCGACGATGTACTCGGTCTCGTCGCGCTGGAGATGCCAGTTGACGGGCGTCAGGTAGAGCCCGCTCCGATGGCACGCCCAGAAGACATCGTAGAAGGTGTCGTCGTTGCCGATCAGCACGGCGACGGAGTCACCCGGCTCGAGGCCCCAGCTCCGGAAGACGTGCGCGAGGCGGCGAGAGCGTGCCTCCAGCTCGCCGTAGCTCTCGATCGTCTCCCCGTTTCCGTAGATCACGGCCGGGCGATCGGGATCCTTGCGCGCATAGGTCGAAACGGTGAACAAGGGCCGACTCTCCCTGGCGACTCGCGCGGGCGACCGAGGAGCCCACGCCTGGCACAGCCCAGGGTATCCGAGCGCCGGCCCTCGAGCAGGTCCCCTGCGTTCCGCGGTTGCGATTCACGCTCGGAACCAGAGCGTCGTGGCAACCCGAGAGAAGGGACCCGCAATCGCTCGTGGTGGAGGCCGCACCGCGAACGCGCTCGTCGCGCCGGTGGCCGGGCGGCGCGGGG
>Ga0335083_10007344_pt1 | contig 13630 bp, 10 predicted proteins | sample Lox_Sample_42_FD_206716 | JGI IMG/M metagenome (GOLD analysis project Ga0335083, IMG submission 206716) | Soil microbial communities from Loxahatchee National Wildlife Refuge, Florida, United States - Lox_Sample_4.2 | ecosystem: Environmental > Terrestrial > Soil > Wetlands | place: USA...
CCCCGACCAATTAATCAAGGTCCGTTCCGGGCCCCCCTTCGCCGCGATTCGATAACCCTCATCGCATCGCCCGCGGGCAACCGTTCATGCGCACCACGAAGCGGACGGCGACCTCAAAGAGCGAACCCGCTCCCAGGAAGGACGTCCAACAAAATCCGCGAGTCAGACAGAAGAACTCGAGGGACAAAACCTTCGAGAGCGCGCCCCTTGTCCTGCCACTCATGATCGGTGTCTTCGCACTCAAGGAAACATGTTTGAGCGCGCCTCTGGGAGAGAGGCGTGCTACGAAGCAAACGGAAGTGCATCGTCTGCGGCATTTGGGTTTCCACACTCAGCCACAACGAGTGGACTTCCGGAACGGGTGGATATCGGCTGCGCTGAGCAGCAGCTGTTCCAATTTCGACCGCGCCAGCCGCCTCGGGCACAAGTTTTCTGGCGGCAAGCCGGCGCGGTGGCGCGGATTGCCCCATTGTGATCACAATGCGAGTGCAGGGGAATAAACAGGGGGACCCCTATGGCGAACGCCACTGTCTCCGGGGTAAGCGGTCAGTCGCCGGGCATCCTGGCGCGGGAACGAATTATCGCGCGTACCGGCTTCAATCGGTGGCTGGTCCCCCCAGCAGCACTCGCGCTGCATCTGTGCATCGGCATGGCCTACGGCTTCAGTGTGTTCTGGCTGCCGATGAGCAAACTCGTTCCGGGCGCCGCCGCCTGCTCTCACGGGTTCCTCGCCGAGCTGACGGCGACGGACTGCAACTGGACAGTGGCGGACGTCACTCACATCTTCGAAACATTTATCGCCATGCTGGGAATCTCGGCGGCGATCTGGGGAGCATGGCTGGAGCATGCGGGACCGCGCAAGTCCGGCACTATCGCGGCGTTGTGTTGGGGAGGCGGCCTTATCATTGGTAGCTACGGCGTCTCGATTCACCAGCTCTGGCTGGTGTACCTGGGATGTGGCTTCATCGGGGGTATCGGTCAAGGCCTTGGTTACATCACGCCTGTCTCGACGCTGATCAAGTGGTTCCCGGACAGGCGCGGCATGGCGACGGGCTTCGCAATCATGGGATACGGGGGCGGAGCCATGATCGGCTCGCCGCTCGCGGTCTGGTTGATGGACCGTTTCAAGAGCAACGGCATTCCGGGGGTGGCGCCAACTCTGGCAGTGATGGGCGCGATCTATTTCCTGGTGATGGCGGTGGCGGCGTTTGGATTCCGGGTGGCTCCCGCTGGCTGGCAACCGCTTGCATGGACACCGCCCGCGGACCAGGTCGGCGGCGGCATGATCACTCGGCGCCAGGTCCACCTGAACAGGGCATGGAAGACGCCACAGTTCTGGCTGATCTGGGGCGTCCTGTGCCTCAATGTGACGGCCGGCATCGCGGTGATTGCCATGGCGAGTCCGATGCTGCAGGAGGTGTTCGGCCCGCGCTTGCTGGGAATGGATACTCAGGCAAGCTTGAGTGACGCCCAGAAGGTGGCAATCGCTGCGGCCGCCGCCGGCCTGGTCGGTCTCATCAGTCTCTTCAACAGCCTGGGTCGGATCTTCTGGGCCTCCATGTCAGACTATCTGGGTCGCAAGAACACTTACTTCGTATTCTTTGCAGCCGGAATCGTGCTCTATTGCCTGCTACCGACGTGGGGACATCTCGGCCTCCCTTCCCTGTTCGTCGTGTCAGTCTGCATCATCCTCACCATGTACGGAGGCGGTTTCGCGACGGTTCCGGCGTACCTTGCCGACATCTTCGGCACGCAGATGGTCGGGGCAATCCATGGGCGCCTGATCACGGCGTGGTCCGTGGCCGGTGTTGCGGGGCCCGCAATCATTGCGCACCTGCGCGAATCCCAACTGGCGAAGGGAATCGCCAAAAATCTCGTATACGACCGTACTCTCTACATCATGGCGGGACTGCTGTTCGTCGGCTTCCTATGCAACTTGTTTGTACGCCCGGTCAACGAGAAGAACTACATGAGTGAAGAAGAGTTGTCGCGCGAGCGTTCCTTGCAACATGAGGACCGGATTGGCGGCGACGCGCAGACAGCAGCCCGCGGCCGCCTTGGGGCCTTGGGAGCCGTTGCCTGGATTGCAGTCGGCATTCCCTTCCTCATCGGCTTGTACATAGCTCTGCAGAAGGCCGCCGCATTGTTCTGAAGGCGAAAGCGTGGGCGTCCGCCCCGGACCGCGCCGCGAATGCACCTGGGCGCGGTCGATGCACTAGACTTTGTGGCGCAGGAAGCCATTGAAAGCGCAGAGCGAATTTCACGAGGAGCTCTCCCGGCTCGAGCGTCGGGCGCTGATCTTGATGGTGACAGGCGTCGGGTAGTCTTTCAGGCACGACACCAGCCCGTACGCGGTGCACCTCGCTCAGGAATGTCTGGTGAGAGCCACGCGTGTCCCTGGCTTCTCATTGCCGGAGTCATCATAGTAATTCGCCGAGATTTGAATCCTTACACCACCGCTCTTTACGGACCAGGTGTTTCCTCCCTCACTTTCTGTCCATGCGCCATGCACCCGCGATTTGTACCAGGCGACCACCGTCGGCATCGGGTCGGTCGTTGCGATCCCATACAGGTTCGGGGTGATCAGGCCGCTCGAGGGGTTGACATGAGGGTAGGCTGGAACGACGACAGCCGCCCAGGCGGGGTATGAAGGTGCAGCGCTATCTGCCGCGTGCGACGCGACGAACCCGGAGCAGACAAACAGGATCAAGGCAGAAATGGCCCCTTTCGAATGCATCTTCACTCCTTCGCTATTTCGCGCCACAAACACCGGGTTCAGCACTGAGACCGACGCTGCGCGGGGTCTACATACGATAACCGGACCAAACGGCCAGTCCCGCCATCGGCTTGGCCGGCTTTACGGCACCCGGCTTCCCTGACAGCTGGCAGCGCCGCTACGCGCTGACCATGCATTTGTTGCATTCCCAAGTCACACCGAGCCGGCACGGGTGCGATGGCGGGTTTCCACAGAGTTTCCGGTCTTTCTTTGTAACACCCGCGCTGGCGGGTGCCGTACCAGGAGACTCAAAATGAAACGTCTTGCATGCGCCGCTATCGGCGCGTTGATTCTCACCGCTTCCTGGGGGCCGACGGAAGCTCAGCAGGCGAAGCAAAAAAGTCCCACGGCTTCAACAGCAACAGCGGTACAGCCGACCAAGCCAAACAAGACCATTCAGACACCGAAGACTGTGTACGCGCCGACCACCCTTTGGCCGCACAAGTCGATAACCGTACCGACCCTGCCGGGATCAGGCTCCCTTCCCGTGCCTGCGTGTCCGCCGGGCCAGACGTTTTCGGGGGTGTCCAAGACCTGCGTCCCTGTGCCCAAAATCAACTTGCATTAGACCGCGATCTCATGCTCGCTGCTGGGCGAGGCTTTTCATCTCAACGTCGAGTTTCGCCAGGACCGAAGACACCCGCCGCATGTCACGCCAGCGAATGGCTCAGGACCGGCGGGGGTCGAGGATCGACTGCCAGCCTGAAGGTTCCTCCGACGTAATCCCCAGCTCCGCGATTCATCGAGATTCCCGAGTTCCGACGGGCGGGCCAGGTAGCGGTCTCAGGACTGCATGACCCGGACGACGAACCCTGCCGCCAGCACCAGGAAGCCCCCTACTTCCGCCACGATCAGGGCGAGCATCAGCATGAGCACGCCCTTCGGATTGGGGGGATTGAGGAACTGGTTGTCGGTCGTGTTGCGCAGACCGAGCATGATGTAGCCGAGGATCGCAAAGCCGAAGAAGAACAGCGGCAATACCACTGCCACGACGTTCACCGCGCTGGGGAAGGCGCTCAGGGAAGCGAACACGGCCAGCAGCAATCCCCCGAAGGAATACATGAGCGCCGCGCGATGCGCGATGTTGACGTATACCGGGGCTTCCGCCCTGGGACTGGTGTGGATGTGGTAGTACTTCCAGATGCCGGTAACCAGCGCCGCGAAGAAGAAGATCATCGTGGCAAACATGGCGGTGAGTGATGCCGGCTTTGCGATCAGCAGTTCCATGACGGCCCCTTTCCGGGTTGTGAGTTGTACAGCCCACGGAACTCTACCCATCAGGCGGCTGCGTTCAAAGCTGTTTGTCCGTGACCTTCAGTCCGGAGACGGCTGGGAGACCAGGCTGTGTATACAATGGAACAGGATCCGGGCACCGCCAGATTAAATGGGGCGTTGGCACGCCGGGTCTGTGATCGGGGCAACTGGGAGGGTTCTGCATGAAAATCTCGGTAATGCTGGCTACCGGCCTTCTTTCGACGGCCGCGCCCGTCCTCCTGGCGGCCGAACCCTCGGAGTTACACACAGTACCGCCTGTCACGGCACAACCCCTGTCTCCGCGCGCCACCGTGCAGGCTTATGTGGCGGCATGGAATCGCCACGACCCGAACGCGCTCGATGATCTTCTGCGTGCGGATTCGGTTCACGAGGACATTCCGGCCGGTTTCCACGGGCTTGGCCCGGACCAGATCAAGGCCTTTGCCGCCGAGGTGTTCAAGGCGCAGCCAGATCTACGATGGAACCTGACCCGGATCGTGGTGTCCGGCACCACCGTCGCCGCCGAATGGACGTGGACCGCAACCTACACGGGCGATGGCCCGTCGGGCCCGGTCAAGGCACAGAAAATCAGTGCGCGCGGCGCCAGCTTCGCCGTGATCGAGGATGGGCACATCAGGCGTTTCACCGACTATTACGATTTCAGCAGCGCATTTCCGGCACCGTCCGGCAGTGCTCCGAAATGATCTACCGCTCTTCCAGCAGCCTCCGGGCAAGCTGTTCCAAAGTCCGCCTGGCTTGCTGATCCTCCAGGTACAGGGAACAGCGCCCAAGCAGTTCGGCGATTACGACATTGCGCAGCCCGGGATTGAGGCTTTTCAGCATCGGTTCGACGTGCGGGATCGCCGTCGGCTTCATTTTTCCGCCGGCGTCCAGGTGCCACCCGCCGCCCTCGAACAGCGGCCTGATGATGTAACGATGCAGCAGCCATTCACCGATCGATCGTGCTCCGGTCGGGAGAGGTTCGCCGCGCGGTCCGGGGATGGGCCGCTGCGCGATCCATGGCGGAGCAGGAGGAATTCGCTGTGAAATCCAGGAGTGGGTCGGCGTCAGCATCCACGCGCGCGGCACCTGAATGTCGTTGAGGTAGCCCCATCCAACGATCTGGCCGGCATCATTGATACCTCGCGCCTCGATCAGATCCCAGCCCTCGGAATAGGCGGGACTGATCTGCGGATCGTCCAGTCGGACCGTGCTCATGAAGGCAGTCCAGACCGTGGCGCGGCCCGCCGAGGCTCCGACGATATCGCCCCAATTGTTGATATCGTAGGCGACGCTCTGTACGCCGGAAGTCCCCAGGTCGGTCCACTGGGATGTGCCGGTGCTGTACGAGTATGCGTGCATCTCGGCACCATATTCGTAACCGTAGCCAAATGAACCGACTATCTGAGGTGCCGCGGCATCGTTGATGGCGTTCGCAACGCTCACGTTATCGATTCGGTCAGCGAACAGCATCAGCTGATTCGTCCCGGCGGTCCATAGGGCCGCCGCGCGGCCAGGCCCCGGACCATAATAAGTCCCGACGATGGTGCCCGCTTCGTTGATGTCGTTGGCGTCACTGCCGATGAAGTAATCCAGACCCGGTTCAGTCCCGAGCGGCTTTGGATTGTCGAACTGCGTGTCCCACAGGACCGCTTGATTGGTGTTCGTCTGCTGCGGGTCCACGACCTCGCCGACGATCTGCCCCTGATTGTTGATGCCGTTCGCCGCGCCGAAGAACTCAGGGGCACCCGCCTGAAGACTCTTGAGAGCCACGTAGTTGGCCTCGCCGTGGCGCCAGAAATAGGGCTGCGTCAGTCCAATGACACCGACGACATCCCCGTTGTCATTCAGTCCCAGCGCTCTGGAGTTGGGCTGTTGAGGCAACGGCAGCACGGTCGGACTGGCCGATCTGATGATGCGAGCCGGGGATCAGGTGCGAGCCCGCCGCGTGCTCGAGATGGCGCTGGCGGCGTCGGATGTCGCGGCCGTCAGATTTCACCGCGGCACGATGTGGTTCACCCTACAGCGAGCCCGTGCCTTTGCCTTACTGGGACGGACCGAAGAGGCACTCCAGGAACTGAGTGCCTTTTCGCGCTCAGGTTGGGCGCCCGACGCGTGGATGGTGGAAGCGGACACCGCCTTCGATGAATTGCGCGGGGACGAAAGGTTCCAGCGTGTAATTGCGGAACGTCGCGCCAATGCACTTCGAGAGCGCACCGAGGTCGACGCACTACGCAATGAAAAGGTCATCCCGCCGGATCTGAGGTGGCGGTGAAGCTCCACTGAGCTCCGCGAGCCGACCCCCGTTTCGGGTGCGGCCAGGTCCCCGCGTAACGGCTTACCACGCGTCGCGTATACTTTGGTGCGCGGCGGGCGCGGTGCGCCTGCATCGCTCAGACCGACAATTATGGAATCACCGAGCAATGAAGCCAGCGGCCGCTGCGATGCTGCGGATCGGTGACCTGCGGGTCGATCCGGCGCTGGACGAGATCTGCAAGGACGGCAAGGTCACGAAGCTCGAGCCGCGCGCCATGCGCCTGCTCATCTGCCTCGCCCAGCATCCCGGCGAGGTGCTGAGCGTCGAGCAGCTGCTGACCGAGGTCTGGCGGGATGTCATCGTCAGCCAGGACTCCGTGTATCAGGCCGTGGCCGGTCTGCGCAGGATCCTCGGCGATGACCCGAAGGCCCCGGTCTATATCGCGAATGTCATGCGCCGGGGTTACCGGCTGATCGCCCCGGTGGCTCCCTGGTCGGAGCTTCCCGACAATTCGCAACAACTCGCACCGGTCCCCGCTCCGCAGGTCAGTCCTGCTCCACGGCGGAGCCCATTGCGTCGATGGTTACTGGGCAGCGGCATTCTTCTGGCGGTAGGGCTGGGAGTCGAGCTGGGTCGCCAGGCCTGGAAGACGCAATCGGCATCCGTGAGTATCGCCGCGGGAAAATCTGTCGCGGTACTGCCGTTTCTTGACCTGAGCGAAAAGCACGACGAGGAATACTTCGCCGACGGAATGTCCGAGGAACTGATCGACGTACTCGCGAAGGTGCCGGACTTGCGCGTCCCTGCGAGAACCTCTTCTTTCTATTTCAAGGGGAAGCAGGCAACGCTCGCCGATATCGCCAAAGCCCTTGGGGTTGCGCACGTGCTCGAGGGTAGCGTGCGCAAATCCGGCGACACCTTGCGCATCAGCGCGGAATTGATCCGCGTCGATACCGGCTATCACGAATGGTCTGAGACCTTCGACCGGCCCGTGGCGGATGTCTTCAGGGTCCAGGACGAGATCGCTTCCGAAGTCGTTCGGGTCCTCAAGATATCGCTGCTGGGAATACACCGCACGCCGCCACCGACCGCCAATGGAGCCGCCTATGCACTCTATCTGAAGGCGCGCGCGCTCGAGATGGGCGGAAATCCCGACGACTACGTCCTTGCGGAAAAATATATGCAGCAATCCCTGATTCTGGATCCGACGTTTCCGCCTGCGTGGGCGTATCTTGCGCAGATCATCGTCGCCGATGAGGGCTGGAGCAGCCCGGATACGTATTTACAGGCTTGCGCGCGAGGACGTAAAGCCGTGAACGAGGCGTTGAGGCTCAGCGCCGCAAGTTTTGACGGCCATCGGGTATTGGCCAACGTTCTGTACAACTGTGACTGGAACTGGAATGGGGCGGAAGCCGAATACCGGCGCGCGCTCGAACTCGATCCCGGCAACCCGGATACACTGCGTCAATATGCCACGCTGGCCTGGTCCATCGGGCGACCCCGGCAAGCCATGGATCTGGCGCAAAAGGCCGTGCACCTCGATCCCCTCGGCTCCTGGAATTACAACGCCTTGGCCCTGGCCCAGAACCAGGCTGGCCGGATCGAGGATTCGATCCTCACCTGGCGCAAAGCGATCGACCTCGATCCCACGGTCGGCTTGTACATCGCGCTCCTCGCGAATGCCTATCTGGCCGACGGCAAGCCGAACGAGGCCCTCGCAACGATCGAGACCGAGCCCGTCGATCAACAGAAGCAGATGAACCTGCCCTTCATCTACGAGGCGCTCGGCCGCAAGGACGATGCGACCCGCGCCATAGTCTCGTTCGAGACCCGTTATGGCGCGCTGGATCCGCTATCGCTGGGACAATTCTATGCATGCCGCCACGACGTCGACAGGGCGATCGGCCATCTCAAGAGAGCTGTGGACATGCACTACCTGCTCACCGACGTCGCCAATCGCCAGGCGTGCTACCAATCTCTCGAGGGCGACGCCCGGTACCACGAGCTGCTGCGCAGGACGCATCTGGCCCATTAGAAGCGCCGGCCAAGCCCTGACCCGCCCAGCGCCTGAGTGATCGGGTGATGCTGCTCGAGCAAGAGGTCCGACTGATGCCGGTATTGAGTTCAGGCTGAAAGCGGACCTACATCCTCGCGCCGGCAAAATGTGCGATTTGCGCGCCGGCTTCGTAGAAGGCCGATTTGGCGGTTTGAAGCGAGACCGGAGAGAGAGGGGTCACCGGGAGGGCGAGATCTTCGATCGCGACTTCGTCGGTCACCAGTCGTGCCAGGTCGCGGCCAAAGGTCGTACCGGGACCTATTCCCCGACCGTTATAAGCACCCATGGAATAGACGTTCTGCCCATACCGATGCAAACGCGGCAATGCATCGTGCGTCATGCCGATCATGCCGTACCATTCGTACTCAAATTGGATTTCATCCAGTTGCGGAAACAGACGGTGCAATTCGCGACGACTCCATTCTCGATGGATCCTTGCGCCGAGCCTCCGGAGGGCGCCGACGCTTCCGAAGATGAGGCGACCGCTATCGTCCAGTCGGAACGATGAGAGAATTCGCTTGGTATCCCATGCCCCCTGACCGCCGGGCAGAATCGACTCCCGGAGTCCGATGGGAAGCGGTGCCGTAGCGAAATTGAAGTACGGGAGCTTCACCTGGCCCCGGGCGATGCCGCTGAAGGCCTCCGAGGAATACGCATCCGTCGCGATAATCACCGCAGGCGCGGTGACACTGCCGTGCGGTGTGTGCACCCTCCATCTCGTGCCTAGATTCTCGAACCCGATTACTCCGGAACGGGAATGGAATACAGCACCTGCTGCAATCGCGGCGTGTGCCAATCCACGGACATAGGCGAGCGGCTGTATGGTTCCAGCCCGGCGATCAAGTAGTGCTCCCGCATAGGCGTTGCTGCCGACGCTGCGCACCGTTTCTGCCGCATCCAATATGCTTACATCCGCGCCTCGAAGCTGCCATTGGCGCGCGCGCTCCGTGATTTCGGCCAACCCGCGTTTCCCAACCGCACAATGCAGGGTGCCCTCGCGCTTCGCTTCACAGACGATCCCATGTTCCTGAATCAGCCCGAAAACCAGATCGGGAGCCTCTCCAAGCTGCCTCAGAAGCCGCTCTCCGAATGTGCGACCCAGAATCGCCGGCAATTGATCGGGCATTACCCACAAACCGGCATTCACCAGGCCCACATTGCGGCCGGAAGCGCCGAATCCGATCTCCGCAGCCTCCAACACCACGGGTCGCCGCCCGGCTGCCGCAACGTGTAGAGCAGCGGAGCATCCCGTGAAGCCGGCACCAACGATTACGACGTCGGCCTCCAGACGAGCGCACAGCGGAGGATCGGCCGGTCCGGACGACGCCGTTGCTCTCCAGAGGCCGTGAGTTCGATCGACTGCATCCATCGCAATCTCTCCGACTATCCATTACCTGTCATTCGTGCCGCATTCACGGTACCGTCGAGAGGCGCCAGGGTCGCCGACGTAGCGATAGCAAGCGAGGAAACGTCAACCGACTGTCCCGCAGGAGACCGCGATCCGCCGTGTTCGATTCATCTTTCGCTTCCATGGACTATGCTGGTGTCCTTCAGCCGACTCCGGGCAGCTCTCGCACCCGCAGGGGCTCAGCAGCTTTCCTGTCAGCGCCGGTAGCAGTTTCCTTTTGCCCTTCCTCACCCTTTACAGATCGACTACGATCCGGGAGCTCCTCGAGCGCGAGCAGCAGGGCGTGAACCGGTCGTTCCTGGCCTTTTCTTCCGCTGTTAGATAAGAATCGCGGTGGTCGGGTGTGCCGCGCAGCACCGTGGTGATACACGTGCCGCACACGCCTTGCTCACAGGAGACAGTCACTTCAATGCGTTCTGCACGCAGCGCTTCGGTGATTGTGCGGTCTTTCGGCACCTTGACTATCCGTCCTGAGCGCGCGAGTTCCACTTCGAATTCGCTGTCGGACTCGCGTGATGCAATCGCTGCGGAAAACATCTCGGAGTGCAAGTTCTCAGCCGGCCACCCAAGACTTCGCGCGCCACTCAGTGCCGCAACGATAAATGCCTGTGGTCCACAAACGTAAAGTTGCGTTCCGCAGTCGTGCGTCTTCAGTAGAGCAGGAATATCCAATCGTCTTCCGTCGCCTGCCCGACTGTAGTGCATCTGCACACGGTGGGCGAAAGGAACTGATCGCAACTCGCCCGCGAACGCCGCATGAGCCGCAGATCTCGCACAGTAGTGCAATTCAAATATTGCGCCACGAGACCATAGAACATATGCCATGCTGATCAGTGGGGTGATTCCCACGCCACCGGCCAGGAGCAGGGTTTTGCCCGCGCGCTTCGCCAATGGGAAGCGGTTTTTCGGCTGCGATACCTCAAGGAGGTCACCAACTCTCAACTCATGCATCAGGACCGATCCACCTCGCGAGTCGGCGGTGCGCAGCACGGCCAGGCGATAGCGCTTGTTGTCCGCCGGATCGCTGCAGATGGAATACTGCCGTGTGCGATTCCCGGGGAGCATGATGTCCAGGTGGGCACCGGCCTCAAACGCAGGAAGGGGCGCGCCGGTCGGATCGATGAGGTCGAAGCAGCAAATCCCTAACGCCTCCCGGCCCGTCGAAGCCACCTGCAACTTTTGAACGCTGGCTCGAGCTTCAGGCGATTTCCTCGGCGTTGTATGTACCCGGATCTGCAATGATGCGAGGTTTCGCAGCGTATTGTTCAGGCGATACCGTGGAGGCTCCAGCAATTCCATGTGCGCGACACGCGGCAGCATTGCATTCAACAAGGTTTCGGCCTCCAGGCGAGCCACCATCTGGCCGACGCACTGGTGTATCCCGGTTCCAAAGCCCACGTGCCCTGCGGCTGAGCGTTGGACTGAGAAGATGTCGGGATCATCCCACCGTCGAGGGTCGCGGTTGGCCGCCGCCAGGAACAGCAGCACCTTGTGGCCCTCGGGCAGCCTGTAGCCGCCGAGCGTTACCTCCTGAGTGGTTGTTCGGAAAAACGTCTGTACAGGCGATGCGAATCTTATCGTCTCTTCGAACGCATTTCGCACTAACGAAGGTTTCTCGCGGAGAACTCTCCATTGATCCGGAAAGAGGCAAAAGGAGTGCAGTCCGTGTGCAATCCCCTGTATCGTGGTATCCAACCCGGCTGTGAGAAGAGAACGGACCAGCAGGCCTGCCTCATCCTCGCTGATCGCGCCAGCATCTGCCTCCGCATAAATCTCGGCTCCAAAGCCATCCTCGCTCAGCGCTGAACGACGACACTGCGCCACGATCCACCCGCCGACTTCCGCCGCCCGGCTCATTGCGTGTTCGAATCGGGCATTGCGCGGCCCAAACGCGTTGAACGCCATCTCCCCGTAAGGAAGAAGGTTTTCGCGCCCATGCCGGGTAATTCCCACGGCATCCGGGAAGACCCGCAGTGGAAATGCCTGTGCGAGAGCAGCTATAGCGTCAAAAGCAGGAGCGGAGAGGACGTTATCGAGAAGACTCGAGGCCTCGGCTTCCATTCGGGCACGCAACCGCTGCAGGGCCGGGCGGGACAGGACTTTCGCGAGAACGGCACGGGTTCGCGTATGAGCGGGAGGATCCGCTTCCAGGATGATGCTCGGGGGACGCCAGGGTGCTTCCTTCGCGAAGTCGGCAAGGCCGCCCCCGCGACCCGAGCAAAATGTGTCCCAATTCTGCAGGGCCGCAGACACTTCCGCGTGTCGAGCTACTGCGTAGATGCGATACCTCGAAAGCCACACTACCGCTCCGGCCTCCCTGAGCTCCCGGTGATACGAGTGAGGCTCTGTGAGAAAGGCATCACAGAACGGATCAAGGTCCAGCTCCACGGGCGAGAGACAGGTATCTAGATGCACCACCGGTCACTCCACACGAACGACGTCTCCGTGGTCGAAGCGGTAATACAGGATTCTGCCACGCCGGCCCCCGCGTACCGTTTCATGGAATCGCCGCTCGTCAATAGCCATTCCGTCCTGCGAAGCCGATCGTCCGCCGGAGAGTGCGGCCTCTCCCGGGTATACGTAGCTCCCGGACATCGGTTGGTGGGCCTACTTTCCCAGAAGCCGATACGTCGCGGTGAGGCCGAGCGTCCTCGGTCGGAAGGTCGTGTATAGAAATTGCCTCGATTGCGTACCGGGCTGCGTCTGGCCCAGTTCCGGGATTCTGTTCAGTACGTTGTTGATGAAGAACGAGACGTCCCAGTCCGACTTCTGGAATCCAAGGCGCAGATTCAAGAGATTGGTCGACGGGTTGGCGTTCAGCAATGGCGCATACACCTGCGAGGCCGGTATTTGCGAGGAGAAGGGCCCCGGGTTACGGCTATGGAAGACATCCTCCACTCTCGCATAGGCTCGATAGCCGGTGGCCAGCTCGTGCTCGTATCTCGCTGACGCAGTCAGATCCCAGGGAGGAGTCACCTGAGGAACGGTCCCTATGACATCTCCAGCCTGGACGACCGGGAAGCCGTTGACGGATACATCCCTGGTGATCCGCGTCTTTGTGTAGGCGGCAGACGTGGCCAGGGTGAAGTGCTCGGTGAGTGCTGTTTGTACGTTTACGTCGAAGCCATTGACGCTGGCGCTGCCGGTATTTCCAATGAATCCGAATAGACAGCTCGCCAGATAGATGTTCTGCTGAATGTTGCGCCAGTCGATGTGATAAGCGCTGCTGGCGAGCGAGATTCGGCCGTTCCAGAGCTTGTTCTTTGCTCCGACCTCATAGCTCCACAGATAGTCTGATGTGTACGCACCGGGTGCGCGGGGAAGGGGACAGCCAGTCGGCAATTCCGGGGACTGGATGGGTATGGGTGTGTTGTAGCCACCCACACGGTAGCCCTTTCCGGCCGACACGTACACCATGTTTCCATCGTCGATACGATAGGTGAGGCTCACTCGCGGCGTAAAAGGCGTCTCCTTTTCCACGCCTTCTCCAGTCGGATTCGTCGGATCGGCGCCCGGCCCCGTCTGGGTGCTGTGGTAGTTATATTGTGTGCGCGCGACCCTTGCACCCACGGTCAGCGAAAGGGGGTCAAGCAAGCGATAGTCGAGTTGCCCGAACGCCGCGAACTGCTTGTCGATGGACGTGATGCTTGCACAATAGATGCAAGTGTCGGCGGGCAGCCCGAGCACGTTCACGGCGATAAACGGGCTATAGCTCGGGTTTACGTCTGTCTGTGTATTTCTCGAGAAAAACAGCCCTGCCGTCCAGGCAAGTCTCGCGTCAACGTCATTCGACGCCAATCGGAGCTCCTGGCTGATCTGCCTTACCGACGTACTGGATGGTGCTGGGGCCGCGTCAGCGTACGAGGCCGCATACTCTGG
>Ga0335083_10007345_pt1 | contig 13629 bp, 12 predicted proteins | sample Lox_Sample_42_FD_206716 | JGI IMG/M metagenome (GOLD analysis project Ga0335083, IMG submission 206716) | Soil microbial communities from Loxahatchee National Wildlife Refuge, Florida, United States - Lox_Sample_4.2 | ecosystem: Environmental > Terrestrial > Soil > Wetlands | place: USA...
ACGTGAATGAGGATCCCGTTGTTTCGCGGGCGGAATGTGCTGTAGGGAGGCGGTTCGTCGACTCGCTCAATGTCCTCCAGCGGCACCTGGTATGTATGCCAATAGTTATGAATCCATACGTGTTCGCCGTCGAGGACGACCTTGAGCCGAACGACCTGCATCGCAAGGACGACGCAGGCAATGGTCAGGACGGCAAAGACGATCCGCTGAGGAAACGGGGCCGGTCCAGTTCCCTGAAAGTTCGTAAGGACCAAGGAAAAGCACACGAAGGCAAAACCCAGGAGGCCGCCCATACCAATCCACCGCCGTCGCCGCCGGAAGACGAGTCGGACATGGTCCGAAGGGGCGTCGACGAGATCCTGCCCGCCCAGATCGGTCACCGGTCAATCGTGCCTCATCACCAGTCGCCGGAAGGCCGGATCAAGTGCACTGGAACGGCTAGGTTCGTTCTCATCGAGCGTTCGACAACGCGAGTTGTCGCTCGTATCAGCTAACTGTGTATGGCTTGATTGATCTTGAAGTGGTGTCGCGTCGAGCGGTCACTCGCCGAGCCGGCGAAGCGCCTCGGCATAGCGCGGAAGCTGCGTGTGGAGAACACGGTCCAATAGGTGACGCCGCGTGCGACGAAGACGGCGATCGCGTCGCGCCCGGAGCCATTTCCTCATGGCTCAATCATCCCCGCGAACGAACAAGTTAACTTGCCAAGAGCGCGCGCGGCAAGATAACTTGTAAAAAGTGGCGGATGACCCCCTCGTCGCGGCGAGCGCCCCCAAGCACGGCGTCGCGGCCGAGGACATCCTGCACGGCTACCGCAATCCCATGCGCGCGTACGACCTCGACGACGGGTTCACCATGCCGATCGGGCCGGCCACTGACGGTGATCTCCTCGAGATCGGCGTCGTGTCCGGGACCGACGGATCCGTCATCGTTCACGCGATGCGCGCCCGACCCCAATTCCTCACGCGAGCGGTGAACTGACATGCCGCGATCGACCGAAGAGATCCTTGCCCAGGCCGACGAGCTGGCGAAGCGCTTCGAGGACTTCGAGCCCACCGACGACGGCGTCGATGCCCACCCGCTCCGCGAGATCCGACACGCCTTCGTCCGGCGAGCCGAGGCCGAGCGCGAAATCAACGAGGCCGTAGCGGTCGCGCGGGCCGAGGGCCACTCGTGGTCGACAATCGGCGCGATGCTTGGAACCTCCGGAGAGGCGGCGCGACAGCGATATGGGCAACTCTCGAAGGCCTGAACGCGGAGTGGGCGACGCAGCGCAGCCAGTGTGGACACCGGAACTCGAAGCTGAGGCGCGCCGGCAGTTGTTCGACGACGCCGCTAGCACGCCGACGTACCCAGAGACGTAATCCCCGACGTACCCAGGACCTTCACGTCGTGCCATTCGCGAGCGATACTCGGCTTGGCAAACCGACCCCCGAAGGAGATGGATTGACATGATCGACGGCGCTTCCGAGCGCAGCGGTCACACGGTGAGCAACGATCTGGCCGCTTCCAAGCTGGTCATCTACGGGTTCGATTTCGGCAGGTTTGCCGCCTTAAGTGAGCTGCCCAATGAGTCGAATGTTTCGAGGTGGAAGCATCACGGGGCGGGCAGCGCGCCAAGCGTCGGCTGATTCGGGGTGCCTACGCGGCCGCGCTGCTGCTCGGCGGGCTGTTCGCCGCCACACCGGCTGGAGCGGTTTCCAGCGGTGGGACGCATCTGCCGTTCAGTCAGTACACCGACATGGTGGTGGACGAAGCCGCTGGCCACATCTTCTTCACTTCTAACACGTCGACGGTGACAGTCACCGATCTGAGCGGTGTCGATGCGCAGACGATCAACGGTCTCGCCGGATCGTCCGGCCTGGCCCTATCTCCGGATGGATCGACAATCTACGTCGCTGCCACCAGCGCCAACACCATCGCCTCGATCGACACCACGAGTCTCGCCGTGACCAAGCCATTCACCGGGCTGAGCTGCCCGAGCTCGTTGGCCTTTGCCGGCGGCAAGCTCTACTTCTCCTACGGCTGCGCTGTCGGCGAGAGCAACATCGGCAGCATCGACGTCGCCAACTCATCACCGACGGTGAGCACGGACCTGGTGAACGACTACTGGTATTCGCCGCCGTACTTCGCCGACACCCCGCCGTCTTCGAACGTCCTCGTCGCGGGGCAGCAAGACATGGAACCGGCAACCATCATCAGCTATGACGTGGCCGATGGCTCACCGGTCAAGCTCGCGCAAAATGATAGCGACTCCTGCGAGAACCTCGAGAGCATGGCGGTAACGACGGACGGAGCCGAGGTTGCGGTCGCCTGCGGATCGCCGTACCACGTCTCGACCTACAACACCGCGGATTTGTCCGGCATCGACACCTACGGTGGCGACTCACCGTATCCCGCTGCGGTTGCGTTCTCGGCGGACGACAGCCAGTTGGCGGCCGGCTACTCGGGGTACGACGACCCGAACGTGGTCATCTATCCCTCGGGCGATCCGAGCAGCACTATCCTCGGCGAGGACCTCGACGTCGGCGGACAGGGCACCCTCACCCGAGACGACCTTCGATTCGGAGCAAGTGGCAGCCTCTACGCGGTCGTGCCAACCAGCGTCTACGACAACGACTTCGACCTCTTTGTCATACCGGATCCGGCCTTGCCGGTGCCGATCCTCACGGTCAACGCACCATCGACGGATCAGCGTGGTTCGCAGATCTCGGTCAGTGGCCAAATAACTTCTGCACCGTCGTTGACCTACCCCTTGACGCTTGGCATTTCGCGTCAGGATGCCAATGGCGTTCAGGTTCTGGGGTCGGTGACAACCGACGATTCGGGAAACTTCTCCTTCGATGACACTCCGCCTGTGGCGGGCACCGCGACCTACACGGTGAGTTACGACCCGATCGCCGCCGGTGACTCGACCCACGCGCCCGTCGCCGAGAGCGCGCAGGTCGACGTGAGCGGAGACCCGACGACGCTCACTCTCACCACGGACGCGAGGCACTATGAGTACGACTCGCGAGTCCACCTCACGGCGCAGCTGGGCCCGACGAGCGGCGCCGAAACCGTATCGATAATCGCGGAGCCGCGCGGTGACGGCGAGACGCTGGTCAGCACCAAGAAGGTGGACAGCAATGGAATGCTGACCGCGAGCTACCGCGTCAAACGATCGACGACGTTCCTGGCACAGTTCAACGGTGACCTCGAACGAGCAGCCGCGAGCGCGAGAGTCGACGTGACCGTGAGTGGCAAGGTGTCCGAGGCCATGGAGGGCGCAAACCACAGGTCTCACGGTGTTTTCCGGTACGGGCCAACAGACGTCCCGTTGCTGGAGTCAACGGTCAAGCCTGTACAGCCTGACGCCTGCATCCAATTCGTTGCGCAGCATCGAAGCTACGAAGTGTGGAAGACCATCCACAAGAGGAACTGCGTGCGGACTGATTCGTCGGGCACGGCGTCGTACCGCTTCACCGGCACGCACGTCCTTGGCGCCCACTACCGCATCCGTGCCGTGTGGGCCGGGGACGCAACCTCGACCGCTGCCCACGGCAAGTGGCGATACGTGGTGTTTCGCCACTAGAACTGATCGGCAATTCGCAGAACACGCAGTTCGTCAACGCACGCGAGGGCCGCGACCGCCGCTGGCGCAGGGTGATCGCAGCCATCAGCAGGAAGCCGCGGCACCGCGGTGCCACACGAGAACGACCTTCGTGCCCGTGTGCGTGTTCACCCAGTGACCGGCCGACGAGCCACTGGTTCCCTTGCCGGTCGAGTCGACGCAGTTCAACGAGTCGGTGAGGGTGGGCGCTTTGACCACGGTCACCTTGTCGCCGACGTGCGGCACGAAGGCGTTGCGCACCGCCAGCGCTCCGTGCAACACAACCGAGCCGATCGACGTGATCGAACCACTCTTCGTCTTGGCGATGTCGAGCGCAATCTTGTGGCCCTTTGGCTGCTCGAACGATCTGGCGAACACCTTTCCGCTGTGGATGGAGAACGTGCCGCGATTGCTGACTGTCCCGTTGGCGAACTCGCTGAAGGCACCCGCGTCGAGCACCGACGTGTTGACGAGAACGGACGAGCCGACGTCGATCTCGTCGTGCGCGGACGCGGTGCCGGCAGCGACCGTCGTCGCTACCTTGAGCGTCAGCTTGCTCGGGGTGCTGCCGCCGCCAATGTTGGCGATGGCCTTGGTGTTCTGCCCCGAGACTGCGAGACCTCCGGCGAGCGACACGGTGACCGCACCTGACACCGACCCACCGGTCCAGTTCATCGCGCCCGCGCCGCTGAGAACGGCGGTCCCGTCGAGCGAGCCGTGGTCGCCGAGGACCAGCCGCGTGTTCGCCTTGACGTCGAGCGTGCCGCTGACTGCGGTCGGCCCTGTGACCGAGAGGTTTCCGCCGCCGCCGACGGTACCCGCGGCTAGCTTGTTCGGCGCACCTCCGGTCAGTCGCAGCACCTTCCCGCTCGCAATCGTCGTTGTGCCGGACGACTCGTACGCGACCCCGGAAACAACGGCCGGGTCCGAACCGCCCCCGGACCCGACGTGAACCGAACCGGAATTCGTGAGCCGGTCGGGGGCGGCGCAGCACTCCTCGCTGGCAAACGAAGTTCCCGGCGCGATGTTGACGACGCCATCAGAGGCGTTCACCAGATGCGCCTGCGAGGCGGTGGAGACGGTCGCGCCATCGGTCAGCGTGACGATGCCGTGATTGGTCAGAGTGACCGGTACACCCGCACCTCCGGCCGAGTAGTCATGCCCCGAGAGCACGCGACCTCCGCCACCGGTGTGCGCACCAGCCACCTCCACCGTTACGCCGTGCGCAATCGTGAGCCCCGCCTGGATGACGCCGCCCGTCCAGTCGAAGGTTCCCGTGCCCGCAAATGTCACCGTCCCCGCAAGCGACGAAGACGACGTCGACGTCACTCCGCCGAGCTCCAGGTGGAAGCCGCTCCCGAGCGTCTGGGTGCCGCTGAACCGTGCTTGCGAGGCACCAGTGAGCAACCAGCGGCCGTCACCGGTGTAGGCGCCCGTCGTGCCGGTCGTGACCGGTCCGGCCGACGTGAGCAGCTCCCCGTTCGCCGACGTCGCCAGCACCGCGTTCTGGTCCAGCTCCAGCGTGCCGAGGGTCAGCGTGTTCCCACCGATCGAGATCGTGCCATCGTTGACCACCTTCGCCGGGTCGGTGCAACACGCACTTCCGTCAACCTCGTTCGAGCCGGACGACGACAGCACGGCGCCGTCCTCCAGATGCAGTTCCTGTCCGTGCAGGATCTGCAGCTCTCCCGGGCTGCTCAGTCCGTCCAACGTCAACCGTCCGGCGACGTCCAACTCCTGTGTCAGCGCGTTCAGGCGCTGGTTGGATCCGCTGATTTGGCCACTTGCGCTGGACTCGATCGTTGTCGGCGAGCTCAGTGTTCCACCGTTCCACGAGAAGGACCCGGAGATCGAAAGAGCGCCTCCCGACACGCTCGTCGTGCACAACGCCGGGTTCTCCTCGAGGGTGAAATCGACCAGCTCCACGGTGGGCGTGGAATCGACATGGGCGAAGCAGTCACCGGCCGACGGCTGCTCAATGATCACCGAGTCGCCGTCACCCGGCACTCCGACCGGATTCCAGTTTTCCGAATCGCTCCACGAGTGGTTGTCCCCGCCCGAGCCCTGCGAGTTGCCGACCCACGTGTAGGTGGTGCCACTCGTGGCGTGGGCTGCCAGCGGCGGCAGTGCCAGAACGCAGAGCACTGCTGCGAGCGCGCAACCGAGCCGGCGAACACCCATCCGGGCCTCCCCCATCGGGACCTCCTCAGAGGCTGACCGCCGGCCGTACCATGCGCGGTCTCGAGGTCGTAGAGCCCACGACCGTCGGGCAGATCCTAGAGCCCCGTCGACGCTCGGCCCAACCGCTCCTCGTGTGCGGTCCTCAGTCTCGGTCCAGAGTGGCGCCACTGCCGTACCGGAGCGGTGGCAGGCGGCCACGGGGCTGCGTACCATCCGCTCATGGCGGTCCGCTGCGTCATCCAACGGGGACCGAAGAACAACAAGTCGGTCGCGTTCGCCGTCGACTGGCCGGGGTGGAGCCGCGGAGCGAAGACACCTGATCTGGCCGTCGAGGTGCTCGAGTCGTATCGCGACCGCTATCGACCCATCGCCGCCGATGCCGGCTTCGCAACGGAGTACGACGTCTCCGGTGCGCTGGACGTGGTTGAGGACGTCGTCGGGGCCGGCTCGACCGACTTCTGGGGCATCTCCTTCGTACCTTCCGGGCTCGAAGACGAGCCATTAGGTGACGCCGAGCTCGACCGCAAGATCGCCCTGCTGCGGGCCTGCTGGGCCTACTTCGACGGCGTCGCCGACCGCGTTTCGGCGGAGATGCGCAAAGGTCCGCGCGGCGGCGGTCGGGACCGCGATCGGATCATCCGCCACACCATCCGGGTCGAGAGCGAGGAGTTCGCCAAGCGCCTGGGCTTACGGATTCCCGAGGAAGGCGCGTTGAGCCCAAAGGGTCTGCGCGAGTATCGGGAGGACTACGTCAACGCGATGCGTGCCTATAACACCGGCGAGGGCAAACGTATGCGGACGTGGAACCTACCGTTCCTGATCCGCCACAGCGCCTACCACACCATGGACCACGCCTGGGAGATGGAGGACAAGGACCTCACCGGGTTCGACGGGCGCTGATCGGCGGGCGACCGGGGACGTTCGGGTGTCGCGACTCGTCAAGAGTCCAGCGAGGTCAGGCGTGGATCGTCAGCCAACGCACGAAGTCGCCTCGTCGGGGGTGGGTAGAAGCCGTGAAAGCGAAAGTCGAAGTCGTAACCGCGCCGCCTGACCCGCCGTGCCGACCGAAGACGATGGCTCGCCACCCCGGCCTTCGTGATGGCGAGCGTCATCACGACGTTTCCGGTGACGGCACGGACCAGCCTGCGCTGAACGAAGACTGCGCCCCCGACCTGTTGGCTGGCCGTGTGCTCGAACAAGACGACCGACCCCGGTATGTGGTTGGCGAAGGCAGCTATCAGCCGCTGACCGGGTTGGGGCGATCCGGCACACGACGCGCCTTCGCAACGCGGCGCCAGCGAACGGGCGGGATGCGCCGTAGACACGTCCGTGCCGGCCGGCCGGTTGGGCAGTGCAGTCCGGTCGGTCGTGATGGCACGAATGCACAGGACCGCGACGACAACAGCCAGGATCCACGGGAGGGCGACGGACCACGACCTGCGTCGTTGCGAGCCGGACTCGAGGGTCTCCTTGCCAGTCACCGCACCCTTCACCCGCCACAGTCCGCGGTCACTTGCTGCAGCGGACGTCGTCTCTCGTCGTATGGGCCTGACGGACCTTCGCTGTGTGCTGGCCGACGCAGGTCGTACCGTTTTCGAAGTCCGGGCTCGATCCGGTGAGGGTGTAGGACCCGGGGGCAACGATGAACTCATAGCTCCCCGATGGCCCGGCAGCGGGCGCATCGAAGGTCGCGACGACCTGACCCGCCTGAGACAACGTTATCGTCCCGCGAAGCGGCACGAGCCCGTCACCCTCGACCTTGTAGAGGCCACCGTCGATGTACCCGTCCGGGCCGGCGACGTCGGCCTTCAGTTGCCGGAACAACGTACGGGTGGTCTCGATGTTTGGAAGGGGCTTGCCGTCGCGCGTCACCCCCAGCTGATCGCAGTTTCCGATCCCAGTCCAGGAGATCTGCCAGCGGTGGCCATGTGCTCTCATCTCGGCGGCGTACCCGAAAGTAGGCGGAGGCCCACCGACGCACACTCCGGGAGGGCTGACCGCGGAAGCGTCGAATGCCTTGACCAGCCTGCGTGCTTTGCCGGACGTCAGATTGACGCGGCGCAGTGGCGCCCTGCCAGGCTTGTCCGTCCAGGTCCTCGAGACCTTCACCCGTGCATGCGCCGGCACAACCTCGTCTGCGTGCCGAGTTGGGTAGGGCACGACCTCGGCGAAGGCAGCAACGTCGGTCATCCCGTTCGAACGGCCAAGGATTTCGACGTACAGCTCGGCATCAGCGAGGTACGACGGCGGGTGCGCACGCACGTAGAACAGATCGGCGTAGTCCTCGCCGTTGCTCCCCACCCCAGGCCGCCCGTAGCCCGAGAGACGAAGGCTCACCGGGGCCTTCTTCAGCGCTCGGTAGACACGCAGTGGCGAGCCCGAGACGGACCAGTACCGCTTGCGGACGATGAGGTTGGTTACCCCGATCGTCTGATGGGGGTGCTTCAGGCTCCTGGGGATCCTCCGCAGCCGGGACTCGCCAGCGATCCGCGGCCCGTGTCTCGTCAGCTTCTCCGCATACGCGTCTGCCTTGCGATGATGTCCCGCCGGACCCTGCGGGACCGATGCGGCATGCTGCGCCGCAGGTGCGGCGACGTGATGCGGCACCGCGAGGCTGACCCCGCCGGCCGCGATCATCGCGACCGCGGCGAATACGGCCGGCCCTGCGACCCGACGCCCAACCTGCACGGACATTAGACGTCTCCAAACACCGAGGTGGTTCCGTCAGTCTCCCATCGAAAGGGCGGCGCTTGATGCCCCAAGGCCGCCTGTTGCCGAGGACGAGGTGTACGTCGCGGTCAGCGACCGGGCGTCGAACACCTCACGCTTCTCGTCGTCCTCGGTCCCGCCTTCGAGTCACGAGCTCAACCGCCCGCGGGCGGATCGACGATCAGTACTCGTTCTTGATCACGAAGTACGAACCACGAATTGTGCCGGCGAGTTTCGATTTCTGCCGAGCGAACTTGAAGGTCGAGGCGAGCTCTTCGGGGACCTCCATACCGTCGGACAGCTTGAAGCCGACCGCTCGCTTCTTGGGGTCATCAAGGGTGTAGAGCACGTTGATCGACAAGCCACTTTCGTAGAAGACGTAGGACCACCGAATGTTCTCGACGATGAATTCAGTTGCCTCCAGCGGCGGTGATGAGATCACGATGTCGCGCTCGGCCTTGAGGATGTGGTGCACGTAGTCGACGATCTTGCCCGCGTCCGCCGCCGGCTCGACCGTGAAGTCGTGGTCGTACTTGTTCTTGAAGTAGCGAGCCTCGTTGGCGCGCAACCCGGCCAACGCATTCGCGACGGGCGAGGACTCTAAACCGACGGTGGAGACGGTTGAGAAGTCCACGGTGTATGCCACGACAACTCCTCGCACTGACCGACTCACTGCATGCTAGTTGGCGCCGCATAGGGCGCAGTCATACCGGTTCGGGCGACGCGACGGTCGGATCCGCGGTCGGCTGTTGGGTCGGGATGCGGCGGCTCAGGAATGTCGCGACCAGCGACACCAACGCGAGGAGCGCGAGCGCTGCCCGCAACGCCTTCAACCGCGCGGTCGCGTTCTCCTTCACGATCTCATCCGCCGTCGCCTGCGGAACCCCTGCCTTGTCCAGCGCTGCATGCAGGTCGTTGTCGGAGATGAACGGTACGCCGTTTGACAACTCGACCTGCGCCTGTGACGCCAGCGCTTTGGGGATCTCGGGGTTGTTCTGAATGTTGGTGAAGAACGATGTGGTCAACGCCGAGATGAGGATCGCACCGGCCAGCGCCGTCCCCAATGAGGCGCCGAAGTTAGTCACCGTGTTCTGAATTCCACCTACCTCTCCGCTGTCCTCATCCGGTACCGCGGACACCGTGACGCTCCCGAGTTGGGATGCGAGCGCACCCACGCCCGCGCCCGCCAGCAACATCGGCCAGGTCACCGCCTCAGGGCCTGCACTCGAATCGAGAACGGCGATGAGCACAACGATGCCAGCGAACAGCAGAAGGAAACCGATTCGCACCACCAGGCGAGGCGACACTCGTGGGAAGACCTTCGGGATCCCGGCGGCGAACAACAGCAGTGATATCGAGAGGGGAAGCAGGCGGACGCCGGTCGCGACCGCGGACAAACCGAGGGCAACGGACAGGAAGAGCGGAACCGTGAAGAACAGCCCGGCTTGCAGGAAGTACTGAAAGCCGAAGGCGGTCAGTCCGGACCTCAGTACCGGGATCCTCAGCATGGCCGGATCGAGCAGGACGCTCGCGCCACGGCCCAGACGACGCGTCTCCCACGTCATGAAGATCCGAAGCACGATTCCCCCGAGTAACACCAGCCAGATGACAGGCGAGAGCCCCAGCCACTGCGGTGCACCCGGCTTCGGATGGACGAACCCCCACGACCCGGACCGGAGAATCCCGAACACCACAAGACCGAGACCCGCAGCCGACAACGCGGTGCCGACCAGATCGAGCTGGGTGTCCGGATCGGCGGGCGTGTCGGCGATCCGGCGTACGAGCATCAAGATGACGAGCACGACGAGCACCTCACCCAGAAACACGAGGCGCCACGATAGGTACGTCGTAAACAGCCCGCCGATCAGCGGGCCTGCAGCGACCGCGATCGCGCCGGCCGAAGCCACCAAGCCATAGGCGCGTGGTCGTTCGTCCCGGATGAAATTCGACGCGACCAGCGCCACGATCGCCGGCATGATTAACGCCGCACCGACGCCCTCGAGGACGGACCACCCGAGGATCAGCACCGCCAAATTGGGGGCGATCGACGTGATCGCCGAACCGCAGCCATACACAACGCAGCCGATGGCGAACGCTTTCCGCCGACCGAGGATCTGGCCGAGCTTGCCTCCGGTGATCATCAGCGTCGCCATCACCAGCGTGTAGAACGTGATCGCGGTCTGGATGCCCGTGACGGTCGTGCCGACGTCTTTCGCGACCGTGGCGATCGAGACGTTCATCACCGAGCTGTCGAGCGTCATCAGGAACTGCGCGGACGCTAGCGTCAGCAGGACCAGACTCGCCCCGGCAGCCTTCGCCGATTGCCCGTCGCCCGGGTCGAGCGCCGCGGCCCCACTCATCAGGATGCCTCCATCGCAGCGTCGAAGCGGTGCGCCATCATCGCATGCAGGACGCGCAACGGTCTGGCCCTGCAGATCGCATCCGGCAAGGGCGGCTCAGTCGAGAATTTCGCCGTCGGTGCGAGCGTTGAACCAGTCCGCGATTGACGGCATCTTCGCCTCGAACTCCCCCGGCACCGACACGTTGAGCATGCCGGCCCGCACGGACCCTCGGTTCTCGAAATCGTGGGTGACCTGCCCGGGCACCAGGACGAACGAGCCTGCGCTCGCCTCCGACCAGTGACCGTCGACACAGACGCTCATCGTGCCCTCAAGCACATAGAACACGTCGTCCTCCGGATGGCGATGCGGTCCTGGCCCTTTCGTGTGCGGGTCGAGCCACCACTCCGAGATCGAATATCTGCCGGCGCTTTCGGACCCATCGGCCTTGAACACCGCCGACAGCCGTCCCATCGGGTACGCGCGGCCCTCCCCCGGACCGAGAACCACCGGAGGGCGTTGCGCAGAGTTAATCTCGTCCATGACTGCCCTTTCGCGCAGCGCTACTGGTCAAGGTCTCCCGGCTCGATGACAGGAAGCTCGGAGATTGCACCGAGAAGGTGCCGGACCCAGACCGCCTCGAGGCGCTCGAGGAACGGCGAGTCGGCGTTGATCCGGATCTCGATCGGCGCGAACGAGCCATTCGGGTAGATCACCGCGTCGTACGGCGGGCCGACCGACACGTTGGCCGCCGCGGTGCTCACCATTGACGTCAACGCGATCTTCGTCGCCGTAGCTAGGTCGACGTCAGCGGCGACCGCAAACGCCAGCGTGAACTTCCCATACTTGCTCTCGCCGATCTGAAGGAACGGCCGGTCGTCAGACGCTCGGATGTAGTTGCCTTCCGGATAGATCAGCAAGATGTCGGGCGCCTCGCCGGCAATCTCGCCACCGAGGAGGAACGTCGCAGTGCCGTCAGCACCGACGGCGTTCAGGGCGTCGCGATGCTCATCCGCAACGGTGCGGCTGAGCCGGCCGACGTACAGGGCCGCCTCGAACAGGTGCTGGACAGTCGCGAGACTCTCCCCCGCTTCCGGATCCTCAAGGTCGTGGTTGATCAAATCCAGGACCTGTTGCGTCGTCGCGAGATTGCCGGCCGACTCGAGGACGAACAGCCGGTCGGGTGCGGGCTGAAATACATGCACTTTGCGGTAGGTGCTGACGTTGTCGACGCCGGCATTGGTGCGCGTGTCACCGAGGAAAACGAGCCCCTCGTCAAGACGCATCGCAAGGCAGTAGGTCATCGAAGGCCCTTCTGTACGGCGCACCCGCGCGTCGACCTCACGACCCTACCGACGCTCCGCCGCATCCGACCGTCCACGGCGGGGCGAAAAACGACTGGCGACGGACGCTCCGTCTGGAACAATGGACCGATGGCAGTGAGCATGCTCGCGTTCGCGGCCGCCGCTGCCCTGATCGTCATCCTTCCCGGACCCGACACCCTCGTCGTCCTGCGGTCGCTGCTCCGCCAAGGTCGCGGCCAGGCGATGCGCACGGTCGGCGGTGTGCTGACCGGCCTCACGATCTGGATGCTCGCCGCGATCCTCGGGCTCTCGGCGTTGCTGCGCGCCAGTCACGACGGCTACACCGCGCTTCGGGTCGCAGGCGCGGTCTACCTGTGCATCCTCGGCCTTCAGGCCTGGCGATCGCGCGGTGCGAGCGCAGAACTCGACGTCGACGCGCACCGCTCGAGACGGCGTGGCCTGATCGGCACCGGGTACGTCGCGGGGCTGACCACTGATCTGCTCAATCCCAAGGTCGGGGTCTTCTTCATCACCTTCCTGCCCGCTTTCGTTCCGCGCGGTGCCTCCATCCCGCTCGTGACCTTGGCGCTCGGGGTGATCTTCGTGGTCGAGACCGCGCTGTATTTCTTCGTCTTCCTGCGCTTCGCCGACCGGCTCCTCGCGGCCCTCAACCGGCCACGCGTTCGTCGCGTGCTCGACCGATGCACCGGCGCCGTGCTGCTCGGATTCGGGCTCCGGCTCGCCGTCGAACCCTAGGTAGGTACACCTAGGCAGTAGGTACACCTCGGCGCTACGACGGCCGATCGGTCCAGCCGTAGCGGGCCGCTCGGTCCGCGAGTGGGCCCGGGTCGGTCTCCCACCACGGCCGGGTCAACTCGCTGGTGCCCTCGTCCAGGCTGGCGTCGGTCCGCAAGGCTTCGAGATCGAGCCGCCGATCGATGTCGCGGGCGGCTGCGGCGTCCTCGCGGATCCAGGCGCGGAAGAGGATCGCGATGAACGGGATCGCCACCACCTCGGCCACGGTGAGCATCAGCCCGCCGGCGATGACCTGATCCCACGACGGCGTCGGTCCCCAGGACCGATCCACCGTGCCGTAATACCCGTGGGCCACGAGGCCCGCGCTGGTCATGACCGCAATGCCGGGGATCGCGTCGAGCAGACCGTCGAGACCGGCGAAGGTCATCCGAATCGGCTGCGTGCACCATGACGGCAAAATCTCCACGCCCAACATCGGCAAAGCGAACAAACAGCCGGTCACGATCAGCTGGAGTTGGAGTACGCCCATGACGACCGAGCTCTGTTGCGCGGCTCCGATGTAACCCGAGTAGAAAACGATGAACTGCGTGACCACGGCAAGCACCGGGGCCACCGCCGGAAACGTCAGTGCACGCACGACCGGGTTCGCCAGCGCGCGGCGAACCCGAGGAGCGGCATCGGGCGAGACCGCGTTCGTCAGCAGCCCGAGCGGATCGCCGAGGCCGAGTCCGACGGGCACCACCGTGAGGAG
>Ga0335083_10007346_pt1 | contig 13627 bp, 15 predicted proteins | sample Lox_Sample_42_FD_206716 | JGI IMG/M metagenome (GOLD analysis project Ga0335083, IMG submission 206716) | Soil microbial communities from Loxahatchee National Wildlife Refuge, Florida, United States - Lox_Sample_4.2 | ecosystem: Environmental > Terrestrial > Soil > Wetlands | place: USA...
GTACGTGGACTGGTCTTTGGAGTCGAGCTGGTCGGGCAGGGTGATGCCGTTGCGGCCCGCGATGGCCTTCAACTCGTCGCCGGCCTTGGTATGATCGGTAACCATCCTCCGGCCGAAGGCCTTCACGTCCGGGCTCTCCGCGTTCTGTTCTGCCAGATGTCCCAACTTCACTTCGGCCATCCCGCCCTGTGCCGCCTTTGCGGCGAAGTCGTGGTCGGGAGACATGCGATTCGCGCTTTGCTGGCCGATCGCGATCGAGGCCGCGGCCATTACGGCCAACGCCAGCAACCCTCCATGTTTGTACGTATTTCGCGTCATAGGTTTCTCCTGTGGTTTCTGCAATGTACCCGTGCGGTTGCAGGCCTAGTACCGCTGTAGCCGATGGATCATCGCCGGACGGCCGCCGTGCGATTCCGAACGCTATAATAAGGGGCCGCAGGATGCTATGACTTTTATCGAACGTGCCGACGCGATCGCCCGTAAAATCGAGAAATTTGTCGGCGGCTCCGGTCCTTCCGACCCGTTGTATATCAGCAATCGTACGTTCGGCCAGAAGGCCAGGCTTGCGCTCCTGATCGGCACGCCGGTATTGGCGGTTGTCGCCCTGATGGCCCTGGCGCTGGGCAACTACTTCGAACCCGCCCCCTCGCCTCAAAAGGCTGCCGCAACGGCTCGCGAGACCGGCGCCGTTACGGCCAACGTCCTGAAAGATATTGAAAAGAATTACCGGTCAGAATCCGACACGGACTGCGACGTAGCCGAGGCCAGCGTCGGAGGTGGCGCGCTCTCCGGCAAATTGCGCAATAACAGTGATCACCCGGTACATGTTGCGGACGTGGTTTTCGATCTGGCCGATGAAGACGGCTCAGCTTTGGGAGCGGTGGCGGTTCGGGTCGAAAACATAGCTCCACACGCCGTCGCCAATTTCCGCCTGACTGTGGAACAGCGCACGGCGAAGACCGCGCTGGTGCGCGAACTACACACGCGCTGACGGTGGCCGGAATAGGGACTCCGGCTCCAGGCCCACGACTCTCCACTTCCCGCGTTGCCGCGCCATCCGGATGGTCACGGTCGCCTGCCGCTGGGTGACAGTCGCAATCTCGGAACGGCTGATCAGCCGCATCGACCATGTGACCTCGAGCGTCCGGTTCTGATCGTCGCCCGTATTCTCAACCGGATCGATACTCGACTCGATTTGCGTCTCCGCCAGTAATCCCGTCACCGCGGTGGCCAATCCCTCGAAGCCTTTCATGTTGCGGTCGAAATCATGGAGGAATCCCGGCGCGTCACCGGATGCCAGCGCTGAAGCCATATTGGTCAGGACGTCCCAGACCTGAGCCGCGGCATCGGCTCCCCGCAGGCGCAGGGCGGCAAGCGTGAGCAGAATGGCGCGGCGAGTCATGGCTTATGTCCGATAGCTGGCGTTGATCCGAATGTAGTCCTCAGTGAAATCGCAGGTCCAGAAGCGGGCTGACCCTTTGCCCTTGCCCCGCACGGTGAGGCGAATTTCGCAGTCGCGCGCGTCCAGCTTCTGTTTCAGCTCTGCCTCGGAAAATGGCGCCGCCAGCCCGCCACGGCACACCAGGACGCCCTGCATGTGGATGTCGGTCTGGCACGGATCGAACGCCACGCCGGAATTGCCAGCCGCGGAAAGCACGCGGCCCCAGTTCGGATCGGAGCCCGCCACGGCCGTTTTGACGAGCGGAGAATTGGCGATGGAGCGCGCCATTTTTGCGGCGGCGGCGTCGGACGGCGCGCCCGCGATCCGGATGGTGATGAGTTTCTTCGCGCCTTCGCCATCGCGCGCTATGGCCTGCGCGAGCGATTCCATGACGCCGGTGATTGCTTCTTCGACCTTGGCCATCTCCTGCGGATCGGGCCGCACGCCGGACGCGCCGTTGGCCAGCAGCAGCAGGGTGTCGTTGGTGGAAGTATCGCCGTCCACCGAGATGCGGTTGTAGCTTCGTTCGACGCCGCGTTTCAGCATCGCCCTGAGCGGCGCCCCGGGGATCTGGGCGTCGGTCATGACGAACCCGAGGGTGGTTGCCATCAGTGGCTGGATCATCCCCGAGCCTTTGGTCATTCCCGCGATGCGCACGGTTCCGCGCCGGAGCTTGACCTCGGCCGAGGCCGTCTTCGGCACCAGGTCGGTGGTCATGATGGCGTTGGCGGCGTCCTGGAAGCGGTCGGCGCTCAGGCCGGCGATCAAGCGGTGCAGGGAATCGGTGATCTTCTTTGGGTCGAGTTCGACGCCGATGACGCCGGTCGATGCCGGCAGCACCTGGGCGGCTGGCAGCCGCAACGCTTTGGCCGCGGCTTTGCTAGTGGCTGCCGCGACTGCGTCGCCCGTGCGCGTGGCGCAGTTGGCGTTGCCGGCGTTGATGAGCACGGCGCCCACCAGCCCCTTACCGGCCTTCAGATTGCGCCGGCTGAGCCGTACCGGCGCCGCCTGCACGCGGTTCTGCGTGAACACCGCGGCTGCGTTGGCCGGAAGACCGCTGACGATCAGCGCAAGGTCGTCCTTCTCGACGGCGCGGATTCCCGCGTACACGGCCGAATACTGATATCCCAGTGGCAGGTTCATCCTAATCTTTCATTCTCCGTAACCCGCTGCCCATTGACAAAGTCGCCGGCCGAAATCCGCTTCCGCCCTTCGAGTTGGACCTCGATCAGTTCCACAGCACCCTCGCCACACTGAACAACGAAAGGCCGCAAACTCAGTATGCCCCCCGCATCCCCGACCCCTGACTCCTGATCCCTGACCCATGCCTTCCACACATGCAGCGTCTGCCCGCGAAACGTCGCGTAAGCCCCGGGCCACGGCTGCAGTCCGCGCACCTGGTTATGAATCGCCAGCGCGGGGCGCGACCAGTCGATCAGGCCGTCCTCTTTCTTGAGCAGCGGCGCATAGGTGGCTTGCGTCGAGTCTTGTTTCTCCGGCACGATGTTTCCCGCTGCCAGTCCGGCCAGCGTTTCCACGAGCAGATCCGCACCCATGACGGCCAGCCGCTTGCCGAGTTCGATCGCGGTTTCGCCGGGCTCGATGGCGGTCTCCGCTTTGAGCAGCATGTCACCGGTGTCGAGCCCTGCGTCGATCCGCATGGTGGTTACGCCGGTGCGAGTCTCGCCTTTCAAGATGGACCATTGGATGGGCCCGGCGCCGCGATATTTCGGCAGCAGGGAGCCGTGCACGTTGATGATCCCGAGGGGCGCCAGGTCGATCACGCTCTGCGGGATGATCTGCCCATAGCCCACCACCACCATGGCGTCCAGTTGGAGCCCGCGGAGGAATTCGACCGCTTCCGGCCGGCGGATGCGCTCCGGTTGGTATACCGGCAGCCCCAGCCGTACCGCCGCTTCTTTCACCGGTGGCGGCGCAGGCTGCTGTCCGCGGCCGCGCGGACGATCGGGCTGAGTGACCACGGTCAAGACCTCGTGCCCGGCTTCGATACATTTTTCCAGCGTTGGCACCGCGAACGCCGGGGTTCCGAGAAACGCCAGTCGCATTAGGAACGCTTCGATTCCCTGATCCCGGTCATCCCCACTCTCCGGCGCGCTGCATCTTCTTGATTTTCCGCTTCATGAGATCCCGCTTCAACGCGCTGATGTGGGTGATGTACAGGCGTCCGTAGAGGTGCTCGGTTTCGTGCAGAAAGGCGCGCGCGAGCAAATCCTCACCCGTCATTTCGAACTCCTCACCTTTGGCGTTCTGCGCCTTCACCGTCACCCGCTTGGCGCGCCTCACCTGCTCGCGGAAGCCGGGAATGCTGAGGCAACCTTCCTCCCCGACCTGCTTGCCTTCCATCTGCACGATTTTGGGGTTGATGATGACGATCTTCTCCTCGGCATTCTCGCCGTTGGAGCAGTCGATGACCGCAATCTTCTTGCCCACTCCGATCTGCGGCGCCGCCAGCCCCACTCCTTTGGCGGCGTACATGGATTCGAACATGTCCTCCAGGAACTTGTGCAGCTCCGGCGTGTCGAATTCCGTAACATTGGCGGCTTCCGTCTCCAGCACCGGGTCGCCGAACTTCACAATCGGATAAACCATAAGCTCTAGAAATTCTTGATCTGTTCGAGATATCCGTCAAAATTACGGCGAATCTCCCCGAGGGAATCGCCTCCGAATTTTTCCAGGAACGCCTGCGCCAGAACGATCGCCACCATGGCTTCGCCGATCACGCCCGCCGCCGGCACCACTGCCACATCCGACCGCTCGTAGGCCGCCAGCGCCGGTTCGCGCGTCTCCAGATCGACCGACTCCAGCGGACGACGCAGTGTGGATATCGGCTTCAGCATCCCACGCACCAGCACATCCTGGCCGTTCGTGATGCCGCCTTCCAGGCCTCCGGCGCGGTTGGCCCCGCGGGTGAACCGCCGGCCTTCGCGGTCATAGTGGATCGTATCCTGCACCTTCGATCCGAAATTGGCGGCTCCCTCGCTGGCGAACCCGACCTCGACTCCCTTGACGGCTTGCATGGAGACGATGGCTTGCGCCAGGCGTCCGTCCAGGCGCGCGTCCCACGTGGTATGGGAGCCCAGCCCGGGCGGCAGGCCGCGAGCGACCACTTCAAACACGCCTCCGACGGTATCGCCGGTGCGATATGCCTCGTCCACTACGGCTTTCATCTGCGCTTCCACCGTGGGATCGACACAACCCAGTAGTACTTCCTGGCGCCGGCTCAACTCCAGGATCTCGTCCCACCGGACCTGGCGTTCGAGCCGGACGGGGCCGACCGCAATCACGTGGCTCAGGACTTCGATGCCGAATTGGCCCAGCAGCGCCTTGGCCAAGGCGCCGACGGCAACGCGCGCAGTGGTCTCGCGGGCGCTGGCACGTTCCAGAATATACCGTGCATCGTGAAAATTGTACTTGAGTGCGCCGGCCAGATCGGCATGGCCGGGCCTCGGGCGGGTCACCGGCTTGCGCTTTTCCTCGCCCCCGGCGATGTCTTCCACGGGGAGGATCTCGGTCCAGTTTTGCCAGTCTTTGTTTCGGATCAGGATGGCGACCGGAGAGCCGATGGTTTGGGAATGTCGGACTCCGGCGACGATCTCAGCCTGATCGGTTTCGATCTTCATCCGGCCGCCGCGACCATAGCCTTGCTGCCGGCGCCAGAGTTCACGGTTGATATTTTCCAGGGAAATCGGAATTCCAGCGGGCAAGCCGGCCACAGTGGCCACCAGGCACTCGCCATGGGACTCCCCGGCGGTCTCGAATCGCAACATTTTAATGAAATTTCATCGTATCAGAGCATCGGCCGCGAGGGGTGGGGCGGGGAAGTGATTCTTGAACAAAACGGCCCTTTAGGCCGTATCATTCAGTGATATGAAGTTCCTGTTGTGGTGTATCCTGCTGGTGCTCTGCTGGCCTCTGGCGCTGGCGGCTCTGGTGTTGTATCCGATCGTGTGGCTTTTCCTGCTGCCGTTCCGGCTGGTGGGGATTGCGGTGGGCGGGGCGTTGAGCTTGGTGTGGGCGATCGTCACGCTGCCCGCCCGTCTGGTCCGTGCTCTGTAAAGCGGCTTAAATTGCCCGCCGACCGGTAATGAGCTGGATCAACAGGACAGCCAGCGCCACGATCAGCAGAATATGGATGAAACCGCCCAGGGTGTAGGACGTCACCAGTCCTAGCAACCACAAAACCAGCAGAATTACGAAAATTGTCCAAAGCATCGTTCTCTCCCGGTGAGCCGGGAGCAGTTCGGATGCCGCGGATCAGATGAGATCGTCGTAAATCTTACAGACGTTAGTTGGTAATCCGGTATTCGACCTGTGACTGGGTGGGCTGCTGGGAAAATGCGCGCCCCTGGGTCCGGAACTCATAGCGCTCAATCGAGATAGCTGCTCCCTTTTCACTGCTCCGGATGACACAGCCATAGATCATGAGCTTCATCGGACAGGAATCGTGGAGGAGAACCGGCCAATTCATGGCCAATTCCACAGGCATGCCGGCCGTGAGAGTGTTCTCCGTGGTGAGCCAGACGCCGCCGCTCGAGATGTTGACAGTCTTGCCGACCCCGGTTTCCGCGATCCGCTGTCCGTATAACATCTTGTAACGGACATCCTGCTCAATCAGGAAGCGCTTTTTCGCACGGCGTTCACGATCGCTATTGGCAAGGAACTTGTCGTCGCATGTCTCGTTCACCACAACACCTCTCTATCCGAAAACTACACTGGTGTCTGACGCTGCCTCAAGCTGTCTTTGGTTAGGCTTAGGGCATTAACCGGATCCCTTGTCCCCACTCGTCGCGAATCATTATAAGCCGCTGATGTTCGCAAAGCCTGGTACGGAAAACCGACGCCGGTACTCCCATAAGGTCCTAGGGATCGAGCGGGCGGACCCTCAGGAGTTATTTGCCCAAATACCCCAAAATGGGGGTATCTGCCTACCCACAAAAGAGCTCTACAAAAATTCTGGACAATAAGGTCTTAAATTGATACTATCAAGTCAACACAGACAGCATCCCAGGCGGTGAGTCCCCTCCCACCGCCACTCTCTGAGTGCAGGCCCCGAGTACCCAGCTCGGGGCCATAACTTTTTGGAGGGTACTTCTCGATTTCCCGTCAGCGTGTCGACGTCATCCACTCCATCGCCAGACCACTCTTGATCACGTAATCGTCTCCGGCGTTATCAAAGCGGGTAGACCAGACGTTCAGATCCAGGGTGGAGAGCGTGCCAAGACTGATGGGCCTGTGCGCCAGCGTCCCGGGGCGCCGCCGCAACGGACTGGCCGGCGGTGTGAAGGGCCGTGCCGTAATAGGTCGTGGGCCGGTGGGCGCTGCCAGGCTTTCCAGCCGCAACTGCAAATCGACTTTGGCGGTCGGTTCGTAAGCGCCCAAAGTCCGTCCACTTTGGGCGCTATAGTAGCGCCGGATCAACTGGATCCGGCAAGTCACCGGCGTTCCCGTGGCGGCGAGCAATTTCCGGCCGTCGCGGAGGTCGGTGGCCAGCAGCGCCTTGACCGGATCGCCGGCGGCGGCCGTTGCCACCTCGATGTCCTGCGCTAACTTCACGGTGAACTGCAGCCCGCCTGGAATCGCGGTCGCGTCCGGCGCGGTGGTTAACTTTGCGCCCTGGGTTGCCACGACTTTGGTGTCTGGCGGTCCGAAGTGCAAGGTCGACTCGCCGAGGAACTCATGGCACCCCGTGTACACGGTCCGGTTCTGCAACTCCACGGCGTTACCGTCGCGGATCCGCATATTGGTTTCGGTGGGGAGCAGGAAGTCGGCGTCGTTCGCGCGCCAGCGGCCATACTTCATGCTGGTGGAAACCTCGCAGGTATTGGTTTCGGGCGGCATATTTCGTGTGCGCACCGCCAGTTCCACCAGGTCCGCGGTTTCCGCGTCCGCCCGCATGGTGCCTTCGTAGGCCGTGGTGTAGGCGCCCCCACCGGTGCGATAGATGTAGTGGCTGGCCTCTACCGGCACATCGAACTGGTACTCGAACAACTTCCGTCCGCCCGCCGTCGACTCTCCAACGAAGGAAAAACTGGCTTGGTCAGAGCGGAAAACCAGCGCCAGGAAGCCGTGGAAGTATCCGGTGGAAACCGCGCCGTTTCTGACGATGTCGAAGAGCGACTGATCTCCGAATCGGTTTTCGCCCACCCACGAGTAAGCCTCTCTGCCGTGGGCCACGCCCACATCGAGCCTGAGGCGGTCGGCGGTGGTCCTGATTGGAACATACCGTATGCCGCGCAGCCGGTCCAACTCGGCGCAGTTCGTCTCACCCACGATGCCCGAGGGCTCATACTGCGCACGGTCCACCGTCTGGGTGCAGAGATACCGCGGCAGGCGGTCCACGGTGTTCAGAACCCGGTCGCGCACGCGCAACAACAGCTCGGCGGGGTCGGGTTGGGCGCGCAGAGACGCCGCCAGCGCCACCCAAAGTAGCAGTCTTCGCATCGCGAACTTATTATCTCGCCCGCATCAGCCGGTTGCATGGGGCCGGCGGGCTGGGGTAGCCTGTCGTTGGAGAGGGTTCCTCATCATGTTGCGTCGCGCTTCTGTGCTCGGTCTCTGGGTCTCCATTGCGATACCGGTATTTGCCGCCGATCCGTCCCTGGTGGTGGATCGCGGCCTGCCGCAAGCGAACCTGAACAACGCGTCCGGCCCGGTGCGCAGCAACGTGCGCTGGGGCTGGCACAACCATGGATTTCTCGGGGACGATTTCACGGTCGGCGCGCCAGGCGAACGCTGGGTGATCGATTCCATCCGTACCTGGGCGGTGCCGGGCACCGCGGACGCCAACCTGCCGCACCTGGGCGATTACTATAAGGACGTGCGTCTGCATTTCGGCACGGGCGATCTCACGCCTGTCTCGACCGCGCAATTCACCGAGGGCAGCGACGACACCAGCAACCCGAATGTGCATATCTCCGACGCCAGCGCCTCGGGTGCGCTGCCCTACGATGATTTCGGCGCGTCCCTGCGCATCTGGCAGATCGATTTCACCAACCTCAACCTGCGGGTGGAGGGCGGCGCGACTTACCGTTTTGGCGTGTGGGGCAATGGGCGTGCGGTGCCCGGTACGGAGGGCAAGCAGTTCATGTGGTATAACCACGCCTCCAACGCCCCGCTGAGCGGCGGCAGACAGGACGGCGCCGATGGCTCCATGCTGATGTTCGATGCCGCCGGCCGGTATGAAGGCGCCTTCACGGCACAGGGCAACGGCTGGGACAAAGCTGCGGACATCAATGTGCAGGTGTTCGCGCATCGCGTGGACACCGAACTCCCCAGGCCGAAAAAGTAGCTGAGCCTCTCCACTTTCTCAGGTCTGACACAGAGCCGCGACCGTAAGGGAGCGGTGGTCAAAGGCTGCTCGCGAAGCTTGAGCCACCGCTCCCTAACGGTCGCGGCTCCGTGGCGGCTGCATTTCGTTACTCATGTTCAGTGCTCAGTCGGGCATACTGTATGCATGCGGAAACTGTCCCTGTTTTTCGCGGCGATGCTCGCATGTGCGCAGCCTCCGGCGCGGTTGGCGCCGGGGTACGACTCGATCGGTACTCCGCGGCTGAAAGCCGACCTCACCTTTTTATCCTCCGAGGCGCTGGACGGCCGGCTCTCGCTGTCGCGCGGGTCGGAAGTGGCAATCCAGTGGATCGCGAGCGAGTTCGCCAAAGCGGGGTTGAAGCCGGCAGCAGGCGATTCCTTTCTGCAGCCGGTTCCGCTGATCGAGTTCACGCCCGACCGTCAACTCACCACCCTTTCCATTGCGCGCGACGGACAGCCGGCGGAGACCTTCCACGCACCGAATGCCATGTCCAACTTCCCCAACGACGTCTCCCTCGGAGGCGAGGTGGTGTTCGCGGGCTACGGGATCACTGCGCCCGAGCTGAACTACGACGATTACGCGGGGATCAATGCCCGCGGCAGAATTGTCCTCATCTTCAACCACGAACCGCAGGAGAACAACGCCGCCTCGGTGTTCAATGGCATCGGCAACACGCGCTACGCCAACAACAATTACAAGCTTTTCAATGCCCAAAGGCATGGCGCCATCGCGGTGTTGACGATGCCGGATCCCAATCACCAGGGTCCGCAGCGGCGTGTGACCGCCGCGACGGCCCGGCTCTCTCCCCAGGCGCTGGCCGATGGCGGACCGGCGATTCCACTGTTTACAGTGGGCGCCCTTGTCTCCGACGCGCTCTTCGCCGCCGTGGGCAAGCGCTCTATGGAGGTGCAACACGCCATCGATGCCAAGGCCGCGCCCGCCTCCTTCGAGATTCCGGGTGTGCGCGTGGATCTGCATACTGCTACGGCTACGCGACGGCGCGGAACGTCCTTTAACGTCGTGGGATGGATTGAGGGCAGCGATCCCTTACTGAAAGACGAAACCATCGTGTTCAGCGGACACTTCGACCACGATGGCTCCGGTCCGGCCGGTGTGTATCAAGGCGCGGATGACAATGGTTCCGGTACGGTCGGTGTCGTGGCGCTGGCGCATGCGTTCGCGGCCAATCCGGTGAAGCCGAAGCGATCGTTGCTGTTCATCGTGTTTGCCGCGGAAGAGCGCGGGCTGCTCGGGTCCTATTACTACGCAAGCCATCCGTTGCGGCCATTGGCGACGACGCGGGCGCAGATCAATTTCGACATGATCGGACGCAACGAAGCGGCCGATCCGCGCGTGATCACCGACATTTCGGCCGACACCACCAACCAGCTTGGACTGATCGGCACGGACTACAGCCCGGACTACCGCGAAACGGTGGAGCGCCAGAACAAAACGGTTGGCCTCAATCTGACATATAAGTGGGACCTGGACTCGTTTAACGGAATTCTGTTTCGAAGCGATCAATATCCATTTCTGTTGCACGACGTACCCGCCATCTGGTGGTTCACCGGTTTTCATCCGGACTATCACCAGGTCACCGACACAGTGGAGAAGATCAACTTCGACAAAATGGCGAAAATCCTGAAGCTGGCATACTTGAGCGGGTTCGAATTCGCCGACGAAGCGCATCCGCCGAGGCTGGAGCCGCGGGCCAAGGCAAAGTGATTCGATTCGACTGGCATCTGACGTGTTCATGGATTCGTTGGAGGGTTCATGAGCGAGCACGAAAGAACGTTTAGCGTCAACGCGCCGCCCGAAGAGGCATTCCGATATCTCTCGAGTGTCGACAGTCTGCCCGACTTCGTGCCTTATCTGCAAGCGCTTCGTGAGGACGAAGACGAGCACGTGTTCGGCATCGCCGAATTCGGCGAAGGCCGCCGCGCCGAAGTGAGCGGATTCTTTCGCGCTGATCCCGCGGAACGCCGTCTCGACTGGGAATCAGACGGAACCCCCGACTATCGCGGCTGGCTGCGCATTGAACCGGAGCGCGGCGAACGGGCACGGATCACCGTGCATATCTCCATGCCGAGCGGGGTGGCAGAAGTGCCTCCTCCCTATGCGGGATTTGCCGGAGAGCGTGTGGAACGCGAGTTCGATTCCGTAATTCGCGCCATTCAGGAAGCAATTGAACATCGCGTGGTGCCGACACGCAGCGCAATTTAAGAGTCCAACAAATTGTTAGCATTTGCATCAATCTGTTGGCGAATGCGTTGAAATTTTAGTAATTGGCTGCACAGGTGTCAGGGCGCTAAAATCAGCGCTCTACAGGAGTGCGGCACGTTCGCGGGTTCTCGTCCGACGTGAAAAAATCTGGAGCCGCTGCTGCGCCCAGACGCATCAGGAGAGGCGAACATGCCTGCGAATGTACCGAGCGCGGGAGTCGCGACCGCGCCGAAGGATAATCGCGAGAAGATGCTGGAGCGCGCCATGTCGCGCCACCAGTATTCGGGTGATGCGCTCATCGAGGTGCTGCACACCGCACAGGAGCTTTATGGCTATCTGTCGCCGACGCTCTTAAAAACGGTGGCGCGCAAACTTCGCCTGCCGCCCAGCCGTGTGTTGGGAGTGGCCAGCTTTTATCATTTCTTCTCTCTCAAGCCCAAGGGCGAGCATACGTTCGTAGTGTGCTTAGGTACGGCCTGTTACGTGGCGGGAGCGCTGGGCCTGGTGGAGACACTGGAGCGCCGGTGCGCCAAGGCCGGCCAGACCAGTCCCGACGGCAAGGTCAGCGTGCAGACGGCGCGCTGCATCGGCGCCTGCGGCCTTGCTCCGGCGGTGATTTATGACGGTGCTGTAATGGCCCGTGTCACGCAGCAAACGCTATCCGGCGAGTTGGAAAGAATCGGTGTCCAATGACGGTTGAAGAACTGTTCGAGAGCCAAAACGAGGAACTGGCGCGGCAGGGCGCGCTGGAGAACCGCATCTACTGCTGCACAGCGGCGGGCTGCATTTCCTGCGGCGCGGACGGTGTCCGCCACGCCGTTGCCGACGAAATCGAGCGCCAGGGGCTGAAGGGAAAAGTGGAAGTCTGCGGCACAGGCTGTCTGGGTTTGTGCGGCCGCGGGCCGATGGTGCTCAGCTCTGCCGATCAGCAGGTTTACGGCAATGTCACCGCCGCCGACGCCCCGGCGCTGGTCAACACCACGCCGGAAGCACGCGCGCCGCTCGCCGACCGCGCGATCAACCCGGACGATCCGTTCTATGCGAAGCAGGAGCGCGTCGTCCTCTCCGGCAGCGGCCGAATCGATCCCGAGCGGCTGGCCGATTCGATTGCGCAGGGCGGCTATCAGGCGCTCGCCAAGGCTCTGACGGAGATGACGCCGCGCGAGGTCATCGAAGCGGTCAAAGGGAGTGGATTGCGTGGCCGTGGCGGCGCGGGCTATCCCACGGGTCTGAAGTGGGAACTTGTGGCCAAGCAGATTCCGGAGCGCAAATTTGTGGTCTGCAACGCGGACGAGGGCGACCCCGGCGCATTCATGGACCGCAGCGTGCTCGAAGGCGATCCGCACCGCGTGCTGGAAGGCATGGCGATCGCCGGCTACGCCGTAGGGGCGCAGCAGGGCTACATCTACGTGCGCGGCGAATACGGGCTGGCGATTCAGCGGCTGCAGACCGCCATCAAACAGGCGGAGCGCGAGCGCCTCCTGGGCAACCGCGTGCTGGACACCGGCTTCCAGTTCCGTATCGACCTTCGGATCGGCGCAGGCGCGTTCGTATGCGGAGAGGAGACCGCGCTGATCGCGTCCATCGAAGGGAAGCGCGGCCAGCCGCGGCAGCGGCCGCCGTACCCGCCCGAGAGCGGATTGTGGGGCTCGCCCACGCTCATCAACAACGTGGAAACCTTCGCCAACATTCCGCCCATCGTGCAGAAAGGTGCGGAATGGTTCTCTTCCATCGGCATTGAGGGCAGCAGGGGCACCAAGGTGTTCGCGCTGGCTGGAAAAATCAAGAATGCCGGGCTGGTGGAAGTGCCCATGGGGACCCCGCTGCGCACGATCCTCTACGAGATCGGCGGCGGCATCCCCAACGGCTCGAAATTCAAGGCGGCGCAGACCGGAGGACCTTCCGGAGGCTGTATTCCGGAGCAGTTTCTCGATATTCCCGTAGCTTACGAATCGCTGGCCAAGATCGGCTCGATCATGGGCTCGGGCGGCCTGATCGTGATGGACGATTCCACCTGCATGGTGGATGTCGCCCGCTTCTTCATGGAATTCTGCATGGACGAATCGTGCGGCAAGTGCATCCCGTGCCGCGCCGGAACCATTCAGATGCACGACATCCTGTTGCGTGCCACGCGCGGCGAGGCCAATGAAGAAGATCTGGCGATGCTGCAGGAGATGGCCGAACTGCTGAAGGACACGAGCCTTTGCGGCCTCGGCCAGACCGCGCCGAACCCGGTGGTGAGCACGCTGAAATACTTCCCGCTGGAGTACGACGCGCACATCCGCGAACATCGCTGCCCGGCGGGGCATTGCAAGTTTGAAGCCGTCGCGGCGGCAATGGAGGGGACCGAATGAGCGTCAAAACGCTGGAAATCGACGGCAAAATGGTCACCGGACTGGAGGGCGAGAACATTTTTTCGGTGGCCTGGGAACATGGCATCAAAATTCCGCGGCTCTGCCACGTAGGCGGTCTCAGCGACCCCGGCGCTTGCCGCCTCTGCCTGGTGGAGATCGAGGGCCACAAGAAGCAGCAGGCCGCCTGTCTCACCCGCATCGAAGAAGGCATGGTGGTGCGGACCAACACTCCGAAACTCGAGCGGCAGCGCAAGCTGATTGTCGAGCTCCTGATGGCGG
>Ga0335083_10007347_pt1 | contig 13626 bp, 10 predicted proteins | sample Lox_Sample_42_FD_206716 | JGI IMG/M metagenome (GOLD analysis project Ga0335083, IMG submission 206716) | Soil microbial communities from Loxahatchee National Wildlife Refuge, Florida, United States - Lox_Sample_4.2 | ecosystem: Environmental > Terrestrial > Soil > Wetlands | place: USA...
AGGATGTCGTAGCCCTGGCGCTGGTGGAAGGACTCCTCCTTGCAGATGCGCACCATCGCGCGCGCGTACGGCCCGTAGCTGCAGCGGCACAGCGGGATCTGGTTCATGATCGCGGCGCCGTCGACGAGCCAGCCGATCGCGCCGATGTCCGCCCAGGAGAGCGTCGGGTAGTTGAAGATCGACGAGTACTTGACCTTGCCGGCATGCAGATCGGCGATGAGCTGGTCGCGCGACACGCCGAGCGTCTCGGCCGCCGCGTACAGGTACAGCCCGTGGCCGCCCTCGTCCTGCACCTTGGCCATGAGGATCGCCTTGCGCTTGAGCGTGGGCGCGCGCGTGATCCAGTTGCCCTCGGGCAACATGCCGACGATTTCCGAGTGCGCGTGCTGTTGGATCTGACGGATCAGCGTGCGCCGGTACGCCTCGGGCATCCAATCGCGCGGCTCGATCTTGACGTCGGCGTCGATGCGCGCCTGGAACGCGCGCTCCTCCTCCGTCATGTCGGCGGCGGACCTGACTTTGGTCAACCCGGTGTCGACCTGCTGCGCATACATCGATCTTCCTCCTCGACCGCCAGGCGCGGCCCGCGAATAATATGATACAATTTGTTCGTGAGTCAAGCTAATAATGTATCACATCGCGCGGTCGCCGGCTGGATACGGCGCACGCTGGCCGCCGATCCGCCGCGGGCCAAGTCGCTGATCGTCACGGCATGGGGCGACGCCCTCGCGCCGCATGGCGGCGCCGTGTGGCTGTCCGGGCTCATCCGGCTCATGGCGCCGTTCGGGATCAACGAGCGGCTGGTGCGCACCAGCGTGTTCCGGCTCGCCCGCGACGGCTGGCTCGCCCATGCCACGCACGGCCGGCGCAGCCGCTACCGCCTCACGCGCGAAGGCACGCGCCGCTTCGACGACGCGTACCACCGCATCTACGAGCGGCCTGCCGACGACTGGCACGGACAGTGGGAGCTGGTTCTCGCCGAAGGCGTGCCCGCGGCGAGCCGCGCCGCGATGCGCGAGGAGCTCGCGTGGGCGGGTTTCGGCGAGCTCGGGCCGGCCGCGTTCCTCCGGCCGCACGAGCCGGGACGCGCGCTGCCTTCGATCCTCACCGCCAACCGCCTCGCGGCCACCGCGGCGCTTGCGCTCGCGACCGACCTTCCGGGCCAGCGCCCGATCGCCGCTACGGTCGACAGCGCCTGGGACCTCGCGGCGCTCGCGGCGGACTACCGGCGCTTCCTGGCCCGCTTCGGCGCCGTCATCGAGCACTTCCGCAACGGCCGCACGCACGACCCGCAGCAGTGCTTCATCGTGCGCACGATGCTGATCCACGCCTATCGCAGGGTACTGCTGCGCGATCCGCTCCTGCCGGCGGCGCTCCTGCCGCTCGATTGGCCGGGCGCGGCGGCCTACGCCTTATGCCGCGATTTCTACCGGCTCACCCACCGCGAGGCCGAGCAGCATCTGGTCGCCACGCTGTCTGAGCCGGACGCGGCGTGGCCGCCCGCGGGTGAGGGCTTCTACGCGCGTTTCGGCGGACTCGCGACCTAGCCTCACTTCGCCCCGACCGGCGGCACGATCGCCATGACGCCGGCTCCTCGAGTGTCACGCGCTGCGCGAATCGATCGCGCAGCGTGCCGGGCCCGTCCTTGTCGATCATCTTGCTGCAGCCGACCGCGTCGGCCGCCGGGGTCCGGCATTGCGCCGCGTCTTGACGCACCTTGTCTAACGTATACGATCGGCCATGGATGACCGGCCGACAGAGGCCCGATCGTGGCCTGCGGTACACGCGCACCTACCGAGTGCACCGGCCGCATCCCGCGCGTGGAGGAGACCCTGATGCGCAAGACGTACCGAATCCTGATCCTGGGAGCGTCGTACGGCTCCCTGCTCGCGATCAAGCTCGTTGCGGCCGGCCACCACGTCCGCCTGGTATGCCTGCCCGCGGAAGCCGATCTCATCGCCGCGGAAGGCATCCGCGTGCGCATGCCTGTCAAAGGGCGGGAAGGCCTCGTGGAAATCGACTCGCGAAACCTGCCCGGCCGCCTTTCGGCGTCCGGACCGCAGCACGTGAACCCGCGCGACTACGACCTCGTCGCGCTCGCGATGCAGGAGCCGCAGTACCGCTCGCCCGGCGTGCGCGAGCTCCTGTCGGCGATCGCGAAGGCGCGCGTGCCGTGCATGTCGATCATGAACATGCCGCCGCTGCCCTACCTCGCCCGCATCCCGGGCCTTCACGTCGAAGCGCTGCGCGAGTGCTACACCGACCCGACGGTGTGGGACGGCTTCGACCCCGCGCTCATGACCCTTTGCAGCCCCGATCCGCAGGCGTTCCGCCCACCGGAGGAGAAGGTCAACGTGCTGCAGGTCAGCCTGCCGACCAACTTCAAGGTGGCGCGCTTCCCGTCGGATGAGCACACCGCCATGCTGCGCAACCTCGAGGCCGACATCTGCGCCGTGCGTCACGAGGGCATGGAGCTTCCCGTGAAGCTGCGGGTGCACGACTCGGTGTTCGTGCCGCTCGCGAAGTGGAGCATGCTGCTGACCGGCAACTACCGCTGCGTGCAGACCGGGGAGATCCGCTCGATCCGCGAGGCCGTGCACAGCGACATCGCGCAGTCGCGCGAGGTGTACGACTGGGTGAGCGCGCTGTGCCGATCGCTCGGCGCGGCGCCCGCGGACCAGGTGCCGTTCGAGAAGTACGCGGCGGCGGCGAGCGGGCTCGCCAAGCCGTCGTCTGCAGCGCGCGCCCTCGCGGGCGGCGCCGCCGCCATCGAGCGCGTCGACTCGCTCGTCCAGCATATCGCCGCGGAGCGCGGCATGCGCCTCGCGACGGTGGACGAGGTCGTGGCGGCGGTGGAAAGGCGGCTGTCGGAGAATCGACGCCCGCACTAGCGCTGGATAGGGTCGGACTCGAATTTCGGCGCGGATGCGGCGTCGGGCAGGTCCTGGCCGAAATTCGAGCCGGAGCCTGCTTCGCCCTCGATCTCCCAGCTATAGCGCTTGCGCGGCGGCACGTCGCGGTGACGCAGGGCGAAGGCGAGCGCGACGCCGATCGCGGCCGCCGCGAGATGCGTCTCCCACGACACGCCGACCTTGATCGGGAGCACACCCCACACGAGCGCGCCGTAGCACCACGCCACCAGCACCGACACCGCCCACGCGCGGCGATCGCGGCGGAGAATCCCCGCGACGAAGACGTACGCCACGATGCCGTACACGAGCCCGCTCGCGCCGATGTGGATCGAATCGCGGCCGAACGCCCACACGAGCAGGCCGGGCCCCAGGTACACCGCGGGCAGCACGAAGCGCGACGAGTCGGGGTAAAGATAGATCAGCGCCGTCCCGGCGATGAGAAGCGGCAGCGCGTTGCTCGCAAGGTGCGCGAGGTCGCCGTGCAGAAGCGGCGCCGTCACGATGCCGGCGAGCCCGACGGCGTCGCGCGGATGCACGCCGAACCGCGCGAGGTCGAGACCGAGCGCCCACCCGACCAAGTGGATGACCGCGAGGCCCGCCACGAACAGCAGCGTCAGGGCCGCGGCGGCGCGAAAGCGCGCCCGCGATTCGGCAGAATCGGCGTACGCGGGGTCCGGCGCGTGGATCTGCATGGCGCAAGGTATAGTCGGTGCTCGCGGCCGCATTTCAATGGCCGTCCGTCCCGCGGAGGATAGCCCGTCGATGCCGTTCGCCATAACCCTCATAGGATCGCGCTACTTCGGCGCCACCGTGTTCGACACCCTGCACAGGGAGGGCCTCGCTGTCGCGCGCGTCGTGGCGCCCGCCTCCGATGACCGCCTCGCGGTCGCCGCGCAGAAGGCCGGGGTGCCGGTGCACGTGCTTTCCGATCCCAAGATCGTCCCGGGCGAGGCGATCGCCGAAGGCACGGACCTCATCGTCGCCGCGCACACGCACGCGCGCGTGAGCGACGAAGCGCTCACCCGCTCGCGCCTGGGCGGCATCGGCTACCATCCTTCGCTGCTGCCGCGCCACCGCGGGATCGCCGCCGTGGAGTGGACGATTCTCGAAGGCGATCCCATCGCGGGAGGCTCCGTGTACCACCTCGCCGAAGGATGGGACGCGGGGGCGGTGGCGGCGCAGGACTGGTGCTTCGTCGGCAAGAAGGAGACCGCGCGCGAGCTTTGGGAGCGTGCGCTGGCGCCGATGGGCCTCCGGCTGCTGACGCAGGTCGTGCGCCACGCGCGCGACCACGGCAGCGTGCCGGCGTTCACGCAGGACGAGCGCTTCGCCACCCGGGCACCGATGGTTCGCAGGACGGTAATGTTGACGGAGGACAAGCAACCCATGATCACCTCCCTCGTTGTGACCGTGATCGGGCCGGACCGGCCCGGCATCGTGAGCCTGCTCTCCGCGAAGGCGCAGGGCTTCGGCGCCAACTGGGCGGGCAGCCGCATGGCGAGCCTCGCCGGCCAGTTCGCGGGGATGGTGCACTTCGAGGTGCCGCCCGAGCACGCCGACGCGCTTGCCGCCGCGCTGCGCGGCCTCGAGTCCACGGAACTCAAGATCCATATCGAGCGCAGCGACGGCACTCCAGTGCCGTCCGGGCGCAGGGTCTTGCGCCTGGAGCTCGTGGGACACGACCGGCCGGGCATCGTGCGCGACCTCTCGGGCGCGCTCGCGCAGCGTGGCGTCAGCATCGAGGAGCTTCATACCGAAATCGTGAGCGGCGCGATGACCGCGGAGCACCTCTTCAAAGTGAAGGCGGTGCTGCTCGTGCCGAAGTCGGTCGGCAACGATGAGGTACGACACGCCCTCGAAGCGCTCGCCAACGAGATGATGGTCGACATCGCGCTCGGCGAGCACCCGGCCTGACGCGCCGTCCGCGCCGGCCGGGCGAAGCGCGCGGGCATCCGCGCGCTTTTTCCTTTTATTCCATCGTCATTTGTACTAACGTGGGAACACCAGCGCGTTGGGAGCTGGCTTCATCCGCATTTCCTCACAAGGAGCGAGCATGGGACCTTGCAAACGTGCACTGCTTGCGGCAGCCGCCCTGGCGTTGCTGCCTCTCGTTGCAAGCGGAGTGGATGCCAAGACCGTCGTTGCGCCGGGCGAGTCCGCCGCGGCGCTGTCGACACCCCTCGACAGCGTGATCGACCTCGCGGTCGCCGAGCGCGTGGCCACGGGCAAGATCACTGCGGCGCAGGCGGCGCTGGTGCGCGAGCAGCTGCAGATGCAGTTCTCGGCGCTCTCGTCCACGTCGCAGCAATCGCTGCTCGCGGCGACGAAGAACGTGGACAGCGGCTCGCTCGCCGAGCGCGCGATGGCGATGATGACGCAGGCCACCGCCGACGAGGCGCGTTCGGCGCTTACCGCGGCGCAGGCCAAGGCGGGCGGCGCGCAGCAGATCACGCCCAAGCTCGGCGGCGCCGACGGCGACACCGTCTTCATCGCGACCGTGGGCCCATGCCGCGTAGCGGACTCGCGCTTCTGGTTCGGGCCCATCGGCTCGGGGCAGGCGCAGCAGGTCTATGTCTGGTCGAGCGTCTCCGGCTTTTCGTGGTCGGCCTCCCAGGGCGGCACCGGCAACTCGGGCGCGGGCAACTGCTTCGGCGACGAGTTCTTCAGCCTCCCCTCGCCGGTCGCCGTCGTCGCGACGGTGTCGGTGATCAACACCACCGCCTCCGGCGCGCTGCAGGCGTGGAACGGCGGCACGACGCTGTCGGGCGGCGCGGTGCTCAACTGGCAGCCCGGTGAGCGGCTGTCGAATACGACCGTCATCCAGACCGACCGCACGATCGCCCCGTATCCCGGCAGCGGCGGCAAGCGCGACATCGCGGTGCTCAACAACTCGGCCGGATTCACCGACTTCGTCATCGACGTGATCGGATTCTTCATCGCGAACCAGCACGTCGCCCTCGACTGCACGAGCGTCTTCCAGGGGTCGGCCACCCCCACGCCGGCGTTCGGTCTCACCGGCATCAACGCGCCGTCGTGCCCCGCGGGCTATACGACGATGACCTCGCGCCCGTTCGCAACGCTCTACGGGCAGCACGTCGCGCGGGTGGAGCCGGGATTCTGCCAGTTCGGCAATTTCGTCGCAGGTTCGCCCGGCGCCTTCTGCGACGCCTTCTGCTGCCGCGTGCCGGGCCGCTGAAGGCCGCTCGCGCGAAGCAACGAGGCCCGGGTCCGCCCGGGCCTTTGTCATGGCGCCGCCGCTTCCTGCTCGCCGAAGCGCTGCAGCACGTACAGCCGCTCGTACAGACCCCCCTTGATCGCCATGAGCGCGTCGTGCGTGCCGGACTCGACGATGCGCCCGTTGCGCAGCACCACGATGCAGTCGGCGTCGCGGATGGTCGAGAGGCGATGCGCGATCGCGATCACGGTCGCAGCACCCGTGGCCGCGGCGAGCGCGTCGCGCACGTGCCGCTCGGTCTCGCTGTCGATGCGCGAAGTCGCCTCGTCGAGAAGCAGGACGCGCGGCCGCCCGGCGAGCGCGCGGGCGATGGCCACGAGCTGCTTCTGCCCGGCCGACAGCCGCGCCCCGCCTTCGCCAAGCGGGGTGTCGTAGCCCTGCGGGAGCCGTTCGACGAAGTCGTGGGCATGCGCCGCGCGCGCCGCGGCTTCGATGTCGGCCGCGGGCAGGCCGCGTCCCATGTCGATGTTCTCGCGCACGGTCGCGGCAAGCAGGAACGGCTCCTGCGGCACGAGGCCCACCGCGGCGCGGAATTGCGCGTCGTCGATGTCGCCGAGCTGGACCCCGTCGATCCCGATGCGGCCGCTCTGCGGCACGTAGAAGCGAAGCAGGAGCGAGAGCAGCGTCGACTTCCCGCTGCCGGTCGGCCCGACCACGCCCACGAAGCTGCCGGCGGGCACCGTGAGCGAGACGTCGTGCAGCACGGGCTGCGCCGGATCGTAGCCGAAGCTCACGTCGGCGACCTCCACGCGTCCCGGTCCGATGCGTGCGTCGGCGCGGCGCGGCGGCGGGTGTCCTTCGTGCAGCAGCGCGTCCACGCGCGCCGCGGCGATCACCGACTGCTGCACGAGCGAGAATTGCAGCGTGATCTGGATGAGCGGCTCGACCACCCGGGCGAGGTACGCGATGAAGGCATACAGCAGCCCCACCTCCACCCCCGCGATGCTCTGCGTGCCGATCGCGGCGACAAGTGCCGCGATCAGCAGCACGTTGACGAGGTCGAGCGCGGGCCGCAGCAGCCAGGCGTTGGCGCGCACTTCGCCGAGGCGCGCGCGGTATTGGGCGTCGTTTGTGCGGGCGAAGCGCTCGCCGAAGCGCCGCGCCGCGCCCGCGGCCTGGAGCACGCTCATCCCGGCGATCCCTTCGGCCATCTGCGCGTTGATGTCGCTGCGAAGCTCGCGAATGCGCGTGACCGCGCCGGCGGACAGCCGCTGGTAGCCCCATACGATGCCGGCGGTGGCCGGCACGAGCAGGAACACGATCAGCATCAGTCGCCAGTCGAGCAGCAGCATCGCGATCGCCACGCCGGCGAGGATCGTCAGACCGACGAGCAGCTCGAACAGCACCTTGGTGTAGAGGTCGCGCACCGCCTCGGTGTCGTTGGTGATGCGGCTCACGAGCTGTCCGGTGATCGCACGGTCGAAGAAGCTCATCGGAAGCGCGAGCACGTGGGCGTACACGCGCTCGCGCAGCCGGCGCACGGAACGGGTGGCGAGGCCGGCGAGGCGCACGAGCTCCCGATAGCGCAGCGCGCTCGCGAGCCATCCGGTCGCGAGGTAGCCCGCGAGCAGCAAGGCGATCGCGGGAAGGTCGACGTTGCGCGGCAGGACGTAGTGGTCGATGAAGCGCTTGCCGAAGATCGGGCCCGCGGCCTCGAGCAGGCCGGCCACCGCGAGAAAGCATGCCGCGCGCACGATGTCGCGGCGGTCGGGCCACGCCGACTGCCACAGCAACGCGAGCGCGCGGCGGCGCTCGCGCGACCCGATGCGGCGAAGGTCGGGTTGCGCCTCGTCGCGCTTCATGCCGGCTCGTCCTCCAGGCTGCGCGCGAGCTGCTGGTAGCGCCACTGCGCCGCGTACCAGCCGTTGCGCGCGACGAGCGCGGCATGGCTTCCGCGCTCGACGATGCGGCCGTGCTTGAGCACCACGATCTCGTCGGCGTCGGCGACCGCGGAAAGTCGGTGGCTCACGATGATCGAGGTGCGCACGGTGCGCGCTTCGCGCAGGTGGGCGAGGATGCGCGCCTCGGTCGCGGTGTCGACCGCGGAGAGCGCGTCGTCGAGCAGGAGCAGCGGCGCGCGCGACAGGAGGGCACGCGCGATGGCGACGCGCTGCCGCTGGCCGCCGGAGAGGGTGACGCCGCGCTCACCGACGCGGGTGTCATAGCCATTGGGCAGGCGCATGATGTCCCCGTGCAGGTCCGCCATGCGCGACGCCGCTTCGATCTGCTCGCGCGTCGCGGCAGGCGCCGCGAGCGCGATGTTGTCGGCGATCGACGCCGAGAACAGGAACGGCTCCTGCGGCACCCAGGACAGCGCCGCGCGCAGCGCGGCGAGCGAGTAGTCGGCAAGGGCGCTCGCGCCGATCCGGATGGCGCCTGATTGCGGCGCGTAGTGGCGCAGGAGCAGGTGCAGGAGCGTGGACTTGCCTGCGCCGGTCGGCCCGACGACGCCGAGCGTGCGTCCCGGCGCAAGATCGAAGCTCACGTCGGCCACCGCCGGCACCGTCGCGGCCGCGTAGGTGAAGGTCACGCGATCGAACGCGAGCGCCTGCGCAGGCACGACGTCGCGCGTCCCGCGATCCGAGACGGCCGGCGGCGCGTCGAGGACCGGTTGCAGACGCGACCACCCTGCCCTGCCGCGCTCGACGAGCGAGAGCACCCAACCCGCGGCGAACATGGGCCATATGAGCTGAGTCAGGTACATCGTGAACGCGGTGAGCGATCCGATCGTGAGCTCGCCCCGGAGCACGAGCCATCCACCGAGCGCGAGGGTCAGCACCCCCGCCGCGGTGAGTGTTACGCCGACGGCGGGCTCGTACGCGGATTCCCAGCGCTGCGCCGTGAAGCCCGCCTCGGCCGCCGCGCCCGCGCGCTCGGCGAATTCGGCGCCGGCGCGCGCCGTAAGGCCCAGGGCGCGCAGCGTGCGCACGGCCGCGACCGTCTCCTGCACGTGCTCGTTGAGGTCCGAGAAACGGTCGAGCGAGCGCCGCCAGGCGTCGTGCACGTCGCCGGTGATGACGTAGAACGCGTACGCCATGAACGGGAACGGCAGGAGCGCGACGAGTCCCAGGCGCCAGTCCACGCCGAGCGTCATCATCGCCACGACCAGCACGAGCGTGAGCGTGCCGTCGAACGCGGCGAGGAAAGCCTCTCCGGCGGCCATCTCCACGGCGTCCACGTCGTTGGTGGCGCGCGCCATCAAGTCTCCCGTGCGCTCGCCGTGGAAGAACTGCGGCCCTTGCAGCGAAAGGACGTGGAACAGCGCGATGCGCAGCTCCACGCCGAGCCTGAACGCCGCGCTGAAGAGCGCGAGGCGCCAGCCCACGCGCAGGAGATAGATCGCCGCGCCCATCGCGACGAGGATCGCGATCTCGCGAAACAACAGCATTCCGGCCAAGCCGCCGCTCACGAGGCCGTCGATGATGTGCCCGACGCGGCGCGGGATCCACACGGTCATCGCCGCGATGGCGACCAGCATGAGCGCGGCACCGAGGTACGCCGGCCAATGCCGGCGCGCGAAACGGGCGAGCAGGGTCGCGAGCGTCACCGCGTCCCTGTCATGCCGCAGGGAGCCTGATCTCGAAGCGCGCTCCGCCGCCCGGCGCATCGGCGATCGCGAAGCGTCCCGAATGCGCCGTCGCGATCTCGTGCGCGATGGCGAGGCCGAGCCCGGTGCCATCGTCGGTCGCGTTGTCGCCGCGATAGAAGCGCTGCACCACACGGCTGCGCTCGGCGGGCGGAATGCCGCGCCCCGTGTCCTCGACGATCACGGTCGGCTCCGGCGCGAGCCGCACCGCGACCGTGACGCGCGTGCGCGGCGCGCAATACTTAAGCGCGTTGTCGAGCAGGTTGTTGATCGCCTCGGCGACGAGCGCCGCGTCGATCTCGACCAGGGCGTGGTCGGAGCCCTCGTCGAAGCCCAGATCGATCCCCGCGTCGATCGCGGCCGGGACCCAAGCCGACGCGGTCTCGAAAGCGAGCTCGTAGAGGTCCACGCGGGTGCGGTTGGCGCCCGACTGCGCCTCCGGCTCGGCGCGCGACAGAAGCAGAAGCTGGTTGGCGAGCCGTGTGGCGCGCTGCACCGCGCTGCGCAGCCGCACGACCGCCTCGCGCATCTGCCCCATGTCCTCGCAACGCAGCGCCTGCTCGACCTGCAGACTCAGGGCGGTGAGCGGCGTGCGCAGCTGGTGCGCGGCATTGGCGATGAACGTGCGGTGCGCGAGCGCCGCGGCGTCGAGCTTGCCGATGAGCGCGTTGAGCGCCTCGACGAGCGGCTGCATCTCGGCCGGCATGTTCTCGCCGGGCACCGTCGACAGCTTGCGATAGCTCATGTCGCGCAGCGACACGGACAGTGCGTGCAGCTTTTCGGTCTGCACGACGATCGCGCGATAGGCGATCCATCCGGCGACCACAAGGATCAGGATCTGCGGCAGCCACACGGTGAGCAGGATCTCCTCGGCCAGGCGGTCGCGCTTGTGCGTGGTCTCGCCGACGATGATGGTCACTTCCTCGCCGCGCGGGGGCAGCGTCGGCGCGAGCTCGGCCCAGCGCATCTCGCTGCCCTCGAACGGCGCGTCGAAGAAGCGCACGTTGTAAGCCTTCGTCTCCGCCGTGCCCTTGCGCGGAACCGCGCGTCCGGCAATGAGACCGCTCTGCGAGCCTTCCACGCGGAACAGGATGCGGTCCTCCGAGTCCCACTCGAACATCTCCTGCGCCACGCGCGGCAGGTTGAGCGCCGCATGCATGCCCGTGAGCCGCACCTGCTGGGCGAGCGTCTCGGCCGAGTCGTAGAGCGTGCGGTCGTAGACGCGCCCGGCGTAGTGGCGCGCCGCCCAGGCCGAGAACGCGCCGTCGAGCGCGAACAGGACGAGCAGGGGAAGGGCAACCTGCAGCAGCAGCCGGCGGCGCAGGCTCGCCGTGGTGGGCGAGCGGCCCATCACCGCCTCTCGCTCTCCGCGAGCGGGCGCAGGAGGTAGCCGAAGCCGCGCACGGTCACGATCTCCACGTCGTTGCCCTGGATCTTCTGGCGGATGCGGTGGACGTAGACCTCGATCGTCTTCTCGCCGATGTCCTCGTTCAGCGCCGCCAGCGTTGCGGTGAGCTGCGCTTTGGTCACGACGCGCCCGGCGTTGCGCATGAGCCGGCGCAGGACGTGGAGCTCGCGCGGCGTGAGACCGAGCGGACCGTCGCGGCCCAGGACCCGCGCCTCATCCGGCGCCAGGCGCAGCGCGCCGAGCGCGAGCTCGGCGTGCGCCCCGCCGCCGGCACGCCGCAGCACCGCGCGGATGCGCGCGTCGAGCTCGCCGATGTCGAAAGGCTTCACGATGTAGTCGTCGGCGCCGGCGCGCAGGCCGCCCACCCGCTCCACGGGCTGGTCGCGTGCGGTGAGGCAGATCACCGGCAAGGCGTTGCCGCCCGCGCGAAGCTCGCGCAGGACGTCGGCGCCGTCGCGGTCGGGGAGTCCCAAGTCGAGCAGCATGAGGCTCGGCGACCACGCGCGCGCCTGGTCGAGCGCCTCCGCCGCCGTGCCGACGGCGAGCAGCGAATAACCGAGCCGGCCCAGCTCGACCGTCAGCAGGCTCGCGATGTGCGGGTCGTCCTCGACCGCTAGGATGCGGATCTGCATCGCCCTCGCAATTTACCTCATGGCGATTGCTGCCCCGCATCAAGGGTTTGAAAGCAAACTGAAAGCTTGTTCGCCTAACCTTTCACGCACGAGGCGTTGTCTTGGAAAAGATCCGCAATCCCAAGGATTTCTGGGCCGGCATCCTGTTCATCTGTCTAGGCGTTGCCGCGATCTGGCTGGGCTCCGCCTACACGCTTGGCACCGCCGCGCGGATGGGACCCGGCTACTTCCCGCGCATCCTCGGCATCCTGCTCATCGTGCTCGGCTCGATCGTCGCGCTCAACGGCGTGCGCACCGACGGGCCGCGCATTCCGCGCTTCTACTGGAAGCCGACTTTCATCGTGCTCGGCACCGTCGTGATCTTCGGGCACATCGTCACCTACCTCGGGCTCGCGATCTCCACCGTATTCCTCATCGTCGGCGCAAGCTCGGCGAGCCACGAGTTCCGCTGGAAGGAGTCGATCGTCATCGGCGTGCTGCTCGCCGCCCTGGCGGTCGGCGTGTTCATCGTCGGCCTGCACCTGCAGCTGCCGATCTGGCCCGTGTTCATCGCTGCGGGTTGAGCGGCCATGGACCTGCTCAATCACCTCGCAATCGGCTTCGGCGTCGCGCTCACGCCCGCGAACCTCCTGTACGCGCTCGTCGGCTCGCTCGTCGGCACGCTGATCGGCGTCCTGCCCGGCATCGGCCCGGTCGCGACCATCGCGATGCTCCTGCCCACCACGTATGCGCTTTCGCCCGTGTCCGCGCTCGTGATGCTCGCGGCGATCTACTACGGCGCGCAGTACGGCGGGTCGACCACGTCGATCCTGCTCAACATGCCGGGCGAGACGTCGTCGGCGGTGACGTGCCTCGACGGCTACCAGATGGCGCGCAAGGGCCAGGCGGGTGCGGCGCTGTCCATCGCCGCGCTGGGATCCTTCTTCGCCGGCACCGTGGCGACGATCCTCGTGGCGACGGTCGCAGTGCCGTTGTCCGAGCTCGCGCTCAAGTTCGGGCCGGCCGAATATTTCTCCCTGATGGTGCTGGGCCTCATCGGCGCCGTGGTGCTCGCGAGCGGCTCGCTCGCCAAGGCGATCGCGATGGTCGTGACGGGGCTTCTGCTCGGCATCGTCGGCACGGACGTCAACTCCGGCGCGCAGCGCTTCGCGTTCGGCGTGCCCGAGCTGTCGGACGGCATCGGCGTGGTGAGCGTCGCGATGGGGCTCTTCGGCTTCGCCGAGATCATCGCGAACCTCGAGACGACCGAGGTGCGCGAGCTCGTCACGAGCAAGGTCAAGGGATTCTGGTTATCGAAGGAGCAGATCCGGGCGGCATGGCCGGCCGTGCTGCGCGGTACGGGTTTGGGCTCCGTCCTCGGCATCCTCCCCGGGGGCGGGGCAATGCTGTCCTCCTTCGCTTCTTATTCGGTGGAAAAGAAACTGGCGAAGGATCCTTCGCAGTTCGGCAAGGGGGCGATCCAGGGCGTGGCGGGGCCCGAGTCCGCCAACAACGCGGGAGCGCAGACCTCCTTCATTCCGCTCCTGACGCTCGGCATCCCGGAGAACGCGGTCATGGCCATGATGGTCGGCGCCATGACCATCCACAACATCCAGCCGGGACCGCAGGTGATGAGCTCCAACCCGGCGCTCTTCTGGGGGCTCATCGCCTCGATGTGGGTGGGCAACCTGATGCTCGTGATTCTCAACCTGCCGCTGATCGGCATGTGGATCAAGCTCCTCACGGTGCCCTACCGCGTGCTCTACCCGGCGATCCTGCTCTTCTGCGCGATCGGCGTGTACACCATCAGCAACGCGAGCTTCGACGTGAGCCAGACCGCGTTCTTCGGCCTCGTCGGCATCGTCTTCCTGAAG
>Ga0335083_10007348_pt1 | contig 13625 bp, 9 predicted proteins | sample Lox_Sample_42_FD_206716 | JGI IMG/M metagenome (GOLD analysis project Ga0335083, IMG submission 206716) | Soil microbial communities from Loxahatchee National Wildlife Refuge, Florida, United States - Lox_Sample_4.2 | ecosystem: Environmental > Terrestrial > Soil > Wetlands | place: USA: Florida...
GACGTTCTCGGCGGTGAGGGCGGCGATGTTCCGCTCGGGCAGGCGACCCTGCGCGGCCTGCCGTTCCTGATCGGGCCGGAGCCGGCGTCCGCGGAACGCTGCTTCCTGCTGCCAAGCGTGCCGACACTGGTGGGAATCGGCCGGCTGGCGCCGCGGGTGATCATCGCGCACCGGCTGCTCGAGCCGGGTGCGCCGGCCGGCCACGCCGTCGGGCAGGCCGTCGCGGACTACGTGTTCCATCTAGCCGGCGGCGAGGCCGTCACCGTGCCAGTCAGGGAGCGGTTCGAGATCCAGGTGGTGCCGCCGGAGTGGGGCCAGCTCCCGTTCCTCGCCGTCAGCGACACGATGGACTACAAGCTGCCTCGGTTCGAGGGCAAGTGGGGCCAGGCCGGACTGCGCCTCGCGGAGCACGGCATAGGATGGCCCGCCGCCTACTTCTTGTGGTGCTGGGAGAACCCGCATCCGGACCGCGCGGTGGAACGAATCGAGTTCGTGCCGCGTGGCCCGCGCTTCATCGTCGCGGGCATCACCACCAGCGACCTCGAGGAGCACCCGTTCGTCCGCACGCCGGCCCGCCCGGTGCGGCTGGTGCCCACCGACGGGCAGGGCGGCGTTCTCGACATCGATGTGGACCGCGGTGTGGCGACTTACCCCCAGCCGCTGGCTGGCGACGACGACGACCGGGCCGGCTGGGGCGCGACTGAAGGAACGTCGGCCTACACGTCGATCGCCGCGCTGCCGTCGGCCACCATCGCGGTCCGGCGCGGCGCTGCGGAACTCGGCCGGGTGCGCTGGGACGACATGGAACGCGACGGGCGGGCGGACGCCGGCCACGTCACCCTTGAGCTAGCGGAAAGCGGCCGCAACTGGGTCCACGTCAGCGTCGTCGACGACGCGACCGGGCGGCCGGTGCCGTGCCGGGTCCACTTCCGCTCAGCGGCGGGGATCCCCTACCAGCCGCACGGCTACCACAACCATGTGACGCAGAACCTGGGCAGCTGGCATTACGACGTCGGCGGTGACGTCCGCCTCGGCCAGCGCAGCTACGCGTACATCGACGGCACCTGCCAGGGATGGCTGCCCCGCGGCGATGTCGTGGTGGATGTCGCGCGCGGGTTCGAGTACGAGCCGCTCAGGCAGACCGTGCGGATCGAACCGGGCCAACGGGAACTGACTCTGCGGATCAGGCGCATGGCGGACATGGCCACCGAGGGATGGTGGTCCGGCGACTCGCATGTGCACTTCCTGTCCACCCCGGGCGCTCAGCTTGAGCAGCGGGGCGAGGACCTGCGCGTGGTCAACTTGCTGCAGACGCAGTGGGGCGCCCTGTTCACCAACACCGAGGAGTTCGCCGGCCGGCCCGGCGTCGTCGACCGCGGCGGCTACATCACGTACGTCGGCCAGGAGAACCGGCAGCACATGCTCGGCCACATGGTCCTGTGGGGGCTGCGGGAACCAGTCATGCCGTGGTGCAGCGACGGGCCCGACGAGGCCGAGCTCGGCGGCGCGCTGGACGCGACGCTGAGCGACTGGGCCGACAGGACGCACGCCCAGGGCGGAACCGTGGTCGCCGCGCACTTCCCGAGACCGAACGGCGAGCCGGCCGTTCTCGTCGCGACCGGCCGGGCCGACGCGGTCGAGATGCTCGCCGAGTCCAAGGACTCGCTGCTCGAGTACTACCGGTACCTGAACAGCGGCTACCGGCTGCCGCTCGTCGGCGGCACCGACAAGATGTCAAGCGCTGTCCCTGTTGGCCTGTACCGCACGTACGCGCGGCTGGACGAGGAGTTCAGCTACGAGGCGTGGTGCCGGGCTGTCCGGTCGGGCCGCACGTTCCTGTCCGGCGGGCCGCTTGTCACGCTGTCGGTGGACGGGCGCGAGCCGGGCGACACCGTCGCGCTGTCCGGGCCGGGAACGGTCGCCGTCCATGCCGCGGTGCGAAGCATTTTCCCGCTCCGCAAGCTCGAAGTCGTACGCAACGGCGAGGTCGTCGCCCGGGCGGAAGCCAACGGCGCGCGGCAAGCCGAGATCACCGAGGAGCTGCGGATCGACGGCAACTCGTGGATCGCCTGCAGGGCGACCGGCACCGATTTCCACCTCGATGAATGGGGGCGCCGGGTGTTCGCGCACACCTCGCCGGTCTACGTCGCCTGCGGCGGCGACTGGACGATGACCGACCCCGACGGCCTCCGCTACATCAGGACCCTTATCGAGGGTGCCCGCGACTACGTCCGGCGCACCGCGGTCCGCAGGTCCGATCAGTTCACGACCCACCACCACGGCGAGGCCGACCACCTCGCCTGGCTGGAGCGGCCCTTCACCGAAGCCCTGCGGGCGCTGGAGCAGCGCACCCGCGAGTGAGCGGATCGCACGCCGGAGGCAATCAGGCGGCCGGCTGAGCCGCCGTCTCCCCGGCGGCTAGGTCACCAGGATGTCGGTCAGCGTCTCCTGGCCCGCGGTGATTACGACCCCGGTGACCTCGCCATACAGGGGGGCACCGGACGGAGAGTCGGCGAAGACCCGGATCGTGTACGTTTCCGCGGGCAGCGATAGCCGGAAAAACCCGTCCACCTTGGTCAGGTAGCCGATTTCCTCCATGCCCACCGCGGGCGCCGATTGCGGGACAGGCACGAGGCGGCCATTGGCGACCGGGTCGCCGGATTCCAGGCGTGCCCATCCATGGACATCACCGAGTACCTCTTCCGACCAGCCGGGGTCGGTGGGCGTTCCTGCCATGGCAGCCTCTAGCGACTGGCGTGACCGCCCGAGATGGCGGCTACGTCTAGAGTAGACCGTTTCATCCGTTGCCAGTGAGTGAGCGATAGTGCTCATCCCGCTGCGTCCCTTTCACCTACGCTGGGGATCATTTCCCCGGTGACACGAACGGGGTCTCACTCTCCTGGAACGTGATACAGCCGGTCACCTGATACCCGGCACGGGGTCCCGCGCGCCGTCGGCGCCGTGCATGGCTGTGGTGGTCACGGCTTGCCCGAGCAGGCTGAGGCCGAGTGCGAGTTCGTCGTAGCTGATCGTCAGCGGAGGCATGAGCTTGACCACCTGGTCCGCCGGCCCGGCGGTCTCAAGGAGCATGCTGAGGTCGAAGGCGGCTGCGGCCACCCTCTCAGCCATCCCTGGCTGGTCGAACTCCAGGCCGTGCGCCAGGCCGCGGCCCCGCGCGGCGACGCCGGGCATCCCGTCAGCGATCTCGGCAAGCGCCGCCGCCACGACCTTGCCATTCGCCTCGGTCTGTTTCTCAAGCGCGCCGTCGCTCCAGTACGCGCGCAGCGCCGCTGTCCCGGTGACCAGCGCGGGGTCAAAGCCGCGGAACGTTCCCGAGTGTTCACCTGGCGCCCAGATGTCCAGGCCGGGCCGCAGCAGCGTGAGGGCCAGCGGCAGTCCGTAGCCGCCGATGGACTTCGACAGGCACACGATATCGGGGGTGATGCTGGCGGCTTCGAAGCTGAAGAACGGGCCGGTGCGGCCGCAGCCCATCTGCACGTCGTCGACGATCAGCAGGATGCCGTGCGTCCGGCAGCGGTCAGCGAGCCCGCGCAGCCAGTCCCGGGAGGCGACGTTGATCCCGCCTTCGCCCTGCACGCACTCGACGATCGCCGCGGCCGGCAGGTCAAGCCCGCTGCCGGAATCGCCGAGCAGCTGGTCGAACCAGGCGAAATCGGTGTCCTCGCCGCCGTCGTAGGGGAGGGGCGTCGCGTTGGTGAGCGGCAGGCCGGCGCCGCGGCGGTGGAATCCGCTGCCGGTGACCGCCAGGGAGCCGACTGTCATGCCGTGGAAGCCGTGGGTGAAGCACGCGACCTCGGTCCGGCCGGTGACCTTGCGGGCCAGTTTCAGCGCCGCCTCGACGGCGATGGTGCCGGCCGGCCCGGGGAACTGCACCTTGTAGTCAAGGTTCCGCGGGCGCAGGATCAGCTCGTCAAGCGCGGTCAGGAACCCGGCCTTGGCGACGGTGTACATGTCGAGGGAGTGGACGACCCGGTCCGCCGTCAGGTAGTCAAGCAGCTCCGCCTTGAGCAGCGGGTTGTTGTGCCCGTAGTTCAGCGCTCCAGCCCCGGAGAAGAAGTCGAGATAGGCACGGCCGTTCTCGTCGTAGAGCCAGCTTCCCGCCGCCCGGTCGAATACCGCCGGCCATTTGCGGCAGTAGCTACGGACCGCCGACTCTCGTTCATCGAAGATCCCCATGCTGTCCCCCCTGGGTTGCCGGATTGCCCAGCCAGCGCGCACCTGGCCGGATGTCCGAACCCTTCATCGCGAATGAATCGGCCTCGAGCAGCGAGCCCTCGGCCATGGTCACGGCGTAATGCACCAGGGCACCGGTGCCGATCGTGCAGCCCCGCCCGATGGTGATGCGGTCCGACTTGAAGACACCGTCTTCCAGCGAATGCGACTGGAGCAAGCAGGCCATGTTGAGCGTCGCTCCGTCGCCGACGCTGACGAGGCTCCGCTCGGAGATGGCGCAGCCGTCGTCGAAGACCCGGCGGCCCATCTGCACGCCGAGCAGCCGCCAGGCCACGGGCTTGAACGGCGTGCCGTCGAATATCCGCATGAAGGTCACCGACGGCACCTTCCAGTACCGCTCGTGCCGCCAGAAGGGCAGCTGGTAGATCGAGCAGAACCGCGGCCGCAGCGGGCGGAAGCCGGTGACCGCGCGATCGGCCACGACGAACGCGATGATCAAGACGGTCAGGTCGGCCGCAATCAGGCCCGCGGTGCCCGCCAAGCCCGGCCAGCCGCGGGATGTAACAGGCAGCAACGCCACGGCGAAGAACGAGCACAGCAGCGCGAAGCGCACCAGCAGGTGCAGCGCGATGGTCACGAGGTTGTGCCTGGTCTTCGCGGCGATGCGGCGGTGCCGTTCCGGTTCGGTGCCAAGCTCGTCGAACCGCCTGTCGCGCGGCACGGAGCGGGGGATCTCGAAGGAGGGCGAGCCGAGCACGCCCGCGTTTTCCCGCACTGGACCGGTGACCGGGACCATCGCCTTGGTCGCGATCAGGCAGTTCTCCCCGGTACGCGCACCCGGGGGCCACGCGAGGTCGTTCCCGAGGAAGTTCCGCGGGCCCACGGTGACCGGCACGACCCGGAAGGCGGAGCTGGAGAAGTCCGCGTTCATCATGGACAGGCCGTCGGAGACCATGGTGCCGGTGCCGATCTCACTGAGCGCGGGGACCTCGTGCCGCAGGGTCGTCCCGAAGTTGGATCCGGTCTGCTCTACCTTGCCCAGGCGGTAGCCGAGCAGCCGGAGATAGCCCGTGATCAGCACGCTGTCCCCGAACAGCAGGTGGAACGCAGGGAAGTTCGACCAGCCCGACAGCAGCCGCTGGATCGTGAAGTGGACACCGTACAGCGGGTAGGTCTTGCCGGGGGTGAGCAGCCGGGTAAGCAGCCGCGGCACCGTGCCCGCGATGATCAGCCCGGCGACGATCAGGCAGGCGAAGAGCACGGCCGCCGCGGCGACCGAGTCGAGCTCCGGCACCCCGCTAAGGATCCGCGGCCGGGACCACAGCAGCACGCCGGCGGCAGCCTCGAGCGGGCCGGCGATGAACAGGATGCTCGCCAGCCGGACCCCGCCGTAGCAGGCACGGCGCAGCCGCCCGCAGTGCGCGGTGCCGGCCGGCCGATAGTCATGACCGGTACCGGCCGGCCGGGCAGGGGAGCCGTGCCAGCAGGCTCCCGGGGGCACCGCCTGCCCGGCGTGCAGCGACGAGGCGTGCCCGAGCTGGGCGCCGTCGCCGATCACGGTGCCGATGTCGAGCACGGTCTGCTCGCCGACGAAGACGTCCTCGCCGAGCGTCACCGGGCCGATCTCGATGACCCCGGCCCTGGCCCGGTAGCCGTTGAGATAGCAGCCCTTCCTGATCACGGCACCCGGGCCGATGGTCAGCAGGTCCGTGCAGACGGGCACGTGCCCGGTGAACAACACCGCGCCGCGCCCCACCTTGGCGCCGAGAGCCCGCAGGTAGAGGCTGTACAGCGGGGTGCCGACGCTGAGCAGCGCGAGCGGGCTGGCGACCAGAAGGCTCTTGACGACCCAGAACCGGACGTAGGCCAGGCTCCAGATCGTGATGCGCCGCGGCTTCCACCGGCCGATGAGCGCCCACTTGGCGGCCACGGGCAGCACGGCGAGGCAGGCCTGAAGCGCCGCGCCAAATACCACGGCGCGTTCCAGCACATCCTCAGCTCTGTTTGCTTCGGACATCCAGCTGGAACCAAAGCCGAGCACCGCGGCGGTCAGCCCGATCAGGCAGCAGAAGGCGAGCAGCTGAAGGGCACCGCACAGCGCGTAGCGCGGCCGGCCTGGCCGGCGCTCACCCACGTCCAGTGCCTCCGGTTCCGCGGGCAGCCGGTACGCTCCTTCGTCCCGCGCACCGTCTATCACGGCGGCAAGGCGGCCCACGGTCCTGTTCAAGTAGATCTCCCGCATCGACGCCGTGCTGCCGTCCGGCAGCGCGGCGGCGAACCGCGCCATGAGCAGCGAGCTGGCGCCGAGCTCGTCGAAGAAGTCGGCGTCAGCCGAGACCTGGTCCAGGCCGAGCACCCCGGCGAGGGCATCCGCGAGCAGCGTCTCCGTTCCAGCCGCCGGCGCACGGTAAGCGCGCCGGGCCGCCTGACGGCGCGGCCCGGACGGCGGTGGCAGGCTCCGGCGATCCGCCTTGCCGCCTGCGGTCACCGGTATCTCCGCGATCTCTTCGAGGTAGGCCGGAACCATGTAGCCGGGCAGCCGCTCACGGAGCCGCTCATAAAGGTGCCCGGCGTCGGCTGGGCTCGCCTCCCGGCGCAGCCGGTAGTACGCGGCGAGTTCCACCACGCCGGGGGCGGACTCGTGCGTGGTGACCACCGCCTGCGCGACCCCTGGCACCTCGGCGAGCAGTGACTCGATCTCGGCCAGCTCGATGCGGTAACCCCGGATCTTGACCTGAGTGTCGATCCTGCCCAGGTGCTCGATCTCGCCTTGTACGCCGACCCGCCCCAGGTCGCCGGTCCGGTAGATGCGCCCCGACGGGTTGTGCGGCATGCCGGCGAAGTCGGGCACGAAGGCCTGGCTTGTCCGGTCCGGCAGGTTCAGGTAGCCGTCGGCCAGCCCAATGCCCGCGATCCCGATCTCGCCGGCCTGCCCCGGCATCAGCAGCCGGTCAGCCCCGGGGTCCAGGATCACGACGGAATACGTTGGCAGCGGCACCCCGATCGTCACCGGCCGGCCCGGTTCGAGCACCGTCCAGGTCGCGGAGACGGTCGCCTCCGTGGGGCCGTACACGTTGAGGAACCGCCTGCCCGGGCGGTGCCAGCGGTCCGCGAGCTCGCGCGGGCACGGCTCACCGGACACCAGCAGGAACCGCAGCCCTGGCAGGTCGTCGTCCAGCGTGGCGAGCAGCGTTGGCACGCAGCACAATGCGGTGACACCCTGCTCGCGCAGGAAGCCGGCCAGGTCGGAGCCGAGCAGGTTTGCGCCGCGCGGTTTCGGCACGAGCGTGGCACCGGCCAGCCACGGCACCCAGGTCTCCTCGATAGCGAAATCGAACGCCATTGTCAGCCCCTGGTACACCCGGTCCGCCGCGGTGTAACCGTAGGTCTCGGCCGCCACCCGGACGAAGTTGCAGATGCTCGGGTGGCTGACCGCCACTCCCTTCGGCCGCCCGGTGGTGCCCGACGTGTAGATGACGTAGCACAGGTCGTCGCCCGGCGGGCCGGTCTCGTCGGCGGTGAGCCGGGCGCCGCTTTCCGCGCTGAGCCTGGCCACCTGGTCGACGTAGACGACGTCCGGGCCGCCCGTCTCGTCCGCGGCCACGAGCCCGGCCAGGCGCGAGTGGGACAAGACCACCCGCACCGCGGCGTCGGAAACGATGTAGGAGATGCGCTCCGGTGGAAACCCCGGGTCGAGCGGCACGTACACCGCGTGCGCCTTGAGTGCGCCGAGCATGCACACGTAGCCGTCCACCGCGTCGTCGAACAGCAGGCTGACCCGGTCACCGGGCCGGACGCCGAGCGTCCGGATGAGGAACCGCGCGACCTGGTTCGCCGCGGCGTCAAGCTCGTCATATGTCAGCCGGCCGGCTGGCCCGTCAACCGCGAGTACGCCGCCGCGGCCCGAGCGCCGCAGGTCGTCGCAGCTTGCCTCGTACAGGTCAGCGAGTCGCTCGCCGGCCTGCCACCGAATCCTGTTGTCTCCCGGTGCCGTGAGAATCTTCCCGCCGACGCCAACGTCAAGGACCATGGGTGCCCCCTGCTCCCTGCCCTCTGTCACCGGATCGGTACCTACCTCGGTACCTACCTCGGTATCTGTACGGTATCTATACGATGCGGCCGGCCGGATGGATTGGATGGCTGACGGCCCTGACAACATCGACTGCATGGCGGTCCGTCAGATTGCGCCCGGCTCGGCCCACGTGTGGCTGGGAACGTCGACGGGCGTGGTCAGCACAGAGGAGTTCGCAGTGCTGTCTACTGAGGAGCGCAACCGAGCGCGGACACTGCGGGGAACTGCCGCCCAGTCGTACGCGGCAGCGCACGTGGGGCTCCGTCAGATCCTCGCCGGCTACCTGGGCGTCGCCCCCGCTGAGCTTGAACTGGGACGTACGCCCTGTCCAGGGTGTGCGGACCTCGCACACGGGGCGCCGGCTGTCGTCTGGCCGCAGACGGCACTGACCTTCAGTCTCAGCAGGTCAGACAGCTGCTGGCTGCTGGCCGTCGCGGAGGGACGGCCGATCGGCGCGGATCTCGAGACCGCCCTGCACGCCGATCCGCTGCGCATCGCCGCGCTCGCCTGCACCCCCCGGGAGCAGGCACTGCTGCGCGGCTTGGCGGACCCGGCAGAGCAGCGCGAGTTCTTCCTGCGCTGCTGGACAAGAAAGGAAGCCGTGGTCAAGGCGGTGGGCATCGGACTAGGCGCCGACCTGCGGCAGATCCACGCCTGCCCTGAGCAGCGCGGACCGGTCGAAGTCCGCTACGGCATCGCCCCCGGGCCGCAGAGCTGGCTTGTCGATGAGCCAGCCTGCGGCCCAGGTGTCCATGCGGCAGTGGCCCGCACCGCGGACAGCACCGGAAGCATTCAGGCACTCCGCTACGGCACCGTGCCCTGACATGGCCCGGCGCGTGCTATCAGCCCGGACGTCATCGCGCCTAATCTTTTTTTCTGCTTGCCAGGCTGGTCAGGCGCCTGGCTGGCGTGGCCATGGAAGAGGCGGCGTTCGCCGATGGTCCAGGCGACGGTGGTGAGCAGGCGGTCGGCAGGAACTGGCTCACTGGGAACCTGACGGCGCGCACCGGCGCCCCGCCCGCCGCGGACGCTCAAGGTCGCGAAGTAACCAGGAACCGGCCGGCCAAACGGCGCGTCAGATAGACGTGACTGTGTTCTCGCGGACTGCCCGGGTTGCCGCCACGGCGGCACTGGGGCTGACGATCGCGCTGGCCGGCTGCGCACCCGCCGCCGCGCCGTCATCGGAGCCCGGCCCGGTCAGTGCCACCGCGTCCCCGGCCGCGGCGCAGCCGGTGCCGCCGTACTATGCGGCCATCTGGGCGGCACGCTCGCCCGCATGGAACAGCCCGCAGAACGTGACGATCCGCGACACCTACACCGCCAGGACCCTGCTCACCGTCAAGCCGCCCGCGCCGTACCAGACGTTCTCCTTCGTCGCGGGAACCGGCGTGGCAGGCCGGTGGATGGTCGGCGCCCAGCGCTGGCACCCGGGCCTGTACACCGGGAACAACAACTCTTCCCAGTTCAACAAGCTGTACTTGCTGACCTATCACCCTGGGAACGGCCCGGCCGCGCTCACCCCGCTGCCCGTCGCTCCGATCCAGGTGAACCAGCTGCTCGGCAACGTCACGACACCCGAGATGAACGCCGGCACGCACCTGCTCGCGGCGGTCGCGCTGTCACCGGACGGACGGCAGCTGGCCACCATCGTGACGTCGAAGGCGGGCTACCAGGTACGGATCGTGGCGGTACCAGGCGGCGCGGTGCGGTCATGGTCCGCGCCGGCCCCCAGCCTGCCGATTGGGTACCAGGGCGCGTACATTCCCACCGCCTACGAGGCACGGTTCACCCTCACCTGGCTCAATGACCAGCGCACGCTCGCCATCGGGCAGTCCGGCTACACCGTTGACGCTCGCATCGGGACGCAGGTGCGCTACCTGGACACCAGCGCACCGCAAGGCAGCCTGCTCACGGCGAGCCGGACGGTCACCCCGTCGTTCCCGCCCGCGCCGCACTTCACGGGACTGTCGCCCGAGCATCCGGCCCCGCAGTCGTGCAACCTGCCGCCGGTCGCCACGAGGGACGGCACCGCGATGCTGTGCCCCGGCTACGCGGCCACTGGCATAAACGCGGCCGGCTACATAAACGTCGGATTCTGGGTGCTGTCCGCGCGGACCGGGCAACTGACCGGCATCTGGGCGCCGCACGGCATCTGCTGCGCCATCAGCGCCAGCTACCTGCCCAGGATCATCTGGGCGAGCCCGGACGGCCGCACCGCCATCATCACGGGAGTCACCGCCGTGAACCAGGGCTCCCAGCTGTTCATCCGCGAGGCCACCGGCACACTGCGGCAGATCCCGTGGCCCGGCTTCATCCACGTCCCCCTCCTCGGCAACATCGTCGAGCCCGACGTCGCCTGGTAGCGCACTGGCCTGTGCACCCGGGCCGGAACCGTGGACGCCGCCGTCGCCCGCTCCTGACGGCGCGGTGTTCCTGCCCGATGGCCAGGAATTCGACGATCTCCTGCGCGGAGCCGTCAGGGACGCGCTGCCCCGCGGCGCCGGGGCCTCCCTGTCGCCGCATGGCGGCCGGCCGTGGCTGAAGGTGACCGGGCCGTGCGACACCGCCGAAATCCTGAACGCGGCACTCGCGGCACTCGGCCGCCCCACGCTGAGCTAATCACGGCGGCCGCCGCGCAGCGCACCAACCCGTTCGGGATAACCGCCTACGATTGCGCGGTGAGCGACATCTGGGCGGAGACCGCGGGCCAATCCGGCATATCCGCCGGAACTGATCGGGCACTTCGACATCACGCCGGAGAACGTCGTGTTCCGTGACGGCAGGGCGTATGCGCTGATCGACTTCGACCTGGCACAGCCGGTTACCTGGGCGGTCGAGATGTTCAAGGCGATGCTGTGGTGGGGGACGCTGTTCGATCCGTGCGACGCCGACCCGCTGCTGCGGCACGTCGACGTGCCACGGCGGGTCCGCATCCTCGCCGACAGCTACGGCCTGTCCGGCACCGACAGGGAGCGGATCATGGAGGTCGCCATGCTGCGCACCCGGCGGTCGTGGCACCTGATGAGACTGCGGGCGCAGACCCTGGGCGGCGGCTGGCAGCGGCCCGGCTAAAACCGGTTGAGCCTTCGTTCCGCGGTTCCGTAGCGTTGCCCGCGGCCCGTCCCCGTGAAGACGACAGGACACACCCGCGTGACCCCGCCTGCTCTTTAGACCTGACACCTTCTTCCGCTCACCGCTAGCCGACCCTCTCGTCGGTTCCGCCGGGCTGCCATCGCGCGCCCGGTCGTACAGCGTTTGAGGCTGCGCGCAATCGGCCTCGTGTCAGGCATAGAGAGATCATGTCTGCACAACCTCATACCGTGCTGCGCTGGGTCGTCCGCCGGACCAGGCTGCCGCTGCTGTCGCTGCGGTGCGTGGCCTGCCGCTCGGAGTCGGCCACCGCCGGCGAGGGCAGGTTCCGGGTCAACGCCAACGGCAAGCTGCTTGACGTGTGGCTGCTTGTCCGATGCCTGTCCTGCGACCGGACGACCAACCTCACCGTGCACGAGCGGGCACCTGTCAGGTCCTTCGATCCGGGCGAACTCGACGGCTACTACGCCAACGATCCGGAACTGGTGGCGTCCAGGCTGCTGGATCCGCTGCTCGCCCATCGCAACCGCTTCACCCTGGACTGGACGGGTGCCTGGCGGCTTGACACCCCGCGGGCGTGGCCCGAGGATGCGTGGCCGGTCCAGGTGGAGGTCGTCTTCGCAGATCCGGTGCCGGTCCGCCCGGAACGGCTCATCGCGCAAGGGCTCGGCCTCAGCAGGAACGAGGTGCTGCGCCGGATCAAGTGCGGCATTCCGCTGCGGCGTCCGACAAGCACCGGGTTCACCTTTACCGTGCTCAGCTGAGACTAGGGGAGTAGCTGCACGGCGGTGATCGGCTGGCCCGCAGTCACTCGCCGGCGGCTGCGGCGCAGCACGAGGGCCGTGATCACGACCGCCGCCAGGGTGACGCCGAGCATGATCGTCGCGAGGGCGTTGACCGCTGGCGTGAGGCCGAAGCGGACGGCCGAGTACAGCACGATCGGCCAGGTGTTGGTGGTGCCGTTCGTGAACGCGGGCAGCACGTAGTCGTCGAAGGAGAAGGTGAACGACAGCAGGGCAGCCGCCACGATCGCCGGCATCAGCCGCGGCAGGGTGACCTGCCGGAAGGTGGCCAGCGGCCCGGAGCCGAGATCGTAGGCGGCCTCCTCGAGCGTGTCGCCCATCCCCACGAACCTCGCCCTGATGATGAGCATGGTCAGCGAGGCGTTGAACACCACCTGCCCGATCAGGATGGTGACGTTCCCGAGCCCGGGGAAGGCCGGGAACACCTTGCGCGCCTGCACGAAGAAGATCAGCGACGCCACGGCGATCACGATCTCTGGCACCACGAGGGTCAGGTAGACCAGGGAGTCGAACGGGGCGCGCAGCCGCGGCCGCATCCGGGCCAGCGCCAGCGCCGCGCACAGCCCGAGCACGGTGGCGATGACCGATGCCTCGGCGGCGATCCGCAGGCTCACGAAGATCGCCGGGATGAAGGTCGGGTCGTGCAGGCCGGCGCTGAACCAGCACCCGGTGAAGCCGTTCCATACCGCGATGTTCCCGATCTGGGTGGGCGGGATGGCGCAGACGTTCGTCCCGTGGAAGCTGGCCAGGGCGGCCGCCGACGGCTTGTTGAAGGCGAACACCGCCATCACCACGATCGGCAGGAACAAGAACGCGTAGACCAGCACCGCCCAGGCGGTGAACGCGTGCTTGGCTGTGAGCCGGGGCCGCCTACGCACCGAACCGCTCCTCTTTGGTGGCGACCAGGATGTACACGATGACGAACACCGACAGCGCCAGCATCAGCGAGATCGACAGGGCCGAGCCGAACGGCTGGTTCTGCGCCTGGTTGAACTGGTCGCCGATGACGTTACCGACGAACTCGTAGTTACCGCCGGACAAGATGTTGGGGATGATGTACTCGCCGGTCATCGGGATGAACACCAGCAGCGCCCCGGTGACCACGCCGGGCAGGGTGAGCCGCAGCGTGATCTCACGGAAGGCGGTGAACGGGCGCGCGCCAAGGTCGGTGGCGGCCTCGATCAGCGTCCAGTCCATCCGCTCGAGCGAGGCGAACACCGGCAGGATGAACAGCGGCAGGTAGTTGTACACCAGGCCCACCGCGACGGCGTACTTGGTGTACAGGATGTTGATCCCGAGGTCCCTGGCGAGGTAGCCGTTGGGATCGAGGATGATCTTCAGCGCGTAGGTGCGGATCAGGAACGACGTCCAGAACGGGACGACGATGATGAGCAGCGCCAGCATCTTGTACGTGCTCAGGTAGCGGGCCATCCAGTAGGCGACCGGGTAGCCGACGGCGATCGTCA
>Ga0335083_10007349_pt1 | contig 13624 bp, 11 predicted proteins | sample Lox_Sample_42_FD_206716 | JGI IMG/M metagenome (GOLD analysis project Ga0335083, IMG submission 206716) | Soil microbial communities from Loxahatchee National Wildlife Refuge, Florida, United States - Lox_Sample_4.2 | ecosystem: Environmental > Terrestrial > Soil > Wetlands | place: USA...
AGCCGATGACCTTGAGATAAGTGAAGTCGGTCTGCCAGAGCTGGTTGGGCGCCGTCGTCTTGTCCTTGAACTCGTCTGCGGCCTTCATCACGATGAAGGCTGGACTGGCGATCAGATCATGGGCCTTGAGCAGCCGATAGACCGATGCCTCCGAGACAAAATAGCCTTCGGTATCGGTAAAGCGCACCGCCAATTCCCGCGGCGACAACGCGGATTCGTCCAGCGCCAGATTGACAATGTGCTCGCGGACATCATCCGGAATGCGGTTCCAGATGCGATCCGGCTTGGGATGTCGGTCGTCCAGAGTTTCTGGCCCGCCGGTCTGGTACAGATCGTACCAGCGATAGAAGGTGGCGCGCGGAATACCGATCTTTTCCAGCGTACGCCGCACCGGCAGGGCAGACTGCTCGACCAGCCGGATGATCTCAAGCTTCTCGGCGGCGGGGTATCTCATGCGGCGTCCTCCCCATCCGCCGTCACGCTTTTTTTGAGCAGGCGGTTTTCCAGCGTCAGTTCCGCAACGACCTCCTTCAGCGCGCTCGCCTCACGCCGCAGTTCCTTGACCTCGTCCGTGGTCGCCGCCCGGGCGGTATCGCCAGCCAGGCGCCGCTTGCCCGCATCGAGAAAGTCCTTCGACCAGCGATAATAAAGGTTCTGGACGATCCCCTCGCGGCGGCAGAGCTCGGCGATACTCTCCTCGCCGCGCAGGCCTCCAGCACGATGCGGATCTTGTCCTCCGCCGAAAAGTGCCGCCGCGTCGCGCGGCGGATGTCTTTGATCGCGTCTTCCGCCGGCCGCTTCTCCGGCCCGGATTTCTGTCTCATCTTCGCTCCTTGAAAGGCTACGATGAGCCAGAAATCCTCCCTTCCTCAACCCACCCAATTTGTCTCATGAGTGCTGACGGCGGACATTCTGCAAGGTCTTCTTGCTTCGAAACCGCTGCATGGCCCGCTCTCGCCGTCGAAACGGCTGATGCGAATTCTCCGCCCGATTGTTGAGCCGACGACCGAAGGCGGTTGTCGGGGGTGACGCGGGCAAAGGCTGAACGGAGAGAATGCGCCAGGAGCTGCCGTTCCCGAACGAATCTTCGAACGCGTCAGCTCAACCCGACGCGCAACACTCGTTCCAAGCAATCGAGCGTCGCGAATCGACGTTAAGCGGACGCTGCGGATCGCTGTCTCTCGTGTAGCTATGACTCGGAGCTTGCCGCCGCGCCCAGGCGAGGCGGCAAGTTCACCATGACAGGTAAGCCGAATCAGAAAACGCTCTCCGGGTTGTAGAACCTCGCGGCGTTATCCTTGGTGATGATTGGCGACGGCAACACCGTTTGCTTCGGTGCGGCCGCCCCGGCGAGGATCGCCATCAGGCGGTTGAAGCCGGCGCGGCCGATTTGATCCGAGTTGTTCTGGCCAGTCGCGCCAAAGTTCGTGCCCTCAGACATGATCTCCTTCAGGGTGCCCTTTTCGCCGTCGACCGAAGCGAGAAAGATCTGTTCGGACCGGCGGGCGTCCTTGATCGCCTTCTGCGCGCCCTGGCACATCGAGTCGTTCTCGCAAAAGACGGCGGAGATGCTGGGATTCTTGGCTAGCATCTGGTCCATCAGTTTAAACCCGCCATCGACGCTCCAGCCACCGAAGTCGGGCGCTTTCTCGACCGTGATCTCAGTCTTCTCAACGACCGAAAGCATGCCGTTGGTCCGCGCCAGGCCGATGGAGTTGTCGGCCGGTCCGCCGCGGAGGACGACGACCGTTCCCTTCCCGCCGAGGCGCTTGGCGATGTAATTCCCGATGCCCACGCCGATCGCGTAATTGTCTGGGCCGATCCAGCTGGTGTAGTCCCCGCCCTTGAAGTCGCGGTCGACGAGGACGACCGGAACGCCTGCGTGCTTGGCGGCGTCGAGCGCCTCGGGAGCCGCCTCGAGCGGACCGCCGCTGATGATGATTCCGTCGACCTTCTGTGACAGCAGATCCTCAACATTCGAGGTCAGCTTCGCGGCGTCGCCCTTGGCGTCGGTCGATAAGACTTTGATGTTCGGGTAGACCGAAGCCGCATCGGCGATCGCTCGATCCATGCCGACGAAGTAGGAACAGCACAGGGTGAAGTTGACCACCCCGATCTTGATGTCCTTGGCGACTGTCGGAGTCGCCGCGACGGCTGCGACGAGACAACCCGCAGCCGATATGATCTTGGTTAGATGTTTCACGCTCTACCTCCCACGATAATGGCCCCGGAAACGGCCCGGCGCCGTTGAGCTTTTCAATCCTTCTTTCGTCTCGCCAACACCGCAACGAGGATGATGAGGCCCTTCAGGAACTGCTGGTAGTAGGACTCGACGTTGAAGAGGTTCAGGACGTTGTCGACCATCGCCAGCGCGAGCACTCCGCCGGCCACGCCAGCCACCGTGCCGCCGCCGCCGCCTAGGATGCCGCCGCCGATAACCACCGCAGCGATGGCGTCGAGTTCGTAGCCGATGCCGACGGAGGGCTGGGCAATGCCAAGCCGCGAGGCAAGCAGCACGCCGGCGAGCGCAGCCAGCAACCCGCTGATGCCGTATGCGGCGAGGAGATGCCGGTGCACGTCGATGCCTGCAAGCCGCACGGCCTCTTGATTGACGCCGATCGCATAGACTGCGCGGCCGGAAGTCGTGTGATTGAGATAGAACCACACGACCGGCGCGGCGAGGAGTAGCAGCAGCGCGGGCACTGGCAGCGGCCCAATGAAGCCGCCGCCAAGGAGACTCCGGAACAGAGGATCGATCGGGTACTTGGGCGTCGCGGAATAAACGTAGAGGAGGCCGCGCAAACTCCCCATCGTCGCCAACGTCACAATGAACGGCTGAAGGCGGAATTGGGCAATGATGAAGCCATTGAGCAGCCCGACCGCGAGTCCAATCAGGAGAGCGATGAGGATCGCCGCCGGGAACGGCATCTGCTGCTGGAGTCCCGTCGCCAGCAGCCCGGCAAAGGCGAGGATCGAACCGACCGAAAGGTCAATGCCGCCGGTCAGGACGACGACGAGCATCCCGAGGCTCAGAAAGCCGTTTGTGACGATCTGCCGAGAGATGCTCACGATGTTGCGCGCGGTCAGGAACGTGTCCGTCGCGACGCTGGCGAACACCACGAGGACGAGAATGGCGACCGCAAAGCCGACGTTGGCCGGGTCGAACCGCGCTCGGCGGCTCGGCGCCGTCTCAGTGGCAAGCGGTTTGCGAACGGCGTTGGTCATGGCGCCTACGCCGTCATCCGGTCGATTTCGACGCCAACCGCCAGGGCAAAAACGCGTTCCATGCTGAGTTCCGAGCGCTCGAGTGCGGCGACGATCCGCCCTGAGCGCATGATCAACAAGCGGTCGCTCATGCCGATCGCTTCCGGCATTTCCGACGAGATCAGCAAGACCGCGCTTTCCGCTGAAACCAGGTCCGCCATCATCCGGTAGATCTCGACCTTGGTGGCTATGTCGACGCCGCGGGTCGGTTCGTCGAAAATGAAAATGCGCGTATGATCGAGCAGCAGCCACTTTGCCAGCACGACCTTTTGTTGGTTGCCGCCGCTGAGCTGACGCACCGCGCGACTGACGCCGCGCGGACGCACCGCGAGCGCGTCGAGCTTTGCTTCGACGATCTTATGCTGGAGCTTGCGGTTGAGAACGCCGCGCCGGGAGACGCGGTCCATCGAAGCAAGCCCGCCGTTGTCGAGGACACTGAGGTCGAGCGCAAGCCCGTCCCGCTTGCGGTCCTCGGTCACGAACGCGATGCCGTTGGCGATCGCGTCTGCAGGGCGCGTCACTGCGACCGGCGCGCCGGAGACAAGGATTTGACCGGACGTCGCCGGCGTCGCCCCGAACAGGGCCCTGGCGACATCGGTCCGGCCGCTACCGACGAGCCCGAACATACCGACGATCTCCCCGGCGCGAACGGAGAAGTTCACGTCCTTGAACACGCCTGCGCGACAGAGGCTGCGACACTCGAGAAGGGTGGCGCGGGGGCGGGCGATACGGGTCGGATAGATCGCCGCAAGCGAGCGGCCAACCATCGCATGAATCAGCGCGTCGCGGGTGAGGTTCTCGGTCTTGGCGGCGAGCACGTTGACTCCGTCCTTCAGGACGATGACCTCATCGGAGATTTCGAAGATCTCCTCGAGCCGGTGCGAAATATAGATGACGATGATGCCGGCGGCGGTGAGCTTACGAACTTTGCCGAACAGGATGCCGGTCTCGCGCGCGGAAAGGATCGATGTCGGTTCATCGAGGATCAGAATCTTGGGTTGGCCGGCGAGCGCTTTGGCGATCTCGACGACCTGCTGCTCGGACACGCTGAGCTCGGAAACGAGAGCGCGGACATCGATCCGATCAAAGCCGAAACCGGCCAATTCATCGGCTGCCACGACATAAGCTCGCGGCCAATCGACCCACCAATTAAGGCGACGATGCGGCATCTTGCCGAGTAGGATATTCTCGGCAACGCTTATGTGCGGGAGAAGACTGAGTTCCTGATAGACGGTGCGGATGCCGAGTTCGATGGCGTTGCGCGGATCGCGAATGGCGACCGGCTTGCCCGCGAGGGCGATTTCGCCCGCTTCGGGCTGAACTGCGCCGGACAGAATCTTGATGAGCGTGGACTTTCCCGCGCCGTTCTCGCCGCACACCGCCAACACGCGGCCGGAATCGACGGTGAACGATACGTTCCTGAGCGCCGGGTTGCCGTCGTAGGTCTTGCTGACGTTGTTGACGCTCAGCGCCGCCATCTCATCCAGACTCGAGAAAGACATCACTCATGAGCAGCGTCTTCTGCTCTGTCATGTCAAGCAGGGTGTCGTGCAGACCTTCTCGAGCGTTGCCACTTTGTTTGGTGCCCCCGAACGGCAGGTTTTCGATACGGACCGCCGTTGTGTGATTGACCACCACCGTACCTACGTCGAGCTTCTGGAACGCCCGCATGATGCGGCCCACATCGCTCGTATAAATGGCGGCCTGCAGGCCGTAGGATGTGTCGTTGGCGACGTCGAGGGCCTGATCGAAATCCGAGAACGGGAAGATCGGCAGAACTGGACCAAAGATTTCTTCATAGTAGGCTGGCGTCCCGCGTCGAACGCCGGTGAGGATCGTCGGTTCGTAGAAGTTTCCCCTTCGCGCGCCGCCGACCAGAATGGCGGCACCGTCAGCGACCGCCCGCTTCACCTGGGACTCGACCCGCTTGGCGGCCGCTTCCGTGATGAGGGGCCCGACGTCAGTGTCTTCCGAGCCGGGGTCGCCGACCTTCAACGTTCGCGTCTTGGCGACCAGCATTTCCACCAGCTTGTCATGCAGCGACTGGTCGACGAGCACCCGCTTCACGGCGCAGCAGATCTGGCCATTGCCGCTCGTGAATCGCCCCGAGATCAGATCGGAGGCGACCGACGCCGGATCGGCGTCGGCGCACACGATGGTGGCGTCGTTGCCGCCGAGCTCGAGGTGCACCTTTTTCAACGTGTCGGCCGCGTCCTTCGATATCTGGCGTCCTGCGGCGGTGCTGCCGGTCATCGCCACCATTTGCACGCCCTTCGCGCGCACCAGGGCCGCTCCGACCACCTCCCCGATTCCCGTGACGACCTGATGGGCGGCCCGAGGAAGGCCGGCTGCCTCCATGAACTCCGCAATCCGGAGGATTGTCAGGGGGCATTCTTCTGGTGGCTTGGTGATGACGGCGTTCCCCGCGGCGAGCGCCCCCGCCGCCTTGTGCGACCAGAGCTCCACCGGATAGTTGAACGGGACGATGGCAACGACCACGCCGAGCGGACGGCGAACGGTTACCGCCAGCGAACGTTCGCGGCCCGGCACGGAGTCGAGTGCCATCGCTTTTCCGAAGATGCGCTTGGACTCTTCCGCATAGCCGCGCCATATGCGAACTGCCGCCTTGATCTCGTTCACGATTTCTCGATGGGTCTTTCCGTTTTCGCGGACGAGCATGCGGGCCAGTTCGTCCTTCTCCGCTTCGATGCGGTCGGCGACCCGCAGAAGGATGGCGCAACGCTCATGGGCCGGAACAGCAGCCATGCGCGTCTTGCCCGCCTGCGCGGCGGCAACCGCGCGCTCAACGTCGGCGGCCGCCGCGCTCGGTGCCGTGCCGATGACCTCTCCGGTTGCGGGATTTCGAATTTGATCAACAGCGCCATCGGCGGCAGCCGTCCATGCGCCATCTATTAACATCTCCACCGGCGCCCTCCCGTCTACTGCTCCGGATATTTTTTGGTTTCTACCAAGTGCAAAATAACATGAACGGCCCATCGAGGCTCGCATTGATTGAGATCAAGCGGCCTGCTCGGCCACCTGTGTATCCAACCCACGTCCAAGGAAGGGACGGGAACGAACACTGGTTCGCTTCTGACACTTGCCATCGGCTTGGACCGTCCGCTTTTGGTGAATTGACCGATTCGCCGCGTCGTCGGGGAACGACCCCTGTTTTGCGCATTGCGGCCGTTCCGGGTGGCGGCTCCGAATGATCGCAGTCCTCCCTTCGCGATGTTCTGCCAGCGTCTCGACCAATGCCCGCTCCGGGCGGGTCATACGCTTCCGAGCGCTCGCCGGAACGGCAGGTCACCGGGGCGAAGCCGAAGTAGGCGCTACGGGTGTGTTGCGCCAGGGGCAGGCGTTCGCCTTCTCCCTTGCGGGCCGAAATCGCTGCGCCTTAGTGCATCTAACGGCATCGCCTGGACATAAGCGAGCCTCAACACGTCACTGTGCCCGCCAACCGAGAGCAAGGGTACCCCATCGCCCGCCAGCAGGAGCCTGTGTTTCGGCGTGCAAAATTGGCCGTGATTTGCATCGTTGCCGACGGCGATCGCGAGCTTTTCTCGGTGCAATGGGGTACGCCACGGCGACCACAGTTCGGCGGGCAAGGGCAACGTGCCGAAAAACCTGATACTAGGGATCGACGCGGGCCTGACCAGGACGAAGGCCGCCCTGTTTGACGCTGCGGGCCGAGAGGTGGCCGCTGAAGGCGTCAGAAATGAGATCAGTCGGCCTTTTCCCGGAGCCGCGGAACGCTCGATGGATAAAGCCTGGACGGACGCCGCCAAGGTGATCCGCGGAGCGCTGGCCGCGGCGTCAGCGCGCGGAGCCGACGTCGCGGCGGTCGGCGTCACCGGGGCGATGGTCGGCGTCTGGCCGGTCGACGACGCCGGCCGCCCCGTCCGTCCGGCGGTGCTGGTGGCCGATACACGCGGCCAGGAGGCGATCGACCGCGCAAAGACGAGCGATCCAAACGCCATGGATCGCATCTTCAGGAGCGACGGGTGCGTCGTCGAGCCCGGCTGCATGCTACCGACGTTGCGCTGGCTTTTCGATCACGAACCGGCGCTCATGGCGCGCGCTCGGTATGTCCTCACGTGCAAGGATTGGCTGCGCTTTCGCCTCACGGGCGAATTGGCGGCGGATGTCACCGAAGCCGCGGTCGCCCCTGGCGACGCGCGCGCCCGGGACCGTTCCCTCGAAATGCTCCGCCTCTTCGGGCTCGAAAGCCGCGCGCGCCTCTTTCCTCCCGTCCGCCAGTCCGAATCGATCGGCGGCTTCGTCGACGAAGCGGCGGGGGCGGAGACGGGCCTGCGCGCGGGGACGCCGGTCGCGATCGGCGCTGGTGACGTACCGTGCAGCGTGATCGCCGCGGGCGCCGTCGAGCCCGGCATGGCCTGCACCATTCTCGGCACCACCTGTCACAATGGCGTCGTAACCGATGAGCCCTTGTTCGAGCCGCCGAATATCGGACTTCTGTTCACCTTGCCGGATTCGCTGTGGCTTCGGGTGATGGTCAATCTCGCCGGCACGCCGAATCTCGACTGGGCGCTGCGGACGCTGTTCTCCGAGATCGCCGACCACCGCGCTCGGGCCTCTGCCTACGCCGAGCTCGAGCGGATTGCCGCGAAGCGTCAGGCAGGCGTCGACGGGCTGCTCTATCATCCGTATCTGAGCGAGGTCGGACTCATCGCGCCCGTGGTGGCGCAGGGAGCGCGCGCGCAGTTCTCCGGCCTGCGCGCCTCGCACGCGCGGGCCGACCTCCTGCGCGCGATCTACGAGGGCGTCGCCTACGCCATTCGCGACTGCTACGAGGCGATCGGAAGGCCGATCGCCGAGATCCGCCTCGTTGGCGGCGGCGCGCGCAGCGACTTCTGGAGCCAGACGATCGCCGACGTCGCGGGCAGGCCGGTTCTCGTTCCAGAGGGAAGCGAATTCGGGGCCAAGGGCGCCGCGCTTCTCGCCGGTGTCGCCATCGGCCGAAGCCTATCGGTGCGCGACGCGGCGCGAGCGGCGGGCACCGTCGGCCGCCGTTTCGAGCCAAACGCCAAATCCGCCGCCGTCTACGCCGCCGGCTTCGCGCGATATCGAGCGACGCGCGAGGCGATTGTCACGCTTGCTCAGCCCTGATTGTCGCGGTGGCGGAAAGCGTCCGCGATCTCGGGAACGACTCGCCGCTCGAGCGCCCGTCCTTCGCGGTCGAACAGGTGGCAGGCCTCCGGCGCGAACCCGAGGACGAGAGGAGACTGCGCCACGACCGGCGTCGCGCCATCGACGATTGCGTCCAGCGCGAGGCCGCCTCTGGTCGTCACGCGCACGCCGGTTTCCCGGCCCAGGCGCTCCACCAGCTCGACTACTCCCTCGACCCGCACCGCCCCTGGCCCCGGCAGGGTCACGCTCTCCGGCCGGACGCCGAGGGTGGCCGCGGACCCCGCGTTCAGCCTTCCCGGTCGCACCGGGATGAGCGTCGGCGGCAGGTCGGCGCTCTTCACCGTGACGCCCTCATCGCCGACTGCGAAGACCTCGACCTTGACGAAGTTCATGCGCGGCGAACCGATGAAGCCGGCGACGAACAGGTTTGTCGGGCGGTGATAAAGCTCAAGCGGGCTGCCGACCTGCTTGACCACTCCCGCCTCCAAGACGACGATCCGGTCGCCGAGCGTCATCGCTTCGACCTGGTCGTGAGTGACGTAGACGATGGTGCTGCGAAGCTCGCGGTGCAGCTTGACGAGCTCGGCCCGCATGGCGACGCGCAGCGCCGCGTCCAGGTTGGACAGCGGCTCGTCGAACAGGAAGACGCGTACGTCGCGCACTATCGCGCGCCCCAGAGCGACGCGCTGGCGTTGCCCGCCCGAGAGCTGGGCAGGCCTTCGATCCAGGAGTTCGCCGATATGGAGCGCCGCGGCCGCGGTCTCGACCCTCGCCTCGATCTCGGCCTTCGGCCGGCGCGCCATCTCGAGCGCGAACGACAGATTTTCACGCACCGTCATGTGGGGATAGAGCGCGTAGTTCTGGAACACCATGGCGACGCCTCGATCCTTCGGATCGACGTCGGTGACGTCGCGGCCTCCGATGCGCAGTTCGCCCTCGCTGATCTCCTCGAGCCCCGCGATCATCCGCAGAAGAGTTGACTTGCCGCAGCCGGAGGGGCCGACGATCACCACGAACTCGCACTCGGCGAAGTCGAGGTCGACGCCCTTGATCACCTCGGCGGTCCCGAACCGCTTGCGCAGGCCTTTGAGCGAAAGAGCAACCATGATCAGGCCGAGCCCGTCATTTGATCGCGCCGGCAGTGAGACCGGCGACGAAGTAACGTCCGATAAAGGCGAAGAGGGCGATCACCGGCAGCGTCGTGATGGTGGCGCCCGCCAGCATCAGTCCCCAGTCGACCTGATATTGACCGATGATGCCGGCGAGACCGACCGGGATCGTCTTGTGCGCGTCGCTCTGGATGAGCACCGAGGCGAACAGATATTCGGTCCAGCTCGCCACGAAGGCGAAAATGGCGACGCTGGCCACGCCCGGCGCGATCAACGGCAGGACGATGCGTCGGAGAATGGTCAGGCGCGAGGCGCCGTCGAGCCGCGCGGCTTCCTCGATCTCGATCGGAACCGCGGCCAGAAACGCCCGCATCATCCAGATGGCGAAAGGGACGGCGAAGGTGACGTTGACGATCACGAGCGCAAACGGGTTGTCGATGAGCCCCGCCGCCGACATCATCCCGTAGAGGGGAACCAGCACGACGATGCCGGGAAACGCATAAGCCAGCAGGATCGCGCGATAGAGAAAATCCCTTCCAGGAAATCGCAGGCGGAAGAAGGCGTATCCGGACAGGACCGCGAGCGCCACGGTGATCGCCATCGATGCCAGCGACACAACGACGCTGTTGAGCAGAAAGCGCGGAAAGTCCGACGCTCCCAGGAGCTTCTGGAAGTGTTCGAGGGTGAAGCTGTGCGGGACCATCGTCGGCTGGGATGAGACGATCTCGTTCGTCGCCTTGATGGAGGACGACATGACCCACCAGAAGGGCAGGAGCACGATCAGCGCGAGGACGACGAGGCCGATCGCGAGCGCGAGGTTGACAGCGGGTCCGCGCCGCATCAGCGCACCTCCTCCCGCGGAGCGAGTGTGCGCACGGCAAGGATTGCGAGACCCATCAGAAGGAGCGTGGCGATGACCGACATCGCGGCCGCCTCGCTCAGGCGATAGCCCTTGAAGGCGGTGCGGTAGATTAGGATAGGTAGCGTGGTGGTAGCGTCCGCCGGCCCGCCGCCGGTCAATAGCCAGACGATGTCGAAGACGTTGAAGGAGAGCAGCGTCCCGATCACCAGCAGCACGAACAGGGTCGGTTGCAGGAGCGGCAGCGTGATTCGGCGGAAGCGGGCGAAGCGCGAGGCGCCATCGATGGCGGCCGCCTCGTACAACTCGCCGGGGATGCGCTGCAGCCCGGCGAGCAGCATCACCGCGACGAAGGGAAACCAGCGCCAGGAATTGATGAGGATCAGGGTCGTCATCGCGCTGACTGAGGACGAGAAGAACCCCATGGGACGCCGAATGACGCCGAGTTCGATCAGGAAAGGATTGATCATCCCTCCCGAAGTCGACAGGAGCCAACGCCAGACGATGACGATGACAATGGTCGGCACGATCCAGGTCAGGACGATCCACGTGCGTGCGACACGGACGCCAGGAAAGGCCTGCTCCAGAATCAGCGCCGAGGCCATCGCCAGCACGGTTTGCGCGACCGCGTTCCCCGCAACCCAGACGACGCTGCGCTCCAGGGCCAGCCAGAAGGCGGCGGACGAGAGAACGGAGAGGTAGTTGGCGAGCCCGACGAAGCGCCCCGCCGAGCCGATGATGCGTACGTTTTCGAGGCTCAGCGCGGCCGACGAGACGAGCGGATAGAGCAGGGTCACTCCGAGCCAGATCAGCACCGGAGCGACCAGAGCAGCGGCGAACAGCGCTTCGCGCTGCGCCGCGCCCCGTTGAGATCGACGAGCCGCCAATTGAGCGCTCTACTTGGCGGCCTGCTCCATTTCCTTCTGTCCGGCCGCGACCGCCGCGGCGGGCGTCTCTCCGCCGGTCACGATACGCTGCAGCGTTTCAGCCAGAATGTTCTGTGCGGAAATGGCTCCGATCGAGGGGAACACCTTGTCCGTCGTGAAGCCGAAAAGCATGCCATGCTGGCTGTTGGCGATCATCGTCTCGATCTGCAACTTGTACTTCACCGCAAGAGGGTCGTTCCAGAAGCTCGGCGCCTTCGCGCCGTCCTCGGTCGCGGGCAGGAAGAGGCCAGGCTCCATGTTGAGGAAGCGGCCGTAATTTGCCGGCTCCAGCAGGAAACTGATGAACCTTTCCGCCGCTTGGCGCTTCGCCGGATCCTTGGCGAGGATCATCGCCGCGTTCGAATAGGATATGGTGTTCGACGAAGCCTCGGTGTCGGCGCGCGGGACGGCTGCGACGCCGAGGTCGGCGGGATCGCCGCCCTGTTCGTTGTAGGTCGAGATAACGGTGAACTGAAGCACGGTGCCGCATTTATTGGCGTCGAAGCAGGCCTCGGCCTCGCCCCACGTCCAGTTCGTCGCGTCCGGCGCCGAGTACTTGAACATGTCCTTGTAGAAGGAAAAGGCCTCGACGGTCTTCGGATTGTTGAAGCGCAATGAGCCGTCGTCGTTGAAGAGTTGGGCCGCGCCGTTGTTGACCATCATCGCGTAGACGGTCTGATCGGTGTAGAGCTGCTTGTTGGCGGGCAGTCCTGCGCCGTACATGCCGGCCTTCGTCAGCGTCTCGGCGTCCTTGCGCCATTCGCTCCAGGTCTGGGGCGGCTTGAGACCCGCCTTGTCGAATACGCTGTGCCGATACCAGAGCGAGATCGCCATGTTGTATAGCGGGACTGCCCAGACACCCCCGTCGTATTCGTATGGGCGCAGCGTGGCCGGGATGAAATGATGCTCGGCGTTAAGCTTGTCGGTGAAGTCCTTGACCGAGGTCAACGCGCCGAGGCTCCTGATCACGGTGGTGAAGTCGGGGATCGCAAACAGGATTTCGGGCGCGTTGCCGGCTGCGATCGCCGCCGGCGCTTTGGCGTAGACCTCACCCCAATTTTTGCGGCTCCTGCTTGACCACGATACCGGGGTTGGACTTGTTGAATTCATCGATCAGCTGCTGCACACGCGCGACGCGCTGAGGCGGCTGCTCCATGTGCCAGAGCCTGATCTGCACTTGATCGGCCTGAGCCAGGCCGCTCGCCGCAAGAAGCGCGATGAGACTTGCGAACACGACGTTTCTTCCACGCATGGCTGTCCTCCCGAGGTTTGCCATCAGAGATGCGGAATGCGAGCGCGAAAGCGGGACACGAGCGCGGCGTTGCGGTTCGCTGCGCCGGGCATGTTCGCGCTCACGTAAACAGGCGGATCGCCGCCCTCTGCGATCAATCGCGCCGAGGCTTCGACGAAGAGGGCGTTGAGGAGCGCGGCCCCTGTGACGGTCGAGAGTGGTCCCGCTTGGACGTCGTCAGCTAGGGCGAGGCTCGCATCGCCCGGGGAAACGCGATTGTCGAGAACGATGGAGGCGACGTCGGCAAGTCGCTCGCGCCCCTGAGCCGCCTGCCGCGAATAGGCTTCCGAGGTGACCGCGATGACAGTTGCTCCGGTTGTTCGCGCATATTTCGCCGCCTCGACGGGAACGGCGTTCACCCCGCTCGTGGAAAAGACGACGACGACGTCGCGGGCTCCGATCGGATAGCGGGAGATAATGAGCTCGGCGAGGCCGGGAAGTCTCTCCATACGCGTGCTCGCGGTCGCCCCTTCATGCAGCATCACGGCGCTCGCCAAGATCGGAGCGACGCAGGCGAGGCCACCGGCCCGATAGTGGCCCTCTTCCGCTAGCATATGCGAATGGCCGGTACCGAAGAGATAGACGAGCCCGTCATCCGCCATGCAGCGCTTGACTGCTTCCGCAGCGGAGGCGAACGCCTCCTCCTGCCGTCCGAGGAGCGAGCCGACGAGCCTCGCCGCCTCTTGAAGATAGAGCGCCGCCGTGGGGGACGCCCGCGCTTCCGGGCGTCCTGCTGACGCTGGTTGGTGCTCTTCGCCCATCCCCTTCCTCGCGCTTGGGGTCCCGTACCCCGGCGGCGCTTCCTCGCATTGTTCCATATCAAATTCCGGGCGTCGTGATCAGCAGGGCTGACAGGGGAAAATGCGTGTCATCTTCGTGGAATCCTCACAGGGGAGCGCTCGGTGAGGCCTTGTCAGACGAACTCTCCGATCCGAGTCCGGCTGTGATAAGCACTAAGCCATGAGCAACCCGTTTCGATATTTCAACAGCTCGCCCGAAGTGATCCGTCTGGTCGTGATGATGT
>Ga0335083_10007352_pt1 | contig 13620 bp, 10 predicted proteins | sample Lox_Sample_42_FD_206716 | JGI IMG/M metagenome (GOLD analysis project Ga0335083, IMG submission 206716) | Soil microbial communities from Loxahatchee National Wildlife Refuge, Florida, United States - Lox_Sample_4.2 | ecosystem: Environmental > Terrestrial > Soil > Wetlands | place: USA...
TCAGGAGGAGGAGTGCATACCGCATGGTCGTCGCACAATTAAACATTATGACCTGTTCCGGATCGGCGGCGGGCGAGCAACTCAGGAGAAATCGGGCCCCAGGCCGAACTTGCGTCCAAGCTTCACCCAGCGCGAGTCCGCCGCCATTGTGATCTGAGTGCGCAGCAGGTCGCGTTGTTCCCGCATTTGATTCAGCTCGGCCTCAACAGCTTGCCTCTGGTTGATCAATTCGCGCACGACCGCTTTGTCCAAGATGAACGGCTCCTTACGCGCGATTAGAGGCTGCGAGACGTCGCTGTCGAAGTAGATTCCAAACCTGGGGATATCCTCCGTCAAAAGATGCACGTCGCAAAAGCCGGAGCCGAGCAGCTTCTGCTTCAACGAAGTGATGCCGAACTCGCGCATCTCGAGCGTGGCGCCAGAACCTCCGTGGAAGACCAGTTGGTCGTGAATTTCCAATTCGCCGTCAGCGCGTCGATTGATGAGCACCGTGGAATCGCCCAGAGCGACCGTGCGGTAGGTATGCAAGCCGGGGAAATGTTCGCGCAGGTTATCGGAAGGATTGCAGAACACGGTGATCCCGAAAAAGCCACGGGGTTTGAGCAGCCGGCAGACCTCGTCGAGAGCTCGCTCCACGGGCGGCGCGATATGTTCCAGCACGTCAGCCGACAGAATAAAGTCGTAAGTTCCGTATAATTCAGGGTGCGACGCGGTGAAGTCCATGCGGGGCTCACGGTCGTAATAAGTGTTGGTGTAGTCGAACTTCTCGGCTAGCAGCGAGGCGTAGCCTTGCTGATCGCTCATTCCCAGGCCGCGGATCGATTTCAGCTTAGGGAACTCAGGCAATGCCAGGCTTTCGCCAAACAGCTCATCGGAGAGCAGGTGAATCAGGGCGCGCAGCCGGACATTCGATCCGCATGCGCAGGTGGCCGGTTCGGTTGCGAAATGCTCGACCTGGTTGAAGCGGCCGCAGATATTGCAAGCGAACGAAACCATAGAGTCAGAATAGCGGAAGGCCACGTTAGGGAAGGAAACCGAAACTGCCGACGCTGAGCCCGTATAGTTCGCCTTGGGGATCAACCCGGAAGCCTGGCACTTGGAATTCCACCCGCGCGGTTCCTGGCGGAGCCGGATCGAGATTCCAGCGAAGCACTTCCACTGCCGCGTAATCGAAAATGTGCTCGCCAATGAGGCGGCCATCGATCAGGACGCGCAGCCGGCTGCCGCGGACATATTTGAAGAATTCTTTGGCGACATTTACGGTGAGCTCAAACTGTTTTGCGCCGGAGGGCCGCGCCAGCCGCGCGACAGCCGAAGGCCCCGTCCAGCGATAAGGCCCCCGGTCGCCCAGGTTCCATCCGCGCTCCAGTTGCCACAAGGGGGTGGAACGGTCCATTTTGATGTAACTTACATCGGCTGTTTGCGGGGTGTGCGCGATCGTTACAACTGAGCCTGGGGGAGGGGTTGGTTGCCAATCCAGTAACAGCAGCGATTGGGATTGGAGCACCCCCAGCGCGGATTCATCGTCGATTCTTAACGCCCTAGTGTCTTCGGAGCTGTGATGCGCCAATCGCACTGCGGCGGGAATCACGTACCAGCTCATGGGTAAGTCATGATAGAGATAAGTGTTAACGTGCGGATAAGTCTGCGCGGCTTTAACCAGGCTGGCGACGTATATGTGCGCCGCGGCGCCGCGGGCCATTTCGGTGTTTCGAAGCCGGCGGAGGTTGACGAAATTCCACGGAATCCAAATCAGCAGAAGTGCCGCCATTATGGCCTTGGGGCGGCGCTCCGCCAACACGCCCGCCGAGATCGCGATGCCTATCAAAGGTACATAAAGATATCCCGGGGCAAGACGGCCCGGCAGCAGCACCAAGGGAGCAACGAAGGCCGCAAAGCACGCCAGGCCGAACCACAACCTGCGATCGCGAACCAAGAACGGAAGCACCAGGATCGCGAATCCGGCCAAGGGAACCAGCAGGATTTGCCCGGAATAGAACGTCATGCATTGCCCGATGCTGGCTGGATCGAAGCGCAGCGTATAGTCGGAATTACGAGCGGCATTGTTGATCAAAGCCTGCACGCCCAGCACAGCCGATAGCGCAAGGAACGGGGTCAGCCGCTTCCATCGCCGGCCGGCCAATAGCAATTCATATACGCCCAAAACAGCGGGGAGCAGGACAGCGTTTTCCTTGGCGCGGAAGGCGAGCCAAAACAGGATGAAGCTGACGATCCAGTGCCCGTCGACATAAGCGATGAGACTCAACAGGCATAATGATCCGCATAACAGGTCGAACACGTACATCGGCTCCCAGTGCACGCTGAACAGGGCCATGTGGACGGCGAAAAACACCGCGCCCACCGAGGAGGCCAAGAGAGACAATTGGAGCCGACGCATCAGCAGTACCAGGAGCACGGCGTTGAAGATGTGCAATATCTGCAAGGCCGCTACGTAAGGAGGAAACCAAAGGCCAAACCAGTGCCCCATCAGCTTGAAAAACAGCATGCCGACGGGCCGGAAATTGTTAAAAAACACCTTGGGAACCAGCAGCGGCTGGAGGAAATCGCGAGCGCCCAGCGCTTGCGTAAGCGACAGATTGTCAATAGAATCGGCTTGAAAATAGCTCTTGTAGGCGCCGCGATTGGCGACAGCGAACAGCAGCAGCGCGGTCAACGCCAGAATTGGCGGAAGCAGACGACGCCGCCAGCCGGATAAATTGAGGCGGCGGCCGATCAAAGCAACGCGCTCGCCGTCCGCGGGTTCTACTGGGTGCAAAATCTCACCTGCATTATCTTAATGGTCAGTTTTCGTGTCACGTTCACTGCACCGCTTCAGAATACAAGGTTCAGCCCAGTGTCCGCCGCACTCAGCCAAGCAGGATTTCAATTCCGTAGCGCGTACAAATTTCGAGATTGGTAAAGATTTCCGCACCAGGCGATCGGCACAACTCGGCAGATGGACGGGCTGCGTGCTGCAAATCCCGGAAAACCGAATCATCGGGTGTGCCCCAAAAAACGGCGAATTTGGCAAGACATGTGCGCTCATGTATCGCCTAGGAGGTGCCCTATTATGCAACCGTTACAAGCTTCCGCGGAGGAGGCGACGTGACTACACGTTTCCGACCGAGTGCGGCGCTAACGCTCGTCGCCTTGCTCGCGGTTTCCGGAGCGATGCTGGCCCAGACCGCCCGTTACGTGGCCGTCAATACGGTCAAGCCAGTTTCCGTTCAACCCAAAGCCGGGCCCGAAATCGAGCCCGTGGTCGTGCAGGCCTTGAAGACCATGAGCGATCAGCTTCGGGCGGCCAACAACTTCTCATTCACGGCGCACGTTATGCGCGAGGAGCCCGCTACCAACGGTCAGATGCTGGACTTCTTCCGGCGCATCAATGTCCAAGTGCAACGCCCCAATAAAATGCGATTGGAGGTGCGTTCGCCCGACTCTGACGTGAATCTCTGGTACGACGGAAAGACCGTCACCATCATGCCAAACACGGCCAAGATATACACCGTCATTCCGGCGGGGACCATCGACGCCACATTGACAATGCTCAAAACAAAACTCGACGAGCATACGCCTTTACGGCCATTCTTATCGAGCGATCCATACTCTATGCTCCTGGACGGAGACGAAAGCGGCAACGAAGTTGGAATCGTGAACGTCAACAACGAACAATTGTTGCATCTCGCCTTCAGAGAGCCTGACGCGGACTGGCAACTTTGGCTGACCGGACCGAAGCAGGTTCTGCCACACCGGATGGCGATCATCTACAAAACAGTGGAAGGCCAGCCGCGGGTGAATATCGAGTTTTCGGATTGGAATCTGAATGCGCAAATCCCAGCCAGCGCCTTTCTGTTTTCTAAGCCGGCGGGCGCGGTGGAGGCCGGTTTAAACGCAGTCAGGCCCAGACCAGTTCCGCAGGGAGGTAAAACGCAATGATGAAGACCGGATTCGCGATCCTATTGAACGCCACCATGCTGGCGTGTCTCGTGCCTGCGCCACTGGCGGCGCGCGTCGAAAGCTACGGCCCGAGACGGTACACGCAGGTGGGACATTACAATCGGCCGGTCGAACGCGGTCATGAGCATGATCGAGTAATTGACCGTAGACGAGGACCCGGCTGGGGCGCCGTGGTCGCAGGAGGCATCTTAGGGGCGGTCGCGGGGCTGGCGCTCGGCAGCGGTGTGGCACAGCCTGTGATCGCCGGCCCTCCGCCTATCGGGACGATGGTGGGGGCTCTGCCACCCGGCTGCGGGACCGTGCCCACTTACAACGGCAGCGTCCTTTATAACTGCGAGGGCATTTACTATCAGCCCGTTTACGAGGGAGCTTCGCTGATGTTTGAAGTGGTTCCGGCTCCTTAAACCCGCGCAGACGCGCACGGCTTCGCGATAGGATCGGCACGCGCGTTGAGACAAACCGACGGACGGCCGCACTACTCAGGCGTGAAAGATCAAAGCCTGCCAATTGATGCCGCCGCGCGCCAGCGCGCTATTGACGCTGCCCTGAGCCAGATGGACAAGCAGTTCGGAAAAGGCACTGTGCTGCGTCTTGGATCGCGCAATGTGCTGCCGGTCGCAGTTATTTCGAGTGGCTCCATCTCGCTCGATGCGGCTCTGGGCGTGGGAGGATTCCCGCGCGGCCGTGTGGTGGAGATTTTCGGGCCCGAGTCGTCCGGCAAGACCACGCTGGCCCTGCAAGTGATCGCGCAGGCACAGGCAGTGGGAGGCACGGCTGCGTTCATCGATGCCGAGCATGCGCTGGACCCGAACTATGCTCGAAAACTCGGCGTGGACGTGGACAACCTGGTTGTTTCGCAGCCGGACTACGGCGAACAGGCGCTCGAGATCGTGGGTGCACTGATCGGCTCCGGTGGCATTGACGTGGCCGTGATCGACTCCGTGGCGGCGCTGGTGCCCAAGGCGGAACTGGATGGCGAAATGGGTGACAGCCACATGGGCCTGCACGCGCGTCTCATGTCCCAGGCGCTGCGCAAGCTGACCGGCACCGTGGCGCGCACCAACACGCTGCTCATCTTCATCAACCAGGTTCGGGAAAAGATCGGCGTGATGTTCGGCAATCCCGAGACGACGACCGGCGGACGCGCGCTCAAATTCTACTCCTCGGTTCGCGCCGAAGTGCGTCGCATGGCGGCCTTGAAAGACGGCGAGACTGTGGTGGGCAACCGAACCAAGATCAAGGTGGTAAAGAACAAGGTGGCCGCGCCGTTCCGCGAGGCTGAAGTCGATATCCTGTACGGCGTCGGCATCTCGCGCGAGGGCGACCTGCTGGACCTGGGCGTCGCGCAAGAGCTGGTGGAGAAGAGTGGTTCCTGGTACAGTTATGGCGGGGAGCGCATCGGCCAGGGCCGCGAAAACGCGCGCGCGTTTCTGACTTCGAACCCCGAAATCCGGGACCGGTTGGACACAGAACTGCGCCGCCATCTCGCCTTGACGCCAGCCGGAGGCGAAGATCCGTTCACGCTGGCCCAGACTGCCAAGACCGCTTGATTCGGGCGTAACAAGCCCGTGTGACTGCCCGAAAGCCCGATTTATGGGCTTTCGCGGGGCCGCACTTCAAAAAAACTGAGGAAAACCGCAAATTTTGTGCTACTCTTCTCTTTACTTCCACCCGCGCTTCTCGTATGATTTGGTAGGAAACAATTTGGTTCGGTTATGTTTTATGTAGCCGCACTGGAGAGTGGAAGAAAACCTAAAGGAGAAGTTCATGGCAGCAGCGAAGATGACGCAGTCTCAGATCATGAAGGAACTGGCGGCAGCCACCGGGACCAGCACCAAGGTAGCCAAGCAGTTCGTCACCAGCTTTTCGGACTTGGCCGTCAAGGAAACCAAGAAGAACGGCATGTTCGTGATTCCCGGCATCGGCCGGCTGGTCCGCGTGGATCGCAAGGCGCGCATGGGCCGCAATCCCGCCACCGGCGAGGCCATCAAGATCCCGGCCAAGAAAGTCGTGAAATTCCGGGTCGCGAAGGCTGTTAAAGACGCCATCGTGCCCAAGAAGAAATAAGCAGCCGGTCTAAAAGTCGAACCCCCGCGATAGCCTCGCGGGGGTTTATTTCTTTTGGGAAGTCGATTCAGGCTTGCTCAAGGTGCGAGCAAAGCCAGGAAGCCTTTACGCCTACTTCTTGTCGTCGTCCTTCTTGTCGTGGTCGTCAGTCTTCAAGGCGTTCTTGAAGTTCTTGATGCCTTCACCTAAACCCTTGGCCACTTCGGGGATCTTTTTTCCGCCAAACAGCAGAACAGCGACCACCAGAATGACCACCAGCTCGGGGAAGCCTATCGATCGGAACATGGGCCTCCTTTTATGGGTACAACACTATTGTAGGGGGCCATACGGAGCCGGGTCAAGCGAGGCAGCGCCGGTGACTTTTTCATCCGCTCCCGCTTGAAGGGGGCCACCAAACTGTAGGCCTGCCGAGAGCGATGGAATCAGAACGCCAGCTTCAGCGCGAACTGCACCAACCGTGGATTGTTCACCGTGTAGTTCACCACCGCGAAGGTGCTCGGAGAAGCGAAATCCGCGCCGTAGTTGTTGCCGCCGGGTGCGCCGAACTGGGCATGGTTGAAGAGGTTGAAAAATTCGGTTCGGAAATCGAGATTCATTCCCTCGCGCGGTACAAAGTGCTTGATGACGGAGAAATCCGTGTTCACAAAATCCGGGCCCGACAGCGGCGTGCGGTTCGCGTTGCCCAGTTCGCCAGGCGCGGGCTGCGCGAAGCAAGCCGGGTTGAACCACTCGGCTAAGGTCGGATTGCTCAGCACGGGATTACATACTTGATTCGGGCGGATCAGGCTCTGGACATTCGTATTCAACAGACCCGCGCCGGAGGTGTTGTTGCTATCGACGACGAAGATCGGGAACCCGGAGGTGGCTTTTTCGATGACGGTCATCTCCCATCCTCCGCCCAGTGCGTTGGCCACACTGTTCCAGTTGCTTCCCCACTTCTTACCCTTGCCGAAGGGCAACTGATAAATGACGCTGGCGGTGAAGTTGTGATTCAGATTGATCTGCGAGAGTCCCCAATCCAGGTTCTGCCATTTCGGCAGCGGGAAGTAGGTTGCGCCGATGATGCTTCCCAGCCCATCGCTGAACCCGGTGTCATAGGCCCGCGAATAGGTATACCCGATGAGCGCGTAGAAGCCATGCCGAGCGCTCTTGGTCTCGGCCCTGATCTGGAGGGAATTGTAGTGGGCGCGCCCGGCGTCGAAAATGCTGTCGATTTCCGAAAACTGGAATGCTGGATAAGGTACACCAAATGCCGCACCCCCCGGACCGCATCCGGCCGTGTAACCAGCCACCATCCCACAAGCGCTGGGAGATCCCACGTTGATATTGTTGCCGAATACCAGAATATGGGAAGTGCGTGAGCCCGCGTAACCGGCAGTCAGCACAACCTGGCCGGGCAACTCCTGTTCGACGTTGACGTTGAACTGCTGAATTCTGCCTTGCTTGAAATTCGTATTTTGCGACAGGATGGTCCCTTCAAAATCGGCCGGGTTCGGCGGCGAAGGGAATGTGACAAATCCGGCCGACATGTTCGCGCCCGCTTCAAAGGACTCGGCGTAGTACGGCGGATTTTGCCAGAGGCCCTGCGCACCCATATTCCAGGACGAATCGTGGAAGATCGCATAGCCGCCCCGAACTACGGTGTTGCTGCGGCCGAACGGCTTCCAGGCCGCGCCAATACGAGGCTCCAGCGCGGTCCAATCCATCTGGATGCCGGCGCTCGGGCCTGCATTCTGACCGGCAATCAAGAACGTTCCGGTGGCGGGATTAAAGTCAGACTGGCGATTGCCCACTTCACTTTCCGGAGTCGCCATGGCCCAAGCCAAGCCGAGATTCAACGTCAGGCTTTTGCTGACACGCCAATCATCCTGGATGAATGGACGATACAGCTTCCAGCGACGGCCCGTGTTAGACCCGCCAAACTCCTGGTCGTGGAGCCCGATTAGAGTCTGACCCGTGAGGAGGTCCGCTTCCGAATCGCCCGTGACGTTTCCGATCACCCAGAACCCGTTGGGGAAACCCACCGCCACGGTGTTCAACTGATTGGCTCGAATCATGCCGCCGATTCGGATGTCGTGTTTACCGCGCACCATGTCGAGCGTATCGGACAGTGTCCAAACATTGGTCCCGCCCACGAACGGCGCGTAACCTCGATCGCCCAGGGACCAATACGGACTGGGCAACTCCACCGATGTCAGGCCGCAGCTCCCGCCGCCCAGGTTGGCCCCGGGAATGCCCAGCGTGCGAGCGTAGCACGTGTCGTTTCCTTGCGAGAAGATGTAGTCGAAAATCCGGTTGAAGCCTCCGCTGAGCTGATTCACGGTGGAAGGCGAAAAAATGTGCGTCTCGGAAATGGCCGCGTTGCGGGCATGATTGCCGATGCTTTGATTGCTGGCAAAGGCGCCCTGCTCAGCTAGCCCGGGCGCGCCGCCAGGCACGTAGGACTGGGCCTGATCGTAGCTGAAGCGCGCGAACATCCGGTCGTTGTTCGAAAGGTTCTCATCCACCCGAATATCGAACTTGCCTTCGTCGAGCTTCCTCACCGGTTGGCTGACGTAGTTGTAACCCAGTGCGGCGTTGTTGGCATTCGGTAGAGGATACAGGTTGATCAATGACCGGCCGATGGGATTGATCAGGCTTTGCGGGATCATATTGCAAGGCGCACCGGCGGCCTGAGTTCCATCCGCGGCGGTAGGCAGCGGCGTGCCCCCGGGTCCGCACATGAAGGGCGTTCCCGCCGGCGCGTTGGGATTGGTGAGCTGAACCGTGTTCGGCTGCCCAAAAGGATTCTGACTGAAGTCGCCATTGCGCATGGCCGCCGTCGGCATCACACCCGTGAACGGTATCCCATGACGCTGGTATTTTTGTTCGTAATCGGCGAAGAAAAATACTTTGTCTTTCTTGATCGGGCCGCCGAACGAGGCGCCAAACTGGTTGAGGTTGAATTTCTCGGTGGAGGCGGCAAAGAAGCTGCGGGCATCCAGGTCCGTGTTGCGCAGAAACTCAAACAGGCTTCCGTGAAACTCGTCGCTGCCCGATTTCGTGGTCACCAGAACCGTCGGACCTCCGCGTGTTCCCCATTCCGCCGAGTAGTTGTAGGTGAGGACCTTGAACTCCTGGATGGAATCGATCGAAGACAGAATTGAGATGGCGCCGGCTGTCAGTTCGTTGTTGTCGTTGCCGTCCAGCAGCCAGTCGGTGCTATTGGCGCGGGATCCGCCCACGGATAGAGAAAAGGAGCCGCGGGCGGACGCCTCGCTGCTGGGACCGCCATTAAAAAAGCTGTTCGGATTCGTTTCTTGCGAGGTGCCTGGAGTTAGCGTGGCAAGCTGAACGAAGTCGCGGCCGTTCAGGGGCAGATCCGTAACCTGCTGGCTGGTAATCACCTGGCCGAGAGTAGCGTCCGTAGTTTGAATGGCTACCGGTGTAGCCGAGACTTCAATGCTAGTTTGTACGGTTGCTGGGGAGAGCTTGAAATCCAACTCACGGTGCTCGTCCACCTGCAACCGGATGTCGGGAGCGGTGGCGGCCTGGAAACCCGGTTGTTCCACCTTGACGTTATAAGTCGCGACGCCCAGCAGAGGCACGATATACTCGCCCGCTCCATTGGTGGTGGAAGATCGAGTGAGTCCAATGGCGGGCGCCGTGATGGTTACCTTCGCGCCGGGCACCGCCGCGCCGGTGGTATCGGTTACCGTCCCCGAGATCGTTCCGGTGGCTTGTCCGAAAAGTAACTGGCTCGCCGCGAATGTAAGCCAGCAAAGGCCGACCATACGAAAAGCTTTTTGGATTCGTGTGAATTGACGACAGAAAGGCAGCAATTGATTTGTGCGTATCATTAATTTCTCCGCAGCGCCTAGCGCTCTGAGAACGGATTCTGTGTCGCTGAACGAACAGAGTTCAACCCTTAAGTCCGGTCAGCAGCTTGGGAAGCGGAATAAAAGTAGTCTTGCCCTTTTTCATCCGTTTGTCAAGGAAAAACAGCCCGCGAGTACCACGCCATGCGCCCAGCGTTTCGCCGATGTGTTCGCAAAGTGATATATTTTCTCGAAAGGAGTTAATCGAATGGATCCGAGCAGACCGAAACTACCGAGCGAAGCCATCGCACTTTACAACCTCTTCATTCATGGCGAGATCAGCCGGCGCGATTTCGTGGACGGCTTGCAGCGGTTCGCCGTAGGCGGTTTGACCGTGGCGGCGCTGATGCAGGCGCTGATGCCGAACTATGCGCTCGGCCAGCAGGTGTCCAGAACCGATGAGCGGATCAAGGCTAGCTACGAGACCGTGCCGTCTCCGCAAGGGAACGGCAGCATTAAAGGCTATCTGGTGCGGCCGGTGAGTGCGGACACGCGGTCGGAGAAGCCGGCGAAATTGCCCGGAATCATCGTGATCCACGAAAATCGCGGCCTGAATCCTCACATCGAGGACATCGCGCGGCGGCTGGCGCTGGCCAACTTTATGGCGTTCGCCCCCGACGGGCTCACTTCGCTGGGAGGCTTTCCCGGCGACGATTACCGCGGCGGCCAGTTGTTCGCCAAGGTGGACCGAAATAAGATGACTGAGGATTTTGTCGCTGCGGCGGTGTGGCTCAAATCCCGCCCCGACTGCACGGGCAAGATCGGCGCCACCGGATTCTGTTACGGCGGCGGCATCGCGAATACTTTGGCTGTCCGCCTAGGCGCCGATATCGGAGCTGCGGCGCCGTTTTATGGCGGACCGCCCGCCAAGGAGGATGTCGCCAAGATCAAGGCGGCGATTCTGGTCCATCACGGCGAACTCGATACGCGGCTGGCGGCCACCTGGCCGGCCTACGACAAGGCTTTGACGGAAGCCAACGTTCCGCACGAAGGCTACATCTATCCTGGCGCGGTGCACGGCTTCAATTGTGACGCAACGCCGGAACGCTACAACAAGGCTGCCGCCGACCTGGCCTGGCAGCGCACCATCGGCTGGTTCAACAAATACGTCAGCGCGTGAGTGTTCCGAAAGAACAACTTCGTACTGAGCATTCCAGCAGGCGTGTAATGTATACTGCCTTCTACGCATGTGGCAGCACAACTACACTCCACTGAACGGAAGCTTGTTCGGCTCCGCCGCCATTGCGGCGCTGCCTATTCTCACGCTGCTGCTGTTGCTCGGCGTGTTGCGAAAACCGGCCTGGATCTCGGCTCTCTCAGGACTCGCCACGACCATTCTGGTGGCGCTTTTTCTGTATGGGATGCCGGTCGGCCACGTCGTCTCCGCCACGCTGTTCGGCGCCGCGTTCGGATTGTTTCCGATTGGCTGGATTGTCATTGGAGCGGTGTTCCTCTACCGGATCACAGTCGAAACCAAGACTTTTGAAATCATCAGGTACTCGCTCGAGAGCCTCACGCAGGACCGGCGGCTGCAAGCGCTTCTGATCGCATTCGCGTTTGGCGCCTTCCTGGAAGGCGCCGCGGGATTTGGAACGCCGGTCGCGGTCGCCGCCGCTATGCTCGCAGGGCTCGGTTTCACGCCCTTCTTCGCCGCCGCGCTGTGCCTGCTTGCTAACACCGCGCCGGTGGCATTCGGTTCGATTGGCATTCCCGCCATCACGCTAGCCGGCATCACCGGCCTCCCTCTCGATAGATTGAGCGCAGGTATCGGCCGGATCTGCGCTCCCGTTTCGCTGTTCGTTCCGGGTTATATTGTCGTGGTGATGGGCGGGTTTGGCGCGCTCGGCCGCGTTTTCCCGGCTGCTCTAGTATGCGGCGTGGTGTTCGCCGGAATGCAATTTCTGATTTCGAACTATGTCGGACCGCAACTCACCGATCTCATCGCATCGCTGTCAGCGATGTTGGCGCTGGTGCTCCTGTTCCTGGTTTGGAAGCCCAAGGATAGCGCCGAGCACACCATCGCGATGCCGCCGCCCTCCGCCTCAGCCCCTCGCTATTCGCGCGGGCAAATCCTGTTGGCCTGGAGTCCTTATCTGCTGCTAGTGGCCGTGGTTTTGCTTTGGGGCTGGAAACCGATGCAGGGTCCTCTGAATTCCGTCAGTAAGGCGATCCAGTGGCCGGGCCTGCACAACCAGATCGCTCGCGTCCCTCCGGTGACCAGCAAGATTACTCCTTATGCGGCTGTTTTCAACTTGAATTGGTTGTCAGCCGCGGGCACCTCCTGTTTGATCGCCTGCATTCTTTCGGCCTTCGTGCTGCGGATCTCGCCGCTGCGATTCTTGAAAATCTTCGGACACACCATGCGGCAGCTGGCATTCGCCATGTTGACGCTGGCGGCTGTGCTCGGCTTGGCATATCTGATGAATTATTGCGGCGCGACAGGAACGCTGGGTTTGGCCTTTGCAGCCACCGGCGCGTCGTTTCCATTCTTCGGCGCGATCCTGGGCTGGCTGGGAGTGTTTCTTACCGGATCGGACACTTCGGCGAATGCGCTGTTCGGCAATTTGCAGGTAATCACTGCTACTCGTCTGAACCTCAATCCCGTTCTCATGGCCTCGGCCAACTCCAGCGGCGGTGTGATGGGCAAAATGATCAGCCTTTCGAGTATCGCCGTGGCTGCGGCCGCCACCGGTATGGCGCCGGAAGAAGAGGCCAAACTTTTCCGCTTCACGCTGAAGCATAGCGTGTTCCTGGCGTGTGCCATCGGCCTGGTGGTGCTGTTCTACGCTTACGTGGCGCCGGGGCTGCAACCCTAGCAGTAGCCCTCTTCCAACCAGCTGTTGTACAAATGATCTTGCTGCTATATCGAGCACGCGGATTGTGGCGGATGTTCGTGTGGTTGCCGATGGCGCTGAGTCTTCCCGCTCAGACGCAACGGATTCCGCGCCAAAGTGCACCAGCCACCGCCGCGCTTCAAGGCATTGTTCGCACTGCCGACACGGCGCTTGGTCTGGGGGGAGTAGCTGTGACGTTGCAGAACCTTTCGACCGGCCGAAGCACCAATGTCACCAGCAGCGGCGACGGAGCGTTTCGGTTCTTGAATCTCGCTCCTGGCCGATACCAGATCAAAGCCGCGCGGGAGGGTTTCCAGCCGTTTGCGCGCGGTGAGATCGAGTTAAAACCAGGCGATGTGTTCTCGCTGGAATTCAGCATGCAGCCCGCTGTTTCGAGTGAAGGCGTGCGCGAGGTGCCGCGCCAGCCTGAGCTGGGACCAAAGCCGTCGGCCGTTCCCGCACGGGCCGAGCCTTCTTCTCCCTACCGCACCTTGCCCGAGGAGCCGCCACCGGCCACCGCGGGCGAACCGCGTCCGCTCGCACCGCTGCCGACCGACGATCAAATTTTCCAGGTGATTCCGAATCGCTGGAATCTACCGTTCCCGACCGAGTATCATCGTTATCCAACCGGCGAAGTGCCTTACGTGAAGGGCCACTGGTACGATCCGTTCAATCGCAGCAAGCTGAAGGGCGACTACCCGATCATCGGCAACCGCACCTTTCTCAATATTTCACTCAGCAGCGATACGTTCGTCGATGGGCGGCGCCTCCCGGTGCCGAGCGGGCTCGGATCGGCCAGCGCGGGCAGCGAACAATTCTTCGGCAGATTCGGCCAATTTTTCATGACGGAGAATCTGGCGTTCTCGGTGACGCTGTTTCACGGCGACACGTCCTTCCGGCCC
>Ga0335083_10007354_pt1 | contig 13618 bp, 11 predicted proteins | sample Lox_Sample_42_FD_206716 | JGI IMG/M metagenome (GOLD analysis project Ga0335083, IMG submission 206716) | Soil microbial communities from Loxahatchee National Wildlife Refuge, Florida, United States - Lox_Sample_4.2 | ecosystem: Environmental > Terrestrial > Soil > Wetlands | place: USA...
TTTTTCAGGACCGCCAAATACGGCGGCGTGCCGCTCTTGTCTTTACGGATGACCACGTTGCACGCGCAGAAAAGGCACAGGCTTTCGCAGAAGGGAAGATGCATGTACAGCGAAACGGGAGTGGCCTTGCGATCGGCTGCCGCGATGGCGTCCTCATATTCCTTGACGCCGAACTGGTCGGTCCACACGGGGGCGGTAGGATAGCTGGTATAACGGGGTCCGGGCCGGTTGTAGCGCGCGACGAACTCTTCGCCGACCGAGAGTTCTTGCTGCATTTCGCGCAGCGTGGGATTCATGATGGACATGACGAAACCTCCAGTCCTCAGGGGCGTACTTTCGCCGCCGGCCTGGCATCACGGAGCGTGGCTTGCTGGCCAGTGTGTATGAAGAGTTGAGCGTTTTCGACGGGCGTGTGCTGCAGAATTCCGTGCCCCAGATTCAGGATGTGGCCCTGCCCGCCGGTCTGCGAAACGATATCCAGCGTCGCTTCGCGGATCTTCTCCTGTGGGCCAAACAGAATGGCAGGATCGAGATTGCCTTGCAACGCGACGCGGGGCCCGGCGAGCTTGCGAACGGCGCTCAACGGCACGCGCCAGTCGATACTGAGCACGTTCGCGCCCGCCTTCACCACTGAGGGCAATAGATGATGCGACGCCTTGGTGTAATAAATCACGGGAACGGCGTCGCCCAGACCGTCGATCACTTCTTGGACCGCAGGCAGCACAAATTCGGTGTAATCGTTCAAGTCCAGTTCGCCGCACCAGGTGTCGAAGAGCTGAACCGCGGTGACGCCCGCTTGAATCTGTCCCTTCAAATAGGGAATCGTAGCCTGGGCAATGCGGTGCAGAAGTTCGCGGAAGACTTTGGGTTCGCGATAGAGGAAATTCTTAACAGTCGCGAAGCCTTCCTTGGTCTTACCCTCGACCATGTAACAAGCTAACGTCCAAGGCGACGCCGCAAAACCCAAAACTGGCACATCCGGACCAACCTGCTTGACGGTGCGGCGGAGAGCCTCCATCAGAAAGCCGGTTTCCTTTTCTGGATCGAAGATGTGGAGCTTTTTTACGTCTGCTTCGGTGCGTACGGGGTTGGGCAGGTTTGGACCCGCGTCTTCCAGTTCCAAAGGAAGGCCCATGGCTTCGGCGGGAATCAGAATGTCGGAGAAAATGATGATGGCGTCAACGCCAAGACGGCGGAAGGGTTGGACGGAGACCTCGACGGCAAGGTCAGGGGTCTTGCAGACGGTTAAAAAGGAGTGTTTCGCTCTAATTTCCCGGTACTCGGGGAGATAGCGACCGGCTTGCCTCATCATCCAGACGGGGACGCGGGGAACCGGCTCGCACCGGCATGCCCGAAGGAACAACTCTTTACGGCTCAATTCAGTGGCCTGGGGCGTCATAGTGAGATAGGAGCAGAATAACAAATCCCTGTGATTGTTGACAGTGACGTACTACCGTGCGTGAACATTCGCTGGTGCGCTATACTCACAGTATCCGCATATCGCGCAACCTGGGCTAGGCACGCGCTCCCGCTATTTGCCCAGACCGGCGTGGACTGAGCTGATGACTCATCAACCATTTGTAATACTGACGGTTCTGGCCTATCTCGCAAGTCTGGGCTTGTACCTCAATTTTCTGTATACCGGCAAAGAACTGACCGGTAGGTTGGCTACCACGCTGATGTTCTTGGGGTTAGTGGTGCATTACGTGGCGCTGCTGTTGCGCGCCAAGGGCACGCACACCGTTCCCTACCACGATCTGCAAGGCTCGATGTCGCTGTTCGGCTGGTTGCTGGCGGTCACGTATCTTTGTTTGGAAATTTACCACCGTCAACGGACCGTTGGTCCCTTCGTCCTGCCGATCATTTTGGCGTTTCTGGGAGCTGCGTTCTTGATCCCGCCTGCGCATTCTGCGGCGGTCCAAAACCTTCCCCACGGTGTGGTGTTCGCGTTGCACGTTACATTGAGCATTTTGGCCTACGCGGCCTTCGCGCTTTCCTGCGTACTGAGTCTCATTTATCTGGGCGAAGAGCGGTTGCTGAAGATTCGCCGGCTGGGCGACGTTGTCTGGCGCTTGCCGCCCTTGGAGCTGTTGGAACGCATGAGTCATACGAGTGTGCTGGTTGGCCTTGCGACCATTGCGGTTGGTACGGCGCTCGGTTTTGTGGCGGTGGACCGCCTGCCGCAGCAGCAGACTTATTTCGACCCGAAGTACCTGGTGACGCTGGTGGTCATGGCGCTGTATGTCGTGTATTTCCAGTTGGCACGCACTGCCTCGTGGCGAGGGGCGCGCGCGTCGAAGCTTTGCGTGTTTAACTTCGCGTTAGTCATTTTGAGTTTCACCGTGGTGAATCTCTACTTCTCGCAGCACCACCGGTATTTTTAGGAGCACGCGGCCGGAATCATGGAGATTGTTCTCGTTGGCCTGAATTTCCGAACAGCACCGGTGGAGGTGCGGGAAAGGGTGTCGTTTTCCCACGAGCAGGCTTTGCGGGCGGCGGAAGAACTGCGTTCGCAGGGGATCCTGGAAGAGACACTGGTGCTGTCCACCTGCAATCGCAGTGAGGTCTATGGTGTGAACCCCGGGATGAACCGCGAGTCGGCCAATGCCCTCTCGGCATACCTCAGCTCGTTCCATAAAGTGCGTCCCGATCAGTTGAATCCGTCGCTGTATCACCACTACGACCATGACGTGGTGCGGCACTTGTTTCGCGTTTCGGCCGGGCTTGATTCCATGTTGCTGGGCGAAGCGGAAATTCTCGGACAGGTACGTGACGCATATTTGCGCGCGCACGAAGGCCATGCCACCGGGCCCGTGCTGAACCGCTTGTTTCAAGCAGCGCTCGAAATCGGAAAGCGGGTACGAGCGGAAACCGAGTTGGGGACGCGCCCCATGGGTGTGGCGTCGGCCGGGATGAAGCTTGCCGAGCGCATTTTCGGCAAGTTGAGTGACCGCAGCGCGCTGGTTCTAGGTGCCGGCACGATCAGTGAACAGGTTGTGTCGCAACTGCGCGACCGCAGCATCAAGAACCTCTACCTTTCGAACCGCTCCCGCGAAAAGGCGGAGGAATTCGCCAAGCAATACGACGGCAGAGTGATGGAGTGGGGCGACTGGGACAATTCGCTCAAACAGCCGGACGTGATCGTCTCGGCGGTGGGCGTGCAGGAACCATTGCTGACGAAGCCGTTGATTGAACGAGCCATGTCCGCGCGCGGTAACCGCGCTCTATTCCTGATGGATTTGGGCCTGCCGCGCAACGTAGACCCGACCGTCGCCAACCTGTACAACGTTTACGTGTACACGATGGATGACCTGACCGAAATCGTCGAGCAGAATCGCGCCGCGCGGAAAAGTGAGGTTCCCAAGGCCGAAGCGTTGATCGAAGAGCATGTCGGTAAGTTCATCTCCTGGCAGGCCAGCGTGGAATTAATCGGAGTCTTGGACATTCTGCGCGGTAGCATGAGGGAACGCCGTTCAGCCTTCCTGAAAGAAAAGCTGGAAGGGATAAATCACTTTACGCCGCAGGATCGCGAGCACATCGGCACGTTGATGGACGAACTGATCGAAAAGTTACTGATCGTTCCCGCCGAGCGCCTGCGCAGCGAGAAAGAGCTTCGCAAGAAGATTCAAAACGTGGAAGCGATTCGAGCGTTGTATCTTTCGGACCGGGAGAAACCGTGAGGCCACTTCGTATTGGTAGTCGAGGCAGTCTTCTGGCGCGCTGGCAGGCTGAGTTTGTGCGCAAACAGCTCTTTCAGATTGCCGGAGTGGAAGCGGAAATCATCATCATCAAGACTTCTGGGGACAAGATGCAGCAGGCGCCGCTGACACAAATTGGCGGCAAGGGCATCTTCATCAAGGAATTGGAAGAAGCGTTGCTGGATGAAAGCGTGGACCTCGCCGTCCACAGTGTGAAAGACATTCCCACGGAGACGCCATCGCGGCTGTTCTTCCCGGCGGTATGCCGGCGCGACGATGTGCGGGATTGCCTCGTGTCGCACAGCGGCACGACCCTCGCCAATCTGAAGCAGGGAGCGCGAATCGGGACAAGCAGCCTGCGGCGACAAGCGCAACTTCGCCATCACCGGCCGGACCTGGACTTACGCGAACTGCGGGGCAACGTCGATACGCGATTGCGCAAAGTGGAGAGCGGTGAGTACGACGCCATTGTGCTTTCGAAAGCAGGTCTCGACCGACTCGGCTGGAGCGCGAAGATCACGGAGCCGATCTCGGCTGATATTTCATTACCGGCGGTTGGCCAAGGCGCGATCGCGATTGAATCGCGCGTGAAGGATCAAGAGGTTTCGGACGTGTTGGGGCGGCTCGACGACAACGAGACACGCACTGCCATCATTGCCGAACGTGCGCTGCTGGCGAAACTGCAGGGAGGGTGCCAGGTTCCTGTAGGGGCCTGGGCGCGTTTCGAGCGCTCGGAGCTTGTGATGGAAGCGGTGGTTTGTTCCGTCGATGGCAAGCAGTATGTGCGGCAGAAGGCCAAGGCGTCGCCGGAACAAGCGTCGCAGTTAGGCGACCACTTGGCGCAAGTGTTGATTGACAGCGGCGCCCGGGACATTCTGGATGAGGTCAATCGCTCTCGTGGGTGAGGATGCCACTGGCGGGCTGCGGGGAAAGCGTGTGGTGGTGACACGCGCCGTGGAACAAAGCGGCGAATTGGTTCACGCGCTCGAAAGGGAAGGGGCGGTGCCGGTGGTGCTTCCGATGGTCGCGTTCGGTCCTCCGGACGACACGACCGGTCTCGATCAAGCGATCCGCGAGATGGACCGCTATGATTGGACCTTCGTCACCAGTCAAAACGCGCTGCGGGCATTGCAGGAGCGTTGCCAGGCTTTAAAGCTTGATTTGCGGAAGGCCATCGGCAAGGGACGCGTGGCCGCTGTGGGACCCGCAACCGCGGAAGCGCTGAAATCGGCGAGGATCGAGGTAGCGTATACCGCCAGCAAACATCAGGGAGTTTTTCTGGCGCAAGAGCTTGCTGAAGAAGTGAAAGGGAAACGCGTGCTGCTGCCGCGGAGCGATCGCGCCAATCCGGAGCTGGTGGAGGAGCTGAAGCGGCTGGGAGCTACGGTTGAGGAAGTGGTCGCGTATAAGACCGTTTCGCCCGACGATGCGGCGCTGCACCAGGCACGAACGGCTTTGCAACAAAAGGTGGACGCTGTTCTGTTCTTCAGCCCCTCGTCCGTCCATCATTTGCAAGACATTTTAGGAAGTGAGAAAGTTTTGGAGATATCCCGGCAGGCCATCTTTGCAGCCATCGGACCAGTGACCGAGAGAGCTTTGCGCGCGGCGCGCATCGAGCGCGTATTGCTCGCCGAGGACACCACCGTGGCTGCCATCGTGCGCGCTCTGCAGAAGCACTTCTGTGCGGCGCAGCCGGGATGATCCGCAGGAGCCAATCCAGCATGAGTTTCCCGACGCAACGCCCAAGGCGCCTTCGCCGCAACGAGTTGATCCGAACACTGGTGCGGGAGCGCAAGATTAATACCGCCGGTTTCATCTATCCATTGTTTGTTTGTCCGGGAACGAACGTGCGGCAGGAAGTGGGTTCGATGCCGGACGTGTATCAGGAATCGCCTGACAAGATTGTGGAAGCGTGCCGGGAGATCCAGGACCTCGGAATCACGGGCATCATCCTGTTTGGCCTGCCGGAGCACAAAGATCCGCGGGGAGAGGTTTCGCTGGAGGCGCACGGTGTAGTGCAGCGTGCCATCGAGGGAATCAGGAACGCCAAGCTGAATCTCGTCGTTGTTACGGATGTATGCCTGTGCGAGTACACGGACCATGGGCATTGCGGCGTGATCCGAGATGGCGAAATTTTGAACGACGAGACATTGGAGATCCTAAGCGATCAGGCGCTATCGCATGTTCGGGCGGGCGCCGACATCGTGGCGCCTTCGGACATGATGGACGGCCGGGTGGGGGCCATCCGCAAGAAGCTCGATCAACATCATTTCGAAAACGTGCCCATCATGGCGTACTCGGCCAAATACTGCTCCGGTTTTTACGGGCCGTTTCGGGAAGCGGCGCAATCCGCGCCGCAATTCGGTGATCGCCGGAGCTATCAGATGGATCCTTCCAATTCTGATGAAGCCCTGCGCGAAGTGCGTCTGGATCTTGAAGAAGGCGCGGACATCGTCATGGTCAAGCCCGCGCTTCCGTATCTCGATATCATTCGCCGTGTGCGAGACAACTTCGATGTGCCCGTTGCGGCGTATAACGTCAGTGGAGAATATTCCATGGTGAAGGCGGCCGCGCGGAACGGTTGGGTGGACGAGAAGCGAGTTGTACTGGAAATTCTGGTTGGCATCCAGCGTGCCGGCGCCGAAATCGTGATTACGTATCACGCCAAGGATGCGGTTCGCTGGCTAAAGTCCTAATACCGCAAAGGGGAGCTCATGAGCGGAGCACCGACAGTTGGTAAACCTGAGCGCTGCCGTTCGCGCGAGATTTCTGAAAAAGCGGAAAAAGTCCTTGTTGGCGGAGTCAACAGCCCCGTGCGCGCCTTCCGCTCCGTAGGCGGCGAGCCGTTGATCATCGAGAAGGGAAGCGGTCAGCACCTTTACGACGCGGACGGCAACCAGCTCCTCGACTACGTGTGTTCCTGGGGCGCAATGCTGCTGGGACACGCGCATCCGTCGGTTAGCGCAGCGATTGCCGCGCAGGCGCACCTGGGCACGAGCTTCGGCGTCACGACGGAACTGGAACTTGAACTGGCAACGCTGATCACCAAGGCAATTCCTCAACTCGAGAAGGTGCGATTCGTCTCCAGCGGCACGGAAGCGACGATGAGCGCGGTTCGCCTGGCGCGCGGCGTCACGAAGCGCGACTTCATCCTGAAGTTTGAAGGTTGCTATCACGGACATGCCGACAGCTTCCTTTCGCAGGCGGGTTCCGGCCTGGCGACGCTGGGCATCGCGGAGTGCCCCGGCGTGCCGCAAGCTCTTGCGGCGCTCACGTTGAATGTCCCCTACAACGATCTGAATGCCGTGGAACAGGTCTTTACACAACACAAGGACGAGATTGCCGCCGTGATTGTAGAGCCTGTAGCGGCCAATATGGGTGTGGTGGCGCCGAAGGACGGATTTCTGAAAGGTCTGTGCGAAGTTGCAAAAAAGAACGGCGCGCTGTTGATCATCGACGAGGTGATTACCGGTTTTCGCTTGCGATACGGATCCGCGCAACAGGATTTGGGCGTGCAGGGCGACCTGACCACTATGGGCAAAATCATCGGTGGTGGCGTTCCGGTAGCCGCTTACGCCGGCAGCGCCGAGCTGATGAACAACGTGGCGCCGCTAGGGCCCGTCTACCAGGCGGGGACACTCGCCGGCAATCCGCTCGCAATGAGCGCCGGCATTGCCACATTGAAGGAACTGAGCAAGCCCGGATTGTACGAAGGCATCGAGGAAAACGCGAAGAGGCTGGTGGCTGGCCTTCGTAAGGCCCTTGCGGATGCTGGCTTCGCGACCCAGGTGAATTCCGTCGGATCGCTTTCGACGATCTTTTTTGCGGCGGAGCCGGTGCGCAATTACGCGGATGCGAAGCGCTCAGACACCAAACTCTACGCGCGGTTCTTCCGAGAGATGTTGCAGCGCGGCATTTTTCTGGCGCCGTCGCAGTTCGAAGCCGCGTTCGTCTCGGCCGCACACACTGAAGCGGACATTGACCGCACCATAAACGCTGCCAGCGATTCACTGAAAACCATCGCGGCCCAGCCCGGGAATTGAAGCCACAAGTAGGCAAGGCGGGCCCCAGACCAGACGGAAACGAGAGGACGTTCTTATGCCGGGTCAATTCATTCATCGGTTACCTGTCCTATGGGACAGTCATGTTTTAGCAATTCTCTCATTTACCGCGATTTACCTTTTTTCGTTTTTTACATAAGGTGAAGGAAGAGACTGCGGTTTAGGGTGGTCTCGAAGAAAATACGTGTGCCGATTCCCGGGAGGCTTCCGAACGTCCTGCAGGCGGCGCTTTGCTCCTCCGCCAGCTGCGAAGCGAATAATCCATGGCCCAACGTAGTGTCTCGGAGCCTGGGCTCCTGTTGGGGGCCCGACAATTTGTCACTCTGCTCGATTCCGCCCACGAATTGGTCGCGGTCCTGGGCGCTGACGGTACTTTGCAGTTCACAAACCGCTGCTTCCAGGCGACACTCGGCTATTCCCCGGAAGAGTTGTCCGACCAGCACATTGTCCATCTGGTTCATGCGCTCGACATCGCCAGTGTTCGGGTGTGCCTGATGGACCTCACCGCCAATCCAGAATCAACCGCGACTGGGCGGGGACGTTTCCGTTGCCACGATGGATCGTGGCGTTGGATTCAGTTCAAGTGCGCGAGCAAAATTTCCGAGCCGGGACTGGAAGGTATCCTCTTCTTCGGAATTGATGTTACAAGTCTACAGCGCATGGAGTCCGAGCGGCAGGTGAATTCGGAGATCGTCCACGCACTCAACGAAACGGCCCACCTCGACCAGTTGCTGATTCGCATTCACACGGCGCTGAAGCGCGTCTTGCCGGCGGACAACTGCTTCGTTGCGCTGCACGATCCGGCCACAGATACGTTTTCGTTTCCATTTTTCGCCGATGAATATGACACGGTTCCTCCGCCACAGAGGGTCGGCAGAAGCTGCACAGCCTATGTTTTCCGGACCGGCAAGGCCAGGCTGATTCCGCAGTCCTACTTCGACCAGCTTGCGGCGGATGGCGAGGTTGAACTGGTTGGTTCGCCGTCGCCGTCGTGGCTCGGTGTTCCGCTGAAAACACCGACGGCGACCATTGGTGTCCTGGTGGTTCAGCACTATCAGAATGAAAGCGCGTACGATCTGCGAGATCTGGAATTTCTGGAGTCGGTGGGGGGCCATATCGCGCTGGCGATTGAGCGGCGCCGCGCAGAAGAAGACCTTCGCCGCAACGAATCGATCCTGCGACTGTTGTTCGAGCACAATCCTTTGCCCACCTGGCTTTATGAACTCGACTCGCTTCGTTTCCTCCGCGTGAACCAAGCGGCGACGCAACTCTACGGATATTCCGTCGAAGAGTTCGCGCAGATGACCATCCTCGATGCCTATCCCGAGGGGCAGCGGGTCAAGGCTCTTGACTATATCCGCGGCATGCACTCGCAGACGCAGGAACACGAATTCTGGCAGCACCAATCGAAAGATGGCCAGACGTTCGAAGTCGAGTGCATTTCTCATGAACTGAGTTATGCCGGGAAACAAGTGCGGCTGGTGGTGGCGCAGGATATCAGCGAGCGGAGGCTGCTTGAGGGGCAGTTGCGCCAAGCGCAGAAGATGGAAGCGGTGGGCCGGCTCGCGGGAGGCGTCGCGCACGACTTCAACAATCTCCTGATGGTCATCAAGGGTCACACCGAACTCTTGCTGAATGTTCTTCCGCCCTCCGAGCAGATCACACGGAAGATCGAACAGATCGACCGTTCGGCCGATCGTGCGGCTGCCCTCACTCGTCAACTGCTGGCTTTCAGCCGTATGCAAGTATTGCAGCCGCAGATCATCAACATGAATTCCATCGTCGAGGAGATGGGCAAGTTGCTGCCCCGTCTCATCGGGGAAGACATCGAGTTGGTGATTCGCACCGACGAGGATTTGGGCACGATACGCGCCGATGCCAGCCAGATGGAACAAGTGCTGATGAACCTTGCCGTGAACGCGCGCGACGCGATGCCCAATGGCGGAAAACTCGTCATTGAGACAGCCAATTGCGAACTAGACCATTCGTTCACAGCGAGCCATCCGCTGATGAAGACCGGACCTTATGTGATTCTCGTGGTAACCGACAGCGGCACCGGCATGGATGCGGAAACACAAGCCCACATTTTTGAGCCGTTCTTCACGACCAAGGAAAAGGGTAAGGGCACGGGCCTGGGGCTGGCCATGGTCTACGGAATCGTGAAACAGAGCGGTGGGTTCATCTGGGTGTACAGCGAAGTCGGAAAGGGTACGGCCTTCAAAATCTATTTACCTCGCGTCGACCAAGCCGAAGAGCCGGTGGGACCGTCGCATCCATACGCCGAAGTGCCGATGGGGACCGAGACGATTCTCTTGGCGGAAGACGAGCAAGACGTTCGCGAAATCGCGCGCGAGTTTCTGGAGTCCGGCGGCTACCGCGTGATCGAAGCCGGAGACGGCCATGAAGCCATCGAACTGGCGGCCCAGAACCGAGGAAAAATTCAGCTGCTGGTTACAGATATGGTCATGCCGGGAATGACCGGGCAGGAATTAGCCGTGCGGTTGCAAACGGAGAACCCAGGCTTGAACGTGATCTTCATGTCGGGTTACAGCGAGCGCGCGGCCACGGAAATGGCCAATGCCGACCCGACGGTCCGCCTGTTGAGCAAACCCTTCAGCCGTTCCGCGATTCTCCGTGCCGTCCGGGAAAGCCTGCAGGGCTCCTGAATCTCTATCGCGTCAATTCAGAGAGGGATGGCGACGATGCCAGTCAGTGGCTTGCTGGAAGACGCGTCCCGCCTGCAACACGGCAAGGTCATCACCAGCGCGCGCGACAAACTGCAGCCCGATGGGCAGTTTTTTATCGGTAAAGCCGCAGGGCACGGATAACGCGGGCAAGCCGCACAAGTTGCCGATGCCACCGAGCGGATCAGCAAAGGTCAATTCCGGCGACAGGAGATCCATGGATAGTGGGGTTGCGGCGATGGGTTGGCTGGCGGTGGCCAGAACGTCGTAGGAATCGAAGAATGCGGTCATTTTTCGCTGCAGGATTTCCCGGATACGCAGCGCCGAATTATAGTCCGAGCCGGAAACGGTTTGTTGGACATACCCGCCGATACGCCCCAGTGGATCCGAGAGTTCGCTGACTTTGCCCGAGCGGATCAGATCACCGAAAGCCGATGCCGCCTCGCTGGACAGGATAATCCCGGCCGCGTCTTCCCATGGCCCCTCGGGGAGCTTCGCCTCCTTCACGGAAGGAAAACGCTTTTGCAAGACCTTGTGTGCCGCATCCATGATTTTCGCGACGCCGGGATCGTATTGCTTCCAGGCGTTCGTAAGCCAGCCAATGCGCAACGATCGGCCCTTCAAATCAGCGGCAGGCGAATAGGTGAACGCCGCCTTGTCGATCGGCAATGTGCTGCGATCGAGAAAGTCATGGCCGGCAATGGAAGCGAAAATTCGCGCACAATCCTCCGCGCTGCGCGCCATCGGTCCGATCTTGTCCATCGAATAGGCCAACGCCATTGCACCATAGCGGCTCACACGGCCGTAAGTGGGGCGCAGACCGCTCACGCCGCAATACGCTGACGGGCAAATGATGGAGCCCCAGGTCTCTGTGCCGATGGCGAAGCCTGCCAGTGCCGCCGTCACGATGGCGCCCGAGCCTGATGAAGAGCCACAGGTCCAGCAGCCCATGTCCCACGGGTTTTTCGCTTCACCTTGCAGAGAAGCCGATGCGAATTTGTATCCCATGCCACCGGCCAATTCGATCATCGACGCCTTGCCCAGCAGAATGGCGCCGGCATGATTCAAGTGCTCGACGACAGTCGCATTGTAGTCGAACACCTGCTCCGCAAACGGCTTCGCGCCCCAGGTTGTCGGAACGCCCTTGACGGCCAGCAGGTCCTTTGCCGCATACGGAATGCCGTGAAGCGGGCCTCGATAGTGTCCGCGGTGAATTTCTTTTTCCGCCGCATGAGCCTGTTCCAGCGCGGCCGTGGGCATCAGCCTGGCATAGGCATTGAGCTTCGGCCCGAGCTTTGCGCTCCGGTCGAGGTAGGCCTCGGTGAGTTCAACGGGCGAAAGGGTCTTGGACTCGATTTGCTTTGCTAATTCACTGATTGGCGCGTACAGTGTCGCTTCTTTGAGCATGTGCGCCCTCTTTACGATTTTCTTGTGGCGGGAGCAGTGTTCTGCGACTTCTTATCGCGCTCCACGATCGGTTTCAAATAGAGCGCCGGGGCGTCTCCGTTTTGCAGCGCGTAGCCGCGGACACGATCCAGCGAAGGTTGTAGTTCGGCGCACATTCTCTTCAGGTCGGCTTTCTGCGCGTTGTCGAATCGGCTGCCGTATAGAGCGATGATTTGTTGGTAGCGCGAGTCAGCTTCGGCCTTGCCCGTTTCGGTGAGTTGCGGCGCCGGCTCCTGAAGATCAGGTTCTGGTGAAGTTGAGGCCGGGAATACCTTTTCAGCCGTGGCGAGAGAGGCGGTTGCCGACAAAAGCGCCGCGCGTTGCGCAAATTCTCTCCGCGTTAGAACCTTTCCACTCTCGTTGCTCATGACGGCTCCCCCGACTGCGGCACTTCGCACCCAGGCCACAGGTGCAAGGCGAGGCTACTGAATTCGATCAAGAGCGTCAACACAAGCGGCAAGCTTGATTGACGAAAAGGTCTATTCCAGTTGCGTGAGGGTTCGCACGTGCAGTTCGAGGGCCTGATTGTATTGCCGCTCGATCTGCAACTCGGTTTGTAGCTTCTTGATGAGAAGTTCGAGGTGAGCGATCTCCGCGCGTAACCTGGCAATCTCGGACAAAGGGGAACTTACGCGAACCGGGGGCGGTGCGCTCGGAACCGGCAGAACCGGCGCCGGCGCAACTTGCTGATGGAACGCTTCCGCCACGGCGCGCGGCCAGACTGCCTCCACTGGCCTTGCGTCTCCAAAGGGGGCGGCTGGAACGCCAACCGGCATGGGAGGAGCAGTCGCCACAACAGGCGCAACGCGGGGCGACGTCGGCGGCGGAGCAAAAAGGCTGTCGAGTGAAGACGTGCCGGGAGCCATAACCGGAAGAGGAGGTGTCGCGGATGCGCCTCCGGTTAACAAGTTACGAACGCGGCTGATCAGCTCCTGCGGTTGGAAGGGTTTGCGCACCAATTCGTCGGCTTGCACGGCGACCGCGCGGTCTGCCACCGATTTATTGACCACGCCGGACATGAGAATCACCGGAGTCTTTGCGAATTGCGGATTCTGCTTGATCTGACTGCACACTGAATAGCCGTCCTGGTCCGGCATGATGACGTCGGTGATGACCACATCGGGCGGATGCTGCTCGAACTGGTTCAACGCGGACGCGGCGTCGGCGCACGTGATCACGTGGATGTTCTCGCGGCGGAAGGCGATCTTAATGACCTCTCGCATCGTGGCGCTGTCATCAATGAAATACACGGTGGGCGCCGTTTTCACCTCGGTGGTGCCTGCCGGCGGCATAGCGACTGTCTCGCTCATTGTGCCTCCTTGTCCGCAAGTTCGTCCGCGATGTCTCGTGCGGTTTCATCGTATTCGCGCATGGCGTCGAGCATCAAATCAGTGGCTGAGCGCAGGACTGTCCGTTGAGGTGTGGTGGCGCCGTAAACGAATTTGTAGACGCCCGATCCACACTGCACACAGCTCTTGATAATGTCGATGACGGCCTCGTCGCCGAAGTGCGGACCGCATTCTGCGTGTACGATTTCGCCCGCGTCAAAGAAGAGGACTGCGTCGGTCGTTCCCGCGTTGATGGTGAGCGCGCCGGTCTGCCGAGCCTGTCCCAGCATCTGCATGACGCCGGTCAAATCATGGTGCGACAGATTGCCGCTCAGGCTGGTGTCGGCTTGGCCCAGCATCTGCGTCGGCTGGAATCCTTCGACCTTGCTGATGATGATGTT
>Ga0335083_10007357_pt1 | contig 13616 bp, 7 predicted proteins | sample Lox_Sample_42_FD_206716 | JGI IMG/M metagenome (GOLD analysis project Ga0335083, IMG submission 206716) | Soil microbial communities from Loxahatchee National Wildlife Refuge, Florida, United States - Lox_Sample_4.2 | ecosystem: Environmental > Terrestrial > Soil > Wetlands | place: USA: Florida...
CCTGGCGGGCGGGCTGCTCGCCGAAGTGACCGGGTTCGCCCGTTCCTGCGGGATGGCCTTTATCGTCCTGTTTGCTGACGATGACCGGCTGTACGCCCGGAACGGGTGGGCGCGGGTCACGAACCGCTGCTCCTGGGTGCGGATCAACGACCACGTCACGCTGGGGCTGGCCCGGCACACAGATACGGGTGCCATGATGGTAAAGGCACTCGGGGAGCAACCCTGGCCCGAGGGTGATGTCGACCTGCTGGGCCATCTGTTCTGATGCAGGCGGGTCGCCCTGCTATCGCCTCCACGCCAGCGCCGGGCATCGAGTCGGTCCGGTTGCGCGGCCGGGCGGATGACCCGGGGGTGGTCCTGCGGCTGCCGTGGCTCCTGGTGCGTTCCTGCTCCTAGCCGTCCCGCGTTGATACGGCGTGGATGCCTCACCCATGTCGTAAGAACAACGTGAACGAGGCATCCACGCCGTATTCCGGGCGCCCGCTGGCCGGGCGGCGGAGCTGGGCGCGGGCCGGGCCGGGGGGCTGATGCGGCCAGCGGGGCAGGCGGTGAGGCCGGGGCCGCGCTGCCGCGCGGGCTCCCGCCAGGACTCACGCTGGCCGACCGGCCAGCGCACGGCCACAGCCAGAACGGGCGGACGACCCGCCGGGCCCATCCCCTAACCTCCGCCGCTGGACAGCAAGAGGGCGTACGCCGTTGGACGGCAAGAGGGCGTACGCCGTTGGACGGCAAGAGTGCGTAGCCGGGGCCTGGTGACTCTCGGCATCTTGTCTTGGGCGGGACGTCCCGCGTACTCTCACCTATTGAGATTTCGGGGGGAGCAACGTCGAAGATGGATGAACACGCCGTTCGGGACCGGAGCGGCCGGCCGAGTCGCACGGGGACGCCCGTGTTCGACCTGCTGGCGTCGAAGCTCCGCCCGCCGCTGATGCGGCCGGGCACTGTGGTTCGCTCGTCGCTGATCGAGCGGCTGGCCAAGCGCGATGCCCGTCCGGTTGTGTCGGTGGTCGCGCCCGCGGGGTACGGGAAGACGACGCTGCTGTCGCAGTGGGCCGGGCACAACGGGCAGGCCTTCGGGTGGGTATCGGTCGATGAGAAGGACAATGACCCGAAGGTCCTGCTCAGCTACGTCGCCAAGGCGCTCGACGCGGTCGAGCCGATCAGTGAGCGCGTCTTTGATGCGCTCGCCTCGCCGGGCAGTTCGGTGCCCGGCTCGGTCGTGCCCCGGCTGTGCACGGCGCTCGCGTCGATGACTTCGCCGGTCGTCCTGGTCCTGGATGACGTGCATCTGCTGCGTAACTCCGAATGCCGGGCCGCGCTGCCGGTGCTGGCCGATAGCGTGCCGGAGGGTTCGCGGCTGGTGCTGGCCGGACGGGAGCAGCCGCCGCTGCGGATCGCGCGGCTGCGCGCGGAAGGCAGGCTCTTGGAAATCGGCCCGGGCGACCTGGCGCTGACGACCGCGGAAACGTCGTCGCTGCTGCGCAACGCCGACCTGGCCCTGGGCGACGACCTGGTGGCGGAGCTGTACCAGCGGACCGAAGGGTGGGCGGCCGGGCTGTACCTCGCGGCGCTGTACCTGAGGGAAGGAGGCTCGCTGCTGGGGACGGCGGATTCTTTTAGCGGTCAGGACCGGTTCATCCGCGAGTACGTGGAGGCGGAGTTCCTGGCGCGGCTTTCCGACCAGAGGCGGGCGTTCCTGACCCGGACCGCGGTGCTCGAGCGGATGTGCGGGCCGCTGTGCGAGGAGGTGCTCGACGTGGCCGGTTCCGCTGCGATGCTGGCGGACCTGGCCCGGTCGAACCTGCTGCTGGTGCCGCTGGACCGGCGCGGGGAGTGGTACCGGTACCATCACCTGTTCCGCGACATGCTGCTGGCCGAGCTGCAGCGCCGGGAGCCCGGCCTGACGCCGGAACTGCGGCGCCGTGCCGCCGGCTGGTGCCTGCGAAACGGCTGGCCCGAAGAAGCGCTGGAATACTCGATCGCGGCCGGCGACGTCGAGGCGGCCGCCGGCCTGGTGACGGGTCTCGGGGTGGGGGCCTACCGGCAGGGCCGGGTCTCAACGGTCGAGCGGTGGTTCGGATGGCTGGACGGGCAGGGCGGGATCGAGGGACACCCGATGGCCGCGGTGCTGGCCTCGCTCCTGTCGGCGCTGACGGCGCGGCCGGCCGATGCCGAGCGGTGGGCCGATGTGGTGGATCGCTGGCAGTACGCGGACCCGGTGCGGCCTGATGACCTGGCCGCCGAGGCGTGGGCGGCCCTGCTGCGCGCCATATTGTGCCGTCGCGGAGCCGGGCAGATGCGCGCCGACGCTGCCGAGGCCGTGCGGAGGTTCGCGGCGGGGGGCTACGCGGACCCGGCGCCGTTGGCCTTGCATGGAATCGCGCTGGTCCTTTCCGGCGACCTCGATGGCGGCGACGCGTCCTTCCAGGATGCGGCCGGCGTCTCGGACCAGACGGGCGCGCCCGATACTCTCGCGCTCGCGATCTGTGAGAGGTCGCTGCTGGCGATGGCGCGAAACGACTGGGATCAGGCCGAGGTCCTCGCCGACCAGGCACGCACCGTTTTGCGCCAGGCCGGGTTCGAGGAAAGCTACCTGACGCCCGTGGTCTGCGCGGCGAACGCCCGCGCGGCGATGCACCGCGGGGATGTCCCGGCGGCGCGCCGGGAGCTCATCGGTGCTCAGCGGCTGCGGCCGTTGCTGACCTACGCGCTCCCTCACCTCGCCGTCCAGGCCAGGATCGAGCTTGCTCGCGTCCACCTGGCGCTGGCCGACCCGGCCGGGGCCAGGACGCTCGTCCGCGAGATCGACGAGGTCCTGAGGCGGCGGCCCGGCCTCGGGATCCTGGACGACCAGGCCAGGGCCCTCCGGGACCAGCTCGCCAAGGAAGGCGGCTCGGTCGTGCCCGGCGCTTCCGCGCTGACCGCTGCCGAGCTGCGGCTGCTGCCGCTGCTCGCCACCCACCTGTCGTTCCCGCAGATCGGCGAGGAACTCTTCCTGTCCCGCAACACCATCAAGTCACAGGCCATTTCGATCTACCGCAAGCTGGGGGTCGCCTCCCGCAGTCCCGCAGTCGTCCGAGCCCGTGAACTGGGGCTCCTGGAGGGATGACGGCCTGCGGCATCAGCCACGGACACGCTCGGCCCTTAACCAGCGGCTCCGTGACCGATGGCTTGGACCTGGGCGTGTTCGTGCAGGGCTTGTTCGTCCTCGTGGACGGCGGGCTTGAGGTCGAACACGACCTTTTTCACGGTCCCGGTGAAGGGATAGGGGGCCAGGTTCTCGTAGGCACGGTCGACCACGAGCCCGTTGTCGCGTCCGATGTCCATGCCGGCGTAGCTGGAGAACGCTACCGGAACGGTGCGGGGCATCTTGCCCTCGCCGATCAGCTTGCCGTTCGCCCACAGGGTCACCGTTCCGCCGGTCCCGGGCTCGGGCTTGTCCGCGTCGAACAGCATCTTCACCCTCACGTCACCCGTGGGAATGGCCTCGGTAGATGCCTGCTTGTAGGTCTCCACGCCGAGGAAGGAGTAGGTGTGGTTCAGCATCCCCTGGTGGTCGACCCAAAGGCCGAACCCGCCGATGAAGTCGGCGTTGGCGACGATGACGCCCTCCGCGCCGGTCCCGGGGACGTTGAGCTCGGCCTCGATGGCGTAGGACCGCCCGTAGACACGGGGCACCATGCCGCGCTGCACGTTCTGGACATCCCCGGCGAAGGTGAACCGGGTGATGGTGGGCAGCGGCGGCAGGATGCCGAAGAAGATGGACATGCCGCCGAGCAGCGGCAGCGCCCGGTTGCGCTCCGCCTCGGCCCACCACAGCTCCTTCAGCTCGGCGAGCTGGCCGGCATTTCCGGCCGCTAGGTCGCGGGCCTGGGAAAAGTCGTCGGGTAGGTAGTACAGCTCCCAGACGTCCTGCTCGGGGTCGTAGACCCCCGGCGCGAACCTTTTGATCGTGTCCGGGGAGAAGTCCCAGGGGGCCTTGTCCAGTCTCGTGCAGGCCCACCAGCCGTCCTTATAGATGGCGCGGCTGCCGAACATCTCGAAGTACTGCACCGTGTGCCGCTCCCCCGCTTCCGCGTCGGCGAACGTGTAGAGGAAGCTCGTGCCGTCCATCGGCTCCTGGCCGATCCCGTCGACCGTCTTCGGTTCGGGGATGCCGGCCGCCTCCAGGACGGTCGGGCCGACGTCGATGCAGTGCGTGAACTGGCTGCGCAGACCTCCGCCACCCTCGATGCGGTGCGGCCAGGCGACCACCATCGGGTTCCGGTCCCCGCCGAGGTGACTGGACATCTGCTTGCCCCACTGGAACGGGGTGTTGCCCGCATGCGCCCAGGCCGCGGCGTAGTGCGGGGCGGTGTGGTCGCCGCCGAGAGCGTCGATGCCGCCGTAGGCCTCGATCAGCTGCAGTTGCTGGTCCGGGTCGAGCACGACGCCGTTGAGGAACGTCATCTCGTTGAACGAGCCGGTGAGGGTGCCTTCCATGCTGGCGCCGTTGTCGCCCCAGATGTAGAAGATGAGCGTGTTGTCCAGGTCGCCCATCTCCTCGATGGCATCCAGCAGCCTGCCGACATTCCAGTCGGCATTCTCGGAGTACCCGGCGAAAACCTCCATCTGCCGGGCATACAGCTTCTTCTCGGCCTCGTTGAGCGAATCCCAGGCCGGGAACAGCTCCGGCCGCTCCGTCAGCTCGGTATCCGGCGGGACGACCCCGAGCTGCTTTTGTCGCTCGAAGGTCTGCTCCCGCAGCTGGTCCCAGCCGCCGTCGAACCTGCCCTTGTACTTGTCGGCCCAGGCCGTAGCCACGTGATGCGGGGCGTGCGCACAGCCGGTGGAGTGGTACATGAACCACGGCTTGGCCGCGTCCTGGGCCCGGACGCCGTGCAGCCACTCGACCGCCTTGTCGGTCAGGTCGTCCGGAAAGTAGTACGGCTGGCCGTCCTTTCCTTCCTGAACACCCAGAGTGGAGTTGTCCTGGGTGATGATCGGGTCGTACTGGCCCGCCGCGCCGGACAGGAACCCCCACCAGTGATCAAATCCCCAGGATTGCGGCCAGTGATCGAACGGACCCGCCGCGCCCTGCACGTTGTCCGGGGTCAGGTGCCACTTGCCGAACCCGCCGGTGACGTAGCCATTCTCGTTGAGGACGCGCGGCAGCGCGGTGCAGCTGCGGGGCCGCGCCGCGGTATAACCGGGGAACGGGCCAGGGTACTCGGCGATGGACCCGAAGCCCACCCGGTGGTGGTTGCGGCCGGTCAGCAGCGCGGCGCGGGTCGGCGAGCACACCGCAGTCACGTGGAACCGGTTGTAGGTGAGCCCCATGTTCTGCACCCGGGTCAGGTTCGGGGTGGCGATCGGCCCGCCGAACGTGTCGGGGTTTCCGAAGCCCGCGTCGTCGATCAGCACGATCAGCACGTTCGGCGCGCCGTCGGGGGCCTTCGGCCCCGGAATCATCGACCAGTCCGGGACCGACTGGTCGATCGTGCGCCCCATCGTCCCGCCGAACGTGCGGTCGGGAATCGGCAGCACCGTCCGGTCAGGGCTGAACTTGCCCGCCGCCTCCGCCAGTGCGGCCTTGAGCTCTCCTACGGTGCTCTTGTCCATCGGGGCGACTGACTTCGCCGGCGAGCGACTGAGCGCCCGTTCGGCGGCCAGCCGGTCACCGTCATCGACGACGGCGATCACGACCGCAGTGCCCGGCCGGAGCTTGTCGCCGAGCCCCGCCTCGATGCCGCTGGCCACCTTGTGCCGGGCGAACTTGCCGACCAGGGCGCCGGCCGCGCCGCCGACGACAATCGAGGCAAGCAGTGGCGGCGAGAAGAGGCCAACCACCAGGCCGACGCCCCCGCCCCAGCCCAGGCCCTTGCGGCCCAGGTGGTCGCCGGTCTGGGTCACCCGCACCCGGCCGTCCGCGGCGTGCTCGACCAGGATCACGCCCTCCGACTTGACCGTCTTGCCCTGCACGAGCGCCACGAGCGCATCAAAGTCGTGCTGGGCCAGATCGGCAGCCGGATAGGCGGCCATGATCACATCGAACGAGTCACCCATCGCCCCTCCTCAGACGGACCCGAGTCGCGCTGACCGGGCTACGTCATTGTCGGTCCGGGTCCGGTCGTTCCGCGTCCTCCAGATGGGATGATCCAGCGGCCTGGCCCGCACCGCCCGGGCCTCAGGTGAGGATCAGGTAGAGGCTGTTGGCGATGAGCCAGATACCCAGGATCAAGCTCCCCGAGATGATCACCTGGTCGGTGTGGGTGTCGATCCAGGTCCGGAACCGGGCCAGGAGCGCCTGGCTCTGGCCGGGCCTGAACACCGTGTAGATCTCCATGAACAGGTAGGACGCCGAGGCCAGCAGGCAGAACAGGAACAGCGCGAGGTAGCTCTCCCAGCTGGACAGCTTGGCCTCCACGACGGTAGCGGCACCGGCGCCGATCAGGCCCCAGGGCTGCAAGGCCGGAGCCAGGCCCAGGGCGAACCACGGCGACATGGTGTCCACGTGCTCCTGCCACTTCGGCGGCTTCTTCGGCGGCTTGGGCCGTCCTCTCGCCCGGATGTGCCGGATCGCGATGATGACGAGGACAGCGCCGATCGCGATCTTCGCCGCCAGCGCGGCCAGGGACGGTGCCGTGCTCGGTTTGGGCGGGTTATTGCCGGTGGCGAGCACGGTGACGGTGACCACGACGGCCAGGGACACCAGCCAGCCGAACACGAAGGCCGCGCCTTTCCGCACGCCACGCTTGGACGGCAGCACGACGATGAATGCGGTCAGCGGCAGCGGGTCGAGCGCTATCGCCAGGCCGATCAGGACAAGGTTGAGCACCATGGCCATCTCCCTTTTGGGTCACGGTGCGCCATGCCGGCGATGACCTCTACCTCCCGTTGGGATGAAACGTCCGCTTGACCTGGCCTGAGGCTCTGGAAGATCCTTAAGGGCAGGCTTTTCTGGGTACGTCGGATTAACAGGAACCGCCGGGGGGGCGATGGGCGAGACCGGCATGCGTCAGCAGGACAGCCGGCCGCCTCGTACGGGCGGGCCAGCGTTCGACCTGGTCGTATCGAAGCTGCGTCGTCCGCTGGTCCGGCCCGGGGCAGTACGCCGTTCGCAGCTGGTCGAGCGGCTGGCGCGGGGCGATGCGCGGCCGATTATCTCGGTGGTCGCGCCAGCGGGGTACGGGAAGACGACCTTGCTGTCGCAGTGGGCCGCGCGTAACAGCCAGGCTTTCGCGTGGGTGTCGGTGGATGAGCCGGACAACGATCCGAAGGTCCTGCTTACCTACGTGGCGCAAGCGCTCGATGAGATCGAGCCGATCGATCAGCGGGTCTTCGCCGCGCTGACCTCGCCGGGGAGTTCGGTGCCCGGCTCGGTGGTCCCCAGGCTCGGAGCGGCTTTCTCGTCGATGACCCCGCCGGTGGTGCTGGTGCTGGACGACGTGCACGTGCTGCACGACCGGGAGTGCCGGGACGCGCTGTCGGTGCTGGCTGAGCACGTGCCGCAGGGCTCGCGGCTGGTGCTGGCCGGGAGGGAGGAGCCGCCGCTGCCCATCGCGCGGCTGCGGGCCGAAGGCCGGCTCATGGAGATCGGCCCGGACGACCTGGCGTTCACCCCCGGTGAGGCGGCGTCGCTGCTGCGCGACGCGGGTGTCGCGCTCGGCCAGGATGACGTGGCGGCGTTGCACCGGCAGACCGAGGGGTGGGCGACAGGGCTGGTGAGCGAGTACATGGAGTCCGAGTTCCTGGCCCTGGTCTCCCGGCGGCAGCGGGCGTTCCTGACCCGGACGGCGGCGCTGAAGCGGATGTCCGGGCCGCTGTGCGAGGCGGTCCTCGAGGAACCAGGATCGGCTGTGATGCTGGCTGACGTGGCCCGGTCGAACCTGCTGCTGGTGCCGCTGGACCGGCGGGCCGAATGGTATCGCTACCACCACCTGTTCCGCGACATGCTCCTAGCGCAACTGCACCGCCGTGAGCCCGGGCTTGTCCCCGTCCTACGGCACCGTGCCGCCGACTGGTGCCTGCGCAACGGCTCGCCCGAGGAGGCGCTGGAGTACTCGATGGCGGCCGGGGACGTCGACATGACCGCTGGCCTGGTGGAAAAGCTCGCGGTGCGGACCTACTGGCAGGGCCGGGTCAGCACCGTACAGCGGTGGTTCCGGTGGCTCGAAGAGCGGGACGGAATCCAGGGACACCCGATGGCCGTGGTGCTGGCCTCGCTCCTTTCCGTGCTGACGGCACGGCCAGCCGACGCCGAGCGATGGGCCGATGTGGTCGACCGCTGGCAGCAGGGGAACCTGACATGGCCCGGGAACCCGGCCGCCGAGGCCTGGGCCGCCGTGCTGCGGGCCCTGCTGTGCCGGCGCGGGGCCGGGCAGTTGCGCGCCGACGCGGACGAGGCCGCGCGCAGGTTCGCGGCGCAGAACATGCTCGCCCCGGCCCCGGCTCTCGTTCAAGGGCTGGCTCGCATCCTGTCCGGTGACCTCGATGGTGCCGACGTGTTCCTGGAGGATGCGATCGCGGTGGGGAGGACAGCCGGCGCGCCCGAGCTCGTCCCGATCGCCCAGGCCGAACGAGCCCTCGTGGCGATGGCGCGCGGCGACTGGGGCTGGGCCGAGGTCCTGGCCGAACGAGCGGACGCCATGTTGCGCCAGGCCGGCATCGAGGAAAGCTACGCCACCCCCCTGGTCTGCGCCGTGCAAGCCCGCGTAGCCCTGCATCGGGGAGACGTCCCGGCGGCGCGTCAGCAGCTGGTCAGCGCCCAGCGGCTACGGCCGTTGCTGACCTACGCGCTGCCCCATTTCGCCGTGCAGGCGAGGATCGAGCTCGCTCGCGTTCACCTGGCGCTCGCCGACGTGGAAGGGGCCAGGACGCTCAGGCGGGAAGTCGATGAGCTGCTCGCGCGGCGGCCCGGGCTGGGGACCCTGGTCACCGAGGCCACGGCGCTGCGGGCCCGGCTGGCGGAGGTGCGCGGCTCGGACATCGCGGGGGCCTCCACGCTGACCGCCGCCGAACTGCGCCTGCTGCCGATGCTGTCGACGCACCTGTCGTTCCCCGAGATCGCCACGGAGATGTTCTTGTCCCGGACCACCATCAAGTCAGAAGCGATGTCCATCTACCGCAAGCTGGGAGTCTCTTCCCGCAGCCAGGCGGTCAGCCGGTCCCGTGAGCTGGGACTCCTGGTGGCCTGACGACCGGGTTTCGTCCCATCGGGCGGATGAAAGCTGCTCCCGCGCCGGCTGAACTGGTGCCCCGGGCGACGAGCGGAGCGGCATGGACCAGACGGTGAGATTCCAGGAGATCTTGCGCAAGCTGACGATGATCGACGAGGGGTTCATCGAAGGCGAGGCCGGGCTCGGGCTCAGCGTGGCCGGGACGTCGGCCCTGGATCCCAAGACCGCGGCGCTGCTGCGAGTAGGGGCATCGGTCGCCACCGGTTCATCCGCGGCCTGCCTGCAATGGAGCATCACCCGGGCGATGGCGGCGGGTGCGACCGACGACGAGATCGCCGACGTGCTGCTGGCGATCGCCCCGGTGGCCGGGCTCGGCCGCGTCACCGCCGCCGCTCCTGATGTGGCGATCGCGCTCGGCTACGACGTTGCGGCCGCGCTGGAGGAACTGGACGGCCCCTGAGTCAGATCAGCTCGAGCTGACGGGCTCGGCGGACCGCCTCGCCGCGACGAGCCGCCGCCAGCTTACGGTAGATGTTCCTGAGATGCGTCTTGACGGTGTTGACGGAGATGTACATTTCGCTGGCGATCTCGGCCGTGTTCAGCAGGCAGGATAGGTGCCGCAGCACCTCCCGCTCGCGGTCCGACAGCGGCTCGACCACCAGGGTGGCCGCCTGCCCCGGGGCGCCCGGCGCCGGCGGCGGGGCGTATCGCTGGCCCGTTCGGAGCAGGCACCGGTAAGCGCCGGCCAGGTCGGGGTCGTCCCGCAGCACCGGCCCGATCCAGCTGTGTTCTCCCACGAACGGCAGCCTGACCTGCTCGGGTCCGGCCAGCCGCAGCGCGGACGCCAGCGACCGCTGACCGCGCGCGCGGGCGCCGCTGGAGTAGCTGAGCCGGGCGTCAGCTAGCCACGCTTGCACGCGTACCCGGTGGGGCGGCTCGCTGTCGGCGGCGAGCACGGGCTGGAGCACGCGCCGCGCGGTGTCACCGTCTCCGGCCGCCGCCCACGCCAGCGCCAGGGTTACCGCCGTCTCCGCCGACATCTCGCCGCCGCGTTCGGCCGCGGCCAGCGCCGCCGGGATGTCACCGGCCGCGAGGTAGGCCCGCGACTGGACCAGGCTCAGCTGGTGGTCGAGCCACGCCGGGACACGGTACCCGGTCCGCGCCCTGGCGGTGATCTGCGCGGCGGCGGCGGCGTGTCCCTCGGCCAGGGCACAGCCCGCCGCGACCAGGTAGGCGGCCGCCGCGACCGGCTGGTCCGGGCGGGCGCCCAGGGCCGCGTCGACCTGCTTGAGGCGGTCGCGGGCCGCGCGCAGCTCGCAGCGCTCCAGATGCACCCAGGCCAGGGCGACCAGCGCCGCGGGGTCCGGCGCGGCCGACCGGTGCTGGCCGGACTCGCGGACCGCCCGGCCGGCCAGCTCGGCGGCACGGCTCAGCCGACCGCACCAGGCCTCCGCCAGCGCGAGGGGCCCGAGGCAGTCCGCCAGTGCGCCCTCCGCGCCGGACGCGACCGGGGCGGCCACCCCGGCCTGCAGGCTGCGGACCGCCTGATCCAGACGGCCGGACCACAGCTCCAGAGCTCCGCGGCCGGACAGCATCCGCGCCCGGATGTCCGGGTGCCGGTCGAGCTTGTCGCCCGGGACCTGGCCGACCAGCGCCTCGGCCCGGGCCGCGGCCGACGCGGCCATACTCAGGTCACCGGTGCGCAGGGAGACGGTCAGGCGGATCATCGCGGCGACCCGCCGGCACTCGGGCCCTTGACCGTCGGGAAGACGCATCAAGAGGCCATCGGCGGTGTCGAGTGCGGCGGCACACGCTTCGTACCTGCCTGCCGACAGCGCCATCGCGGCCGTGATCAGGTGCGGATCCGGTCCGGTCCAGGCCTGGCCGGGGGGCATGCCCGCAAACTCGGCGGCCAGGCCCTGGCCGCCACGCGGATCGATGACCTGGCCGATCGCCAGCTCACCGACGATCAGCCCTGCGGCCAGCGGCCAGTCACCGGCCCGGGCGGCGTGACGTACCGCGTCGGTGAGCAGGCCGTTCCGCTCGTACCATCGGGCCGCTCGCTGGTGCAACCCGGCCACCCGGCCCGGATGCTCCAGCCTGAGCCTCAGGCGTAGCACCTCCGCGAACAGCGTGTGGTAGCGGTACCACCCGGCCCCGATCGGCTCGATGAACGCGTTCTCTCCGGTCAAGGCCGTAAAGGTCGCCGCGGCCCGCTCATCACCGGTCAGGGCCGCGGCGGCGTCGGCGCTGACGTGGTCCAGCACGGATGTGCACAGCAACACCTCCCGGGCTGGCGGCGGCTGGGCGTCGAGAACCTCGTCCACTAGGTAGCCGGTCAGGGTGCTGTCCTGATCGGCCAGCTCCTGGACGAACGTGTCCGGGTCGGGATGGGTGCTCAGGGATATCGCCGCGAGGCGCAGGCCGGCCGCCCAGCCCTCGGTCCGCCGCGTCAGGCTCTCCAGCGAGCCCGCTGTCAGGGCGCAGCCGTGCCTGGCCACCAGCTGGCCGACTTCGGTGCTGCTGAACGCCAGGTCGCCGGCCCGGATCTCGGCCAGCTGTCCGGTCAGCCGGTAACGGTGCAGCGGCAGCAGCGGATCCATCCGCGAGGCGGCCACCAGCCGCAGACCGGGCCCCACGTTGCGCAGCACGAAGTCGAGCCCGTTCAGTATCTTCGGCTCGGTCACCAGATGCAGGTCATCCAGGACCAGCGTCACCGGCGGATCCTGCGAGGCCAGCGCCGCCGCGAGCCGCAGCAGGAAGGCATGGTCGCCCGCCCGGCCCGGCCCGGCGGCCACGCTCGGAACGGGAACGCCGGACCCGCGCAAGGCGGCCAGGACATAGGACCAGAACATTTCCGGCCGGTTGTCGTACTGGTCCAGGCAGACCCAGGCGACCATCCCGGGTCCGGTCGCTGTCCACAGCGCCAGGGCTATTGTCTTGCCCGCGCCGGGAGGGCCGGTGACGACGGTCAGCGGGCACCACCGCGTTCCCTGGGCGATGAGCTTCGTGATCCGCGGTCGATGCACGGCCCACTCCGGCACACCCGGTGCCGTGATCTTCGTAGCCAGGATCGGATGGCCGGCGGAACCTGCGGACCGCCCGGCGCGGTTCGCCCGGCCGATGCCATCGGTCGCATCGGTATTCATCGCTTCCTCCCCGGGCACCACAAAACGCCAGTTGACCGGGCCGCGCATCGTGCCATCGGGATGAAAGCGGGTCTACACGGTGGCGCGCCCGTGGCCTAGGTACCCGTGGGCTAGTTCCTCGAAAATAAGCACGGTCTGGGTCGACCGGACCTCAGGCATGTCCTGCAGACGCGTCAGCACCACGTCGCGCAGGGTTGAGGCGTCCCGAGCGCGGACGCGGACGAGGATGTCGTGCTCGCCTGAGATGAGGGCGACATAGTCAACCTCTGGCATACGCAGCAGCTGGCGGCGGACCGACTTCCAGGTTCGCTGCGCGATGTCCAGGTAGACGTAGGCCGACAGGCCGTATCCGTAGCGCACGGGATCGACGAGTGCGGCGTAGCCGGTGATGACGCCGTCGCGTTCGAGCCGGGCTACGCGGGCGTAGGCGTTAGCCCGCGAAATGTGAACGTGTGCGGCCAACGTCCGCATGGACATCCGGCCATCGACCCGAAGCGCGTCGACGATGAGCCGGTCCGTGCCATCGAGCGGTGCCATACGTCCAGATCGGCGATCCGGGTCAGGGTCATTTTCGGCCATACGGACACGTTAGCTGGGTCGGGAGCGTCAATTCATCTCGTACTTACTCCTAAAACTAGAAATATGGCCATACGGGCGGGCAAGCTCTGGAAAAGGGCGTATAGGAGGGAGCGACCGTGACGACCTTCGCCGATCTTGAGCCCACCGTGTCTGCGGGCAGTCTCCTGCCGAGCGCGACACCACTGCAGCTCATCGACGCCGACGGCCGGCCCGCTGAGAACCCGGGCAGCCTCTCACTTCCCGAGCCAGGCATCCTTCTGGAGCTTTATCGACGGATGGTGATCGGGCGGCGTTTCGACAGCCAGGCCACCGCCCTGACCAAGCAAGGCCGTCTCGCGGTCTATCCGTCTTCGCGCGGACAGGACGCGTGCCAGGTTGGGTCCACGCTCGCCTTGCGGCGCCGTGACTGGCTGTTTCCCACCTACCGGGACTCGGTCGCGATCATCACCCGCGGAGTCGAGCCGGCGGAAGCGCTCTCCCTGCTACGGGGCGACTGGCACTGCGGTTATGACCCGTACCAGTACCGCGTCGCACCGCAGTGCACTCCGCTGGCGACCAACACCCTGCACGCGGTCGGCCTGGCTCACGCGGCGAGCCTCAAGGACGAGGATGTAGTCGCCCTGGTGCTGCTGGGCGACGGCGCGACCAGCGAAGGCGACACCCACGAAGCACTCAACTTCAGCGGGGTATGGAAAGCACCCGTGGTCTTCCTGGTCCAGAACAACGGCTA
>Ga0335083_10007358_pt1 | contig 13616 bp, 7 predicted proteins | sample Lox_Sample_42_FD_206716 | JGI IMG/M metagenome (GOLD analysis project Ga0335083, IMG submission 206716) | Soil microbial communities from Loxahatchee National Wildlife Refuge, Florida, United States - Lox_Sample_4.2 | ecosystem: Environmental > Terrestrial > Soil > Wetlands | place: USA: Florida...
GGATACGCGCCTGTTCACCTATGCCAGCGAATGGCGGCAGGCCCTGCGTCCCCTCGATGGCGCCGCGCCCTCGTCGCCACTGCCTGACTGGCAGCCGGATGCGGCGGAAAGCATCACCTCGCTTGCAGCGTTTCTTTCGAAGCCGGTGCGCGCGTTCTTCAACCAGCGCCTGAAGGTGCATTTCGCCGGGATCGATGAGGATGCGCTGGACGAAGAACCCTTCGTACTGGATGCGCTGGAGCAGCACGTCGCGACGGCCGCCATCGTGCGCGCGGGCGTTCGCGCCGGTGATGCAGGCGCTGCAGTCACCGACGCAGCGCAGCAGCTCGCTCGACAAGGCCAACTGCCGCCCGGTGGATTTGGCGAACTCGCACAACGGACGCTTGCCCACGAAGGCAGCGAACTGGCTGCGGCATGGCTCGACGCCTGCCACCGCTGGCCGCTGCGCGACGAGAAGATCGAACTGCAATACGCCGCCCACGGCGTACGCGTGGAAGACTGGCTGACCGACATTCGCCAGAACGCGACCGGGACGCTGACGCGACTGGAGCTCGCCACGGGACGTCTCCTGCAGAAGAACGGCACGCTGCGCTACGACCGATTGCTTACCGCCTGGGTGATTCACCTGCTGGCACATGCGCAGGGCCTGCGGATGGAGTCGCGAGTAGTGGGCATGGATGCGCGCGTCGTGCTGCGTGCGATGGAAGCAGAGCGTGCACGGTTCCTGCTCGATGCGTTGCTGCATGGCTTGCGGGTGGGCATGACTGCGCCATTGCCGATTGCGCGCCGCACGGCATTTGCATGGCTGCAGGCGGACGACGAAGACAAGGCAACCCGCCAGGCGCTGGCCGCCTACGAAGGCAACACCTTCGCCAAGATCCCGGGTGAACGCGACGACGATGCTTATCTCGCGCGCGCCTGGCCAAGCTTCGAGGCCCTGCAGGCCGGTGGCTTTGGCCAGTGGCTCTCGCTCTACAGCCCACTGCTGGACGTCGCCGGCAAGGATGAGCACGCATGATGGCCAATCAACCCTTGCAGCCACTCCAGCTGCCGCTGCAAGGCATCCAGCTGATCGAAGCAAGCGCAGGCACGGGCAAGACCTGGACCATCGCCGCGCTTTATCTGCGCCTCGTGCTCGGGCACGGAGCGGGTGGAATGCCGCTGCTTCCCGCGCAGATCCTGGTGCTCACCTTCACCAAAGCGGCCACGGCGGAACTGCGCGAGCGCATTCGCGAACGCCTGGCTGATGCAGCCGATGCCTTCCGCGGCCGCATCGCGCCCGACGATTTCCTGCGCGAACTCATCGCAACCTATCCCGGCGAGGATGAGCGCGCCCAGGCTGCGCGCCAGCTCGAACTGGCGGCGCAATGGATGGACGAGGCCGCCATCCACACGATCCATGCGTGGTGCCAGCGCATGCTTGGCCAGCATGCTTTCGACAGTGGCCATCCCTTCGTGCAGGACACCGATGCCGACGAAAGCGAATTGCTCGCCGAGACGGTGCGTGACTACTGGCGCAACCATTTCTTCCCGCTCGATGGCACCGGCGCCGCACTGGTTTCGCGCTGGTGGAAAAATCCCGCCCAGCTGCAGCAGGCGCTTCGCCCCCTGCTGCGCCAGCATGCGGACCATCTGCGCCTCGATGGCAAGCCACTTCCTCCCCCCGCGCAGGTGATGACACGCCTGCGCAGCGAGGTGGAGGCCGCGCGCCTTGCCGAGGAGCGCGCACGTACGCTCTGGCGCGACGATGTCGAGACCATCGAGGCGATGTTTGCCAAAGCGGTGGCGGCGCGTGCGCTCAATGCGCGGAAGATGCCGCCGGAAGCCATCACCGAGCATCTCGTTGCACTGCGTGCGTGGTCGCAAGGTGGACCCGCCAGTCGCGATCTGCTGCAGCGCTATGCACAGGGTGCGCTCACCGCCGCCCTCAACAAGAACGCCCAGACACTGGCGCACCCAGCCTTCGTGGCCATCGAACAGTGCGCGGACCTGCAATCACAACTCGATACGCAGGAACCGGCCGTGCTGTCCCAGGCGTTGCGCTGGGTGTCCGAGCGACTGGAGCAGACGAAACAGCGGCGCGCCCTGATGGGTTTCGACGACATGCTGCAACGCCTCGACCATGCGTTGCACGGCGCCTCGGGAACCCGGCTGGCCGATACCATCGCACGGCAGTATCCGGTCGCGCTCATCGACGAATTCCAGGACACGGACCCACTGCAGTGGCGCATTTTCCGCACCATCTATGCGCGACGCGCAGGCACCGGGCTGCTGCTGATCGGTGACCCCAAGCAAGCCATCTACGGTTTCCGCGGCGCCGATATCCACACCTATCTGCGCGCGAGGGAAAGCGCGCAACAACCGACGTGGACGCTCGACACCAATTATCGTTCGACCCAGCCCTTGGTGGATGCCGTCAATCGCGTATTCGAACATGCCGACCGACATCCCGAGGGCGCATTCGCTTTCGGACACGATGCCCTGCCGTTTCAGCCGGTAAAGGCGCGTGGTCGCCACGATCGACTCGTGCTTGACGGACAACCGCTGCCGCCGGTGTCGTTGGCGGTATCGGAAAGCGACGAGCCCATCAGTGGTTCGGCCTATACGCACGTGATGGCGCAGCATGCCGCTGCCCATATCGCGCAATGGCTATCCGCCGCAGCGGAAGGCCGCTGCGGATTTGCGGTGGAAGACGGACAACTGATACCGCTGCGGGCCAGCGACATCGCGATCCTCGTGCGCAGCGGCACGGAGGCCCGGCGCGTGCGCGATGAGTTGCGTCGGCGAGGGCTCAAGAGCGTTTACCTGTCGGATCGGGATTCTGTCTATGCCTCTCCTGAGGCAGGCGACCTGTTGCGCTGGCTCCAGGCGTGCGCCGCACCGGGCTCCGATCGCGCCATGCGCGCTGCGATGGCAACGCCAACGCTGGGACAGAGCGATGCCGAGCTGGATCGTCTCAACGTGGACGAACAGCACTGGGAAGCCTGCGGCGAACGCTTTCGCCAGTTGCATGACACATGGCGGCGACACGGCGTGCTGGCCATGCTGCACGATCTGCTGCATGCGTTCGATTTGCCTGCGCGCCTGCTGTCGCGACTGGACGGTGAGCGAGCGCTGACCAACCTGCTTCACCTGGCCGAATTGCTTCAGCATGCGGCATCGAGCCTCGACGGCGAGCACGCGCTGATTCGCCATCTTTCCGCCCAGATGGCCGCGATAGCCGATGGCCACGCCGACACGGCGGACGAGCAGGTCGTACGACTGGAAAGCGAAGCCGAATTGATCAAGGTCGTGACCATCCACAAGTCCAAGGGACTCGAATATCCGCTGGTGCTGCTGCCATTCGTGTGCTCGGCCCGCGAGATCAAGACGGACGACAGTTTCAGCTGGCACGACGCCAACGGCGAAGTGCGCATGGACCTGCGCGCCGACGATGCGGCCCGCACCCTGGCCGACCGCGAACGCCTGCAGGAAGACTTGCGCCTGCTGTACGTGGCGCTTACACGCGCCCGCTACGCGTGCTGGCTAGGCATCGCGTGTTGCAAGTCGGGCAACAGCAAGACGCCATCCCTGCACAAATCCGCGTTCGGTCACGTGCTGTCCGGTGGTCAGGTCATCCAGGCAGGCGAGTTGAAGCAACAGCTGCGCGAACTGCGCGGCGACCATGCCGGCATGCACATCGAAGTCCTTGGTATGCCGGATGCCCGTCCGCTGGAACCCACCGGTGGAGACATCACGCCATTGTGGGAGGCTCGCAACTACACCGGCTCCGCCCAGGAACGGTGGTGGGTGGCCAGCTACAGTTCACTCAAGGTGTCTGATGAAGCACTGCCCTCGCCCGCCCCCGAAACCCCGGAACAGGATGTGCTGGCCGAACTGGACAGCGAGCAGCCTCCACTCATCGCTCCGTCCACCGCGCAGCCCGAAGGCATCCACGCTTTCCGCGCTGGCGCCGAGCCAGGCACCTTCCTTCACGATTTGCTGGAATGGTCGGCAGCCGAAGGTTTCGCCGCCGTCGCGGCCGATCCGACACCTCTGATTGCTGAAATCGCCCGCCGTTGCCAGCGACGCGGATGGCAATCCGAGATCGATCTGCTGTCACGCTGGTTTCCGACGCTGCTGCGCACACCGCTCACTCTTGCGGACGACGCAACGGCCAGCCTCGCCGATTTGGACGGCTATTACGCCGAAATGGAATTCTGGTTCGAGGCCAGGCGGGTCGACACGCTCGCGCTGGATCAGCTGGTCACCACGCATACGCTGGGCGGATCACCGCGGCCGCCGCTGATGGCCGAACGCATCCATGGCCTGCTCAAGGGATTCATCGATCTGGTAGTGGAGCATCAAGGGCGTTACTACGTCATCGACTACAAATCGAACAAGCTCGGCAATGACGCCAGCGCCTATGCCGACACGGCCATGCGCGAATCGATCCTGCGCGAACGTTACGACCTGCAGTACGCCCTCTATACGCTTGCGCTCCATCGCCAGCTGCGCGCGCGCCTTCCGCACTACGACTACGAAAGACACATGGGTGGCGTGGCTTACCTGTATCTGCGCGGCGTCGATGGCCAGGGCTATGGTGTGCACCGAGAGCGCCTGCCTTTCGCCTTGATCGATGCCATGGACCGCCTGTTTGCCCAGGGAGCACACGCGCATGCAGCCTGATGCCCGCATGGCCTCCATCGAGCCTGCGATCGAGCGCGGATGGTTGCGTCCTCTGGACGTGGCGTTTGCCCGTCTCCTGGCTTCCGAAGACGCGCGTGCACCCGAGGTGCTGCTTCTGCTGGGCGCCTTGACCAGCCGACAGCAGGCGGACGGCCATTTGTGCATGGACCTGTCCGCATGGCCATCGATAGCCGACGAAGCAGGATGGCCGCCAGCATGGCGGACGCAGGTCGCGGCCGTCGCCGGCGATCCGCTGACCCTGGAATCATCGCTCCTGGTCGCCCATGCGGGCGATGCTACGCAACGCCAGACACCGCTGGTGCTCGATGGAAGCCGGCTTTACCTGCGCCGCTACTGGAACCATGAGCAACAAGTCGCGCTGGCCATCAGTCGCCGGTTGGCACGTACGGCGGACACGCTCGCGCATCTGCAAGAGCAACTTTCCCGCCTGTTTCCCACGCCCGCCCACGGTGCTCCCGACTGGCAACGCGTGGCGTGCGCGCTCGCCGCGCGCAGCGCATTCACCGTCATCACCGGCGGTCCCGGTACCGGCAAGACCACCACGGTCGTGCGCCTGCTGGGCTTGTTGCAGACCCTGCACCGCAAGGATGCAGCGCGGCCGTTGCGTATCCGTCTGGCCGCCCCCACCGGCAAGGCGGCGGCCCGACTGCAATCGTCAATCGGAACGCAGATCGCACAGCTGGACGTGGACGACCATGTGCGCGACAGCATCCCGAGCCAGGTGGATACGCTGCATCGGCTGCTCGGTGCGCGGCCTGACACGCGCCACTTTCGCCATGACCGCAGCAATCCGCTGCACCTGGACGTGCTGGTCGTGGACGAGGCATCGATGATCGACCTGGAAATGATGTCGGCCGTGCTCGACGCCCTGCCCGACGATGCGCGCCTGATCCTGCTGGGTGACAAGGACCAGTTGTCTTCCGTCGAAGCCGGCGCGGTGCTGGGCGATCTTTGCCAACGAGCGGAAGCGGGCCACTACAGCGAGGACACCGCGAACTGGTTGCGGCAAACCAGTGGCGATCAGGTCGATACCTGGGTGCGCAACGATGCGCTTGCGTTGGACCAGCACGTCGCCATGCTGCGCCAGAGCCATCGCTTCGGTCCCGACAGCGGAATCGGCCTGCTCGCCCAACACGTGAACCAGGGCAACGCGGTGCGCACGCGCCAGCTGCTTGCGCAGGCGCATGCCGATATTGCATGGGGGGATGCTACGGCCGATACGAAACGATTGGCCGAACTCGTCCTCAATGGAGGTCGCGCGCACTTTGCCATTCGGCCCGATGGCATCGAACCGCATGGTTATCGCCACTACCTGGAATGGCTGCGGCACCACCGGCCGGCGGCGCATGCCGATGCCGCCGCATTCGAGGCCTGGGCGCGCGGCGTGCTCCAGGCCTTCGGCAGCTTCCAGCTGCTCTGCGCGTTACGCCAAGGTCCCTTCGGAACCGAGGGGCTCAACCGGCAGATCAGCAGCATCCTGCAGAAGGAAGGGCTCGTCGATGCGAGTCACGAATGGTACGAAGGTCGTCCCGTGCTGGTCACGCGCAACGACTACAACCTCGGACTGATGAACGGAGACGTCGGTATCGCGCTGCGCCTGCCCGACGGCCGCGGTGCATGGCATCTGCGCGTGGCGTTCGAGGTTCCGGGACAAGGTGACGACAAGCGCACGCGCATCCGCTTCGTCCTGCCTTCCAGGTTGGGCGAGCGCGAAACCGTCTACGCCATGACGGTGCACAAATCGCAGGGCTCCGAGTTTGATCATGCCGCACTCGTACTGCCTGCCGCATGGAGTCCCGTATTGACGCGGGAACTGCTGTACACCGGCATCACGCGCGCGCGTCAGTGGTTCAGCCTGCTGGGCACGGAAGAAGTTCTCACGCTGGCTGTGGAGCAATCGACTCGTCGCCACTCCGGCTTATGGCATCGCCTGTCGTCCACCGGCGAGTGACCTCCACTCAGGGCGATGGATCGCAGGCTTCGCCCTCGGCCAGCCGACGCTGTTGCACGCTGCCCATGCCATTCAACACGAGTTCGAAACCAATCACGGCTGAGGTCGACGCACCATCCACGGCCTTGGCGTTTCGCATACATACGCGCCACGACTGTTCGCTGCGTCCCTCCACTGCCTTGAGTTGGCCCTGTGGGCCAAAGGTCACTCGATTGCCATCGGCAGCACGTAGCGCGACATTTCCCTGGCGCGTGACGCGCTTCAGCAACCTCAGTTGCGCAATGGATTCATCAAAGGAAACATCGGCCGCGCTGCCATCCGTGCTGGTGTAAATGATCCAGCCTTCGTCATAGGACGCGCCCTGCGAACAGCGTGTGCCGTTGCCTGGGCACAGCGATACGGACGTCCCGCGCTGTACAGCCTCCTGTCGCGCATAGGCCAGGTCGCCGCGCAACGCATTCAACGCCGTATTCACCTCATGGTTGAGCCAAAGGCTGCGCAGTTCGGGCGTTGCCACCATGGCAAGGATCGCCAGTACGGCCACGGTGACCAGAAGCTCGATCAAGGTCACACCGTCAGCCACATGGGACCGCTTCATCACCAGCACCGCCCATTGCTGTTGCGGGATGTGTCCGTCGAGGCAGGCGAACGGTTGCCCGTGTCGTCGATCGAAAGATCACCGCACGCGTCGCCCGCCTGCGCTCCCTGCCCCACCGCCTTCGCTACGTACGACTGGCCGGCACCGTGGTCATCGCCAAGCTCGACGTGCGCCATATAGTGGCCAGCCTCCGACATGGCGGTGGTGGTCGCCGAGAAGCCGATCACCAGCAGGTCGCCATAGCGATGACTCACCGCGTAATAGCGTTCCTGTGCATTGGCAATGTGCATCAGCAAGGCCTGGCCATCGGCGCGCCGCGCGCGAAACACATAGCGGCCGTAGGAAGGAATCGCCACCGCGGCGATGATGGCAATGATGGCGACGACAACCATCAGCTCGATCAAGCTAAAACCTCGTCCCTGGTTCACCTCGTGCTCCCTGGTCATTGCCCGTTGATCAGCGCCCGCCATGAACGACGGCGCCATAGATCGTCGCCAAAGGAGACGGTGCTGCCATCGGATGCCAGCGTTACGCCCGGCAGGTAGACCTGGCCACCGCCAACGCTGACCGCCGCCGGCAAATAGCCTCCCGTGGGTGCATTGGTAATGCGTGCACCGGCCTGCGCGAAGTTGGCATTCCAGCCATCCACGGTGCCGAAGCCGACGCCCTTGGCGGCGCCACCTGTCGCTGCGTCGACAACCAGCACGGCTCCCTGCGGCGCCGGATTGCACGGATCGGACTTCTGGGGGATCAAGGTGGTGATGACGGCGCGATTGCTATCGAACAGGGCCGTGGCATCCACCACCACACGTTCGCCCTGATTGGTCGGTTGCCCGCTGCCATCCACGATGTTTAGAAGCACGAACCAGCCGCCGATACGATCACCCGCCGGTGTCGTCGCGGGTACGGCGCGCGTGGTCAGTCCGCGCACGTTGCCCTGTTCGTACAGTGTCTGTTCGACCATGGGTGTTCTCCCCTCGATCACCGGTGCGGCATTCGCCACGCCCGGATCGCGGATGCCATAGATGGCTTGCACCTTGGTTGAGGCGTCAATGACGTTGTCGCTGCTGCCAAGGTATTTGCCCGTGCCGAAGACGACGATCAGGTTTTTCGTGCCCGGCTCGGGAAATAGCCGCGGCATGACGGTGATGGGCCGGTCGCCGGCGGCTGCCGGCTTGAACAGCAGGTCCACCTTCCAGTTCGCCGGGTTTTCATCCTTCAAGTCGAAGCGCCACAGGTTGCCGACCAGATCGCCAGCAAACGCCACGTCATCGATCTGGTCACCGTCGTAGTCACCCAGCACCGGACTGGTCAGCCCGTAGCTGACGATGTTGGAGCCACCACCGCTGGTAGGTGTGCGCAACTCCCTGAGCAGCGCGCCGGTCCGGGCATCGAGCACGAACAGCGAACTGGCGTTGCTTGACGCTGCGGGATCCGTTTCTCCATCGGGAAAATAACCCCCAGGCACGAGAACGACCCATTCTCCGTTAGACAGGCGTCCTACGTTCGGACGTCCAAACGTATACCCAAGGTTGACAGTGGCTTCCTCCGTGCTGCCCGCCACATGGCTGAACTCCCATAGCACCTTGCCAGCCGGTCCCCTCGCCGTGTCGTTGCCGTCCTCGCTTGCGTCCGCATCGGTGACATCGAGCGCATAAACGCCCCGCCCGCCCAGCCGCAGGCCGGCGACCAGCAGGCTGTGCCAGCCCATCTGGCTGCCTTCGCTGAAGAACACATCGCGAACCACAGGCGTTCCGTCCACCGTCGGCGTGTACTGGAAACCGGCAAGCGCGCTCATGCTTCGCAAGTTTCCATAGACGGCGTGGGGCACGTAGGCCCACCGCTCCCGGCCGGGCTGCGAAGGCAAGTCGATCCGGGTCGAGGCAATGCCTTCCACCGTGGCATCAAAGGCGTGCAACATCCCGTCGTTGGCGGCGACATACAGGGTCGGCGCACGCTTGAGATGATCGGCCACGAACTGCTCGTAGCTGTGAAGCAGGCGACCATCCGGAGCCTTGGCCATCTCCGGCGCTGCCACACTGGGCTGGCTGCGCCTGGGAGGAAATGCATCCCGATATCCGCTGATGGGACGCGCCAGGTACACCGCCTGCGCGTTCACCACCGCGCCCAGCGCCGAGCCGCGCTGGCGGAATTGCGTTCCCTCTTTTGTGCGTTCTCCACGAATCCAGTTCAGACGGTCATTGGCCACCGTGCCCACGCCGAATGCCGGGTCAACGGCATGAATGGCATCGACAACGCCGAGGCCCATGAATGCCGCGCCATGCCCCGCGCCCGACGCGGTACTGGTCAATATGACCCGGTCATTGGCACCCGACACGCGCGCATCCAGCAAGGTACCGGCGCTCCACAGCGTGGCGCCAAGGTTGCCCGATTCGTCCAGGCCCATTGCCTGCACGCTACCGCTCCAGTCATCGCTGCTGAAACCGGTGCGGAAATACGAAGCACCTCCGCCCAGCACCGTCGCGCTGATGGCCCCTGCCGCCGCCGATCCATTGCGCGCCACAACGCTGTTGATCACTCCCTTGATCTGGTCGACCAGTTGTTGCGGACTGCGGGCGCTGAACAACGCGCCGCGGCTGTTGATGGCGGCATGCCACGTGTCGTCGGTCTTGGCCGGTGTGTCGGTATTTTCGTTGTTAGGACTGGTCGCCCAGTCGGACCATGTCTTGCCGCCCTTGCGCAGTGCCGTCAGATCGTCCGGAAAACTCAGCTGCCCGCCCAGGCCAAAGGCGACCACGAACTGCACCAGATGCTGCCAGGTGGCGGGGTCGTTCGCCGGATTGAAGTAGACCTCCTCAGGAAGCGTCCTCGGATCGCTTCCGATGGCGGTGGTAATCAGGGTGCCGGTTACTCCGGTGGAACGGTCGGGAAGATACGGGACGACATTGTTGGGCAGATCGGGACGCAGGTCCGTCGCCCAGTAATGAAACGCGACATCCGCGAAGCCCGAAAGATTGCCCTGCGAAGGCCCGCCGCCGTAGATGGTGGCCGAAGGAGACGCGGGATCGTACCGGCGCCCATCCGGAAGGGTCGCCTGACGTTGATCGGGGTTGGCAGGCACGGGCGTGCTCGAACCACCGGCACCGAGGTCGGCCCATTTGCCGGTGAAACCACCGTCATCTTTCCAGCCGCCGTCCGTCACCAGCAGGCTGTAGTTGCGACGACAACTCAACTCCTTGCCGGAGCCAATGTCGAAATAGGGATTGTTCTCCGCGGCAGCCCTGTTGGATGCCCCAAAATAATTGGCAACCCGGGTCATTGCCCCGCGCGTGGGCGTGCCACCGGAAGGTTGGCTGGCGTAGATGAAATCGATCAGCGCCTTGTACTGCGTCTCATCCGAAAGGGGCCTGATTGCGGACGAGTTGCTCAACAGGCCCGTGCTCAGACGCTGCCATTGCATGCGCACGGTCTTGGGGACGCTGGTGAGCGCCAAGCCAAGTGACGATCGCGCGGCATGGTTGCGCGTGCGATAGAAGCCATACCAGATGGCGAAATTTTTCTGCTGATCGGCGCCCAGCCGGGATACATCGACGGCTACGTATTTGCTCGGATCCAGCAAATCGTAGGGATTCCCCGCGTCGCCCGTGAAGCGGTAGAAAAAAGCGTGCGGATTGCCGCCGTTCGGATCGGTAAAGGGAAACGGCATGTACCCGCTCGCCGGATTGCAGCTGGTAGAGGCCGCATGACTGGCATCCGCCGCGTAGATGTTGTCCGGCTTTGGCGTATTGCCGCCCGACCAGGTGATCGCGTAGTTGCCGGACAGATTGCGGGTAGTTCGCGAGCCGCCGGTATTGGCGGCGATGCCATCACTCCAGGCGGCAGTGAAGCTTCCAGGGTCCATGTCGGTGCCATCCCTTTTCTTTGGAACGGCATACGTCTGGCTCTCGTCGTAATACAGCGTGTTGAAGGCTGGTGAAAAATTCCATGGATGGATGCCCTTCGTGCCATCGGCACTGAACCATCCGCAGATACGCGCTCCGCTTCGCAAATCGGTGATGTACCCAGAATTTGCGCCATAACGCGCCTCACCCTCACCGATGTAGCCGGGAACAAATCCCTCAAGCATGCTGATCGAATCATCGTAGGTAAGGATGATGTTGGGAGCCACGGCAGGCGTGAGATCAGGCGGCGTAGCGGAGAGATCCACCGTTCCTGCCACCAATCCCGTGGCCTGCATCCAAAAGGCGATCGCCGCCATGGCCGATGTCTTCATCGAGCGCATATGAACTCCTTTCAGTCGCCCTTTGCCGAAAACGTGCTTTCCAGGACCCGCACCATGTCTTCGCTGCCGCCGGTGGATCGCGCCGTAATGCGATACACGTGGCGCGTCGTTGAGCCATAGTCGGCGATGTCGGTGCCGGTAGCGCCGGATTCATGCTGGCCCATCGTGCCCGATGGCAATTCCGGTCCCAGGTCTTCGATGACGTAGCGAGGATTGCGTGCCAGCGCGGCATTGGCGAAATTCGTCGATGGATTGGTGAAATCCATGCCGCCACGGCCTGTGTTGTATTCGGTGCCGTATCCAGCGATCCAACCCGTGCTGTTTCGAAAGACACCCACGGGTGTCAGAGTGGATTCGGAAGGGTCGTAGGGATAGCAGTCCGTCAGGATGTCCGTGCCACAGCGTAAGTTCGATGCCGTGACACTTGCCGTCCACAATCGCCATTCCGCTCCGCGCAGTGCGGCTTCCGCCCCCATCTCGGCGAGCTGCGCGTTGCGCAGGCTGCCAGCCATGCGTTCCTGCAGCAGCGAGCGATTGGCCGCCGCAACGCCCAGCAGCGTGAGAAGGATAAGGATGATCAGCGCGACCACCAGCACGGCGCCCTGCTGGCGGCTGGATGGCTTTCCCGTGACTTGAATATCTGCCTGTCGAACCATGATGCTTCCTGCATTCACGTTGATTCAACCACCGACGTGCAGGTCAGGGGTTGTAGTTACGCACCGAAACCAGCGCGACGAACTCACGCCTCACCTTCTGGCTGAGGAAGCCTTGTGCGCGGGGTGTTACCCGCCGGCCCGGTGCATCGGGCGCGGCAGGCTCGGCAATGCCATCCAGCTGGTACGCGAACATCTGCTCGCTGGGCGTCAAGGTGTAGAGCGGCATCTCTGCACTCACCAAGAGGTGGACTTCGATACTCTTGATTGCCCGCCATAGGCACCCCGGATCTGTCGGCAATGGCAACGGTGCAGGAGGAGGACAAGCAATGGATCCCCCTGCATTGCTATCCACTTCACCGGCCGACAGGTAGCGCGTGTTGCCATTGTTGTCCTCAACGCCATACAGGAAGTCGAGACGCTCGACGCCTCGCACGATTTCCTGATCGCTACCCTTGTCCTTGCGGATCAAGGCACCCGTCGTCGTGCCGTCGTCGTTGGCGATGACCTTCAGGTAATACGTCACCACGACGAAGTCCGTGTTGAAGTCGAACAAGCGAAGCGGCGACTTCGCATGACGCACAACAGGCGCGGCAAAGTTGAGATTCGCATCGGGAACGAAATCGGGGTTGCCATTGACGGCAAACACCTGCGACCCGGAACAGTCCGCCAACAGCGCCAGATGAGCCGATTCGAACTCACTCAACGCCGGCTCGCCAGCGGATGGCGCCACGTGGATCGAAGTAACGGCGCCGCTAGTCGGTTCGGTGACCACATAGCTGCCGCCACCCAACGTCCAACCGCGAGCGGGGTCGACGTAGCGCAACGTCAGTACGCCGCTGCCCACGACACGATTGTCGGCCTGCCTGCCCATGGCGGGAAGGAACGATGTCGGCGGCGTGACCGGCTTGCAGTTTTTTTCGTCGCAGTCGTATCCGCGCATCCACAAGAACGATGGCAACGCATAGGGTGCCGTGGGTGCCTGCGGATAGGTATTACTGCCCGAAGTCTGGCCCCAGCGCGTAGTGAGGTCTTTCGTGTTGATCGCGGCCGCAAGGTTCCTGGCGTAGACCACTGGAGCACGCAGTCCATCGAGGTAGATGCCCGCGCCACCTTCAGAAGCTATGCCGCCCGTGCCGGTGCAGAACTGTGCATTGGCCATGCGCAAGTCTTCGGCCATGCGCTCGACGGCATACCGACCTGTCTCCTGAACCTGCGCAAGCTGATTGTGTGCACGGTAGCTGGACGAGGTGGACAGAAAGACATTGATGATGCCGGCCGCCACCAGCAAACCAAGGACCATGGCCACCATCAGCTCGACCAGCGAGACACCGGCCTGCCGCCGGCAAGAAGCACGCACGCTCATGGCTGAAACGCCCACGTGAAGGCCTGCTTGGCGGCACTGGCATGCTCACGATCTCCTGCGCCACGTTCGACCCAGGTGACCGACATCGCGCAGCTGCCACCATAAGGTGGCCTTCG
>Ga0335083_10007360_pt1 | contig 13612 bp, 12 predicted proteins | sample Lox_Sample_42_FD_206716 | JGI IMG/M metagenome (GOLD analysis project Ga0335083, IMG submission 206716) | Soil microbial communities from Loxahatchee National Wildlife Refuge, Florida, United States - Lox_Sample_4.2 | ecosystem: Environmental > Terrestrial > Soil > Wetlands | place: USA...
CCGGTCTTGGCGTTGCGGGTGAAGACGCTGCGCTCGACACGGATGATGGCGGCGACGTGGGGATGCCACTCGATGTCGGCCAGTTTGCCGGCGGGATCGAAGGAAGACAGTGACGGTGCGGCTTTCATCGCGGTTGCGGCCCTTGTCGCGGCTGTGGGCAGACCCGAGCGGCGCCGTAGTCGCGGAGATCTTCTGAATCTGCTGGTGCAGGTTCGGCTGGTTGTCCTTGACCTGGACGATCAGGGCGACGTTGGCTTTTCCGGCGACTTCAAAATGTTTTTTTGGCAGTGCAGCGCATCGAGCGTGACGATAGCGCCGTCAGCGACGCCGAGTTCAGCCAGCAGCGCCTGCGCCGCCGGGATCTCGTTGGATTTCTCGGCGATGTCGACATGGGCGAGCACGAGGGCGGTGTCGGTGGCGAACGCGCTCAGCACCTGAGCCGCGGCACGGTCACGGAAGTTGTCGAAACTGCCACGCAGCGTCTTGCCATCGAGGGCGATACTGCCCTGTCCTGGTGTCCCATGCGCCGCCTGCAGCAGGGCGGCATGGCGACGGAAGACCGCCTCCGCCGCCGCCGGATCGAGCCCCTGAAGGATGTAGCGGACGGCGGTGTGCGCGGGTGCGCGGCGCCAGTTCAGACCGAAGGCCGCGTTCAGCCTGTGGCGATGGACGTCGATGAAGGTAACGATGCCCCGATAGGAGTTGCAGCCGGTCACGATGGCAAGAATGGCGAACAGCAGCACGTGGGGCAGCTTGTAGAGTTGTCCCTGCGCCCGACGTGGATCGGCAATTTCTGCCAGCAAGCCCAGCAACGGCGCGAAAGCAGTCACGGCAACCTCCAACTCGGTTGCCGACCCGGGAGTCAGATATTCTCCGGTTCGGGAATCCCCTTTCGTATCAGCCGATACACTTCGGCCCGCAGGTGTTGCAGCGCGGACTCAGTCCAGCCGATCCGGACAGCGTTGAACAGCCATGCCAGGCCCCTGGCCTGTGCGGAGGGCGTTGTCGCGCGCTCCGCATCACTGACTACGCGTGGTCCGCGTGGCGCTGATGATGCGAATGCGGCTGAGACGGTCCGGTTTTGTTCGGCGCGGGCATGCCTCCTCAGGGCAGTAATTCGTTACATGCGGTTAGCCGCTCGTGCCTTGCGCCCATACTGGAGACCGCTTTTCGTGATTGAGCACCCTGGCAAGACCCGCGATAAGCCACGCTTATCGCGGGTCTTGCCAGGGTGCCGCAATCGAGATCACCGTGGCGGTAGCGCGGTCTAGCGGTCCGCGCTCGCAGTTCTTGCAACGGGCGCGATGCGACAATCGTGGCATGCGGGCCATCGCGGCAATCGGGGACACGGCCAGTTTCGCCTTCATGAACCGAAAGATCCGGACGAGGTCATGTCGGTCTTCCGGGCGAACCAGGCTGCCGCCTTTGCCTGGATGTCGCGCTCCAGACGCAGTTGGCGGTTCTCACGCCGCAGCCGAGCAAGCTCTCGTGTTCGCCGTTACTCGGGCCATCCGGTCGGGGCCCTCTTCACGGTCAGCCTGCCGCACCCAGTTCCAGATCGCCTGCGCCGATGGCTCGAACTCGCGCGACAATTCCTCGAGCGTTCGCCCAGCGCGTAGCAGTTCAACCATCTGCCGCCGGAATTCCGGCGGGTAGGCGGGATGACTCTTCGGCATCGGAGCCCCTCCTGCCCCAGCGTTGAGGTGTCCACCGATCCGGGGCAAGACTAGGCAGATGCCGGCCCACGGTGCCGATATATGCATAAGGATGCCGATGAAGCCGGAGGCCAACGTATATGGCGCTTATATTCCTGCGTCTTCCGGCCCGAATGGAAACTATACGCGCATCCGTTGATTAATGGTGTGATCGCATAATGCGCGGCTGTACCCACGTGATCACGACGGGCATGCCCTTAGTGATCACGTGGGTACAGCCGCGCATTATGCGCAACCGCCTTGCATCGTGAAACCGACAGGGGGCACCCATGTCAGACATCCTCTACCTCGCCATCGGTGGCGTGTTCTTCGTTGTTTGTTCTTTATATGCAACAGCTTGTAACCGTCTCTGAGAGGCAGACATGACCCTCGATTATGTGCTGGGCGGTGCCGTGACCATTGGCCTGCTCGTCTATCTCGTCTTTGCCCTGATCAGGCCAGAGCGCTTCTGAGGATCTGGACATGACCGTCAACGGATGGATACAGATCGCGCTGTACTGCGTGATCATCATCGCCATTACCAAGCCGCTCGGCGGCTACATGACACGGGTCTTCACCGGCGAGCGGACCTTGCTGTCCCCGCTGTTGCGGCCGGTGGAACGCGCCTTCTATGGGCTGAGCGGCGTCCGCGAGGAGGAAGAGCAGCACTGGCTGGTTTACGCCGCGGCGATGCTGGCCTTCAGCCTGGCGGGTTTCGTCGTGCTGTATGGCCTGATGCGCCTGCAAGGCATGTTGCCGTTCAACCCGCAGAACCTGGGCGCGGTGGGGCAGGATCTGGCCTTCAACACCTCGGTCAGCTTCGTCACCAACACCAACTGGCAGTCTTATGTGCCGGAAAGCACGATGAGCTATCTCGTGCAGATGGCCGGGCTGACGGTGCATAACTTCCTCTCCGCCGCGACCGGCATCGTGCTCGCCATCGCGCTGGTCCGAGGGTTCGCCCGGCGTTCGGCGAGCACGGTCGGGAATTTCTGGGTCGATATGACCCGCTGCACCCTCTACATCCTGCTGCCCATCTGCGTCGTGGTCGGGCTGGTCTTCATCTGGCAGGGCATGCCGCAGAATCTGCATGCCTATACCCAGGTGACGACGCTCGAAGGCGCGCAGCAGGTGATCGCCCAGGGGCCGGTGGCCTCGCAGGAAGTGATCAAGATGCTGGGCACGAATGGCGGCGGCTTCTTCAACGCCAATTCGGCGCATCCCTACGAGAACCCGACGGCGCTCGCCAATCTGATCCAGATAGTGCTGATCTTCTCGATCGGCGCGGCGCTGACGAATGTGTTTGGCCGCATGGTGGGGAGCCAGCGCCAGGGCTGGGCGATCTTCGGCGCCATGGGCCTCATGTTCCTCGCCGGCGTAGTGACAGTCTACTGGGCAGAAGCGCCCGGCAATCCCGCCTTCGCCCCGTTGCATGTGGATATGGCCTCCAGCGTGTTGCAGGCCGGCGGTAACATGGAAGGCAAGGAGGTCCGCTTCGGCATCGCCAACTCGGCGCTGTTCACGACCATCACCACCGATGCGTCGTGCGGCGCGGTCAACACGATGCATGACAGCCTCATGCCGCTTGCCGGGATGGTGCCGCTGATCAACATGCAGCTGGGTGAGATCATCTTTGGCGGCGTCGGCTCCGGGCTCTACGGCATGCTGCTCTTCGCCATTCTGGCGGTGTTCATCGCCGGGCTGATGGTCGGACGTACGCCGGAATATCTGGGCAAGAAGATCGAGGCCAAGGAGGTGAAGATGGCGTTGCTCGCCATTCTCATCCTGCCGCTCTCCATGCTGGGCTTCACCGCCCTCGCGGTGGTTCTCCCGGCCGGCCTCAATGCCATGGCGAACGCGGGGCCGCACGGCTTCAGCGAGGCGCTCTATGCCTACACCTCGGCGACCGCGAACAACGGCAGCGCCTTCGCCGGTATCAGCGCCAACACCCCGTTCTGGAACACCACCCTGGGCCTCGCCATGGTGATCGGCCGCTTCCTATTCATCGTGCCGATGCTGGCGGTCGCCGGATCGCTCGCCACCAAGAAGATCGTGCCCGCCTCGGCCGGAACCTTCCCAACCGACAGCGGCCTCTTCGTCGGGCTCCTGGTCGGGGTGATCCTGATCGTCGGCGGTCTGACCTTCTTTCCAGCGCTCGCGCTCGGGCCGGTGGTGGAACACCTGGCCATGAACGCCGGCATGACCTACTGAGCCTGGGAACCTGAACATGACACATACCAGCAGGCATCATCGTGCCGAGGCGGCGACAATGCTTGATGCCGCCATTCTTGGCCCGGCGATCGGCGAAGCCTTCCGCAAGCTCAATCCCCGGGTGATGATCCGCAATCCGGTGATGTTCGTGGTCGAGGTCGTCGCGACCTTGACCACCATCCTGTTCCTGCGCGATCTGGCAATGGGGCATGGCGGGCTCGGCTTCGCATTGCAGATCAATATCTGGCTCTGGCTCACCGTGCTGTTCGCCAATTTCGCGGAAGCCGTGGCCGAGGGACGGGGTAAGGCCCAGGCCGCGGCGCTGCGCAAGACGCGGACGGAGACGCAGGCCAAGCGGCTGCTTCCGGGGGCTACGGGACAATATGACAGGAAGGGGGTCTATGAGTTGGTCGCCGGCCCCGATCTTCAGCCCGGCGATATCGTGCTGGTCGAGGCAGGGGACCTGATCCCGAGCGACGGCGAGGTCATCGAAGGCATCGCCTCGGTCGATGAGTCCGCGATCACCGGCGAATCCGCCCCGGTCATCCGCGAAAGCGGCGGCGATCGCTCGGCGGTGACGGGCGGCACGCGGGTGCTTTCCGACTGGATCAGGGTCCGGATCACCGCGGCGCAGGGCTCGACCTTCCTCGACCGCATGATCTCCCTTGTCGAGGGAGCACAGCGGCAGAAGACGCCGAACGAAATCGCGCTCAACATCCTGCTTGCCGGCATGACGCTGATCTTCGTCTTCGCCGTCGCCACCATCCCGAGCTTCGCCACCTATGCCGGCGGCTCCGTGCCGGTGCTCGTGCTCGTCGCCCTGTTCGTGACGCTGATCCCCACGACCATCGGCGCGCTGCTCTCGGCCATCGGCATCGCCGGCATGAACCGGCTGGTGCGCTTCAACGTGCTTGCCATGTCCGGCCGCGCCGTGGAGGCGGCGGGCGACGTCGATACGCTGTTGCTCGACAAAACCGGCACGATCACCCTCGGCAACCGCCAGGCTGCCGCCTTCGTGCCGCTGAGCGGCGTCAGCGAACGCGACCTGGCCGATGCCGCGCAACTCGCCTCGCTCTCCGACGAGACGCCGGAGGGGCGCTCCATCGTGGTGCTGGCGAAGGAGAAATACGGCATCCGTGGCCGCGAAATGGCGCCGCTCGGCGCGCATTTCGTGCCGTTCACGGCGCAGACACGCATCAGCGGTATCGACCTCGAAGGTAGCACCATCCGCAAGGGCGCGGTCGACGCGGTGCTCGGGCATGTGCAGGAGTTCCAGGCGGCGCGGCCCGTCATGGGCGGCGGTGCCGCGGTCATGCCACTGCAGGTCGCGATGCGTGATGCCACGCAGGAACTGACCGCCAAGTCCGACGAGATCGCCAAGGCGGGTGGCACGCCTCTCGCCGTCGCGAAGGATGGCCGTCTGCTCGGGGTGATCTACCTCAAGGACATCGTCAAGGGCGGCATCCACGAGCGTTTCAGTGCCCTGCGCCAGATGGGCATCCGTACCGTCATGATCACGGGCGATAACCCGCTGACCGCGGCGGCGATCGCGGCCGAAGCGGGGGTGGATGATTTCCTCGCCCAGGCCACGCCGGAGGCGAAGCTGCGGCTGATCCGCGAGGAGCAGGCCAAGGGCAAGCTTGTCGCCATGTGCGGTGACGGCACCAACGACGCGCCGGCACTTGCCCAGGCCGATGTCGGCGTGGCGATGAACACCGGCACCATGGCCGCCCGCGAGGCGGGCAACATGGTCGATCTGGACAGCGACCCCACGAAGCTGATCGAGATCGTCGAGATCGGTAAGCAGCTGCTGATGACACGCGGCGCGCTCACCACCTTCTCCATCGCCAACGACGTCGCCAAGTATTTCGCCATCATCCCGGCAATGTTCATCGCCCTGTATCCGCAGTTGCAGGCGCTGAACGTCATGCATCTGGCGACGCCGCAGAGCGCGATCCTCTCGGCGATCATCTTCAACGCGCTCATCATCATCGCCCTGATCCCGCTCGCGTTGCGGGGCGTCCAGTACAAGCCGGTGGGCGCGGCCAGCATCCTGCGCCGCAACCTGCTCATCTACGGTCTGGGCGGCATCGTTGTTCCCTTCGTCGGCATCAAGCTGATCGACCTGCTGGTCACCAGCATCGGTCTTGCCTGAGGATGATCCCCATGCTCCGCCAATTACGTCCCGCCGTCGTGATGATCGTCGGCATGACCGCGCTCACCGGCCTGGTCTATCCGCTCGCCATGACCGGCATCGCCAGCGTCGTCCTTCCGTATCAGGCCAATGGCAGCCTGATCGAGCACGACGGCAAGACGATCGGTTCCGCGCTGATCGGGCAGAATTTCACCCAGGCGCGGTATTTCCACGGCCGTCCCTCTGCTCTCACGGGTACTGATCCGAAGGATCCGACCAAGACCATTCCGACCCCCTACGACGCCTCGGAGTCCGGCGGGTCCAATCTCGGCCCGACCTCGAAGGCGCTGGTCGATCGCGTGCGCGGCGATGCCGCGAAGCTGGCGCAAGAAAATCCCGGCGTGCCGGTGCCGGTTGATCTGGTCACGACCTCGGCAAGCGGTCTTGACCCGGACATCACGCCGGCCGCGGCGTTCTTCCAGGTGCCGCGCGTCGCCCGGGAGCGGCATCTGCCGGAGCAACAGGTCCGGCAGTTCGTCGCCGATCATGTCCAGGGGCGTCTGCTCGGGCTGATCGGTGAACCGCATGTCAACGTGCTGCGGCTCAATCTGGATCTGGACGCCCTGACCCAGCAGGGCGAGGAGAAACACTCATAGGCATCGTTGTGTCGCACTGGCGGGGCTCTGCCCCGCGCCTCGCCGGGGAGCGAAGCCGCTCCCCGGCCTCCGGCCCGCCTTTGGTGATTGGGGGGCAGGGGCCTCAAGGTCCCGGCATGAGCCAGGGGCGGGCCTCTGTAAGCGCCAGGATAAGCAAGGCGAGGGCTTCGCCCCTCGACCCCATCAAAGGCGGAGCCTTTGAAATCCATTTGCTTTCTTGGCTGCGTCCGCGATCTTCGGTCGGCATCGGGATATTGTCGTTCGCGGTTGATACTGCCATGAAAAACGATTGGTTTCCAAAGGCCGGCGGCCTTTGGCGGGTCGAGGGCGGAGCCCTCGCCTTGACTTTGGATGCCTTATCCTAGCGCCTATGGGGCGGAGCCCCTGGCCTTATCCCTGAGGCGAATAGATGAGCGGACAGGACGACCTCGATCGGCGCCCCTCGCCGGATGCCTTGCTGGAGGTGGCGCGCCGGGATGAGCGCGGCCGCCTCAAGCTCTTCCTCGGCGCCGCGCCCGGCGTGGGCAAGACCTACGAGATGCTGCAGACCGCGCAGGCCAGGCTGCGCGAGGGGACGGATGTCGTCGTCGGCGTGGTCGAGACGCATGGCCGCAAGGAGACCGAGGCCTTACTGAGCGGGTTGGAGGTGATCCCCCGCCGCATGGTCGAGTATCGCGGGCGGCAGATCGACGAAATGGATCTCGACGCCATCCTCGCGCGCCATCCGCAGCTTGTGCTCGTGGACGAGCTCGCGCACACCAATGCGCCTGGCAGCCGCCATCCCAAGCGGTATCTGGATGTCGAGGAGCTGCTCGCGGCGGGGATCGACGTCTATACGACGCTGAACATTCAGCACGTCGAGAGCCTGAACGACGTGGTGGCAAAGATCACGCGCATCCGGGTGCGCGAGACGGTGCCGGATTCCGTCATCGACCGGGCAGACGATATCGAGATGATCGACATCACGCCCGAGGATCTCGTCCAGCGCCTGAAGGACGGCAAGGTCTATGTGCCGCACCAGGCCGAGCGGGCGGTTCGGCATTATTTCTCCGCCGGCAATCTGACCGCCTTGCGTGAACTCGCCCTGCGTCGCACGGCGCAGCGCGTCGGCGAGCAGATGGTCAACTACATGCGCAGCCATGCGATCCGCGGGCCGTGGGCGGCGAGCGAACGCATCCTGGTCTGTGTTGACGGGGCGCCGGGCAGCCTCGTCCTTGTGCGCCATGCGCGACAACTCGCCGATCGGTTGCGCGGGTCGTGGACGGCCGTTCATGTGGAGGCGGCGAGGGGGGGTGTTCGGGATGTGGCGGACGACGCCCGCGCCGCCGAGGCACTGCGGCTGGCGCAGCGTCTGGGTGGGGAGACCGTCACCCTGCCCGGCCAGGATATTGCCGCCGCGGTCGTTGAGTATGCGCGCGCGAACAATTTCACCCATGTCGTCGTCGCCAAATCGCGACGGTCGCATTGGAGTGAACTGTTCCGCGGCTCGATCGCGCAACAGATCATCCACCTCTCCACCGGGATCAATATTCATGTTCTCGCCGAGGAATCGGAGCCGGTAGAGAGCCGGAGACTGGCCTCGTTTCGGCCCGGCAGGGCCATTAGCCTGAACGCCTATGCCGGTAGCCTGCTGGCCGTGGCCGGTGCGCTCGGGGTTGCGTTGGCGCTGCGGAACGTCCTTGGCGTCAGCAGCGTCGAACTGGTGTTCCTGACCGGCGTGCTGGCGAGCGCGGTTGCTTATGGCCTTTCGGCCTCATTATTCGCGTGCCTGCTCAGCGTCCTAGCCTATAACTTCTTTTTCCTGCCACCGCTTTACACTTTTACGATTGCCGATCCCGAGAACATCGTGGCGCTGATCGTGTTCGCGGTGGTCGCGGTTGTCGCCAGCAACCTGACCGCCCGCGTGCGGGCGCAGGCTATGGCGGCGCAGCAGCGGGCGCGCGTGACCGAGGACCTTTATCAGTTCAGCCGCAAACTCGCGAGTGCCGCCTCGCTCGATGATGTGCTCTGGGCTACTGTGCATCAGATCGCCCTGATGCTTAAGACCCGGGTCGTGCTGCTGCTTCCCGATGAAAGAGGATTGACGGTCCATGCGGGTTTTCCGCCCGAGGACCGGCTTGACCTGGCCGATCTGGCCGCGGCCCGATGGGCATGGGAGCACAACCGGCCGGCCGGCCGGGATTCAGACACACTGCCGGGCGCGAAGCGACTTTTCGTGCCGATGCAGACCGGGCGAGGTACTGTCGGCGTGCTCGGTATTGACCGCGACGAGCCCGGTCCACTCCTGACACCGGATCAGCAGCGCCTTCTCCACGCCCTCTCCGACCAGGCGGCTTTGGCGATCGAACGGGTGAATCTGGTGCGCGACGTTGATTTGGCACGGCTGCAGGCGGAGACTGACCGGCTCCGTTCTGCGCTGCTTACATCCATTTCGCACGATCTGCGTACGCCGCTTGCCTCCATTCTCGGATGTGCCACCAGTCTGACCAGTGAGCAGGCGGCGCTGGATGAGCGAGACCGCACGATCATGTTGCGCACGATCCAGGAGGAAGCCGAGCGGCTGAATCGCTTCATTGGCAATCTGCTCGACATGACGCGGCTAGAGGCCGGACCGCTGCAATGCCGTAAGGGGCTCGCAGATCTGTCGGATGTCATCGGCGCGGCGCTGCGGCGAGCCGCCCATATCCTGTCATTGCATGGGGTCGAGGTCGATCTGGAACCCGGTTTGCCAATGGTTGACATCGATATGGTGTTGTTTGAGCAGGTGCTGTTCAATCTGCTCGACAATGCTGCTAAATACACACCAGTTGGATCGCAGATCCGGGTCCGCGCCCGACGCGATGAGGGATTTGTGCGGGTGCAGATTCTGGACGAGGGTGAAGGCATCCCGGCAGCGGATTTCGAGCGGGTGTTCGACAAATTCTATCGTGTTCGCGGTGCGGACCGGCGCAGGGCCGGGACGGGTCTGGGGCTGGCGATCTGCAGAGGCTTTATGGAGGCGATGCACGGCACGATCACGGCCGCGAATCGCACGGATCGGTCCGGTGCCGTATTCACGATCACCCTCCCCGTTCCCGCGCAGCCGTCGATTGAAAAAGAGGATACAGTATGACTGCGGGCTCTGGTCCATTGCGGATCTTGGTCATTGACGACGAGCCGGCCATCCTGAGGTTCCTGCATGCCGGATTGACCACCCAAGGCTATATTGTTACCGAGGCGGAAACCGGAGAGGCCGCCATTAAGGCCGTGCGGCAACGCGCCACCGATCTCGTCGTGCTCGATCTTGGCCTGCCGGATATAGATGGGCTGGAGGTGATCCGGCAAATCCGCGATTCAGGATCGTCCGTGCCGATCATCGTGCTGTCGAGTCGGAATGACGAAGGCAGCAAGGTCGAGGCACTCGATCTCGGGGCGGATGATTTCGTGGCGAAGCCCTTTGGCATCGACGAACTCTTCGCGCGGATTCGTGCGGCGCAGCGTCATGGCCTGCAGCAGCAGGGCGAGCGCCCGGTGTTCCGTAGCGGCGATTTGGCCGTTGACCTTGTGCGCAGGACGGTCTTGGTTCGCGGCGTCGAGGTGAAATTTTCACCGCGTGAATATGATATTTTGCGCCTGCTAGTGGCGCATGCGGGCAAGGTGTTGACGCATCGACATATTCTGCGGGAAGTCTGGGGCGGGGACACGGATGTGCAGTATCTCCGTATCTATATTCGTGCGCTGCGGCAGAAAATCGAGGCTGACCCCGAGCGTCCCGTCCATATTCTGACCGAAACCGGCGTGGGCTATCGCCTTCGTGCCCCCGATTGAGCCGCATCGTGTATACGGCGCACGACCTGGATGGACGGAACTGAATGAAACTGGGTGATTTGATTACGGCTGATCGTGTCGTCGTGGATGTGCAAGCGGGCGACAAGGCCCACCTCCTGGCTGATCTTGCCAAGCGCGCCGCCGCCGCGCTGGGGATCGATATGAAGGCCGTGCTCACGGCGCTCATGGCGCGTGAGCGGCTGGGCTCGACTGGTTTCGGGCGAGGCTTTGCCCTTCCGCATGCGCGCATCCCGGATCTGGATCGGTTCTTCGCCTTGTTCGTGCGTCTGGCCAAGCCGGTCGATTTCGAAGCAATCGACGGAGCGCCTGTGGATCTCGTCTGCCTGCTGTTGATCCCATATGCTGCGGGCAACGAGCATGTCGCGGCCCTTGCCGCGATCGCGCGCAGAATGCGTGATGTGGACTTCTTGCAAGCGCTCAGGAAGCCGGGGAATGCCGGTTACATCCACGACTTGCTTATCTCCGGTCTGGAGACAAGTGCGCCAGATGAGGCGGGGGAACCGGCGCGGTGATGACGATGCCGCATGGTAGAGCCCCAGGGGATGGGGGCCGGAGCACGGGAGGCGGCCGGCCGCCTCCTCAGCACTCCGTGAAATTGAGCGCAAGCCCGCCGAGCGAGGTTTCCTTGTATTTCGACTGCATGTCGGCGCCGGTCTGACGCATCGTCGCGATGACCTTGTCGAGTGAGATATGGTGCGTACCATCGCCGCGCAGTGCCAGCGAGGCGGCATTGATCGCCTTCACCGCCCCGAAGGCGTTGCGTTCGATGCAGGGAATCTGCACCAGCCCGCCGACCGGATCGCAGGTCATGCCGAGATGATGTTCCATGCCGATCTCGGCGGCGTTCTCCACCTGCTCGTTGCTGGCACCGAGCGCCGCGGCAAGCCCGGCGGAGGCCATGGAGCAGGCCACCCCGACCTCGCCCTGGCACCCGACCTCGGCGCCGGAAATGGAGGCGTTCATCTTGAACAGCGCGCCGATCGCTGTCGCCGCGAGCAGGAAGGTGCGCATCCCGGCCGCATTCGCTCCGGCGCAGGTGCCGTGATAATAGCGCAGCACGGCCGGCAACACGCCGGCGGCGCCATTGGTTGGCGCCGTCACCACCCGGCCTCCGGCGGCATTCTCCTCGTTCACCGCAATGGCGTAGAGGCTGATGTAATCCATTAGCTCATGCTGATGACGCACGTTGCGGTGCTTGTCGGCTTCGAGTTGCGCGCGCAACCGCGCCGCGCGCCGGCGCACCTTGAGGCCGCCTGGCAGTTCCCCCTCCGTGCGCATGCCGCGATCGATGCAGGCCATCATCGTCTCGACGATCCGGTCGAGGTGGCGTGCCACCTCCGTTGCTGGCCGTAGCGCGGTCTCATTGGCCATGACGATCTCGGCGATGGAAAGCCCTGTACGAGCGCCGATGCGCAACAATTCCGCACCGGAGCGGAACGGGTAGGGGACGTTCGGCGTGCCTTCCAGCGAGGTTCCGCTCGCTGCCGCTTCGGGCACCACAAAGCCGCCGCCGACGGAGCACCAGCGCTCGCTCGTGAGCAACGAGCCATCCTCGGCGAAGACGCTGAAGGCGAGCGTGTTCGGGTGCACCGGTGTCGCCGAGATCACGTCATAGACAACATCCGTTTCCGGCTCGAAGACAATCGCACGGCCGCCGAGATCGAGTTCGCTGCGCTCTGTCACATCGGCGACGATGCCGTCAGCCATGTCCGGATCGACGCTTTCCGGCAGCTCACCGGCGAGGCCGAGGATCACGGCCTTGCCGGTGCCGTGCCCCTGCCCGGTCCAGGCGAGCGAGCCGAATAATTCGACCTTCAACCTGGCCACAAGCGAAAGCTGCCCGGAGGCATGCAGGCCGGAGCGGAAGGCGTGAGCGGCCCGCATTGGGCCGACCGTGTGTGACGAGGACGGGCCGATACCGATTTTGAACAAATCGAAGACGCTGATCATCGGTGCGTACCTACCCGGCCGTCTTGCTGTTTCAAGGCTGGATCAGGCGGAAACCTGAGCAACCCAGTCATTGAGGTTGTAGTAGTTGGAGATGCGGGCGACCTTGCCGTCGCGAATGGTGAAGAACGCGCCGGCCGGCAGCACATAGGTCTGTCCGCGCGCCAGCGGCAAACCCTCGTCGGATTCGAGATAGGTGCCGTGCACGGTGAACTCCGCCGCGGCGCGTGTGCCGGAGGCTTCGGTCAGCACGACAATGTCCTTGATCTGCTCGCGATAGCTGCGATCCATTCGGTCGATGAAGCGTGCGAAAGCCTCGCGCCCAATTTCCTGCCCGCCCTGGTTGATGTCATGCAGCACGTCCTCGGTCAGCAGGGCGAGGAAGGCCTCCCGGTCGCCGGCATTGAAGGCGGCGTAATAGGCTTTGATGAGCGCCTCGGTCGATTGCGGCATCCGGATGACTCCAGGGGTGATACGAGAAAGGGGAGGGTGTTCAACCCGCCGGCGGTTGATCGAGATCGAGAACCTGGACCGAGGCGCCGATCCCTTGCAACAAGGTCAGTAAGTCGCGGCTGCTCAGCGACACGGTGGCGGTGTTGACCAGCGGGTGGCAGGTGATGCGTCCAGCCTCCGCCAGTGCCTTGTCGAGAACGAAGCCGACCTGGTGTTCGGTATCGTTCACCAATCCGAGCGGGGTAACGGCGCCGGGGGTCACGCCGAGCGACGCCAGCAATGTCTCGGCGCTGGCGAAGGAGACACGTTTGGCGCCAAGCAAAGTCGTCAGCGCCTTCAGGTCGGCGCGCCGCTCGGCCTGCATCGTCACCAGCCAGAGCTTGCCACGATTATCCTTGAGCAACAGGTTCTTGGTGTGCGCGCCCTCGATCTGGTCCCAGTACGGCTGAGCCTCCGCGACAGTGTGCACCGGCGGATGGGTGATCTTTATCACCGGATCGGCGCATTGGCTCAGCAATCCGGCCAGGATGTCCTGGCCGGGGATGGTGCTGTCGGTCGCGGCGTCGCCCATTTTCAGTACACCACCACGGAGCGGATGCTCTCGCCGCGCGCCATCAGATCGAAGCCGTCGTTGATGCGTTCGAGCGGCAGGACATGGGTGATCATGTCGTCGATATTGATCTTGTTTT
>Ga0335083_10007364_pt1 | contig 13607 bp, 12 predicted proteins | sample Lox_Sample_42_FD_206716 | JGI IMG/M metagenome (GOLD analysis project Ga0335083, IMG submission 206716) | Soil microbial communities from Loxahatchee National Wildlife Refuge, Florida, United States - Lox_Sample_4.2 | ecosystem: Environmental > Terrestrial > Soil > Wetlands | place: USA...
TGTGCCGCCTGTCATTCCTCGTTGCACAAGCGCATTGACAGGCGACAAGCAACGATCGCCTGTCCTACCACGTCGGACGTAGGACAGGCGGTCGCATTGTGCCGCCTGTCATTCCTCGTTGCGCAAACGCATTGACAGGCGACAAGCAACGATCGCCTGTCCTACCGGCAGCCCTTGAGCGGATCCGCGTCGAACGCCGCCCGGCTCTTTGACGACAGTCCATCATATAAAGCCGTGAATGCGGCATTGGTCCAGCCAAAGCCGGCCTCGTTCGTGCGGTAGCCGAAACGGAGACGAGCGGCCACATCCTCGCGGCATGAAACCACGTCGTACTTCTCCACCAGGGTTCCGCTCTTGTCGAATTCGGCCGTCATCAGGCTCAGGAACCGCTGCGCCAAACGATCGGCCTCCGCCTCATATCCGTAGCGCCGCAATCCCTCCACCGCGAGATATTCCAGCGGCGCCCATCCGAACGGCGCGTCCCATTGGTCCCCGCTACGAAACGTGCTGGTCTCCAGACCGCCGGGCTTTTCGAATACCCGCAAGTTATGAACCACTGCCGCCGCCTGCTCTTTGCCCGCCAGGCGCGCCCACAGCGGATAGAACGTCGTGAGAAACGGATACTCGCGGACACCGTGCTTCACGAAATTATAGTCAAAATACAGCCCGCGCCGGCCGTCCCACATCAGCCGGTTGACGGCTTCCGCGCGATTGCGGCCGCGGTCCTTCCAAGCCTGCGCGTCCGATTCGCGTCCGGCGATTTCCAGAATTTCGGCCGTCTGCGTCTCCATTACGTACAGCAGCGAGTTCAGACATACCGGATTGTAGTGAATGATATCGACGCTGAACGGGCCGAAACGGGTGGAGGGATCGAAGCCTGATTCCCGCATCGACCGGTCCCCTGTATAGAACAGCGGCGTCAGACGATCCGCCTTCGCATCGTAATACTGGCCGGCGTCATAGTCCGTGATGTGATGCGTCCGGAAATAGCCGCGGATCAGGTCGTATTCATTGTGCCCGTGGCTATCGATTTCCGAAACGAGCACCTCCGGCGCCGGCCCTTCGCCCGAATCGAAATATCGCGACAAGCCGGTTTCCGGAGTCAGATGCGGTTCTGTCGTCCAGTAGCGGTAGTATTTTTCGATCTCCGGAATCGCGCTCCGCAGCCAATCGAGATCGTGCGTCCGCCGGTAGACTCCAAGCAACATCTCCGTCAAGAACGGCGGCTGCGACCGTGTGAGATAGTATGTGCGATTCGCGTTCAGCACTTTTCCGTACTCCCGGATCTCGTACAGGAAGTTATCGGTCATGTCCTTGGCGAGCTGCACTTCGCCGTCGCGCAACAGCCCCATCGAAATAAAGAAGCTGTCCCATCCATACATCTCGTTGAAACGGCCGCCCGGCACGACATAGGAATGCGGCAGGTAGAGAAGCCCCTCCACCGCGGGCTCGCCGTGCTCGGGTAGTTGCAGGATTTCGATTTTTCGAAAGTCCTCCGCCTTCATCGACGCTCGCAGTGTGTCCCGAATCCGTCCGATGTTCTCATCTCGACCGAGATAGACCGGCCACCGGCCGTCGGGCAGCGGACGGTGCTTCGGGTCCGCGGCCGCCGCCGCCAGATTCTGGTGCGAGCGGGTCAGAACACTCCAGGTCCGCTTGATGTAGTCAAGAACCTTCACGACGGGCGCGGGCGGCGGCGCCGAATTTCCCGCAGCGGCTACTACCGTGATTATCACAAGGACTGCCGACCACCGATGCTCCATAACTGACCGATATTGGCACGAAGATGGCCATCTGCGATCCAGCGCTGTATCTTTCAGTACGCCGCCCGCTCCACATTGCGTGCGGTGCCGCATCGTCCCTCGGCTTCCACCCGCGCACCGATCGATTCCTCAAACCCAATGGAAACTTGGCGGCAAATGTGCTTAACTATAGTTAAGTTCATGGCCCGGTCCGGAGAGCTGCATCAGGATATCCGTTCCCTCGCCGACGTCTATTCCAGCGTCGGGACGTCGCAGTTGACGTTCTGGCGGCGAATGTTCGCCTTCGCCGGCCCGGCATATCTCGTCAGCGTGGGCTACATGGACCCGGGCAACTGGGCCACCGACCTCGAAGGCGGCGCCCGCTTCGGCTACCGCCTGCTGTGGGTGCTCGTCATGTCCAACGCCATGGCGATCCTGCTGCAGAATCTCAGCGCGCGCCTGGGCATCGTATCGGGCCGCGACCTCGCCCAGGCCTGCCGCGAGACCTATCCCCGGAATGTCAATCTGTCGCTGTGGGCGCTTTGCGAAATCGCCATCGCCGCCTGCGACCTCGCGGAAGTGCTGGGAGCCGCTATCGGGCTGAATCTCCTCTTCCACATTCCGCTGCTCTACGGTGTCCTGCTGACCGCAGCCGATACCCTGCTGTTGCTGTGGTTCCAGAGTTTCGGCATCCGCACCATCGAAGCCTTCATCCTGGCGCTGATTACCGTCATCGCCGCTTGCTTCTGCATCGAGATCTTCTGGGCCCGCCCATCTGCCGGCGAAATGTTGACCGGCCTCGTCCCGCGCCTCGACAGCAATACGCTCTACGTCGCCATCACGATTCTCGGCGCGACCGTGATGCCGCATAACATGTATCTCCATTCCGCCCTGGTGCAGACGCGCCATATCGGGCAGAACGAAGAGGCCAAACGCACGGCCTGCCGCTATAACCTGATCGATTCCGTGGTGGCGCTCAATGGCGCCATGTTCGTCAACATCGCGATTCTGGTCATGTCGGCCGCCGTCTTCTTCAAGCACGGCATCATTGTCACCGAGATCCAGCAGGCCCACGAGTTGTTGGTGCCGCTGCTCAGCACCAGCCTGGCCGGCACCATTTTCGCCATCGCCCTGATTTGTTCCGGCCAATCGTCCACCATGACCGGAACCCTCGCCGGACAGGTGGTGATGGAAGGCTTCCTGAATTTCCGCATGCGGCCCTGGCTGCGGCGGCTCATCACCCGCGCCCTGGCCGTGATTCCCGCCGCGCTCACCATCTATATCGCCGGCGACAAGGCCACCTTCGGCCTGCTGCTGCTGAGCCAGGCGGTTCTCAGCATGCAATTGCCCTTCGCCATCATCCCGCTCATCCATTTCACTAACGATCCCGCCCGCATGGGGAAATTCGCCAATCCGCGATGGGTGCGCATTCTCTCCTGGACCACCGCCTTCACCATCGTCGGCCTGAATCTGCGTCTGGCCTTCATGGCGATCGCCGATTGGCTGGCGTCCGCGGGCCCCTGGCGCGCCGTCATATGGGCGGTCGCCATTCCGCTTTCTCTCGCGCTCGTTGCGCTGATGATCTGGGTGTCGATTGAGCCCGCGCTGGCGCGCCGCCGCCGCGGACGCGCATCGGTTACACTTCCCGAGGCCGCTGCAGCCGACGCCGCCGCGGCGCCGTTGTACAGCAGGATCCTCCTGCCGCTCGACCATACCAATCTCGACGCCCTGGCCGTGAACCACGCCGCCGCGATGGCCAAATTGTATGGCGCCAAGGTTTATCTGCTTCACGTGGAGGAAGGCGTCACCAGCCAGGTCTATGGACCGATCGCCTCCACCGCGGAAGTCGAAGCCGGCGAGCAATACTTGTCGAGGATCGCGCAATCGCTACGCGACCAGGGAGTGGATGTCGAGGCGGCGATCTCGCATTCCGCCTCGCCGCGCAAGGAAATTGTGCGCTATGCCCGCGAAGTCCGTCCAGATCTGGTAATCATGGGCGCCCACGGACATCGCCGCTTCAAGGACCTGATCTTCGGCGAGACCATCAACCCGGTCCGTCACTATCTCGACGTGCCGATGCTGATCGTCCGGCCAGGTAAGAAACGGCTGAACGGCTGAAACCGGCTACCTGGCGGCCCAGATCAGATTGGCGGAGCACTGGTCCTTGTCTATACGGTCAAGACCGCGAAGGTGCACGGGGACGCCATCGCGGCGGATCGTATCGGCCAGGTCGATGCCATAAGAGCTGAACAGATTCGGGAAACTAATTTCCCGGAGCGCAGCACGATCATAGACAATCGGGCCAAAATTAAGGTGCTTACATCCTGACACCGGGGCGATATCGAGCGAGAATCCGCTTTCCCCTGGTCCGCGAATCGCCGTGGTGACTTGCGTATCTTCGCTGGTGCCGTGCTCGTGGAGGACCGCGGGTTGAACAGGCATCGGCTCGATTCCACGGGGATATCGTGGTCCAAAGTATGTCCAGTCGTGAATTAGCGGAAACTTGATGCCTCCAAACTCTCCCCGAACCTCCTCAACTCCCTGGTTAGTGAACCGAAAAAGCTGATTGACCCAATGCCCGGAATCGAATACGCCCGCGCGCGGATCGGAGGCCCCTTCGTCATAGCTGCTGATCAACAGTTCCGCGCGGCTGTCGCGATTGAGGTCCACGACATGCCGGATTCCGTCCCCGCTTTCCCCCTTGTAAACAACCGTGAAAAACGGAGCCGGGATGCCGTCCGCGTCCATGAGCAGGATGATGATCGAAAACAGCGGTGTTGTCCGTCCATTAAAATAGGGCCCGGCGCCGAAGAAGACGTAATCCTGAGTCCCGTTGCCATCCAGATCGCCGCGCCAGACCTCGTCCAGGCAACACATGTGAGCTTCCCATCGCTTGCCTGATTTCCCGATGCCGTTGAGCTGGACCTCGCGCGGCTCCGACGTTGCCACGGCCGTGATGCCGTCGAATGTGGCAGTTGATCCGCCTTGCAGGAAGCCTGATCGAATCTTCGTAAGAGGAAACTGCGGCAGTTTCCGCAAATCGATTCCGGTTGAAGTATCGGTCCAATTCGCCGATGCCGCGGCCAGGAAAAACCACACGGCTGCAATGGCAATGAGGTATCGCCGCATGCAACATCACGCTACCACCATGCAACGCCGGTGTCAGGCCGTTTGCCAGCGCGAGCGGCTGAGATGGGTGATCGACAGCAGCATCAGGAAGCCCAGCATCAGGCCCGCCGACGCGCCCACGCCGATCCACTCCGGCCGCTGAGGCGCCAATCGCAGCGTATACATCACATTGAAGAACAATGCGGCCGTGGCAGCCAGGACGGGAGGCCATGGCCGATCCAGCGCGAACAGCGATCGCGCGGTGATTTCGATCAGGGTCCAACCGACCAGGCTCGGCCCCAAACCAAGGAAAATGGCCGACGTGAGCCGCGTCGATTCGCTGGTGAAGTTGCCGTGCTGGAACAAAAGTGCGATCACCGGCTCGCGAAACAGCAGCGCGAACGCGCATCCGCCCACCGCCGCCAGCGCGATCAGGCCGATGGTGCGGTCGATCAGCCGGAAGGCGTCTTTCAACCGCGCCAGGCTTCGCAGCCGGGCGATTTCGGGAAGCAGGGAGTTGGACGCAGGGCTGACCAGCAGCGCCAGCGGAACGCCCACGCCGCGCATGCAATAATCCAGCGCCGCGGCCATCCCCGGTCCGACGTGTGTGGCGTAGGCGCGCGTAAACGTGATGTTGAGCCCCAGACCGGCGGCATAGACCATGAAGAACGAGGGCTTGGCCAGGAGCTCGCGCCAGTGAATCTCGCACGGCGCCGAAGATGATTGACCGAGACCTTTGCGCGCGGCGGCGTAGACGATCGCCAGTTGCACCCACGCGCCCACCAGATAGCCTACGGCGAAGGCCGCCACTCCGAACAGCTTCCACAGCAGCAGCGCGCCGGCTACCGTACAGACATTCAGCGCCGCCTGGTAGAACGCCATGGGCGCGAAGCGGCGCCCCGTATACAGCAGCGCGCAATGCACCGCGGCAATTCCGGCCGCCACCGTGGAAAGCGAAAAGATGCGGAAATTGATGACCGCGGTTTCGAAATAAACGGGGTCCAGGCCGGGCGCCAGCACCCGCATCAGCCAGGGCGCGGCCAATACCAGACCCAGCGACAATGCCGCGAACAGCCATGCAAACGACCGGTTGAGCTTCCGGAACAAAGTCGCCCGCTGTTCCGCCGGACAGGCCGTCAGCATGGGGACAAAAGCGAACACCATGCTGTTGATCAGCAGGTTGTTCAGCGTATCCAGCGGCCCCATGGCTACGGCCAGCGAATCGGCGCGGCTTTGAGTTCCCAGGAGGTGCGCCATCACCGCTACCCGCACAAACCCCATGGCATTTCCGGCGAGTAGCCCGACAAGGATCGTGACTCCGCCGCGCACCAGCGGGCTGTCAACGGCGCGGCTGAATACGCCTTCCGTCGTCCAGGTTTGGGTCGGTTGGCTCAGGCGAAACCCCTCACGTTTGCGTGGCGCAGACACTCTTGCCTGCCGCATCGACACTCGTGTCGATGCCCGGTTCTGTGCCTGGAACGGCCATAAGCGCCGAGACCAGTCTCGGCGCGGCAGGCATGAGTACCTGCGCCACGGGCATCGCAGGCGGCCATGGGTGCCTGTTGGCCTTCATCAGAATCGCTACGCGGACGCCGTCGCGGTGGCGCCTCGCGCGGCTGCCAGCGCGGCTTCGTAATTCGGAAAATCGGCGACTTCCCTCACGTATTCGGCGTGACGGACCTTGCCGGCGGCGTCGAGCACGAAAATCGCGCGGCTTTCGATGCGCAGCTCCTTAATCAGCGTGCCGTAGCTGGACCCGAACGAAGCGTCCTTGTGGTCGGAAAGCATCTTGACTTTATCCACCCCGAAAGCGCCGCACCAACGCTTCTGCGCGAAAGGAAGATCCATGCTGACCGTGATGATCTCTACTCCCGGCAGGCTGGCGGCTTCCTCATTGAATCGCTTGGTCTGGGCGTCACACACCGGAGTATCGAGCGACGGCACCACGCTGATGATCCGCACCTGCGCGCCAGTGTCCTTCAAGGTTACCGGTTTCAGGGCTGTGTCGATCAGCGTAAAATCGGGAGCGGCATCGCCGGGCTTGAGCTCCGGGCCTACAAGAGTCAGGGGATTGCCCTTCAGGGTAGTAGCTCCAGGTCTTTCCATATGTCCTCCAGAAAATTTCGAGAAGTGGCCGCCGGCCGGTGGCGCCGGGGTACATGAATCACCTCATTGTATCAACTCGGCGAACTCGCCCGCGCCCGAAACCGGCAATTGACAGGTGTAGTCGCGGCAAACGTACGCGCCCGGCTGCGTCATCGAAGCGATGCTCGGAATGCCGGCCGCAAGAAAGGCGCGCGATTCGTTCGAATCCACACGCATTACGACACGGTTTGGCAGAAATCGCGAGTGTAGCGCCCGGAGCAACGACTGGAAATCGACGGCCTCGCGGTCGCCGACCAGTATGATTTGCCGGGTTTCGCCCAACAGAAACTCGCACGCCGCCAGCATCTCGGGAACCGCGGCGGGGACGGTACGTATCCGGCTGGCAAATGCATCGATTGTCTTCTCCGCGGCGGCCTGAAAGTCCGAGCGATTGGTGATCTGCGCCAGTCGCAACAGATTGCGCAGCGCCACTGAATTTCCCGAGGGTTCCGCGCCGTCGTAATCCTCTTTCAGGCGCATGACGAGCGCCGGATCGCCGGCCGCGGTACTGAAGAAGCCGCCATTCGCCGTGTCCCCGAACAATTCCATCTGCTTCTCGGTGAGACGGACCGCGGCCTGCAGATGGCGCAGATCGAATTGCGTCTCGTACAGGTCCAGCAGGGCCTGCGAGAACAGCGCATAGTCATCCAGGAATCCGGGAATCGCAGCTCCGCCCTCCCGGTAGCGCCGCAGCAGGATTCCGCTCTCCGCATCGAGCATTTTTCCCAGCAGGAACTCGGCGGCCCGGCGCGCCGCGCCTGCGAATCGCGGTTCCTCCAGCACGGCGCCGCCAAGCGCGAATGCGGAAATCATCAGGCCGTTCCACGACGTGAGCACTTTATCGTCCAGGTGCGGCCGTACACGCCGCGAGCGGGCTTCGAGCAGCTTGACGATCGCCCGATCCAGAGCTTCGCGGACCTCCTCGACCGGAAGCGAAAACTGCTCGGCCGTTTCTTCGATGGTGGCGGCGCGGTAAAGAATGTTGCGCCCCGCGAATTCGTGGTGCGGATCGTTGGCCACATTGCCGCCTTCAGCCACGCCGAAGCGGTGGCAGAACCAATCGCCTAGCGGCGTCCCCAACAGATCGCGGATTTCCTCGGCCGGCCAGATGTAAAACGCGCCCTCGCCCTTGCGATGCGGCTCCGATGGGTCGATCACGCTGTCGGCATCTTCCGCCGAATAAAAACCGCCCGCGGGATCGAGCATGTCCCGCAGAACATACTCAAAAATGCCGCGCGCGGTCTCCGCGTACTGGGAATCGCGCGTAATCTGGAAGGCTTCGAGATACGAAACGGCAAGCTGCGCCTGATCGTAAAGCATCTTTTCGAAATGCGGCACGAACCAGCGCTCATCCACGGAATAGCGGTGAAATCCGCCGCCCAACTGATCGTGCATCCCGCCTTTGGCCATCTCGCGGAGCGTCAGCAGGCACATCTCGAGCGCTTCCCGATTGCCGGTGCGTGCATGATAGCGCAGCAGAAAATTGAACACCGACGGCCGCGGAAACTTGGGAGCGCCGCCGAAACCGCCCATCTGCGAATCAAAAGTTCGCCGGAAGTAGAAGAAGCCGCTTTCCAGATCCCCGGCCGCTGGCGTGAACCGTCCGCCGCGCGGTGCGACCTCGGATTGCTTGCGAAGCTGTTCCACCACGTCGCCCGCCGAATCCAGGATCTTCTCGCGATCCGATTTCCACGCCGCGCCAATCTGCGTGAGAATCGAGCCGAAACCGGGATGGCCCCAGCGATTCTCCGGCGGAAAATAAGTCCCGCCGAAAAATGGTTTCAACTCGGGAGTCAGCCAGACGGACATCGGCCATCCGCCGCCTCCCGTGGTGGCCTGCACAAACGTCATGTAGATGCGGTCGACGTCGGGCCGCTCTTCGCGGTCCACCTTGATGGCCACGTAATCCCGGTTGAGAATCTCCGCGATCTGTTCGTTCTCGAACGATTCGCGCTCCATCACGTGGCACCAATGGCAGGTGGAATAGCCGATCGAGAGAAAAATCGGCTTGTTTTCGTCGCGGCTTTTGGCGAAGGCTTCCGGGCCCCACGGGTACCAGTCCACGGGATTGTGGGCGTGCTGCAACAGATACGGACTCTTCTCGTTGGCAAGGCGATTGGTTGACATGTTCGAATGAGGATCAGGCGCCGCGCTGCTGACGCGCGGCAGCGATGTAGCCTTCTTCGCGTAGCCGGTCGATCACGGAAGCCAGTTTCTGCCGCGCCGCTTCCGGCATCGGCAGGATGGGCTTGCGGCACGGTCCGGCGGGCTGGCCAATCATGGCCATGGCTGCCTTGGCCGGGCCCGGAAAGGTGTGCAGCGATTGAGATTCGCCCAGTAGCGTGGCCAGTGGCTGCAAGCGCGCGGCCTCCTCGCGATTCCCGGCGCGAAACGCGCGGTACAGATCGAGGAACAGCTTGGGAGCGATATTCATGCTCGAGCTGACGGCGCCGTCGCACCCTGTTTCGAGAGCGTCGAGCAGCATGGTCTCAGGTCCCACAAAAACGGTCAATTCGCGGCCCGGCGCGCAGGTCCGGTAAGCAGCGGTTTGCGCCAGGTTGCCGGACGCGTCCTTGATGCCCACGAAATTCTCGCACGCTGCGGCGATGCGGCCCACCGTTTCCGGCAGCAGACCGGTTCCGCCGTGCTGTGGAAAGTTGTAGCCGATCACCGGACTACGCACCGACCGGCAAACATCCCAGTAATGCTCGAAAAGCTCGTCTTGCGAGACGCGCGCGTAGTATGGCGTGATCACGGCCAGCACGTCGACGCCCTCGCCTTGCGCGAATTGCGCCAGCCGGATCGTCTCGCGCGTAGTGACGCAGCCTACGTTGGCGTACACGGGGACACGCCGTGCCACCGCCTGGCGGCAAAAACGCACTGCTACGGACCGCTCCTCGAAATCCAGGGCATGAAATTCACCGGTCGATCCGCAAACGAACAAGCCATGAACGCCGGCCGCCAGCAGGCCGTCGATGATCCGCTGCCAGGCCGTGTAATCGATCCGTTCATCGTCGCGGAAAGGCGTGACGACCGGCGGAACGATACCGTGCAGGGCGACCTCAGGCACGGTTTTATAGTAGCAGTTTGGGCAGACCTGCCTTCAAGTCCCGACGGACTTTATTACCGCCAGTGGCCTCTGTAGAAGCGATACCCGCGGCCTTCGTGACGCCATTCCGGAGCCACCCAGACGGCGTGCGCTCGCGGCGGGCGAACCCATCTCCCAGGCGCCCAAACCCACTGGCCGCCCGAACGGTTCCAGTAACCCTCGGCCCACACAAATCCCGGACCCGGCGCCACTCCGACCACGCCGTATCGCGGCGCGGGCGGACCGTACGCGGCCACCACATAGCCGCCTCCACAGGCCGAAAGAAGTGTGCCGAAGAGCACCGCCGATCCGGCCAAAATCTTAACCTTCATAACTTCCCTCCTGTGGAATGGAACGCAGCGGCCACGTGGGAAGTTGCGAAGTGAAACTGGATTAACGTTAAGGGCCTTTCATTCCAGGCCCCGATCGATATTGTGCATGCCCTCTGAAGCAACCCCTTCGTATCGTCACGACGTGGGGCAGGCGATCGCTTTTTGTCGCCTGCCGGCTCAGGGGCGAATCAGCCAATGCGGTCTCATCGGCGGAGTTTCCCGGCCAGCGCCGACGCCGTCCGGAATTCCTCTTCCAGTTGCCGCGTCCGCAAATTATCCCGCAGATATTCCAGCTTCTGTATATACCGCCCGATCGCCTGCTCGATCGCCTCGCTGTTCGTGGCCAGAATATCCCGCCACAAATCGTACGAGCTCAGACTCAGCCGTGTCATATCGCGCAACCCCGGACCGGCCACCGCCAGCCGATCCGCCGGCTGCAGATACTCCGCCACCGTCGACGCCAGCGCCGTCGATGCCAACTGCGCCAGGTGCGACGTCAGCGCGACCACACGATCATGCTCTTCCGGGTCGAGCACCAGCGGATGACCGCCGATCCGGCGGATCCACGCCACCAGGTCGCGCGCCTGGTCGCTCTCCATCGCGGCCGGCTCCTCGGGCGTCAACACCCACGTGCAGCCCTGATACAGATCCGCATCCGCCGCCCTGGCGCCGCGTTGTTCCTTTCCCGCCATCGGATGTCCGCCCAGAAACTGGCAGCGCGTAATCACCTGCAACGCCAGGTCGGCGATCTGGCACTTGGTGCTCCCCGCGTCCGTGATCAGCGCGTCCGGACGAACCAGCGGATCGAGATGACGCAGCGTGTCCAGGATACGTCCGATCGGCTGCGCCAAAAAGATCAGGTCGGCTTCCGCCGCGGCCTCCGCCAGCGATGCTCCGCGATCGATTGCTCCCACGGCCTGGGCGTCCGCCAATGCCCGCTCCGAGCTGACACCCAGAATCGGCCCGGCAAAGCCGGCCTTCCGCACCGCCAGCCCGAACGACGCGCCCATCAGGCCCGTACCGACGATCGCCAGCGTCTTCAAATCGTCCGCCCCACCGCCGGCGCGATGATCCGCAGTTGTTTCATCAACTCGTCGAACTGTTCCGGCCGCAGCGACTGCGCACCGTCACTCAAGGCGCGGTCGGGATCGGGATGCACTTCCACCAGCAGTCCATCCGCGCCCGCCGCCACCGCCGCCCGCGCCATCGCCGGGACCTTATCGCGCCGCCCCGTGCCGTGCGAAGGATCGGCCACGATCGGCAGGTGAGACAGCTTCTTCACCACCGGGATCGCCGAAATGTCCATGGTGTGGCGCGTATACGTCTCGAAGGTCCGAATCCCGCGTTCGCAGAGAATCACATCGTAATTGCCGCCGGCCAGGATATGCTCCGCCGCGAGCAGCAGTTCTTCGACGGTCGCCGCGATTCCGCGCTTCAGCAGCACCGGCTTGCGTTGCTTGCCGATTTCGCTCAGCAAGCTGGAGTTTTGCATGTTGCTGGCGCCCACCTGCAGAATATCGGCGTAGCCCGCTACCATCGCGATCTGCGACCGGTCTTGAACCTCGCTGACCACCAGCAGTCCGTTGCGATCGGCCGCCTCACGCAACCACCGCAGCCCGTCTTCGCCCATCCCCTGGAAACTGTACGGCGAGTTGTGCGGTTTGAACACTCCGCCGCGAAGGATGGACGCGCCGGCCTTGGCCACCAATTCGGCCGAGCGATCGATCTGCTCGCGGCTCTCCACGCTTCCCGGACCCCCCATCACCACCACGCGATTGCCGCCAATCTCGAGCGAGCCCACTTTCACAACCGTGCCGGCTGGTCGGAAGCTGCGGCTTGCCAGCTTGTACGGCGATCCGATACGCAGCGCTTCCTTCACGCCGTCCAGCAGTTCGAAGACGGCCAAATCGACGTCATCCGTGCCGCCCACGCCGCCAAGCACCGTATGCACCACGCCGGTGGAACGGTGCACATCGAAGCCCGACTCCACCATGCGCTCGATTACGGCGTCGATCTGTTCCTCGGTGGCGCCCGCCTGCATCACCACAATCATTTCTTGTCTCCCTGCGCGGCCGTCATACGCAGCCGCTGGATGGTGCGCATTTCGTCGATGATACGTTCGAAGATTCGCCGCAGCCCGGCCGCCGTAATGGGACCCTGGTTGCAAGACGTGATGTTGGCGAAGACCAGTTCCTCGCGCTTCGGTTCGTAAATCGGCAACTGCGCCTCCCGCTTCACCTGGCCGATCTCCTCCACCACGCGCGTCCGCGAGTTCAGCAGTTCCACAATCTGCCGGTCGATCACATCGATCTTCAAGCGGAACTCTTCCAGTTTCTCCTGCGCCTCATCCTGCGTCATCGAGTCTTCGCGAGTCCTCCCTTTAGTTGGGCCGTGAATTTCTCCAATTCCGCCTCCAGCGCGCCGCCCGCGCCATTCTTCTCGATGACGCGCACAAACGCGCTTCCCACCACCACCGCGTCCGCCGCCCGGCCCGCTTCACTGACCTGCGCCGGCGTGGATATCCCGAATCCCAGTGCCAGCGGCAGGTTCGTAACCGATCGCATGGCCTTCACCAGCGGCGCCGCCGCCTCCGAAACCGACGTCTGTTCGCCCGTCACGCCGGTGCGCGAGACCAGGTAGACAAACCCGGAAGAATACTTCGCCACCAGGCGCATGCGCCGCTCGGTGCTCGTGGGCGCCGCCAGAAACACCGTGTCCAATCCGTGGCGATGCATCGCCTCCACGTAACTCTGCGCCTCTTCCACCGACGCGTCCGTCAACAAACACCCGTCGATTCCCGCTTCCGCGGCATCACGTGCCAGGTAGTCCAGCCCGTAGCGCACCACCGGATTGAGATACGTGAACAGCAGCAACGGGACTTGGGATCGCTTGCGAATTTCCCCGGCGATCTCCAGCACCTTGCTAAGGGTCGTTCCCGCGCGCAGCGCCCGTTCTCCCGCGCGCTGAATCACCGGGCCATCGGCGATCGGATCGGAAAACGGCACACCGAGCTCGATCAGGTCCGCGCCTCCGCGCACCATCGCTTCCACCAGCGCGGGCGTGCGCTCCGGCGTAGGATCGCCCGCGGTCAGATAGGCGATCAGTCCCTTGCGCCCCTCGCGCTTCAAATCTTCAAACAGCCGTCCGATGCGCGTCATGCCACCAGACTCCACGCATGGATCCGGCAGAAGC
>Ga0335083_10007366_pt1 | contig 13605 bp, 11 predicted proteins | sample Lox_Sample_42_FD_206716 | JGI IMG/M metagenome (GOLD analysis project Ga0335083, IMG submission 206716) | Soil microbial communities from Loxahatchee National Wildlife Refuge, Florida, United States - Lox_Sample_4.2 | ecosystem: Environmental > Terrestrial > Soil > Wetlands | place: USA...
TTGCTTTTGGTATCGACCCTGTGGGTGGTGGATTACCTTCTGATGTGCCCTCGGACTGGCCGTCGTTGGAGGCTGTGCACGACTATGTTGTCAGGATCCGAACCGCTCTAGACGACAAGCTCTCTAACGGCACAACGGAGTCGTACGGGCAAACGCGAGACGGCTTCCCGCTCGATACTCTCCTCAATGTTGCGATCGAGCACCGCTTGATGCATGTCGAGACGCTGGCTTACATGCTCCACCAGTTGCCGCTGGACCGGAAAGTCCCTCAAGAGGATACCTTTAGCATTATTTCCACGCCTGTAGCTCATCGAATGATTACGATTCCAGCCGGCACTGCGACGCTGGGTCTTGCTCGTGGGAGTGAAAAATTCGGCTGGGATAATGAATACGAGACGCACATCGTGCACGTCCCCGCATTCGAGATTGATCAGTACGAAGTGACAAACCGGCAGTACCTCGATTTCATGTCGGCGGGTGGTTATGAAACGCGCGCTTTTTGGAGTGACGAGGACTGGAATTGGAAGGCCGCTCAATCCGTTTCTCATCCCGTGTTCTGGAGTGATTCGGGCGAAGGGTGGCGTTATCGCGCGATGTTCGAAGAGATTCCGCTGCCGATGGACTGGCCCGCCTATGTGAGTCATGCGGAGGCTGCCGCGTACGCGCGTTGGGCCGGCAAATCACTTCCAACCGAGGAGCAATGGCACCGTGCAGCCTACGGCACCAAGAGCGAGGCCGAGAGAGATTATCCGTGGGGCAGCGATGCACCCGGTCCTGCTTTCGGCAACTTCGATTTCAACCACTGGAATCCCACTCCGGTGAATGCCTTCCCGGCGAGCCGTAGCGCTTTCGGTGTCCATGACCTGTTGGGGAATGCGTGGGAGTGGACATCCACTGTGTTTGGTCCATTTCCTGGGTTCGAGCCCTTTCCGTTTTACCGCGGCTATTCGGCCGATTTCTTCGACGGCAAGCACTTCGTCATGAAGGGTGGCTCGCCACGCACGGCGTCGTGCATGCTGCGGCCCACATTTCGAAACTGGTTTCAAGCTCATTACCAGTACGTTTACGCGGGATTCCGCTGCGTCAATGGCTGATTTACAGAATCTGATTCAAGGAGTTGGCAAAATGCTAGTCCATGCAATCCCTACTAATGCCACCTACGAATTCGCTGCGGATGTTCGTGACGGTCTCACTCGCATCGGACAGAAGGAACTCCCGTCTAAATATCTTTATGACAATGTCGGTTCGGCCCTATTCGAAGTGATTAGCCACCTACCTGAGTATGGGCTCACGCGGGCCGACGAACGCCTGCTGCGGCGGCATGCGGATGAGATCGTGGACCGGTTGGCTGGGCCGGTCGCCGTTGCAGAGCTCGGCAGCGGTAGCGGGAAGAAGACGCGCTGGCTGCTCGAGGCGTTCTGCCGGCGCCAGCGCACAAGTTATTATCCAGTTGAAATCTCGCACTCGGCTCTGGTTATGTGCGAGCGGGAACTGCGCGACATCGACGCCATTAGCATTGTTGGATTTGAACGCGAATACCTGGATGGACTGCTCGAGGTGGCAGCCTGCCGTAAGAGCGGTCAACACTTGTTTGTGTTGTTTCTGGGCAGCACGATTGGGAACTTCGATCGCGCTGCTGGGCTCAAGTTTCTCGGGGATGTCCGTCGCATTCTTGAGCCTGGCGACTCGTTACTTCTGGGAACGGACTTGGAAAAGCCCAGCTCCCAACTCATCGCGGCCTACGATGACGCGCTCGGAGTGACCGCCGCTTTCAATCTCAATCTTCTGGCTCGAGTTAATCGCGAACTTGGCGCCGACTTTGACTTAAGCAAATTCGCCCACGTGGCAAAGGTCAACCCCGAAGCGCGGAGCGTCGAGATGCATCTGCTATCGAGACGGCGTCAGATCGTAAGCATTCCTGCGGCAGAAATCGTGATCGAATTCCAGGAGGGAGAAACCATCTGGACGGAGAGCAGTCATAAATACTCATCCGATGAGGTGATTGAGACGGCGCGCGACGCAGGTTTCCGCTGCGAGGTGCAATGGGTCGATGAGCAGTGGCCGTTCGCCGAGAACCTGCTTATCGCCGAGTGACACGGCGGACATTGCAAAGGTCTGGTTTTACGATGGCCCGGCTTTGCGCCACGCGTGCAAGTTGACAGCGCTCATCACCATGCAGAATATGTTTGCAGGGATGAATCCCATTTGGGCCGTTTTAAATCCGATGACACACACAACAATGCTATTGACGCCAGCCAATGCCCAGCCTTCCCAGTACCGCCGTCCCACCAGAACTGTGGACGCGACGGTCAACACGCACGATAAATAATCAAGCCGAAACACAGATGAAGACCTCCAAGAACATTGTGCGTGAGAAGAGCGGTACTTGACTCGGATTGTGTCCTTTCGTTACATGACTGTAGTCACTTGACCCGAAAATCGAGATATCCGGAGGAACCATGTCGGCAAAGTGCACGCATTTAAATCAGATCAAGATCACCAAAACAAAGACAGACGTTTGTGAAGAGTGCGTCAAAATGGGCGACACCTGGGTTCATCTGCGGTTGTGTCTTATCTGCGGAAACGTGGGCTGCTGCGACTCATCGAAGAACAAGCACGCGACCAAGCATTTCCACAAAACGCAGCACCCTCTCATCCGTTCCATCGAGCCTGGGGAGTCTTGGGTATGGTGTTACGTCGACGAAATCGAAGCCGGTGAAATTGCGGCCTGAACGGCAGATTCGAGTTCTCCCGATAATCCGCGCGACCAAATACAGGTTCGTGTATCTAAGTAAATTATCTGAGAGGCTATTTGTCTGGGGTTACCTGCTTTATCCGCAGTTCCAAAAGCGATCATGCCGAAGCCGATTTTGCTGACTGTCGATGACGATCCCGATGTCCTACGGGCCATCGAGCGCGATTTGCGATCGCAGTATGGCGCGGAATATCGCGTGGTCAGCAGCGATTCCCCCGAAGGCGCTTTGGACCTTCTCAAAGCGCTGAAGGTCCGAAATGACGGTGTTGCGCTTCTTCTAGCCGATCAGCGTATGCCTCACATGGACGGCGTTGCGTTCCTGCAGCAGGCTCGGCAAATATTCCCCGACGCGAAGCGGGCCTTGCTCACCGCCTATGCCGACACGAACGCGGCGATTAGCGCCATCAACCAGGCGAACCTCGACTATTTCTTCATGAAGCCATGGGATCCTCCCAGCGAACATCTGTATCCACAGTTGGATGATCTGCTCGACGACTGGCTCGCCTCGTACCGCCCCCCTTTCCAGGGAATACGGGTATTGGGCACGCGATGGTCTCCGCGTTCCTACGAACTGCGGGATTTTCTGGCGCGCAGTCATGTTCCTTATCAATGGATTGATGTGGAAGGCGCCGCTAACGATCCGGAAACCAAGCAACTTCTCGATGCTCTGGGGCCGGATGCAGCCGATCTGCCTGTTGTCCTGTTTGCCGATGGGACCAAGTTGCTCAAGAGCGCGCCAGCCGAAGTAGCGCAGAAAGTTGGCTTGCGGACCCGCGCCGAGACCAGTTTCTATGACCTGGCGATCGTTGGGGGAGGACCTGCGGGCCTGGCGGCCGCTGTCTACGGCGCTTCCGAAGGGCTGCACACGGTCATGGTCGAACGCGAAGCTCCGGGTGGACAGGCGGGCATGAGTTCTCGGATCGAGAACTATCTTGGCTTTCCCGCGGGGCTCAGCGGTGGCGATCTGGCGCGCCGCGCCGTCGTGCAGGCGAAGAGATTCGGGGTCGAGATCCTGGCGCCGCAGGAGGCGGTCGGCGTCCGTGTCGAGGGCCCCTATCGCATCATCAAACTCGCCGACGGAAACGAGATTTCCTGCCATGCCTTGATGATTGCGAGCGGCGTGCAATGGCGGCGTCTGGAAGCTCCGGGCATCGACAAGTTGCAAGGCGCCGGGGTGTACTACGGCGGCGGCGCTACTGAGGCACTCTCGTGCAAAGGCGAGATTGTCTACGTTGTGGGCGGCGCGAATTCGGCTGGCCAGGCCGCGATGAATTTTGCAAAATACGCGGAGCGGGTCGTCATCCTGGTGCGCGGGGACTCGCTTTCCAGCACGATGTCGCAGTATTTGATCGACCAGATCAAGGAAACTCCCAACATTCAGCTGTGGACCCATGCCAGCGTGGCCGAAGTGCACGGCGACACGCACCTGGAGGAGGTTTCGGTCCTTTGTTCCGACACCAAGAAAGTCGAGCGCGTGCCCGCAAGCGCGATGTTTATTTTTATTGGCGCTTTGCCTCGAACCGACTGGCTGGCGAATACCATCGAACGAGACGAACGCGGCTTCGTTCTGACTGGCGCCGATCTCATGCAGGCGGGGCAGCATCCCAAGGGCTGGTCCCTGGAGCGCGATCCCTTCCTTCTGGAAACGAATGTGCCGGGCATCTTTGCGGTGGGTGATGTCCGGCATGGTTCCGTCAAACGCGTGGCCTCCGGAGTGGGCGAAGGTTCCGTAGCGGTGCAGTTCATCCATCAGTACTTGAGCAAGGTATAAATGGCCGACACATTGGATCTCCTGCGTCGCGTTCCAGTCTTTGAAGAGTTGCCCGACGAACAACTCATCTGGTTCCTCGGCCAATCGAAAGAGCTGCGTCTCAAGGCCGGCGAAACTTACTCCCGTCAGGGTGACACCGCCGATGCCATGTTCGTGATTCTTGAGGGGCACCTGCAGGGACGCGGCGAGATAAACGGCGAAACGATCATTATTGAACTCGAGCCAGGCGACGTCACTGGATTGCTGCCGTTCTCGAGGATGAAAAAGTTCCGCGTGAACGGGCGAGCCGAGACGGACAGTCTCGCCATACGATTTCCTGCCGCGCAGTTTCCGGATCTCGTGCAGAAGATGCCGGAGCTCACTCAGCGACTCGTGGGCTTGATGTCCGATCGTATTCGCGAGACGACCCGCTTCGAGCAGCAACAGGACCGCTTGGCCGCGCTGGGCAAACTCTCTGCGGGCCTTGCCCATGAACTCAACAACCCCGCTTCCGCTGCGAAGCGCGCCACCAGCCAGCTGCGCGCTGTTCTCAAGCGGGTTCGGGACGCGAGTCTGGAACTTGGCAGGCGCGATCTCACGGCGGCGCAAAAGTCAGAAATCGAAAAGTTGGAAGCTTCGCTCACGCAGATCGATGGACCCCCACCGGACGCGCTCACCGCCAGCGACCTGGAGGACCAGCTCGACTCCTTGCTGCGCAGTCACGGACAAAACGACTTGTGGCAGCTTGCGGCTGATCTGGCTCGCAAGAATTTCAAGCCGGAGTTGCTCGAGCAATTGTTTGCCACACTCGATGCCGACACTGCCCGAGCTGCCCTTGTCCGCATTTCGTCGTCGGTGGAGATCGCTGACTTGTTGAATCAAATTGAGAGTAGCGCTTCGCGAATCTCGGATTTGGTGGGGGCGATCAAGGAATACACATTCATGGATCAGGCCCCGGTGCAGAACGTGGACATCGTGAAGACTCTCGAAACCACGCTCACGATCCTGAATCACAAGCTCAAGCGCGGCGTTGACGTGACGCGTGACTATCAAAAGATTCCTCTTCTGGTGAATTCCTTTGGGAGCCAGCTCAATCAGGTTTGGACCAACATTATCGACAATGCCATCGACGCGATGAGTGGAAAAGGTGAATTGCGTATTCGCACTTACCGCGAGGACAATTGCGCGGTCGTGGAAATTTCTGACAATGGTCCGGGTATTTCACCGGAAGTCGAGCCTCACATCTTCGAACCTTTCTTCACGACCAAAGGAGTCGGAGAGGGAACTGGGCTTGGACTCGATACCGTGCAGCGCATTGTGAGGAAGCATCGAGGCAATATTCAGGTGCGCTCCAAACCTGGGGACACACGCTTTCAGGTCTGGCTGCCATTAGCCGAGAGCGCCGTCTAGTTCTGGTCAAATTCTTCAACGTGGTTGTGTGGGAGACATCCATGGGTTCCGGATTCGTCGTGTTCTTAGCGCTAGGGATCGGGATTGTGGCGGGACTCCGGTCCCTGACTGCGCCCGCTGTGGTCGCCTGGGCAGCACACATCGGCTGGATCAATCTTCACAATTCTCCCTTGGCATTTATGGGAAGTGTGTGGGCAGTGACAATCTTTACGGTGCTTGCTCTGGTCGAGTTTGTCGCCGATCAACTTCCTTCTACGCCCGCTCGTACAGCGGCCGTGGGGCTCTCAGCTCGAATTGTCACCGGTGCACTTACTGGTGCTTGCCTGGCAATTGCTGGCGGAGCGACGTCCTGGCTGGGAGCGTTGGCTGGCGTGGCCGGTGGAATCGCCGGCGCATTTGGCGGATATCAAGCGCGCGTAGGGCTCGTGCGGGCCCTGCGCGTCCCGGATTTTGCGATTGCCATCCCAGAAGACGCGGTTGCGATCGGGTTTGGCCTGCTTCTCGTCTCTCGATTCTGAGTCGCTAGTGACTGCACCTCAGCAATCGATGCCACTATCATCGGCGGTCGGGCCGGCGACTCGTGCTTTCTAGAAGCCTATCGTTGACACCGAAACCGACCAGATCCTGGGAGCCGCGATTCGCGGAATCGAGGGTGAGATTATGCTACCGTTGAGAGCGCCATGACGGGATAACCGCAAGCTATCCCACCTATTTTTATGGCCTCCGATAGCGGGAAATAAGTAATCGTGACGACGGATTCTCAAGCCCGCACTGATGTGTATCTGGTCGATGGCACCTATGAATTGTTCCGCCATTTTTTTGCGGTGCCTTCGGCAGCAGATGTGAACGGTCAGGAGATTGGCGCCGTTCGCGGCGTTCTCGCATCCGTTCTATCAATGTTCGAGCGTGGAGCGACTCACCTGGGAGTTGCCACCGACCATGTGGTCGAGTCCTTTCGCAATGATCTATATCCCGGCTACAAGACCAGCGAAGGTGTACCTCCGGAGTTGCTCGCGCAATTCCCGATTCTCGAGGAAGCGCTGACGGCGATGGGAGTGTGGGTCTGGCCGATGATCGAGTTCGAGGCCGATGACGCACTCGCATCTGCCGCCGCAAAAGCTGCGGAAGATGACCGTGTGCGGCAAGTGATTATTTGTACGCCGGACAAAGACTTGAGTCAGTGCGTCGTGGGAACGCGTGTGGTTCAAATGGATCGTAGAAAGGAACTCGTTCGCGACGAAGCCGGCGTTGTCGCTAAGTTCGGAGTGAGTCCGCAATCCATCCCGGACTATCTCGCGGTGGTCGGCGACAGTGCAGACGGATTCCCCGGCGTATCCGGTTGGGGCCAAAAAGCCGCCGCCCTAGTTTTGTCGCAGTACCCTCACCTGGAAGGTATTCCGAAGGATTGGCAGACATGGCATCCATCCATCCGAAGGGCTCGTGCGCTGTCCGAGTCATTGTTCGGCGCGTGGGAGGACGCCCTATTGTTTCGCAAGCTAGCCACACTGCGACTCGACGTTCCCGTATTCGAAACGATCGAAGGTCTGCGCTGGAAAGGCGCGAGTTCGAGCTTTGAAGAATACTGCCCGAGAATAAAGTCGCCAGAGTTGCTTCGCAGGGCCAAGGCCGTGGCGCCCGCCAAGACAGGATGAGGCCCGAAGCTGAGCGAGGCGCAAGCCCACATGATAAAATGCCAGAAGAAGTAGATTTCCTCCACCGGGCGTATCCGGTAGCTGCAAGTGGTTGAAAGCAGCACGTAGGCGCGTAGCTCAGTTGGTTAGAGCGCTACCTTGACACGGTAGAGGTCAGGAGTTCGAGTCTCCTCGTGCCTACCATTTATCTCATTGAATCCGCTCACTCGCGAGCGGCAGGTTCTCTCCGAGTTTGGCCAACTCGTCACCATGGGTCACCAAATCCGAAAGATTTTCGACTGCCTTGCGCTGCGCTTGCGGAATCGAGATTGTGTAAAGTTCGAGGGTCGTGGACATCTTCGAATGGCCCAACTGTGCTTGCGTCTCTTTGAGCGTTCCTCCCGCGTGCTGCAATAGCGTGGCGTGAGTTCGGCGCAACGTGTGCCAGTTGAGCCAGGGCATGCCGAGCTTGCGTCCTACCGGCTTCAAATGCTGATGGAGCAGGTTGGTATCGCTGAACGGGGTGCCGTTGCGGGTCTGAAAAACCAGATGCTCTCCTGATGCAGCTTTCTCGCGCAGACGCTTTAATTCGTCTTTGAGAGATTCCGGCATCGGAAGGGTACGACGGCTGTTCTTGGTTTTGGGCGTGCCGATCAGACCCCGGTAGCAGGCCTGTTCGACTCGAATCTCGCCGGAGCGGAAATCTACATCCCTCCAGCGAAGTCCCAGAATCTCCCCAACTCTCAACCCGGTCAGCACTCCGACTAAAACCATCGTGCGGGCGGGTTCTTCGAGCGCTGCCAATAGCGTGGGGATTTGCTCCGGCAAAAGCACATGCTTTTCCCGAACGGCTTTCTTTTCCGGCAGCTCGACCCCGGTTGCGGGATTGTCTGCGGCAAAGAACCCCCATTTCTTGGCGGTTACGAAGATCTTCGACATCAGGTTGCGGTAGTGGTCGGCGCATTCCCAACCCAGACCACCGGCCATCTTCTGCAAGACGAACTGTTGCAGATCCAGCGTTCCGATGTCGCAGAGGCGAGAGTCTCCAAAAGCAGGTAAAAGGTGTTTTTCGAGTGTGCGGCGATAACGTTGCTGGGTCGAGAGTTTGAGTGTGGGGAAGAAGTTCGGGATGAAATACTTGTCCACGAACTCCCGGAAGGAAATCGCGGAGAAGGGTGTCACCTTTCCGAGATTTAACGGGCGAAGATGTTCTTCGGCAGCTTTTGAGGCCTGCCGTCGAGTCATGCCCGCAACGGGCCCGAGAATGACCGATTCTCGTTTCCGCCCTATTTTGCCATCCGGGTTTATACAATCTGTCCACCACTGCAGCTCCCATACGGGGTTTCGTTTGCCGCGTTTACGGATATTTCCCTTCTGATAACGTCGGCGAGCCATTTCTTTTTGCCAGCCTCCTAACTGGGCTAGCTCGCCTTGCTTTTCCGTGATGGGAAGTATAGCCATAAACGCTCTTAAAATCGTTAAGTCTTAATTTCCGTTAAATTTGCTAAACGGAATTAAATTGCGAAGTTTTATTTAGCGAGTTGTTCGAGTTCTTTAAATAAATTCTCTAGCTTTGTTTTCAGCAAGTTGCAGGCGCGCACATGGTCTTCATCGCGAAATAGAAACTTAATTTGCGATTGCTGCCTTTCGATCTGCTTTTTAACGCCATCAATTTCAGTTAAAAGCGCCTGAATCTTGTAAACCTCGTCCGCTCGCTGCTTAAACGGAATCGAGTGCTTGGAGGCATCCCGCAGCAATTTATCCAGGAGGTTTATCCCATGTGGCCTACGGACAAAAAGCTGAATTCCGCAGGGATTGCAGATGAAATACGGCTTGAGATTCTTGTCTGTGCGTTTGTCAAGACTAGCTCCGCATAGGAAGCAGGGCAGGAATGCCATTTTTGGTCCCTCCAACGTTTACGTTGCAAACAGCATTTTCCGTTTCCAGTAGCCTTTATTCGCCAGGGTCACTGCCTTCGATTCTCTGGCGTCACTTACCTGTATTACTAGTCCGCGTTTTCGCACTTTCTAAGCGGAGAGAAGGCCCAAGAATCCGAAATCCAGTGCCACGACACTCTCGTTTGGGCTCTCGTTCTTTGGGCCCGCCCTGATTCTGAAAAATTGATCTGGTAATCAACAGACTGCAAGCCTCCGAAGCCTCCCCAGGGGCACACCTTCGCCTCTGCCGAGCTTGCGTAGAGCAAATCCGGCGACGACCTTCATGCCGCATTGGACGTTGCCCCGTCGGGGCCTCTGGGCCCTTGAAGAATTCGGTCACGCGGAACCTGCCGACGAACATCGCCCAGTTCGCGCCGTCCCTCTTTTCTAAGCAAAGAAACGGGAGCGTACTTGGAATCGCGAGGAAACATCAGATAGCCGCTACAGAGCGGACATCGGTTCTCGTGACTGTGGGACTTGCATTGGTGCTCTCCGTCATGTCCGTTGACCAACTCGCAAGGGGAGGGGCACTGTTTGCATTGCGATTTGCACCGCAAGTCGGCGTGGTAGAACAGGCCCATCGTGTGCACGCGACGAACCGTGTGGAATGCGATCTCAAGGTCAGCAAGACGCTTCCCATCTGAACGTGACACGTGCTTGCCGGTGTACTTGAGGGCATGGCCAAGGGCTCGGATGAAGCGACGGCGCTCACATGCGAGAAAATCCGGAGGCGGATTATCGATCTTTTGCTTCGAGATCCAAACAATCTTCGCCCCATCCTTTTCCGACCTAATTTCGGCCCAAAGCCTAGCCAGTTCCTTCTGCGGAATGGGAGGACCGACGTAAACGCCGTGCGCATGAAGGTTGGTGTTGTAAGTCGATCTTTTCGGATCCCACCCACCAAATTCATCGCACCACAGGAATCCGTACTGCTTGGATCCAAGCCCCCGCTCCTGCAGTGCTCGACGCACACACACACGAACGTCCTGGTTAAATTCGCGAATCTCTGTGGGAGTCGCCATCCGACCGAGATTCACAGCTGTGAAATCCAGTTTTGCAATCACCACTTTAGAGCGAAAGCCGTTCACAGGAAGCAACTCCTGCACCGTCGGCCAGAGGCCGACATATTTACCGAACAACGCTCCGAACACTTGCTCTCCGCATCGACGGCAATAACGGCATTGACACTTGAACCCTCCATAAAAAATGTGTTCGGCATGATCTCTGCAATCTATCCTGCGTCCGGACGTACCGCAGTTCGCGATCCGGTTCGCTTTTTTGTGAATCCCCGATTGCTTGCGAGTCTGTTTTCGTTCGAACCAAGAATGGAAATTGGATTCCGCCTCCGAGCCACCACTCTTCCAGGCCTCCAACTCTTCCGCGCGAGCCGCTCTCTCAACGTCCCGGCTGGGCACGCGCTTCAGGTGGTCGAAGTAGCGTCGCCTTTCCAGTTGCTGTTCGGCAGGAGGGAGGCTGGAGAAACTTCGTAGCGGTTCAGCGCCGCGCTCAGCAAGTCGAAATATCTGCTCTAACTGAACGTCATCAGATGAGCTATCGATAGAAACGGAAAGCTCACCGTCATCGTTGCGCGTGACGAGCTGCGGCAGAATGAAATCCTCGGCGGCGAGTAAAGATTTCTGCCCGGAACGCCTTCCTCCGCTCGATTTGGCCTTATCGATTCGCCTCTCGCCGGAGATCTTCTTGGCAAGCTGAACCGGATCAACATCGAAAAAGCCCGGCGGAAAAAGCGCGTCTGCCAGGGCTTGCGTTGCGGGATGTAGATCAATACTGCTCATAAGTCACTTATTCGCGTCTCTACAAGTAAATGGCTGCTCCGCTTCGCTCCGCAGCGGGGGGCCGCTTCGCGGCCCCCAGGAGGGGTTTCACCCCTCCTGGACCTCCCCAAGCCAACTCTTTGTATCCTTACCGGGCATCTCTCAGCCGGGTTCAGAACCGGAGGGCGGGGTCATGCCCGTATAAGTCGCGGGTCGTGAGGTTGGCTATTCGCCACGTTGCCCGCGCTGGAGGTGTGACCCCACCCATGTGTTAGAAACCGACGTTCCCATTAAGTCCTTGTTTGAGGCTCTTGCGGGGTGCGGTTCTGGTACCTCACTTTTCTTGCCCAACTCATTGCTTCGAACCTTTGCTCCAAATATAGAAAGCCAGCCCTCGAAACCTTTGGGCTGGCTACGTCCTCGTCGGTTTTGGCTGGCGAGTTTTGCTGGCTGCGATCCGGTATGTATAAATCAGAAACCTACTGTTGCCTTGCGGCCTCCTGTGGTTTGTTCAACAGCAGACGATCTTGCTTGGTTTTCACCAAAATATACTCCTTCGTTCCTTCCCCAGATTTCAGCCGGATAATCACTGGGAAGTCTTCAGGCTTTAAATCAAGCGCGTGTTTCATGCTTTGAGAATATTAGAAGCTGCACTGGACGCAAACGGGAAATAGCGGAAGGGTGGGCGTGCTACCTTAGTTCTTTATAACCGCCTTCAATGAGTTTCTTGGCTCTTCGGAAACTATCAAGGGCGCGTTGTGTGGCAGTAGCTTGGTCCGGAAAAAGGCGCTGTCCAATGTTTGCAAAAGTATTGTGATCTTCTCTCAAATCCCACGCCCTCAGGTAGATTTCATAGAGGTCCAACCGGCGACGGACTGCAGGAGTAGCTTCAGGAACAACGGGGTGCATTCTGTCATAGACTGCCTTTCGAGTTTTGATTAAGTCTGTTGACATGCGCAACAGACGATCCAGAGGGTGTCTCAAGTCGAACTCGACGGTAAGCTCGTGATCGGGTCGCGGACCCCGCTTGGGTCTAGTCGATTTCACCAGAGTCTTGTGAAATTCCTTTTCGGAAAGTAGAAAGTCTGATAAATCCCAAACCCGTCCTGCGTCTTCTTTGTGACAATTGGTCGGTAGTGACAGCACAAAGTACCGCTTGAAGCGACGTGATCCTGACTTTTCGAAATCCCACTTCGGAGAGAAGGGGTCTATTATTTGCCACCGCTCACAGATCATCTTTGCCTTCGGAGCAATCACTGCCATGAAGAACTGAAGGGCCTCGCGATCAAACACCTTCGTCTGGTCGTACCAGTATCCATGCTTCCGAAACCAACCACCAAAGTCCCTCATGAACTCCTTGTAGTCCCTGCCATACTCAGCATTTCTTCGCAAGAATTCCCATTTATACCAAGCGATGAGCTGCCTCTCTTTCAACTCCTGGTGCGGTGTGTTTTGGGGCATGCCACTAGCTTACGCGAGCGACTAATGCAAAGGTAGTTTCGTTCGCTACTCAAGAACAGAGTGCCTCGAAGATCGAAACTAAATTCCTGAGCTGCGGCACATTGTTCCTATACATTTAGAAACAAGTGCTTGCTTCTGTGAATCGCGAGCCTCTTGAACGGAACCCGCGACGCACTGCTGCGTGCGTCAAACCTTCCCACGCAAGTGGAAAAGCGCTGGGGAGAGACTCATATACCGATACAGATATAAGATATTGTGTCAGTACCAGTTCCGGAAATCGTAACACTAGAAGCCGACGCGTTCACAATCTTAACCGCTGCTAGAGAAGTTGAGTCCGTGGCTGTACAGATAAAACTAGACGAGCTCGTAAAGGCCGGCGAAAACCCTGTTACAGTAGCGGTGCCACCGCTTAAAGCAACTTTGCCGACGATTTGACGAGCCAACGGCTCGGCAGTGTTGCTGCAAGACGTGGTTGTTCCACAGTATTGAGCTAGGGCTGTACCGTTCTGCTGATAGCCTGCCTGACCATTGACAGGGACCGTGAACGTCTTACCGCTGGAATTCAAGCGCTCCAACCAGTTCGAACCGGTGGGCGAAACGTTGATGTATTGCGATATTGAGGACGATGCGCGGAAGTAGACGCCCACCGACGATAACGACCCAACCGCATCGAAGCCGATGGCTGTATCACAAGTACTCCATGTTGGTCGGTAACCTCCGGTCGCAAGCGTTAGGAATGGATTGCAGTCGGCCAGCGTTATCAGATCAGCCAGCCCCAGTGTGGTGGTATTGATAAAGTTGAATACCCCTTTCACAGATGATGGACTGCTGCCGCTTGGACTACCGCTTAGTTTCAGGGTTGCTCCGACTGATGGGTTGTTTGGCG
>Ga0335083_10007368_pt1 | contig 13601 bp, 17 predicted proteins | sample Lox_Sample_42_FD_206716 | JGI IMG/M metagenome (GOLD analysis project Ga0335083, IMG submission 206716) | Soil microbial communities from Loxahatchee National Wildlife Refuge, Florida, United States - Lox_Sample_4.2 | ecosystem: Environmental > Terrestrial > Soil > Wetlands | place: USA...
GAACTCGGCCGCGCCCAGCGCGCGCGCATGGCGTGCGTGCGCCGCGTCGTTCTGCCCGGAGAGAACGAAAATACGCATGCCCGGCGAATGCGCGAGCAGGTCGGCGATCAGCTGGAATCCCTCGGCGGGGGTGTGCGGCGTCGGCGGCAGGCCGAGGTCGACGAGCGCCAGCGGCGGGGCCTCGGGCAGCTGGCGCAGCAACTCGATGGCCTGCGGCCGGGATTCGCAGACCAGCACCTCGAATTCGGCGCCGAGCGCGAAGGAAAGCGTGTCCGTGATCAGCGCGTCGTCATCGACGATCAGCAGCAGCGGACGGCCTTCAGGCGCTGATTGCAGGGGCGTCGGCATCGCTGCGGATACATTTCAGGAACGCGCGCTCGAGGTTGTCCTCCCCGTAGCGCAGGCGCAGTTCCGCGGGCGCGCCGCGAAAGCGCAGGCTGCCTTTATCGAGAACCGCAATGGTCGAGCACAGCTCCTCGACGTCAGACAGCACATGCGAGGTGAAGAACAGCGCGCGCCCGCTGCTGTGCAGCCGCGCGAGCACCGATTTCACAGCGAGTCGGCCCGCCGGGTCGAGTCCGCTCATCGGTTCGTCGAGCACATAGAGGTCGCGCTCGAGCATGAAGCAGGCCGCAAGGCCGAGCTTCTGCGTCATGCCCTTGGAAAACTGCCGTGCCGGCCGCTGCAGCGCCTGGGGATCGAGTTCGAGCTCGGTAGCAATGGCCGCGGCGCGTGCGGGATCGTAAGCGGAGCCCGCCAGCGCAAGCGTCATGGCGAGGAACTCGCGGCCGAGAAGGTAGTACGGGGGCACGAACCGTTCCGGGACATAGGCCAGCCGCGCACGCGCGGCCGCCTGCCGGTAGTCGACGCCGAACAGTTCGACGCGTCCGGCGTCGGGCGCACACAGGTCGAGCATGCACTTGATGAAAGTCGTTTTGCCGGCGCCGTTGGCGCCCACCAATCCGGCCGCTGCGCCGGGAGCGACCTCCATGTCGATCGCGTCCAGCGCGCGCCGCGCCCCGAATTTCTTGACGAGCCCCTCGGTGCGCAGCGCAGGGGCGCTGGCGCGGCGGGCGCTGGAAAGGTTTGCGGGAGCCTCCACCATGCGGTCGATACTATAATCCCGGCTTCCGTTGCGCATCCTTCCTTCCGTGGCCACCGCTCCAATCGTCGAGATAGAAAAGGTTTCCTTCGGCTATGATGCCGCGCGCCTGGTACTTTCGGACGTCAGCCTGCGCATCGCGCCCGGCAGCGTGGTGGGGATCATGGGGCAATCCGGCTGCGGCAAGACCACGCTGCTGCGGATCATTGCCGGCTGGCTGCGTGCGGGCGCAGGCGCCGCCCGGGTACTGGGAACGGAAGTCTCCGGCTTGGACGCGAAGGGCATCTTCGCGCTGCGCCGGAAAATGGGCATGTTGTTCCAGTTTGGCGCGCTATTCACCGACATGACGGTGTTTGACAACGTGGCTTTCCAGATGCGGGAGCATACTGACCTGCCCGCGGATCTCGTAAACGACCTGGTGCTGATGAAACTGGAGGCGGTAGGCCTGCGCGGCGCGGCGCGGTTGATGCCCTCCGAGCTCTCGGGCGGCATGGCCCGGCGCGTGGCGCTGGCGCGGGCGATGGCGCTCGACCCGCAACTGATGCTGTACGACGAGCCGTTTACCGGCCTCGACCCGATTTCGCTCGGCGTGATCGCCCGGCTGGTCCGCACGCTGAATGATTCGCTCGGCCAGACCTCGATCGTCGTCAGCCATGACGTCGAGGAATGCTTCGCGATCGTCGACTACGTCTATTTTGTCTCCGCGGGCCGGGTCGTCGCGGAGGGAACGCCGCAGGAGCTGCGGCGCGCCGACACGCCTTTCGTGCAGCAGTTCGTGCGCGGCGAGACTGACGGCCCGATTCCGTTCCATTACCCGGCGCCTGCTTACGAAGCGGACCTGGCGGCGGCTGCGCATGTCTGAGCCCATGCCGCCCGCCGGGCCGCGCCATTGGGTCGAGAACCTCGGCCACCACATCACTTCGAAAATCTGGCGGCTGGGTTTTGCGGCGCGGTTTTTTTTCTATGTCCTGCTGCACTCGGGCACTGCCTTGCGGCGCTTCGGGCTGACGATCCGGGAAATCTATTTCGCCGGCGTGCTGTCGATGATCATCATCCTGGTATCCGGGCTTTTCGTCGGCATGGTGCTGGGCCTGCAGGGGTACGACACCCTGCAGCGCTATGGCTCTGGCGAGGCGCTCGGCGTCCTGGTCGCGCTGTCGCTGGTGCGGGAACTGGGGCCGGTGGTCGCCGGATTACTTTTTGCCAGCCGCGCCGGATCCGCGATCACCGCCGAAATCGGCCTCATGAAGGCGACCGAACAGATCGCCGCCATGGAAATGATGGCAGTCGATCCGATTGCCCGGGTGGTTGCCCCCCGATTCTGGGCCGGGGTTATCTCGATGCCCCTGCTGGCCGCGCTGTTCTCGGCAATGGGCATCTTCGGTGGCTACCTGATCGGGGTCCGGCTGATCGGCGTGGACGAGGGGGCCTTCTGGTCGCAGATGCAGGCTTCAGTCGACGTCCGCAACGACATCCTCAACGGAGTCATCAAAAGCGTGGTTTTCGGCGTCGCGGTCACCTGGATCGCCGTGTTCGAGGGTTATGACGCCACGCCCACCGCCGAGGGTGTTTCCGGGGCCACGACCCGCACGGTGGTGACTTCGTCGCTCGCTATTTTGGCTCTCGATTTTGTCCTGACCGCGCTCATGTTCACCGGAGGTAACGGCCAATGAAACGCTCCACCATCGACATCTGGGTCGGCATCTTCGTCGCTGCCGGTTTTGCAGGACTGTTGTTTCTGGCCCTCAAGGTCGGCAATCTCGCCTCTTTTTCGACCGCCCAGACTTATCACGTCAAAGCCAAGTTTGCTAATATTGGCGGACTGAAGGTAAGGGCACCCATCAAAAGCGCGGGGGTGGTCGTCGGTCGGGTTTCGGAAGTCGGTTTCGACAACGAAAGCTACGACGCCGTCGTCACGTTCAACGTAGATGCCCAGTACAAGTTCCCGCGCGACACGTCCGCGAAGATCCTGACGTCGGGTCTTCTTGGGGAGCAGTATGTCGGTCTGGAGGCGGGCGGCGACACGGTAATGCTGAAAGACGGCGATCTCTTGCGGTTGACCCAGCCGGCGGTGGTGCTGGAAGACCTGATCGGTCAGTTCCTCCTGAACAAGGCGGCTGACGGGAAGGACGGCAAGGAAGGCAAGAAATGAAGCGCTGGGCCACGAATCTCGCGATTGCGCTGCTGCTCTCCGGAGCGGCGGGCTGCGCCACGACCACCGGCAGCGATCCGCGCGACCCGCTCGAGAGCTTCAACCGCGCGGCGTGGGAGTTCAACGAGGGCCTCGACCAGGACTTCGGCAGGCCCATCGCGAGGGCGTACACGGAAGTGTTTCCCGCGCCGGTCCGCACTTGGGTGCGCAACTTTTTCGCCAACGTCGGCGACCTCTGGATCGGCGCCAACAACCTGCTGCAGGGCAAGCCCGCCGATGCGCTGAACGACTGGGCGCGTTTCGCGTTTAATTCCACGTTCGGCATCCTCGGAATCAACGACGTTGCCTCTGAAATGGGGCTGGAAAAGCACGACGAAGATTTCGGCCAGACCATGGGCGTCTGGCGCGTGGACGACGGCGCCTATCACTTTATTCCGATACTCGGTTCCTTTACGACGCGCGATTTGGTCGGCTTTGTGGCGGATGTTTCTTTTGATCCGGTCTGGCGCTGGCATCCCAAAGGCGTGCGTTATGGAGCCGTGGTGCTCCGCTACTTCAGCAGGCGTGCCGACCTGCTGGATGCCAGCCGTATCCTAGAGGAAGCCGCGCTGGACAAGTACGTGTTCCAGCGCGACGCCTACCTGCAGCGCCGGCGCAGCCTGATCTACGACGGCAATCCGCCGCGCGCGGAGCGCGAAGTTCCACGCGCCGAGGCGGAGCCGCAACCGCAACCGCAACCATCGCTAGCCGCCCCCGCCGCGGTTGAGGCGCCTGTGGCGCCGACTTCGCTGCGCGCCGCGCCGGAAGCGGTTGAAGCGGCAGTGCAGCTGCTCGAGGCCCCGGTCGCCCCCGTGGCGAGCAGCGGAGACTAGCGTGTTCCCTAAGCTTGCCTGGATTGCGACTGCGGCCGCGACAGCAGCCTTTGCGCTCGCCGGCGTCGCCCGTGCAGAGCAGGAGACCACTGCGCCCGACGTACTGGTGAAAAACGTCACGCTCGAGGTGGTCGACATCATTCAGAAGGACAAGGACATCCAGGGCGGGGGCGCCGCTGGCAAGCAGAAGGTCATTGCCCTCATCGAGACCAAGGTCCTGCCGCACTTCAATTTTCAGGCCATGACCGCGAGCGCCGTCGGGCGCAACTGGGACAAGGGCAGCGCGGACCAGAAGGCGCGCCTGATGGAGGAGTTCAAGACGCTGCTGGTCCGCACCTACGCGAGCGCGTTGTCGGCGTACAGCAACCAGAAGTTCGACTTCCGGCCGCTGCATGCCAAGCCGACGGACACCGACGTAACCGTCAACGTACGCGTGATACAAACCGGCGCACAGCCGGTGACCATCGATTACGACATGGAGAAGCGGCCTACCGGCTGGAAGGTCTGGGACGTCCGCATCGCCGGCATCAGCCTGGTCTCGAATTACCGCACCGAATTCGACAACCTGGTGCGCACAAGCGGCATCGATGGGCTGATCAAGGCGCTGCAGACCAAGAACAGTTCGCTCGATCCCGCTAATGCCGCCAGCACCCCGGCCGGGGCGCAGAAAAAATGATCCGGCGCGACGGCGACCGCATGGTAGTAAGCGGGCCTCTCACACTTGCCAACGTCGCTGCGGCCCTGCGCGAAGGCAACGACGCGATCGGCGCCGGCGCTCGCTGCGTCGACCTGGGTGGCGTCGGCGAGCTCGATTCGTCCGCGCTCGCGCTGCTGCTTGCCTGGCTGCGCGAAGCCAAGCGCCGCGGCGGCGAGCTCGCGTTCACCAACCTTCCGCAAGGCCTGACCACCATCGCGCGCCTGTACGGCGTGGCCGACCTGCTGCCCGCCGCTCCGGCGTCCGCGCACCACTGAGCTGAACGCCCGCGCGAACGACTGCGCGAAAATGCGCGCAGTACGTGGTCGCGGACGCGCCCGCCATGACCTTCGCTATTGAAGCCCTGAATGTCGAGAAGCGCTACGGTGCGCTGCAAGCGCTGGCCGGGGTCAGCCTCGCGGTTGCCGAAGGCGAGTTCTTCGGCCTGCTCGGGCCGAACGGCGCGGGCAAGACCACCCTGATCGGCATCGTTGCCGGCCTGGTGCGCGCCAGCGCGGGCGAAGTGCGGGTGATGGGCGCCGACGTCGTCGGCGACTACCGGCGCGCACGCCGCATGCTCGGTGTCGTACCGCAGGAGCTCGTCTTCGATCCGTTCTTCAGCGTGCGCGAGACGCTGCGCATCCAGTCGGGTTACTTCGGGCTGCGCCGCAACGATGCATGGATCGACGAGGTCATGCACCATCTCGACCTGACCTCGAAAGCCGACGCCAACATGCGCACCTTGTCGGGCGGCATGAAGCGCCGCGTGCTGGTCGCACAGGCGCTGGTGCACCGGCCGCCCGTGATCATGCTGGATGAGCCGACCGCGGGCGTGGATGTCGGGCTGCGGCAGGGGCTATGGCAATTCGTCCGGCGCCTGAACCGCGAGGGCCATACGATCGTGCTGACCACGCACTACCTGGAGGAAGCCGAGCAGTTGTGCGACCGAATTGCCATGCTCAAGGCAGGGAGGGTAGTGGCGCTCGATTCGACCCGGAACCTGCTCGAAAACTTCTCGGGGGTGGTACTCAAGCTGCGGCTTGACCGCGATACGCTGCCGGATGGGCTCGCTGCGGAAGTGCTCGCAGGCGAGGCGGGCCGCTTCACGCTGCGCCTGCGGGACTTCGCCGCGCTCGAAGGCGTGCTGCACCGCCTGCGCGAGGCGGGTGCGTCAATCAAGGAACTGGAACTCGAGCCGCCGGACCTCGAGGATGTTTTCCTGCGCGTGATGGAGAAGCCCTGATGGGCGGCTTCCCGACACTGCTGTACAAGGAACTGCTGCGTTTCTGGAAGGTGAGCTTCCAGACCGTCGCCGCGCCGATATTGACCGCGCTGCTGTACCTCGTGGTCTTCGCCTACGCCCTCGGCGACCGCGTGCGCGTTTTCGAGCACTTCAGCTACGCCCAGTTCCTCGTGCCGGGGCTCGTCATGATGAGCGTGCTGCAGAACGCTTTCGCCAACAGCTCCTCAAGCCTGATCCAGTCCAAGATCAGCGGCAACCTGGTGTTCATGATGCTGCCGCCGATTTCCTACGTGGAATTCTTCGTCGCCTACGTGCTTGCCTCGATGATTCGCGGCCTGGTCGTGGGCGGCGGCGTGCTGGCGGTTACCGTCTGGTTCGTGGATCTGCACCTCGCTGCGCCGGCCTGGGTGTTTGCGTTTGCGCTGCTGGGCTCCGCGCTGCTCGGCGCGCTCGGCATGGTCGCCGGGATCTGGGCCGACAAATTCGACCAGATCGCGGCGTTCCAGAATTTCGTCATCCTGCCGCTGAGCTTCCTCTCCGGCGTGTTCTACTCGATCCATTCGCTGCCGCCCTCCTGGCAGGCGGCGTCGCATCTGAATCCGTTCTTCTACATGATCGACGGCTTTCGCTACGGATTCTTCGGCGTCTCGGACTTCCCGCCGCTCGCTAGCCTCGCAGTGGTCGCGGTAAGCTTCGCGCTACTCTCCATTCTGTGCCTGCGGATGCTGCGATCGGGCTACAAGCTGAGGCAATGACGATGGTCACCCCAGAGAGCATCAAGAGCGGGATCGAAGCGGGCCTTGCCTGCGAGCGCGTGGAGGTGATGGGCGACGGCCAGCACTTCCAGGCGCTGATCGTTTCGGGCGCGTTCGCGGGCAAGAGCCGCGTGCAGCGCCACCAGCTCGTCTACCGGGCTCTAGGAGATCGGATGCGCGAGGAGATTCACGCGCTGTCGATGCAGACGCTTACGCCCGAAGAGGCAAAGCAGAATGGATAAGCTGCGCATCACCGGCGGGCGACCGCTCGAGGGTGCGGTGCGCATCTCGGGGGCGAAGAACGCGGCGCTGCCGGTCATGGCGGCGACGCTGCTCGCGCCCGGAGTGCACCGGCTGCGCAACGTGCCGCGCCTGCGGGACACGCAGACGTTTGCGCGCGTGCTCGAACTGCTCGGCGCCAGGGTGTCCTTCGAGGGCAATCTGCTCACCATCGATACGCTGGGCGTGAACTCCGTCGAGGCGCCTTACGAACTGGTGAAGACCATGCGCGCCAGCATTTATGTGCTCGGGCCGTTGCTCGCGCGCTTCGGCCGCGCGAAAGTTTCCTTGCCCGGGGGCTGCGCCTGGGGGCCGCGGCCGGTGAACCTGCACCTGAGCGGGCTCCGGGCGATGGGCGCGGCGCTCGATATTGAGCACGGCTACATCGTCGGCCGTGACGTGAAGCTGAAGGGCGCGAGCATCGGCTTCGACGTGGTCTCCGTCGGCGCCACCGCGCAGCTCATGATGGCGGCAGTCCTGGCGGACGGCACGACCGTGCTCGAGAACGTCGCCCTGGAGCCCGACGTGACCGTCCTCGGGGAAGTGCTCGTGGCCTGCGGGGCGCGCATCGACGGATTGGGCACCCGCCGCCTCACGATACGAGGAGTGGACACGCTGCGACCCATCGATACCACGATCATTCCGGACCGCATCGAGGCGGCGACCTTCGCGGCCGCAGCGGCCACGACGCGCGGCGCCATCCGGCTGGACGGCGTGGTGCCGGATCACTTCGAGGTCGTGCTGCGCAAGCTGGAAGAAGCGGGCTGCGCCCTCCAGCGCGGCACCGACTCGGTCACCGTGTCCGGACCGCAGCGGCCGCGGGCGGTGAACGTGGTTACGCAGCCGTTCCCGGGTTTTCCCACGGACATGCAGGCGCAGACGATCGCGGTGTGCGCACTTGCGGATGGAACTAGCGTGATCGAGGACACGATCTACCACGACCGTTTCACGCATGTACCCGAGCTGGCGCGCATGGGAGCCCGCATCGAGCTGAAGGGCAATGTCGCGGTCGTAAAAGGCGTCGATCGCCTGTACGGGGCGCAGGTGATGGCCACCGACCTGCGCGCCTCGGCAAGCCTCGTGATCGCGGCTCTGGCCGCCGAGGGAGAAACCGTGATCGACCGCATCTACCACCTGGATCGAGGCTACGAGGCGCTGGAAAAGAAGTTCAGCGCCCTGGGCGCCCGCATACAGAGGGTGAGCTGAGGTGGGTAAACTGGGACGCATGGACGCCATCAGCATCGCGTTGTCCAAGGGACGGATCCTCGAGGAGACGATGCCGCTGCTCGCGCGCATGGGCATGCGGCCGAAGGAGGATCCCGAGACTTCGCGCAAGCTGATCATCCCGACGGCACGGCGCGGCCTGCGCATGGTGGTGGTGCGGGCTGCCGACGTGCCGACCTATGTCGGGCACGGTGCAGCCGAATTGGGAATCGCGGGTGGCGACGTGCTGGCGGAACACGGCGGCGAGGGGCTCTACCAGCCCGTGGACCTGGGCATCGCACGCTGCCGGATGATGGTGGCGACGCGGCGAGGCTTCGACTACCGGGCTGCCGTCCAGCAGGGCGCGCGTTTGCGCGTCGCGACCAAGTACGTGCGGATCACGCGCGAGCACTTCGCCGGCAAGGGCGTGCACGTCGACCTGATCAAGCTTTACGGCTCCATGGAACTGGCGCCGCTGGTGGACCTGGCGGACGCCATCGTCGATCTGGTGTCGAGCGGCAAGACGCTGCGCGCCAACAACCTGGTGGCAGTAGAGGAAATCATGCCAGTGTCGGCGCGCCTGATCGTCAACCAGGCAGCGCTGAAGACGCGGCGGGCCGCGCTGCAGCCGCTGATCGATGAATTTGCGAAGGCGGCCGCGAGAGGAAAAGGCCCGTGAAACTGCGGCGCTTCTCCACGCGCCAGCCGGGCTTCAGCGCGAAGCTCGTTGCGCTGACGCGCTTCGATGCGGCGCAGGACGCCGGCGTGTCGCATGCGGTGCGGACAATAGTCGCCGCGGTCCGCAAGCGAGGCGACGCGGCCGTGCTCGCGTACAGCCGCCGCTTTGACCGGGTCAAGGCATCGTCGGTGGCGAAGCTGGAAATCCGCAGAAGCCAACTGGGTCAGGCTTTGCGTTCCATTCCAAAAGCCCAGGTGGCGGCACTGCGCGGGGCTGAGCGCCGCATCCGGCGCTTCCATGAGCGCCAACTGTCGCGGTCCTGGCAATACGCGGAAGCCGACGGGACGCGACTTGGCCAGGTCGTCAGTCCGCTCGAGCGTGTCGGCATCTACGTACCCGGCGGCAAGGCGGCCTATCCGTCCTCGGTTTTGATGAACGCCATCCCGGCCAAGGTGGCGGGGGTCGCCGAACTGGTGATGGTCAGCCCGAATCCGAACGCGCTGGTGCTCGCGGCGGCCGCGATTGCCGGCGTGGATCGCGTCATTGCGATCGGCGGCGCACAGGCCGTCGCGGCGCTCGCCTACGGCACGGCGTCGGTGCCGCGCGTCGACAAGATCGTCGGGCCGGGCAACGCCTATGTCGCGGAGGCCAAGCGCCAGGTCTTCGGCCAGGTCGGCATCGACATGATTGCCGGACCCTCGGAAATCCTGGTCATCGGCGATGGCAGCACGCCCGCCGACTGGGTGGCGATGGACCTTTTTTCGCAGGCCGAGCACGACGAGCTGGCGCAGGCGATCCTGCTGTCGCCTAAGGCCGCCTACCTGGATCAGGTCGCGGCGGCGATCCGCCGGCTGATCGGCGGCATGCCGCGCGGGAAGGTCATTGCCGCATCGCTCGCCGGCCGCGGCGCGCTGATCCAGACGCGCAGCCTGAATGAAGCCTGCGAGATCGCCAACCGCATCGCGCCCGAGCACCTGGAATTGTCGGTGGCGGAGCCGCGGGCGCTGCTGCCGAAGCTGCGCCATGCCGGCGCGATCTTCCTCGGCCGCTGGAGCTCGGAGGCGATCGGCGACTATTGCGCCGGGCCGAACCACATCCTGCCGACCTCGGGCACCGCGCGCTTTTCATCGCCGCTCGGCGTCTACGATTTCCAGAAACGCTCCAGCCTGATCGAAGTGTCGCGCAAGGGCGCGCGCCGGCTGGGACGGCTCGCCTCCGTCCTGGCGCGCGGCGAGGGCCTGTATGCCCACGCGAGGTCGGCGGAAATGCGCATGGGTTCGCGGCGATGAGCGCGAAGGATGCGGCGGCGAAAGTCGTGCGGCCCGAAATCCAGGCGATGCACGCCTATCAGGTGTCGGACGCGACAGGTATGGTGAAGCTGGACGTCATGGAAAGTCCCTACCGGCTGCCGCCTGGGCTGGCGGCCGAGATCGGCGACGTGGTTTCCCGAGTGGCGATGAACCGTTACCCGGTGCCGTCGGCGACCGAGTTGCGCGCCCTGATCCGCGACGTGATGCAGGTGCCGGCCGGCTGCGACGTGCTGCTCGGCAACGGCTCCGACGAATGCATCCAGTACATCACGGCGGCGCTTGCGCGGGACGGTGCAGTGGTGATGGCGCCCACGCCTTCCTTCGCGATGTTCGCGATGCACGCGCTGTTCTACCGCCTGCGCTTCGTCGGCATCCCGCTGCGCGAGGACTTCGCGCTGGATGTAGAAGCGTTTCTCGAGGCGATGGCGAAAGAGAAGCCGGCTCTGGTCTGGATGGCGTTCCCGAACAACCCGACCGGCAATGCGTTTCCCGTGGCCGACATCGAGCGCATTGTCCGGGCCGCACCGGGCCTGGTGGTCATCGACGAGGCATACCAGCCCTTCGCCGGCGCGACCTTCATGCCGCGCCTGGCCGAATTCGACAACATGGTCGTGATGCGCACGGTCTCCAAGATCGGCATGGCGGGCCTGCGCCTAGGTTATGTCTGCGGACAGCCGGACTGGATCGAGGCCTTCAACAAGACGCGTTCGCCTTTCAACATCAACGTGCTGACCGAGGCGGTAGCGATCAAGCTGCTGCAGAACAAGAAAGTGCTCGATGCTCAAGCCGCCAAAACGCTCGAAGAGCGCGAGCGCGTGCGCACGGAACTCGAACGCCTGCCGGGGCTGAAGGTCCATCCGTCGGCGGCAAACTTCCTGCTGGCGCGGGTCGTGGGCGGCAAGGGCACGGGCACGCGCGTGTTCGAGGACATGAAGCGGCAGGGCGTGCTGGTGAAGGACTTCTCGGGCGGCCATCCGCTCATGGACAACTGCCTGCGGCTCACCATCGGTACCCCGGACGAAAACCGTACAATGGTCGCGGCACTGAAAGAGGCGCTCAGATGAGAAAGGCCGAGGTCGAACGCAACACCAAGGAAACGCAGATCCGCGTCCGGCTGAACCTGGATGGGAAGGGAGAGGCCAAGCTCGCCACCGGCATTCCGTTCCTCGAGCACATGCTCGACCAGGTGGCGCGCCACGGCATGGTCGATCTCGACATCCAGGCCAAGGGCGATCTGCATATCGACGCTCACCACACGGTCGAGGACATCGGCATCACGCTCGGCCAGGCCTTTGCCAAGGCGATCGGCGACAAATCCGGCATCCGGCGCTACGGCCACGCCTACGTGCCGCTCGACGAGGCGCTGTCGCGCGTGGTGATCGACTTCTCGGGCCGGCCGGGCCTGTCCTACAACGTCAAGTTCACGCGCGCGCTGATCGGAGAGTTCGACGCCGACCTGGTGCACGAGTTCTTCCAGGGTTTCGTCAACCACGCCCAGGTGACGATGCACATCGACAACCTGCGCGGCGACAACGCCCATCACCAGTGCGAAACCATGTTCAAGGCCTTTGCGCGCGCTTTGCGCATGGCCGCGGAACCCGATCCACGGGCTGCCGGATCCGTGCCTTCGACCAAGGGTTCGCTCTAGTTGAAAATTGCCGTCGTCGATTACGGGATGGGGAACCTGCGGTCCGTCTCGAAGGCGCTGGAACGCGTCGCGCCCGGGGATGAGGTGCTGGTGACTTCGGACCCGCAGGCGATCCGCGGCGCGGAGCGCATCATCGTGCCCGGCCAGGGCGCGATGCCGGATTGTATGCGCCAGCTCACGGCCAGCGGCGCGCGCGAAGCGGTCATCGAGGCCGCCGGTAGCAAGCCCTTCCTCGGTATCTGCATCGGCCTGCAGATGCTGTTCGAGCGCGGCGAGGAGGGCGACACGCCGGGCCTCGGCCTGCTGCCCGGGCGGGTGCCCCGTTTCCATGTCTCCGGGCTCAAGATTCCGCACATGGGGTGGAACGAGGTCATCCAGGAGCGGATCCATGCCATGTGGGAAGGCATCGCCGACCGCTCGCGCTTCTATTTCGTGCACAGCTACTACCCGCGGCCGGCGGAGAGTGCGTTGACGGCCGCGAGCTGCGACTACGGCACGCGCTTTACCTGCGCGGTGGCGCGGGATAACATCTTTGCCGTGCAGTTCCATCCCGAAAAGAGCCAGAACAGCGGCTTGCGGTTGTTGTCCAACTTCGTCCAATGGCGGCCGTAGCCAACTTGGCTTAACCCTGCATACTGCGGTTCGCAGCACCCCGTGCTGATCATCCCGGCAATCGATCTGAAGGACGGCCACTGCGTGCGCTTGCAGCAGGGGCGCATGGACTCCGCGACCGTGTTTTCCGACGACCCGGTGGCGATGGCGAAGCACTGGTCGGCCGAGGGCGCGCGGCGCCTGCATATCGTCGACCTGAACGGCGCGGTCGCCGGGCGGCCGAAGAACGAAAAAGTGATCCGCGACTTGATCAAGGCGGTCGGCGAGAAGACGCCGATCCAGATCGGCGGCGGCATCCGCGACCTGGATACCATCGAGAGCTACCTGGATGCGGGCGTGAGCTACGTGGTAATCGGCACCGCGGCGGTGAAGAACCCGGGCTTCCTTTCCGACGCCTGCTATGCGTTCCCGGGGCATATCATCGCCGGCCTGGACGCCAAGGAGGGCAAGGTCGCCGTCGAAGGCTGGTCGAAGATGACCGGCCACGACGTCGTGGACCTGGCGAAGAAATTCGAGGACTACGGACTCGAGGCCCTGGTTTACACGGACATTGGCCGCGACGGAATGATGACGGGCGTCAACATCGAAGCCACCTACAAGCTCGCGCAGGCAATCCGCACGCCGATCATCGCCAGCGGCGGCCTGCACAACCTGAAGGACGTGCAGACGATCTGCGCCAAGCTCGTCCCGGAAGGCGTGATCGGCGCGATCGCCGGACGCGCGCTGTACGAGGGCGCGATCGAATTCAAGAAAGCGCAGGCGACCGCCGACAAGGCGACCGAGAAGCCGGCGGCAGTACCGAATCCGGCCGGCAAGGCCTGAAAATGGGACTCGCAAAGCGCGTCATACCCTGCCTCGACGTCACCGCGGGGCGCGTGGTCAAGGGCGTGAATTTCGTCAGCCTGCGCGATGCCGGCGACCCGGTTGAAATCGCCGCGCGCTACGACGGCGAAGGCGCGGACGAACTGACCTTCCTCGACATCACTGCGAGTTCCGACCAGCGCGACATCATCCTGAGCGTGATCGAGGCGGTGGCGGCGAAAGTATTCATC
>Ga0335083_10007369_pt1 | contig 13600 bp, 14 predicted proteins | sample Lox_Sample_42_FD_206716 | JGI IMG/M metagenome (GOLD analysis project Ga0335083, IMG submission 206716) | Soil microbial communities from Loxahatchee National Wildlife Refuge, Florida, United States - Lox_Sample_4.2 | ecosystem: Environmental > Terrestrial > Soil > Wetlands | place: USA...
CATGTCCGGTGTTTCGACCGTGGATATGTATCGCAAGATCCTGCTCGGCGTCGCGGGTACAGCGATGCCGCAGTTCGAGGAAGCTCTGCCGGACTCGGATCGCTGGGCGGTCACCGCCTACGTCGCCGCCTTGCCGTACGGGGGATCCGCGGCCGCGGTCGTATTCGCCAACGTCCGCCGACAGCTCGATTCGGCGGTCCAGCTGCGGTCCGACAAGCTCGCGTTCGAGGCCTATCTCACCTTCGAGCAGGTGGAGACCGACATCCGGGTCAAGAACCCCGGTCTCGCCAACGAGCTGGAAGGACGGTTCGCGGCCCTGCGCCAGCGCGCCGCGGCGGGTGCCGACGCGGAGGAGCTGCAGGGCATTCACCAGGAGCTGCTCAGTGCCCTGGAGCGTGGGGAGCGACTCGTGGCCGATCGAGGCTCGGGCGCGAGTCTGCTGGCCCAGTCGTTCCTGCTACTGGTGCGCGAGGGGTTCGAGGCCATTCTGATCGTCGCCGCCCTGATGGCGTTCTGTACGCGCGCGGGGGCCGCCGACCGGCGACGCGAGGTGGCGCTGGGCGCCTGGGCCGCGGTCGCCGCGAGCCTCGCCACGGCGGCCGTGCTGGAGCTGATGTTCGAGGTCACGCCGGCCCAGCGCGAGCTGCTCGAAGGGGTGACCATGCTGGTCGCGGTCGCCGTCCTGTTCTACGTCAGCTACTGGCTGCTCTCAAAGATCGAAGCCGAGAAGTGGAACGCGTTCCTCAAGGTCAAGATGGAAGCGGCGTTGACCTCGGGGTCGGCGCTGGCGCTGGCGTCGGTGGCGTTCCTCGCGGTGTATCGCGAGGGGGTGGAAACGATCCTCTTCTATAAGGCGCTGCTCGCGTCCGGCGGCAGCGGCGGCGTCGGGGCGGTCGCGTTGGGGATCGGTGGTGGGGCGGTGGCGCTCGTCGCGATCTACATCGTGATCATGCGGCTGGGGATGCGGATCCCGATGCGGCCGTTCTTTGCCGTCACCGGGGCGTTGCTCTACTACATGGCCTTCGTGTTCGCGGGGAAGGGGATCGCGGAGCTCCAGGAAGGGAACATCATCGGCACCACGGTCATCGAGTGGGCGCCGCGCGCCCCGCTGCTCGGGATCTACCCCACGGTGCAATCGCTGGCGCTCCAGGGGGTGCTGGTGCTGCTGGCGCTGGGGGCGTTCGTCCGCGCGGTCCGGTTGCGTCCCCGCTAGCCCGGGCGGTTACGAGCTCTTAGGACCACTCTCCGAGGGCGGCGGGCCTTTCCGCTGCAGGAACATCGCGGGAGCGACCGGTTCTCCCGTGCGAAGTCGCTGCATCAAGTACACTCCCACGAGTATCAATCCGATACTCGTCACCTGGGCGAGCGTGACGGAGCCGAGCAGCCGGTCGTCTTTGGCGCGGAACGCTTCGATCACGAACCGTTCCAGCCCCGCGAACACGAGGTAGCACGAGAACAGCCACCCCGTCGCGTGGCGGTGGTCACGGTGCCGCCACAGCCACCAGAACACGAGCAACATCAACGTCGTTTCGTAGACCTCGGTGGGGTGCACGGCCACGAGCTGATTCACGTCCGTGCCGGGCGGGAACTTCACGTGGAGCTGCATCAGGTTGCCGACGGTGGTGGCGGGAAGCCCCTGCGGAAACTTGACCCCCCAGGGCAAGGTCGTGGGGATGCCGTAATCATCCCCCACCAGGAAGCACCCGACGCGGCCCACGGCGTAGCCCAGCGCGAGCGCGGGAGCCACGAGGTCCGCGGTGAAGCGGATCGGCACCCGTTGCCGCCAGCTGTTGAACATCACCGCCAGTGACCCCCCAATGAAGCCTCCATACCACACGAAGCCGCCCCGCCGAATCAGGGCGTCCAAGTCACCGGTCAACGCCACGTACCAGAGCTTGGCACCCAACAAGCCACCGATCACCGCCGCGATGACGATGTTGGCCGCGTACTCCTCGTCGAGCCCTCGGCGGCGCAGCTCGTGGGTCATTGCCCAGCCGGCGAGATAGAAGCTCACGAACAACATCAGGCCGTAGCCCGTGACCTCGAGCCAGCCGAAATGCAGTGCCAGTGGATATACGGTCATGAATAGTGGCCAGTGGGGAGTGGGGAGTGGGGCTCGAGACCCGGGATGGGGAGGCCGGCCTCGGCATCGAGCGTCCAGGGACTGCGCTCGCCCTGCTCGAGGCGCCACCACCCGGCTCGCGCGATCATCGCCGCATTGTCGGCGTTGAGTCGTGGCGAGGCGGTAACGACGCGGGCCCGGCCACCCACCCGCTCAGCCGCGAGCGCAGCGAGCGCCCGGCTGCACGCCACGCCGCCGCCCAGGACGGCAACCGTCCGCCCCGTCAGGTCCACCGCGCGGCTGAGTTTCGTGACCAGCACGTCCAGCACCGCGTCCTGAAAGCCCCGGGCGAGATCGGCGCGGTCGCGTTCCAGGTCGGAGCTGGCACGGACGGCGTGCAACACGGCCGTCTTCAAGCCGGAGAAGGAGAACTCGAGGCCTTCGTCGCGCATCGGACGCGGGAACGCGAATCGTGTCGGGTCGCCCTGGGGGGCCAGCCGTTCGATCACCGGGCCGCCGGGATACCCGAGCTGGAGCAGGGAGGCGACCTTGTCGAACGCCTCGCCGGCGGCGTCGTCCCGTGTCGCACCGAGCAAGCGATACCGTCCCCACGCCGGCACGTCGAGCAACAGGGTGTGGCCGCCGGACACGAGGAGGGCGACGAACGGGGGAGCAAGCTCGGAATCCTCCACGGCCGGGGCGAAGAGATGGCCCTCGAGGTGATTCACACCGATCAGCTGCCTGCCGCCGGCGTAGGCGAGGGACTTCCCGTACACCACACCCACGAGGAGCGCCCCCACGAGCCCGGGCCCGGCGGTCACCGCGACGCCATCGATGGCGCTCATCGGCACGCCCGCCTCGGCACGGGCGCGCTCTACCACGGCCGGCAGGGTCGCGAGATGAGCTCGGCTCGCCAGCTCCGGGACCACGCCTCCGAAGACCTGGTGGATGTCCTGGGAGAGGATCACCAGGCTGGCGAGCTCCGGACCACGGTGGCCGCGCACCAGGATCGCCGCGGACGTCTCGTCGCACGACGTCTCGATCCCGAGCACGACGTCAGCCACGGCCCTTCTCCTTGCGCCGGACTTCCACCGAATCCGGCGAGACGCGGATCGTCAGTCCGCGAGGGGCCAGCACCCTGAGCTGCGCGAACGCGGCGGATGGATTGGTAATCAGCGCGATCACCTTGATGCTGTCCCGGGACAGCCCCTGGACCTGGGCTTCCCCGCCGCGCACGGTGACGGCCACATGCGCGGGCAGCAGCGTGAACCCCGCCAGCGCGCCGGCTCCCGACTCGACGCGGATCGCCTCGAAAGTGCGCTCGAAGATCGTGGTGGTGGTGCCGCTGACTTGGACGGAGCGCGGGGCGATGCGGGCGAGACCGAGCGGCTCGGTGTCGATCGGGAGGCTGCGCTGGAACGCCCCGTGCACACCGGACAGCTCCGTTGGAACCGTGGTCACCGACTCGATGCGGGCGAGCGCCTGCTCCGACCCGACCACCCGCACCACGGCGGGGGTGAGCTGCAGGCCGCCCTCCAGCGCCTGGCCCGACTCGGGAAGCACGGTGACGCGCGGCACGACCGGCACGTTCTTGCCGACGACCGAGTCGAGCCGGATGTCCAGCTCCCGCGGGGTGAGGTCGGACACTTCGACGTCGGCGCCCTTGGGGAGATCCACGTCGCCCGGTCGCAGGATGACGTGCCAGACCGGGGCGGTGAGCGTATCGGGGACCCGGACCGCCAGGGCGGTGGGAAAGACGCGCAGCTTGAGGATCTCGCGGCCGCGCCCGCGGACCACGACCGACACCTGCGGTGGCGCCTGCAGCAGCGTCCGGCCGGGTGGGACGACAACGGCCAGTGTCACCGGGAAGGCCTGGGTGATCTGCTCCTGGGCCGCGACGGCCACGTACAGGGTCGCCGACAGCAGCAGAGCCGCGAGCTTGATCGGCCAGTTACGGGTTAGGCGCGCGAGGAGATCAGTGCTCATCGAGCAGCCGCTGGACCAGCGCCTCGTTCACCGGACTGTCCCACTCCGCCGCGCCGATCACCTTCTTCACGATCGCGCCGTCGCGATCGACGACGAAGCTCTCGGGGACCCCGGTCGTCTGATAAATACGCTGGATGTCCCCGGTCTTGTCGTGCAGGATGTCGAAGGTGAGGCCCAGCTCTCGGACGAAGGCGTTGACGACGGTCGAGTCGTCCTTGTCGATACTCACCGCTACGACGGTGAAGCCGGTTCCCTTGAACCGCCGGGACAATTGCTCGAGCGCCGGCATCTCCACCCGGCAGGGCTGACACCAGGTCGCCCAAATGTTGATGAGCAGGACCTTTCCCTGGTAGTCGCCGAGGCTGGCGGGGCGTGCCGTGCGCAGATTGACCGCCGAGAAGTTCGGCGCGTTGGAGCCGACCCCCACGAGGTTCAGCTCGGGACGGATCCGAATCGCCAGCGCCACAGCGAACACACCGGCCATCGCGAGCCCCGCGACCAGCGTCCATTGCCGTTGGTTGGTCATACGGTCACCTGGCAGCGGCGGCGCAGCTCGCGCACTTCGCGGGCGGGGTCTCCACCGGAGAAGATGGCGTTGCCGGCGACGAACGTGTCCGCGCCCGCCTCGTACGCGGCGCCGATGGTGTCGAGGCCGATGCCGCCGTCCACCTCCAGAAAAGCGGCGGAACGATGCTTCGCCAACAGACTCCGCGCCCGGCGAATCTTGTCGGTGGCGGTTGCCAGATAGGACTGACCGCCGAACCCGGGGTTGACGCTCATCACGAGCAGCAGGTCCACGTCGGATATCACTTCCTCGGCCAGGGTGAGCGGCGAAGCCGGATTCAGGGCGATCCCGGCCAGCATCCCGCGCTGCTTCACGGTGGCGAGGTGCCGGTGCACGTGCGTGGTGGCCTCGGGATGAAAGGTGAACACCGAGGCGCCGGCCGCGGCCATCGGCTCGATATACCGCTCCGGCTCGACGACCATCAGGTGGACGTCGATCGGCTTATCGGTGAGCCGGCGCAACGCCGCCACCATGTTGGCCCCGAAGGTGAGGTTCGGAACGAAGCGCCCGTCCATCACATCCACATGGAGCCAATCCGCGCCGCCATCCAGGACGGCCCGCACCTGTTCGGCGAGGCGGGTGAGGTCCGCCGACAGGACGCTGGGCGCGATGCGAATGCCGCTCACTGGGGACTCCGCGCGACGATGATGTCCACGATGGTGCCGGGGGCCGCGAGCGTTCCGGCGCCCGGCTTCTGCGCGATGACCGTTCCCGGGGCCGCGTCGCCGGTCCGGCGGCGCGTGACGCTGCCAAGCGTTAGACCCTCGAGCTCCAGCCTGGTGCGCGCGTCCGCCTGCGTCAGTCCGAGCAGATCCGGGACGCTGATCGTCGGCGCCCCGATGCTCACCACCAGCCGCAGACTCGAGCCCGCGGGAAGCGGTGTGCCGGGGGCGGGCCGTGTCAGCATCGCGATTCCCGGAGCCACCGCCGCCTGCACCGATTCCACGTCAGCCACCACCAGCCCCACGGCGGCGATGAGGCGACGCGCCAGCCCGGAGTCCAGCCCCGCCACATCCGGTATCGGAATCTTGGGTGGGCCGGCCGAAGACACCAGGGTCACGCGGACCCCGGCCTGGGCGGCCACCGCCGGCGGAGGATCCTGCCAGATGACCGTGCCCCCCGGCGCGGTCGGATGCGTTTCGGTTCCGCCGTCCTGCGGAACGAGGCCCGCCCGCTGGATTTCCTGGCGGGCCTGCGGCAGTGTCATCCCCAAGACGCGCGGGACCGTCTGCCGGCTCGGCAGCACCGGGGCGGGGAATATCAGCAGGGCGGCGACGAGGTAGCCCGCCAGCAGCGCGATCGCGGCCGCGATCCCCCAGGACACGAGCGTGGTCCGTGGCAGCGTCGGCAGGCGAAAGTGCCAGTCGCGCAGCGGCGGCAGGCGACGCGGAAACTCCATCAGTGTTCACGCCGGAGGCGTGCCGCGTACGCCCCATCGATCTGGTCGCGGAAGGGGAGCGACTGGAAATCACCTGCCGCGCTCACCAATGCCGGCGGGACGACGCCCGCGACTGGTGCGCGCACGAACTCAGGGTGTTGCCCCAGGAAATGGTCCACTTGGTCCGCGTTCTCCTCCGGCTCGAGCGAACAGGTTGCATACACCAGCACCCCACCCGGTCGCGTCAGGTCGGCCGCCGCCTCGAGCAGCTGCCGTTGCCGCTTGGCCGCCCTGGCGATCGCCGCCGGGGTGATCCGCCACCTTGCGTCGGGATGCCGGGCCATCGTCCCCGTCGCCGTGCAGGGAGCGTCCACCATCACGGCGTCCCAGCTGCGAGCCGCAAACGGCGGGGAGGTGAGATCCGCCGCGACGACCCGAATCGCCCGTCCACAGCGGCGCGTCGTCTCGGTCAACTTCCGCACTCGGGCCCGCCGCCCTTCTCCGGCGAAGACGATCGCCCCCGATCGCTCCAGCGACACCGACTTCCCTCCGGGGGCGGCGCAGGCATCGTACACCCGGGCGCTGGTGGGGATCGCCGCGAAACGTACGACTAGCGCCTGCGCGGGATCCTGCACGACGAAGCCACCTTCCGCGAAGCCCGGGAGGGACGTGGGACGAGGGATGCGGGACGTGTCCCTATCGGCCAGGATCTCAACCCCGGCACCAAACGGTGCCTCCTTGAACGATACGCCGGCGGCCTCGAGCTGCGCCGTCAATTGGGTAGCGTTCCAGCGGATCGACTGGAGCACCAATGCCGGTCGCGTGTCGTTCCACGCCAAGAGACGCGCCGTCTCCTCGGCCCCGAGCCGGAGTCGCCAGCGCTCCACCAGCCAGGGGGGATGTGTGGCGGCCCCTTCCCCCTTCCCTCGTCCCCCTTCACGCTCCCCCCGCCCCCCTTCCCGTGTCAGTCGCCGCAGCGCCTGATTCACGTATCGCGCCGCGCCCTCGCCCGCCGTTTCCCGGGCCAGCTCGACGGCGGTAGAAACCGCCGCGTGTGGCGGCACGCGCGAGAGCAGCCGCAGCTGATACGCGCCGAGTCGCAGCACGTCGTGCAAACGGGCATCGGCGTGCGCGAGATCGAGCTCGCCGTCCAGCTCGCGCTGATGCCGCAGGGTGCCCGCCGCGAGCTCGTAAGCCAGCCGGCGATCGCGGTCGTCGAGCCCGTTCAGGTGTCGGTCGCGGGCCTCGCCGAAGGTAGCCCCGGCCCGCACCGCCTGGAGGATCCGCCAGGCCGCGCGGCGCGAGAGGGTGGGGCCCCTAATCCAGCATTCCCTCGGTGGGGCTCGAGGGCATGGCGACCTCTCGGCGCGGCATCCGGCCCGCGAGAAACGCCGCCCGCCCGGCCCGCACGGCGAGCCGCATCGCGGTGGCCATGGCCACGGGGTCCTGCGCCGCGGCGATGGCGGTGTTCATGAGGATGCCGTCGACGCCCTGTTCCATGGTGATGCACGCGTCGGAGGCCGTACCGACACCGGCATCCACGATGACGGGGACGGTGAGACGTCGCTTGATCGTGCGCACGTGGAAGGGATTCAAGAGGCCGAGCCCGCTTCCGATCGGCGACGCCAGCGGCATCACCGCGGCGCAGCCGGCGTCCTGGAGCCGCAGTGCGGTGATGAGATCTTCGTTCGTGTAGGCGAGGACCTTGAACCCCTCGGCCACGAGCACGCGGGCGGCCTCGAGCAACCCCGCGACATCCGGGAGCAGCGTTTCTTCGTCGCCGATCACTTCCAGCTTGACGAAGTCGTTGAAGCCGGCCTCGCGGGCCAGTCGCGCGTAGCGAATCGCATCGTCGGCGGTGTAGCACCCCGCGGTGTTCGCCAGGAGGAAGTGTTTCTGTGGGTCCAAGTGGTGCAGCACGCTGTCGTCGCGCGAGCGATCGAGGTTGACGCGGCGCACCGCCACGGTCACGACCTCGGCGCCGGACGCCTCGATCGCCCGGATCATCTCGTCGTTGTCGCGATACTTGCCCGTGCCGACCATGAGCCGGGATTGGAACGTCCGGCCGGCGATCGTGAACGGGACGTCGCGGATCGCGGCGACCGCGGTGGTCATCGAATCAACCTCCTCCCACGAAATGCACCAGCTCGACGGCGTCTCCGGGGGCCAGCGTCACCTGTCCCAGAAGTGGGCGGCGCACGATCTGCCGGTTGTGCTCCACCACCACGGCCCGGGGATCGAGCTGCAGCGCGCCGAGCAGCTCGAGCAGGGTCGCGCCCGCGGCGATGCTCCGGCGCTCGCCGTTGACGACGATATCGATGGTGGTCGCGGTGGTCATGCGGTACACGCTCCTGCCATCATGGCGGCGGTGGCGGCCGGGTCGGTCGCGTCCCACAACGCCCGGATTGCCGCCACGCCGTACGCTCCGGTGGCACGCACTTCCCGGACTCGGTCGGCGGTTATTCCGCCGATGGCGATCACGGGTAGGCCGATGGTCACGATGTCCGATAGCTGCCCGAGCCCCAGGGGGGCTCTGGTTTCATCGGGATGTGACGCGGTCTGAAACACCGGCCCAGCCACAAGATAGTCGGCTCCGGCGAGGCGTGCGGCCTTCGCCTCGCCCGCGTCGTGCACCGAGCAGCCGATCCACCACTCGCGTCCCATTCCCCGGGCGTCGGCGGGGCTGAGGCTCCCGGCGCCGAGTTGTACGCCGGCCGCGGGGACGGTGAGGGCGACGTCGAGGCGGTCGTTGACGAAGAGTCGAGCAGGCGGATGGTTGAGGCGGTGGGCCAACTGAAAGTGCTCGAGCCCCGAGAGCGTCCGGCCGCGGGCGTGGAAGGCGAGGTCCGCGCCGCCTCCCTGGGCCAAGGCCGTCGCCACCGACTCCAGGTCTGGTCGTCGTGCCACACGCTCATCGGTGACGGCGTGCAGGTGCGGGAGCGGCGGCTTCATACGAACCGTCGGCCGCGGGTGATGCCTCGTCCGCGGATCCAGTCGGCGACCGGCATGCGCTCTTTCCCGGCCGGTTGCGCCTCGGTCACCTCGAGCGCTCCGGCGCCCGTGGCCACCACCAGCCGCCCGTCCGCCTCGAGCACCTCACCGGGAGCGCCCTGTCCACTGACGACGCGCCCGCCGTACAGCTTGACCTCGACCGGCTCGGTTGTCGTGTCGCCGGCGCCGCTCGCCGGAGACAACAGAGTCCACGCTCCCGGCCGCGGGTCCAGGGCGAGGGTCTGTCGCATCGCGACGTCGGCTGGTTTGCCCCATTCGATCCGGGCGACCTCGCGCGTGAGTTTGGGCGCGAAGGTGGCTCGGGTATGGTCCTGCGGCACCGGTCGCAGGCTGCCTTGGTCCCAGAGTGCCAGGGCCTCGATCAAGGCCTGCGCGCCCATCTCCGCCAGATGCTCCGACAGCTCGCCGCCGGTGGTGCCGGGGGCGATGCGGTGCGGGATCTGGTGCAACACCGGGCCGGAGTCCATTCCCGCGTCGAGCAGCATGATGGAAACGCCGGTCTTCTCGATGCCGCGCAGGATTGCCCATTCGACCGGGGCGGCGCCGCGCAGCTCGGGCAGCAGCGAGGGGTGGACGTTCACCATGCCGAGGCGGGGGATGGCGAGCAGCTCGGGGCCCAGCAGGTGTCCGTAGGCGACCACGACCGCAACGTCAGGGGCCAGCTCGCGCAGCGTGGCAAGCAGCGCGGGATCGCTGGCGCGTTCGGGCTGGAATACTGCAATGCCTTCGGCGGCCGCGGCGTCTTTCACCGGCGGAGCGACGAGCGCGGAGCGCGAGCGGCCCCGGGGCCGGTCGGGCTGTGTCACGACGGCCCGGACATCGAACCCTTCACCAACGAGGGCGCGCAGCGATGGGACGGCGAACTCCGGCGTCCCGAAGAACACGACGACCACTAGAGCTCGCCCGCCGGCTCCGGCGTGACCTCCTTCAGGTATCCGGACTCTCCCTTGCGGGAGCGCTTCCACTTCGACAGGAGCAGGCCGCGTTTCACGGCGGACAGATGGTCGAGGAAAAGCACCCCATCCAGGTGGTCGACCTCGTGCTGGATGGCGCGCGCCTGAAACCCTTCCGTCTCGAGCCGGAACGGGCGTCCGTCCAAGTCCAGGGCTTCCAGGGCGATGGCGTGCGGTCGTTCCACATCACCGAAGATGTCCGGGATGGAGAGACAGCCTTCCTCGGCGGTTTCCAGTTCCGTGCTGTGCGACACGATCACCGGATTAATCAGCACGACCGGTTCCGGCGTGTCTCCTCCCACGTCTACGACCGCGACCCGCTGGGCCACACCGACCTGATTCGCGGCGAGTCCCACGCCCTTGGCGGCGTGCATCGTCTCGAAGAGATCGTCCACGAGCTGCCGAACCGCGGCATCCACCCCGGCCACCGGTGCCGACCGCTGACGCAGCACCGGGGACCCCAGCAGGTGGAGCTTCCGGACGCTCACGTGGTCTTGGCCTCGGCGGAGCGGTTGGTGATGGAGGCGATGTTGGGACGCGCCACGACCAGCCGCGACTCGCCGCTCCGAATCGTCACTTCATTCTCCTTCAGGTGAATGACCTCCCCGATGATCCCGCCGGTCGTCACCACCTGGTCGCCCTTTTGCAGCGACGCCAGCAGCTGCTTGTGGGCCTCCGCCTGCCGGCGCTGCGGCCGGATGAGGAAGAAGTAGAAGATGGCCATGATGGCCGCGGCCTGGAAAATGATGAGGCCCAGGCCACCCCCGGTCTGACCGGAGGGAGCGAACAGCAGCGCGAGGATGGGATGCGTCATCTAGCCTTCCAGTTCGCTGTAACGGCGGCGCCAGCCTTCGGCCCACCCGGTGAATTGCCCTGTCTCGATCGCCGCCCGCATTTCCCGGGCGAGCCGGATCAGATAGCGCACGTTGTGCAACGACAGGAGCCGTAGCCCCAACAGCTCCTCGGCGGCGAACAGGTGCCGCAGATAGCCGCGTGAGAAGGTCGTGCACGTCTCGCAGTCGCACGTGGGGTCCAAGGGTCCCGCGTCGGTCTTGAACCGCGCGTTGCGGATATTGACCGGGCCATCCGGCGTAAAGGCGCTGCCGTTGCGACCGTTGCGGGTGGGCGCGACACAATCGAACAGATCGACCCCGCGTTCCACCGCCGCGACCAGGTCCTCGGGAAACCCCACGCCCATAAGATAACGGGGGCGCGTAATGGGGAGCCGCGGCTCGAGCGTCTCGAGGATGCTGTACATGACCGGCTTGGGCTCGCCCACGGCCAGGCCGCCGATGCCGATCCCCGTCCAGTCGCCCAGCTCCACGATTCGCTCCAGGGCCTCGTGCCGCAGGGCCTGGTGGGTCCCACCCTGAATGATCGGCCACAGCGTCTGGCGGGTGGGTGAAGCGCGGGGGTCCTCGAGCAGCGGGTGCCCGCTGGGCTGCTGCGAGAGGAGCTCCGCGCTTCGCCCACCCGCCAGAGCCCGGTGGCGCTGAGCGCAGCGCTCGAGCCAGCGGGTCGTCCGTGCCATGGCGTCACGCGCGGTCGTTTCGTCGGAGTTACCGGGCACCACGTGGTCGAAGGCCATCGCGATGTCGGCGCCGAGGATCCACTGGATCTCGGTCGCGCGCTCAGGGGTGAGGTAGTGGCGGGCGCCGTCGATATGACTTTGAAACTCCACGCCTTCGTCGTCCACCCGGCGGAACCCCTCGAGCGAGAACACCTGAAAGCCCCCCGAGTCGGTCAAGAGCGGGCGGTCCCAGCCCATGAAGCGGTGCAGGCCGCCGAGCGTGGCCACGACCTCCTCTCCGGGTCGGACGTGGAGGTGGTAGGTGTTTCCCAGGACGATCTGCGCGCCGACCGCTCGCAGGTCGGCTGGCGACAGGGCGCGCACGGTTCCCTGCGTGCCGACCGGCATGAAGCAGGGCGTCTCGACGGCGCCATGGGGAAGCGTGAGGACACCGGCGCGTGCGGCGCCGGAGGTCGCCTGGAGCGCGAAATCGAACATGGCTTGTGTTACGGCGTGGGTGCGGTGTCCGCCGGCGCGCGCACCCCGATCGCCTGGACGATCTTCTGGAATCGCGCACTGCGATGCAACGGAGTGAGGAGAGGATCGGCGGCGAGGAAGGTCATGTAGAACGCGTGCTCGCGGTGGGCCTGCTCCAGCCAGTCGAGGGCGCGGGTGGTGTCCCCCAGGCCGACGGCAATGAAGGCAAACGCTTCCGGCGTGATGTAACGCTCGCGTGCGCGCTGCTCCAGGCGCCGCTGAATGGCCAGAGCGGCTTGGCGACGGCCGGCCACAGCGTTGACATAGCCCGGCACGCCGGCTCCCAGGTAACCCGCCTGCAGGTCGGGGTTGTTGGGCAGGGCCTTCAGCGCTTCGCCGTACCGGCGCTGCACGGCCAGGGACCGTCCCAGCTCGGCGCGCGCGAGATCATTGGTCGAGTCGAGCTCGATCGCCTGGCGCAACGCGGCGGCCGCTTCGTCGTAGCGGTGTTGGTAATACAGGGTCGTCCCCACGCGCGCGTTGATGATCGGAGAGAGCGGGTTCAGTCGCTGCGCCGTGCGAATATCCCGCAGCGCATCGGTGAGTTGTCCCTGGGCGGCGTCGTACCAGGCGCGAAAGAGGAATGTGCGCGGCTCGGTCGTGTCGAGTGCCACGGCCCGGTCGAACGCTTGCCTCGCGGCCGGCCAGTTCCAGTCGTAGTGCACGTAGATGATGCCGAGCGATATGTACGCCTCAGCCAACGTGCTGTCCAAGGCGAGCGCCCGCTGCGCAGCCTGCTTCGCCTTGCCGAACGCATCGGCGGGCGGCAGATCGCCGAAGGCGGGGAGCAGACTGTAGACGTCCGCCAGCCCCGCCCACGCCCGCGCGTAGTTCGAGTCGAGCGCGATCGCCTGCTCGAAGAAGTCGATCGCCCGGTGCAGCGGCGCGGCGCCGCCGCCCCGCTGGTTCCAGAACCAACGACCCTTGGTATAAAGGTCATAGGCCTCTGGGTTGTCCGTGGTTCGCCGCGCCAGCGGACGAGTCCCGCCCGCGAGCCGCACCCGGAGCGCCTGCACGACCGAATCGGAGATCTCGTCCTGAAACGCGAAGATGTCGGTCTGGGCGCGACGGAATTTACCGTTCCAGAGCACGCGACCATCGTCGGCGCTGAGCAGGCGCACGCTCACCTGCAGCATCGAGCCGTCGCGCTGGAAGCTCCCTTCGAGCAGGGTCGCGACCTTGAGTTGTTGCCCGATCGTGCGGGGGTCCAGCTTGGAGTCGTGATACACGAAGCTCGTCATGCGGCCGGGAACGCGGAGCCCGGGGACCTGGGACAGCGCTCCGATCAATGCTTCGGTCATCCCGTCAGCGTGGATCGTATCCTCCTGGGTTCCGCTCTCGGTGATCAGCGGGAGGACGGCGATCGATTTGGCGACGGCGGTCGGATGCCGGTTCGCGAGGACGTACCCGAGGACTCCTAGGACGACCACGGTCACCGCGGCGAGGGCCCACCCGGACCGAGGCGTGGCCCTGCGCGAGGCGCGGGGCGCCGCTCCCTCCAGGCTGGCCACCAGCGCCGCGGCCGAGTCGTAGCGTTCCCCGGGCTGTTTGGCGAGCGCCTTGGTGATGGTGCGCTCCAGCGCCTCCGGGACGTCGG